>Ga0206867_1112_pt2 | contig 16677 bp, 11 predicted proteins | sample Alteio_BWOrgCont_37_FD_152905 | JGI IMG/M metagenome (GOLD analysis project Ga0206867, IMG submission 152905) | Enriched cells from forest soil in Barre Woods Harvard Forest LTER site, Petersham, Massachusetts, United States -... | ecosystem: Environmental > Terrestrial > Soil > Temperate forest >...
TCGAAAGCCACCGGCATTCCCCTCGCTAAAGTGGCCGCGCGGCTGATGACGGGCCGGACGCTGCGCGAACTGCTGCCCGAACAGTTGGCCAGCGGCAAGGATCTCGAAGTTGGAACTCATTTTTATGTCAAATCGCCCGTCTTTCCCTGGAACAAGTTTGCCGGCGTCGACACGGTTCTGGGGCCGGAGATGAAATCCACCGGCGAGGTCATGGGTGTGGCTCTGACGTTTGGCGAGGCCTTCGCCAAGGCGCAACTTTCTGCGGGCCAGGTGCTGCCCACCGGCGGGACGGTCTTTTTCAGCGTCAACGACCACGACAAGGCTGCGGTGGTAGAGCTGGCCAGGCGCTATGTCGATCTGGGCTTCAAGATCGTGGCTACGGAGGGCACGGCCGGCGTGCTGGAGGCCGGGCTTGGATTCGCCATCGACACCGTCTTCAAGGTAAAAGAAGGCCGGCCCAACGTCGTCGATCTCATCAAGGGAGACCGCATTCAACTCATCATTAATACCCCGCGCGGTCCGGACACGATCTTCGACGAGAAGGCCATTCGCCGTGCAGCGGTCGTGGCGCGTGTGCCCACCATTACTACGATTGCGGCGGCTCAGGCCGCGGTGGAAGGAATCGCTGCGACGCAGCGGCGCCAGATCTCCATTCATGCCTTGCAGCATCTCCACGCAGAGACGCATGCCTGATTGGCTGTGTGATCTGAATTCGGGTTGAGAATCCCTACGCCGTGACCCGCCGACGCCGAAGCGCCAGGCGTGCTCCGATGGAGTAGCCAAGCAGTGCCGCCGCCGGCCAGGTGCCAAAGAATGGCCCGTTGTCGTCGACCAGACCGCTGGGCCGGGGCAGGCTGAAGAATGTCCGCGTCAGCTTCTCAGTCGCGCTGCATTGGTAGCAGGCATTCGGCCCTGTCGGCATATCCAGGACCCAAAGGCTCACAATGAGCAGCCAGATCAACCCCACCAGCCAGACATGGGTCGCCATCTCATCGCGGCGAAAGCGGGCCACAACGTTACCGGCAAGCATCGGAACAAGAATCGACAGCAGCAGAACGATCGTCTGCGAAACCGAAGCTGGATTGAGTGCGTAGCCGGCGAGCATGAGGAGAAGCCACGATCCCACGGCCAGGATCGTGTGCAGCGCAAATGACAGGGCCTGCTGGGATAGCTTATCTGTCCCGTCGTCCTCATCTGTTACCAAAATCGGCATTTCTACTACTCCTGGAATCGCCCGTGAATCGCACGGTCCTGTTTTGAGCGGTGGTCTTGTGAACAGGGTATACGTCTCGACGGCAAAGGACAATCACCGGATCGGGTCACACGGCCCGCGGCCGCCTTCGCGTTCATTTTCGGGAGGATCTCAACCGACCCGGAGCTAGAATGGACCTATGTTGATCGAGGGCGTTTTTGCCGCTGTTCCCACCCCGTTTTACCCCGACGAGCGGATCTATTTCCGCAAGCTTGAAGCCAACGTCGCCCGCTATTCGCGCAGCCTGCTGGCCGGGATGGTCGTATTGGGCTCGACCGGCGAAGCCGTAGCCCTGAACGATTCCGAATCGCGGGATGTGCTAAGGACCGTCGCCGAATCTGCCGCGCCCGACAAGGTCCTGATCGCGGGAGTTGGCCGCGAGAGCGTCAAGTCGACGGTGGAACTCGCCGAATTGGCAGCGGAGCTGCGCTTCGACGCCGTCCTTGTCCGCACGCCCATGTATTACGCGCCGCAGATGACCACCGCTGCGGTCCTGCATCATTTCCGCAGCGTAGCGGACCGATCGCCGCTCCCGGTCCTGCTCTATCACATTCCGAAATTCGTGCCCTATGACTTTCCCGTCGAAGTCGTGGCTGAGCTGGCACAGCACCCCAACATCATCGGCATCAAGGACTCGAGCGGCGACGTGGCGCGCATCCGTGCCGTCGTTCAGGCGACCCAAACCGCTCCTCGGCGCACCGCGATCGTCACACCCGTTTTCGAGCCCGTGACCGCCCGCATGCTCACGTCCAGAACCGAGGCTGAGGCGACCTTCGTCGCGTTGGCGGAACTTGGGTCCGGAGTCGCCGTCGCTGCGCCTCCGCCGGTGGCCCCGCTTAAGACACGAACAAAAGAGGTTGGATTCCAGGTACTCAGTGGGTCAGCCGCCACTTTGTTCGATTCGCTCGAAGCCGGCGCTGCCGGCGTTATTCTCGCATTCGCCGCCTGCGCTCCCCAGGCTTGCCAGGAAGTCTATCTCGCCTGGAAGGATCACGACCCGAATCTCGCCCGCGAAAAGCAGGAACGTATTGCTGGTCCAAGTCAGCGAATCGTCGGCGCTCTCGGAATCAATGGGGTGAAAGCGGCCTGCGATTTCAATGGCTATTATGGAGGCCGCGCGCGGGCGCCCCTGATCCCGCTCACCGCCGAGCAACGCGCAGAAGTCGAATCGCTCCTGTCCCCCATCCGCAACTGACATCCGGGCCAAAAGAATCTCAATCGTTACGGGCCGCCGTTCAGAAGGTGAAGCGCCCTCCAAACTGAAATTGACGCGGCGTATTGACCGTCGCGGTGATCTGGCCGAACGTCGCCGCGACAGACGGCTGGCTCTGCACGGCGGTAATGCTCGGCGTGCCAGGCATCCCAAGCTGAGCCCGGTTGGCGATGTTGTAACAGGAAATTTCGAAGCGCAGGTCCTTCTCCTTACCCAGGGAGATGTGTTTGTACAGCGAAGCATCGAAATTGTTCGCCCCCATGGTTCGAACATGGTCAAGGTACGCCGGGGTGTTGCCCGCGACAAACGGACTGCTGGGAATGGCGAAGCAGTTGTAATTGAACCATGTGGCCGCGGAGTGAGGGGCTCCGCTGCCTGGATTGCAGGTTTGATCCGGTCGCTGATTGAAATACGACGTGCCAGCCCCAACCCCCGGCGAGGCGATGGGTATGCCCGTGCTCAAATAGGCGATGAGATTCGCCGTCCATCCTCCGGCGATCGCGTTGCCCACTCCGTTCATGTCCACTGCCCGCCCTCTGCCGAACGGCAGGTCGTAGGAGACGCTTCCAGTGAATTGGTATTTGACATCCTGGGGGCTGATCGAGTGTTCAAGACTGAGATTTTTCCAGTCCTGGGCGCCCCCAAGATGTGAACCGACGAAGCCGAGCGGAGGATTGCCGTCGTCGGTCATCAGCTTTCCCCACGTGAAGCTGGCCAAAGCGGTGAAGTGATTCGTGAGCCTCTTCTGCACTTTGGTTTGCAGCGAACTGTATTCGGAATCGCCGCCCGGATATCCGTGAACAACGACGCCGTTGCCGTCGCCGTAGCTGCCGTTGCCAAATTGAGGATATTCCTGAAGCGAGACCCAGAGCGGAACCATATCCGAGCCGGAATTGGCATTCGTGCCCGGCTGGATCGCCGCCCACTGGTTTGGCACGTTGTTGTTGAGTAATGCCGACTGGTACTGGCCGATCGTGCCCAGATCGAGCGTGTTCAGATCGGCCGACCCGAGCGGCAGGAACAGGCCGCGGCTGCCGACATATCCGGCGCTCACCACCACCTGGTGGGGCAACTCATACTCCACTCCGAAATTGAAGTTGTAGGTTGTCGGAGTCCGCTGAGAGTGGAGCATCGTATTGAGCGAATTGCCGAGATTGGCGTCCAGTCCCGTCGGCGGTGCAGTCAACTGCGGCACTACGCCATTCGGGAAAGGATCGTTCAGTGGACTCACCATCTCGGTGTTGCCCTGGCTGCTGCACGGAACGGTCGGATCGGGACAGTCGAACGCAATGGTGTTCGGATCCTGGTTCCAGGCCGTGGCATTCCATGTGGTGTTGGCGGAGAAGCCGTCGCTGTTGAGCCCTGTGCCCCCAACCATGTGCGGGCTCGGGCCATAATAGAATCCGCCTCCGCCCCGAACCACGAGGCTGTGAATCGGCTGCCAGGAGAAACCCAGCCGAGGTCCAAAGTCCGCAAGATTGGTGGCAAACGGAGAACGGCTGCCACTCCTGACGTAGATCTCGGCCCCCGTGTAAGCGACGCCGCTGACCGTGTTCGCTGCCTTGGGGTCGAAATATTCCAGCCGGTTATGCCGCTCCGTCTTGCCGCCGAAAATGTCCCACCGCAGCCCGGCAGTGATCGTAAAGCTCTTGACCGGGCGATACGTATCCTCGACGAAGGCCGCATAGTAGGGATTGGCTTCGGCGGCAAAAAGATCCTTCGTGAAATTGGGATAACTGTTCGACTCACTGCCCGGCGTCGTTCCCATGCCTATCAGCAGGGAAGCGAAGTCGCTGCCGCCCACCGCGTTATTCACGGTTTGATCGGTGGCCGAGATGTCAAAGGCATACGAGCCCGAAGGCGCCGGCGGCTGGCCGACATTCAGGAACCGCTTCATGTATTCAAAGCCGGTTGAAATCTCGTGCTTCCCCTTCACCTTGGTGATCGAAGCGCTCGCGTCGCTGTTCTCGCTGGCGTATTGAAACGTGTTGTAGTTCGCCGTGCCCCCCACGCCGCCACCCACGTCGTTGAAAATCACGAAGGGAAGAAGTTTGTAGACCTCCTCCGAGGCCAGCGCCGCGGGAAATCCCAGAGTCGTGATATCGAATCCGACCTGCCTCGGATCTCCACCCTGATTCTCGTAGTGGCGGGTAAAGGAGTAGCGCAGCTGCAGCACCGTGGTCTGGCCGAGAGTTAAATCGTCGGCCAGAAGGATATTCCGTCCGTTGGTGACATTCTGCGCGTAGTTCAGATCCCATTCGTTGCCGAATGCATTGTAAGTGGAGGTGAATAGCCGGTCGAAGGAAAAGCGGCCGAAGATGCGCTGCTTCTCGCTCTGCGTCCAGTCCACGCGAATATCGAATCTCTGCGCTGTTGTGGGGTCAAGTCCCGGCTGGTAGAAATTGTTCACCGTGCCGTTTGGATCCGTGTCGCAGGTGCTCGGGTTCACGTTGCACTTGGGCATCTTGGAAAGAAACATCAGCCCGGTTGAATTGGGACTGGGGATCACATTGTTCGGAAATGCCTGTCGCGTTCCGTCTGGATTGTCGGGAACCAGCGGATTGTAGATCGTAAAGTTGTCGGCCGAAAAATCGCCCGTACGTTCCGCGCTGGTGGGCACCGTAAATGTGTTCGAACCATCAAACTGCTGCTGCTGCGTCGCCTCGTAATCGCCAAAGATGAACAGCTTGTTGTGCAGGATGGGTCCGCCGATCGAGCCGCCTTCCTGGTAACGGTGAAATGATGGCGGCGTGTTGGGCGCGCCCCCGCCCACCTGGCTCTGCTTGTTGAAATACTCGTTCGCGGCCAGGACATCGGGCCTGAAGACACCGAAGACATCGCCATGGAATTGGTTCGTCCCTGACTTTGTGACCAGGCTGATCACCCCGGCCCCGCCGCTCAGATACGAAGCCGGCGTGTTCTGGGTCTCCACCCGGGTTTCCTCAACGCCATCCTCCGGAATGTCCAGTGCCGGAATGATCGCTCCGGCGTTGTTCTCGGCGATGCCAAGGGGACTGCCGTCGACCATGTAGTAGACCGATCCAACAATTGCGCCGTTGATCGTGTACGACGACACATCGACGCCCGGCCTGCCGCTTGAAATGTTCTGAATCGCAAAGGAACTGGATGAATTAGGCGCCCCGTTGGCCGGCGTAACCCCGGCGCTCAATTGCACCAGGTCGTAGACGTTGCGTGTCAGCAGGGGAACCCGTTCGATGGTTTCAGACGTAATGAGCTGGCCGACGGTGGAGTTGGTCGTGTCCACCAGGGAGGTGCTCCCGGTTACTGTAACTACCTCGCTCACCGAGCCGACCTTCAGGTTGAGGTTTACTGTTGTTGCCTGGTCAAGGTCAACGACGACTCCTTTGTGAATGGTCGTTTCAAAACCCTTTTGGGTTGCGCTGACGTCATATTTCCCGGGAGCGAGGGAGACAAAGGAGTAGATGCCCGCGGCGCTTGTAACGGCGGTCAGTTTTGTTCCGGTTCCTTCCCCCGTAGCTATTACCGCTGCGCCCGGGATGATCGCTCCGCTCGTATCAGTGACCAGTCCGCTGATTGCGCCTCGGCCTGCCTGTGCCGTCAATAGAGGGGTTGCGCAGAAGATAAGAGCGCCGAGGCCGAGGATGACTTGAGAAAAGAGCGCACGCCTTATTTTTTTGATTCCCATTTCCGAACCCCCTGTACTATATTGATTCAAACGTTTGAACAAAGCGTTGACTGAATATAGGGCGGGCTGAAAAGCGTGTCAAGAAAAAAAGGCCAGTGAACGCCGCGGTAAGCTCCGGCGCCGACCAGCCGAGAAGGGAGCCAATTGAGCCAACGCAAGTCCGGTCACGTAACGCTGCTTGATATCGCTCGCGCCAGCGGTTTCTCGGTCTCGACTGTCTCCATCGTCCTCAGCTCGGCGCCTCTGTCGCAGAACGTGGCCGCTACGACGCGCGAACACATTCGGACCATTGCCCAGCAGCTTGGCTATCACCCCGACGCATATGCTCGCTCCTTGCGCCGCCGCAGCACCCAGTCCATCGGGGTTCTGGGATTCGATCTCTCCGACCCCTTCTGCATCCCTATCATGCGTGGAATCCAGGCCGGTCTGCGCTCTGCCGGCTATCTTCCCCTCATGGTCGACGCGCAGGCCCAGCGGAAGCTCTTCGACAGCTCGCTGCATATGATCCTCGAGCGACGCGCCGACGGCGTCATCGTAATAGCAAGCTGGGTATTTGAAGAGACCAACCTGCTCGCCGACGTGAAGAAGAACAACGTGCCTATCGTGATCGTAGGCCGGGATTTGACCGCGCGCGGCATCGACTCCATCATGGTGGACAACGAAGCCGGTGGTGAGCTCGCGGCGCGGCACTTGAAAGAACTGGGCCATCAGCGCATCGCTGTAATCCGCGGACCCCGCGAGATGTGCGACAGCGAGCCGCGCTGGATCGGGATTCAGAAGATAGCTGGGCGCGACGGTCTGGAACTGGATCCCAGGCTGGTGTTTCAACTCCCCGGACTTGCCGATCCCGCATCCGGCTTCGAGGGTGGCCTGCGCCTGGCAAGAAAGATGCTGGCCGCGGGACGTTCCTTTACCGCTGTAATTGCGTTTGACGACTTGACGGCGCTGGGTGTGGTGCGCGGTTTGACCGAGGCCGGACTGCGCATCCCGGACGACTGCTCCGTGATGGGATTCGACGATGTGCTGCCCGCCGAGGTAGCCACTCCGGCCATGACCACCATCCGGCAGCCGTTGCGGGAGATGGGGGTGGAAGCCGCCGAGCGGGTCCTGCAGGCGATTAAACGCGGCACCGGCAAAGCCGAAAAACCCCGCCTGCATAAGCCAAGCCCGGAACTAGTGATCCGTAAGTCCACGGCCTGCCCTCCGATTGCAGCCGTTGAGGCGCCGCCGCGGCGCAAGGGGCGCGCGTTGACAGTTCTTACTCAGTAAGCGAACGATATCGTTGTCTTAATTCAAACGATTTAACTCGAAGATATTGCTTTGAGGATTTAGGGATGGTCACCTTGAAGTCTCCGGGATTGATAGTCGGCCTGATGGCATGCTTCGCGCTTCCCTTGGCGGCGAAAGCGGGTACCGTGCATCCGCTTCACGAAAATTGGCGGTTGCAGTCTGCCTGCGTCGCGAAAGCCGACGGCGCAGCTATTTCCAGCCCCGCATTCGGAGTCGATGACTGGTTGAAGACGTCAGTGCCGAGTACGGTGCTTGCCGCGCAGACTGCCGATCAAGTGGTTCCCGACCCATATTACGGAATGAACCTGCGCAATTTACCCGGCACCGGGTATCCGATCGGGCGCAACTTCTCCGAGCTTCCCATGCCCCAGGACAGCCCTTACCGCTGCGGCTGGTGGTACCGCACCGAATTCGCCGCCCCTTCCGCAACGGAGCGCGATCGGCGCTTCTGGCTTCACTTCGGCGGAATCAACTATCGCGGCGAATTATGGTTGAACGGCCGGCGCATTGCTGACTCGACCGCCATCGCCGGCGCCTATCGCACTTATGACTTCGATGTAACTGACTTACTCAAGCCCGGCGCGCAGAACGTTCTTGCCGTCGAGACCTTTGCACCTACAGAAAAAGACCTCGGCATCAACTGGGTGGATTGGAATCCGTGTCCTCCCGACAAAGACATGGGCCTTTGGGGTGAAGTCAATCTTGTGACCACCGGTGCAGTCACCGTGCGCTCCCCCATGGCAGTCACGCATTTCACCGACACCTCGCTCGCCACCGCGGACCTGACGATCTACGCCGAGCTGCACAACGCATCCTCGCAGGAAATCAAGGGCGTGGTCGCGGGCACAGCGGCCGGCATTCACTTCGAACAACCGGTGCAGCTTGCTGCGCACGAAGACAGAACCGTGGTACTGACGCCGGAGCAACTGCCTGCGCTGCATGTGAAGAACCCGAAACCATGGTGGCCTTACCAGATGGGCGATCCGCATCTCGAGCGCCTCACCGTCAGCTTTGCAGAGCAGGGAATCAAGACAGATGAACAGAGCGTCGACTTCGGATTTCGAGAAATCACTTCTGAACTCACATCGAACGGCAGTCGCCTCTTTCGCGTGAATGGAAAACCCATTCTCATTCGCGGAGCAGGCTGGTCCCAGGACATGCTGTTGCGGACCGACGATCACCGCCTTCGCGACCAGTTCCATTTGGTTCGCGACATGAATTTGAATACGATCCGCCTTGAAGGCAAACTGGAGACCGAGGAATTTTTCCGCCTCGCCGACGAGCAAGGCATCCTGGTGATGCTGGGCTGGTGCTGTTGCGACCATTGGGAACACTGGAAGGACTGGACGGCAGACGATCTCGCCATCGCCTCAGCCTCGTTGCGCGCGCAGATGCTGCGCCTTCGCCAGCACGCCAGCCTTCTGGTCTGGCTCAACGGCAGCGACAACCCCCCGCCGCCCAATGTGGAGCGTGCCTATCTCGCCATCGAATCCGAGACCCATTGGCCCAACCCTGTCCTCTCCTCCGCGACGGGTGCACCCACCACGGTCACCGGTGAGAGCGGCGTCAAGATGAATGGCCCCTACGACTACGTCGAGCCCAGCTACTGGTACATCGATCAGCACAACGGGGGCGGCTTCGGATTCAATACTGAAACCAGCCCGGGTCCCGCCCTTCCTTCCCTCGCCAGCCGGCAGAAATTTCTCCCCGATGCGGAGGCATGGCCGCCCACGCCCACCTGGTCTCTCCATTATGGCGGCGGTGAATTCGCCAACCTGAAAGCCCTCGACGAAGCGATGGAAGCCGTCTACGCCAAGCCGAAGTCGGCCGCCGATTACGAACGCATGGCGCAAACCATGGCTTACGATTCCGAGCGCGCGATGTTCGAGGCTTATGGAAAAAACAAGTACTTCGCCACCGGCGTCATTCAGTGGATGCTGAATAACGCCTGGCCCTCGATGATCTGGCATCTCTACGACTATTATCTCGACGCTGACGCCGGGTACTTCGCCACCAAGAAAGCCTGTGAGCCGGTGCACATTCAGTATTCGTACGATGATCGTTCGATCGTGATCGTCAACAGTACCTACGCGCCGGTGGAGGGTCTCCAGGCCAGTGTGCAAGTCCACGGATTGCAGTGGAATGAGCTCTACAGCGCCAAGGCTCAAGTGGACGCCACGGCCGACAGCAGCCAGCGCGTGTTCACCATTCCCGAGAACCTCTATTCGGGACCCGAGCGTATCTTTTTCATTGATCTAACTCTCTCCGATGCAACGGGCCGGCGTCTGAGCCGAAACTTCTACTGGGTTCCGGGAACGCTCACCACATTTGACTGGAACAAGACCGATTACACGCGCACCCCGGCAGCTCGCCATGAAGATCTCACGGCCCTCACGCGCCTGCCTCAAGCGCAAGTTGAAGCACACGCCGAAATCGAAGGCCATACCATTTGCCTTCGCCTCAAAAATGCATCGAGCGCACTCGCGTTTCAGATCCGTGCCGCCGCGCGCACCCCGTCCGGAGGCCTGATCGCCCCCGTTTTCTGGTCCGACAATTGGATCGAGTTGACACCCGGCGAGTCGACCGAACTCACCGCCAAACTCCCGGATAACATTTCCGCCGATACCCTCATTCAAGTCGAGGGCTGGAACGTCGCGCCTGTAACCGTCACGCCATCGCCCGCACCGGCACGCTGATGGCTGGTGTATAGCCGCTGGAAGACGCTGTTGTCCGGGTCGGAAGCATTACTCCGGCTCGTCACTCCAGTCGCATTCGATCTCGCGCCGCAGATCCGAACTCTCCCGGGCCCATTCCAGCACCCGTGCCACGCGCCACGCCTCGACAACATTCACTGGAGGCGCGGCCTGTCCCAGCAACGCGTCGCGCACACCCTCGTAGTAGACCCGATAATCTCCAGGTGTGGTTGCGACCGGCCGCGACACCATACCGCCTTCCACGTCCACGTAGAGCAGGCCCCACTCGGTCGAGGTCTCTTGTCCCCAATTGCCGGCGGTAATGCGCGTGATCTTGTTCAGCGCGGCTTCCTGCGGGTCGACGCCTTTTTTGCGGAAATTCCCCCGCGTCCCGCGCACGTGAAAACGCGGCCCCGCCGGTGCCGAAAGATTGTTGGCGCCCAGCGTGACGGAGCATCCCGCGTACCGCAATCGCACCGTCAACGCATCGTCCGATCCCTGCCCGTCCCGCTCGCGCAACACCTCCGCGCCCACGCCGAGCGGTTTGGCGAACAGCACCAGTGCCTGGTCGACAAGGTGGGTGCCCAGATCGAGCAGGACTCCGCCGCCCTGGCCCGGATCGTCTTTCCACGGACGCCGCGTTGCGCCCGGATTCCACCGGTCGAGGCGCGATTCCATATGCACGATCCGCCCCAGTTGGTGCTCATGGAGCAAGCGCCGCACCGTCTGGAAATCACCATCCCAGCGCCGGTTGTGAAAGGGAATCAGAAGCCGGCCTCGGGACTTGGCTAACGACATCAACTCGCCGATTTCGCGCGATTTCACGCACACCGGCTTGTCCACCACGATGTTCTTGCCCGCTGCCAGCGCCTGCCGGGCCACGTCGCAATGCGTGCCGCTGGGCGTTGCCACCACCACCAGGTCGATCGACGCGTCGGCAAGCAACTCGTCCAGGCCACGATAAGTTTTGATCCCCGGATAGCGTTGCGCCGCCTGGTCGGTGTGGCGCTCGACCACCGCGGCCAGTTCCAATCCATCCACCGAGGAGATCAGCGGCGCATGGAACACGCGGCCCGCCATTCCGAATCCCACCAGACCCACTCGCAGCATGAACGGCTCCGTGAACTGACGCTTCGAAGTAGCTTATTTTAGCCCTCCAGCTTATAGCGCGTCTCCGCCAGCCGATAGAGGCGCCGCCATACCAGCCGGTTCATGGTCACCACCATCAGCGCAATCAGAATGGTCGCCAGCAGAATGATAGGAAAACGTCCCTGGTCAGTGGCGGAGCTGATCTGCGCGCCAATGCCGATCGTCTCCAGGGTGCGATCCTTCACATGCGCGTATTCCGCCATGACCGACGCATTCCACGCCCCGCCGGAAGCCGTCACCATCCCGGTGATCAGGAATGGAAAAATCCCCGGCAGGATCAGGCGTGTCCAGCGCTGAAACCGGGTGAACCGATACAGTGTCGTTACCTCGCGCAGGTCGGACGGAATCGACATGGCGCCCGCGATCACGTTGAACAGGATGTACCACTGGGTGCCAAGCAGCATCAACGCGATCGAGCCGATGCCCAGCCCCGCGCCGATCCGGATGAGCCCCAGCAGCAGAACGGGATAGAACGCCGAAGCCGGCACCGATGCCATCACCTGCGCCAGCGGCTGCACAATGCGCGCCAGCCGCGGATTGAAACCGATCGCGACTCCCACCGGAATCGTCCATACCGCCGAGATCAGCAACGCCGAGTTGACGCGCAGAAATGTCGCCCCCGCGCCCTCGAGAAGCAACCGAAGCTCCAGCCATGTCACCGAGCGCAGCATAAGCGCCGCCTGCGTCAGGGCCCACACGGCTACAATCGCAACCACCCCCGCGAGCGTCCAATATCCGATCGTTCCCTTTCCCTTGTCCTGCTCCTCGTCCAGGGGCTGCACTACAAGGTGTTCCCGCGCATGTGCCAGCCGCCGATAGATGGGCTCTTCGATGCGGGCCCATATCTTTTCCGAAAAGGAATTGACCAGCGCAGACCGCTGTAACAGCGTGAGAATGGGCGACGTCACTCGATCGGCAGATTCCACCTGCTCGAATTTGAATTTGTCGCTCCAGGCGATCAGCGGTCGCCACACCAGTTGGTCGGTTGTCACTACGATCAGGATTACTACCGCGATCCCGCTCAACAGTGCCCGCACATCGCCCGAGTCCGCGGCTGACTGCATATAGCTGCCCAGACCCGGCAACTGAAAACTCCGGTTGCCCATGGTGAACATTTCGCACAGCATCAGAGCGAACCAACCGCCCGCCACCGATACGATCGAGTTCCACACCAGCCCGATGGTGGCGTACGGCATTTCAAGCTGCCAGAACCGTTGCCATGCTGAATACCGATAGATCCGCGATGCCTCCAGCATTTCTCGCGGAATCGTCTTGAGAGAGGTATAGAAGCTGAAGGCCAGGTTCCATACCTGCCCGGTAAAGATCAGCAGGATGACACCCAGCTCAATCCCGAGTTGATGTCCCGGCACCAGCGCCACCATGGCCAGGACCACCGGCGGCAGAAAGCTCAATACCGGGATCGATTGCAGGATGTCCAGCACGGCTACCATCCAGGCTTCGATCCGTGGGTTATAGGCCGCGATGTAGCCGTAGCTGATGGCAAAGACCAGGCTCAGTAAATAGGCCAGCGAAATGCGGACCGTCGAATAGAAAGCATAGAGCGGGAGCGCCCGCACCGAATGCGAAATAGGCACCACCGGCACCGGGGTTCCCATCCAGTATCGGGCCATGTAGATGATGCCGAAAAAAACCGCCAGCCCGCCCAGGGCGACACCCATATCGATGAAGAATGGCCAGGTGCGAACTGTGATCAGCGAACGCGCGAACGGGTGCTGGAGTCTCACTCTTCGTCCTCGCTGGCCGCGGCCTCTTCCTCTTCCGCCTCGGGAAGCACGAATCGGCGCCGCGAGGCATCAAAATCGAACAACTCCGCGTAGCGGCCCCAGGTGATGGCGGTTTCCATCTGCCGCTCGCTTTCCTCCTGGCTGAATTGCTCGTCGATCATGTCCAGGAAGAAGTCTTCCGCCACGGTGTGATCGGTCTTGGTTTCGAGAGCCCTCCGGATCTGGCGCAGCAAAAGCACGTTCTCGACCGCTGCTTCGCGGAACAGCTCTTTCTGGCGGAGGATTTCCGAATTCGCAAACTCCTCCCCGCTCTTCGTGATCACCGCGTCGCCTTCCTCGATCTTCAGGAAACCCAGCAATTGCGCGGCGTCCACGATAGGCAACAGGTCGTCGATCTCAAACGCGAGGTCATCGGCCAGGCGATAGATGTCGTCGCGCCCGCTCTTGTCGATCAGCAGTTCGAGCAGGCCCGCGATCCCTCCGGGCCGCGCGTGCGGCAGCATCTGGTATTTCATCTGCCGCTGGTCGCGGACTTTCTTGCCCGCCTGTTGATCGGGAACCTGATCCGGAGCCACGTCAGGCTTGGTCAGTACCTTGTAGATGTAGTCCACCAGTTGCGTGAAGGGTTCCGATTTCCTGTCTCGGGGCTGCGGGATTTGCACCCGGAAATCGGTCCGGATGTGACCCGGATTGCGCCCCAGCACGATGATCCGATCCGCCAGCAGCACCGCCTCCTCGATGTTGTGTGTCACGATGAAGACCGCCCGCGTCGGCATAGTCTTGTTTCCCCACAGCTCCAGAAGTTCGCTGCGCAGGTTCTCTGCGGTCAGGACGTCCAGCGCGGAGAAGGGCTCGTCCATGAACAGCACTTCCGGCTCCACCACCAGCGCGCGTGCAAAACCCACCCGCTGTCGCATACCCCCCGAGAGTTCCTTCGGAAACGCACCTTCAAATCCGCTCAGGCCTACCGTGTCCAGCATTTGCATGCTGCGTTCCCGCCGTTCGTCGGGAGCCACGCCGCGCGCCTGCAGCGGTGCCTCCACGTTCTCCAGTACCGTCAGCCAGGGAAAGAGCGCGAAGCTTTGAAAAACGATGGAGACATTGATTTCCGTTTCCGCGATCGGCTTGCCGTGCCAGTACACCTGTCCTGCCGAAGGCCGCGACAGCCCTGTCAACATCCGCAGCATCGTGGATTTGCCCGACCCGGAAGGCCCCAGGAGTGCCAGAATCTCGTTAGGAATGACCTTCAGGTCGGTGGGAGCGATGACCTGGATGCGGTTCTCACTGGGCTGAGCATAGTACTTTTCGATCTTCTCGGCCTGGATGATCGCTTCAACCGCCGACTGTTGGATTTCACTCTGAACTGCAGTTTCCGGCATGCCAGTTCTCCGTCTATGTCCGTTGGGCGACGTTCTCGCAGTAGGTTCCTACGATAGTAGAATTGCACCGTTGCAATCGGATAAAATCAGAATTCGCCGGAGCTGAGCCGACGCCGGCTGTGGCTGTCTCGAGTTGGACAACGGGGCGGAGAGGGTACCCGAGAACCCTTCATCGAGAGCGTATCATCAGGAAAGGTCTCTACACAGGCAAGTGCATTTGCCTTTAGACTATTGCAGGCTGTAATGCACGATGCAGCCGGACTCCCATTCAGGTCCCCAGGAGAGTATGCAAGAAAATTCATCGAAACCAAAGGTCCTCGTGGCCGACGACGAGAGGGTCATCGCTGATACCCTGGCCATGATCCTGAACCAGAGCGGCTTTCAGGCCCGTGCCGTGTATTCAGGCGAGAAGGCTCTCGAAATGGCTCCAACCTTCCAGCCCGATATGCTCATTTCCGACGTGATCATGGCCGACTTGAACGGCATCGATGCCGCCATTCGCATTCGCGAGCTTCTGCCAGCCATCAAGATTCTGTTGTTCTCAGGACAGGCCGCCACGGCTGACCTGCTGGAAAAGGCCCACGCTCAGGGATACGATTTCGAAATCCTGGCCAAGCCGGTTCACCCGCAGGACTTGTTGACCAAGCTCCGGGGCGTGAATTAAGTGGGTTTGTCCAACTATTTTTCCCGCGGGCACGTTGCCGCAGCCTGTTTCTTGTGGGTGCCACCATGCCTGATGCGGCCGCCAAACCAAAGGTCCTGATCGCCGACGATGAACGGATCATCGCCGACACCCTTGCGATGATCCTTAATCAGGGCGGCTTTGAAGCCCAGGCGGTCTATTCCTGCGTGAAGGCCCTGGAAATGGCGCCCGCTTTCAAGCCTGACCTGCTCATCTCTGACGTCATCATGTCGGAACTGAATGGCATCGAAGCAGCCATCCGGATGAAAGCCCTGCTGCCCGATATTCGCGTCTTCCTGCTCTCCGGCCAGACCGCGACCGCCGAAATGCTCGAAAAGGAAAACGCATCCGGCTATGGATTCGAAGTTCTCGCCAAGCCGTTTCACCCCCAAGACCTCCTCCGCAAGCTCCACGATACTATGGAGGCAAAACCAGCCCCATCGGACCCGCCAGCGCTTTCATCCTGAGCACCACCAAATCTGTCATCCTGAGCGGAGTCCGCCGTGGCGGACGGTGTCGAAGGACCTGCAGTTGTCTTGACCGTCGAAGCGCCCCGGTCGCATTTTCCAACGCAACAACAACCGAAAACGCCGGGATTGGTGGCTCAAACCACCCGCCGCCCCTCCAGCGCCCGCGCCATGGTCACCTCATCGGCATATTCGATGTCGCTTCCCGCCGGAACTCCGGTCGCGATCCGCGTAATCCGCACCGGCGCACTTCGCATCGCTGAAGCCAGCCAGTCGGCAGTGGCTTCCCCTTCCAGCGTCGGACTTGTGGCCAGGATGACCTCGTCGATCTCGCCCTTTTCCGCCCTTGCCAGCAGTGTCCGGGCTCGCAGCTGATCAGGCCCCACGCCGTGCAAGGGCGACAGGGTGCCATGGAGCACGTGGTAGACGCCGGTGTAACCCCGCGTCCGTTCGATCGCGCCAATGCTGGTCGGCTCCTCAACCACGCACACCAGCCGCTGGTTGCGCACCGGGCTCGCGCAGTAGACGCATGGATCCACGTCGGTGACGTTGTTGCACACCGAGCAGAGCCGCAGGCTGGCTTTCAGCCCCTGCACCGCCTCCGCAAGGGCGGCGGCATCCTCATCGCTCGATCGCAGGATGTGGAAGGCAAACCGCTGCGCGCTTTTGGTTCCGACTCCCGGCAGTTTCTTGAGTTCTTCAATGAGCCGCGCCATCGGCTCGGCATAGCGTGACACCGCAGAGGTCTCCTCAGCATTCTTTATAGCGTGCGCAACACGCCTCCGGCGAACACGTCCGGTTGTTGTGCCGACCTATCGTCCAGCTTTTGTCGCGGGCAGTTCAGCCCAGGCCAGGCATTTTGAGGCCGCCCAGCATGCCCTGGACACTGGATTGGATCACTTCTTCGGCCTTGCGTCCGGCTTCATTGACGGCGGCCACGATCAGGTCCTGCAGCATCTCCACGTCGGGCTGCTGCTGGCCGATCAACCCCGCCACCGCGGACGGGTCGATCTTGATCTTCAAGAGCTGCTTCTTGCCGTTCAGGGTTGCCGTTACCGCCCCCCCGCCGCTCGATCCCTCCACCACGGTCACTTCCAGCTTGCGCTGGACTTCCTCCTGCATGTGACTGGCCTGGGACAA
>Ga0206867_1126_pt2 | contig 16558 bp, 23 predicted proteins | sample Alteio_BWOrgCont_37_FD_152905 | JGI IMG/M metagenome (GOLD analysis project Ga0206867, IMG submission 152905) | Enriched cells from forest soil in Barre Woods Harvard Forest LTER site, Petersham, Massachusetts, United States -... | ecosystem: Environmental > Terrestrial > Soil > Temperate forest >...
CCTCTTAAAATATCCGTCAAAGCCGGCAACAAAATGCAGAGCAGTTGGAAGCTCAAAGATTGCTTCTCGAAACTTTTCGGTGCCCTTGCGGTTCTGTCGTCGTGAAACTTCTTCTGTAGCATTTCAAATCTCCGCCGCGTGTGCTGCGCCTCCTCTCGCAATCGGCGGGAATTCTCAATGGCTTCAGTCATTCCTGACACTAACGCGGGGAGCGATGCCCAGGAAATCAGGGGATTACCTGAAAACCCGTTAAGCAATCTCTAGGATTCGCTGTATTTTTTCGGAAAGCGGGGAGCCTGCGCCCGATTCAGCCCAACCCGCTTTCGAATGGGAATCGAGACGCTGGCAATGCGCGGGCGGCCTGCACGTTTTGACGTTCGCCTGGCCGGTCACTGTTCACGATGTGGACTCGTGTCCGCGATGCCGAGAGCGGAAATTCAGGGTGACTTGAGTCCCGTCGTAAACCGAACCGCTTAGGTTTATGGTGGACGCTCGATTAACTCGCCATCCTTGGGCTTGCGCTGTTCGACCCATTCTGGAAGCTTTTGCGTTATGCTTCCCAATGACAAATCCGTCTCCCTCAAGCAGAAGCATGTTATCCAGGTCGTCACATTTCTTCTTATTGGTATGATGCTACTCGCAGTGTTTTACATTTTAAGCTTTGGAGCGTTTGTGCACTTCTCTACAATGGAATATAACCGAACAAAGAATTTTGCCACGTTGGACAAGCGCATGGATGAAATGGACTTCTGGTTTGCGCCGATTATTGCGCCCGCGAAAAAGAAGAAGAACGAACGTTATAGAGCAGTAGTTTATGCGTTCTCACGTCCCTGGGTCGCCGATAACTTCATCTTTCTCATCAATGTGAATCAGAATTAGTATAATGGAAAACGCGGACCTTCCACCATCCCAGAGCAGATCCAAGCCGTCGAGGATTGCATCAGATCCATGACCCAAAGCTACACCCATTCTTTTGGCGAGCACGAAGGGGAAATCACTGATCCCATCGCTGCCAGAGACATTGCGCGGCTGGAGGTTGCTCTGGAGACTTTGCGTGATGTGGCGATGGGGACGTAGGCATTTCTTCCTGCTCACGATGGCGATGATGAATTAGTTATCCATCAGTCTAGCTCCTTTTGTTCTCTCTCCATAATCGGCGGAGTTATCTCCAATTTGTCTCGCGATGCACCTCCTTAGCGCGTGAATGCAGAACGGTTTCCCAAAGGCGGGAAAAGGGCCGATCCACACCGGTTCTACAATCTGATCTCGAGTATGAACCACACCCGATACGAAAATGATCGGAACCTCTCTAAGCTTTGGTTCGCACATAATGTTTTGAGCCAAAAGATTTCCCGGAATGTCGGGCATTATTAGATCCACGAGGAACACGTCTGGTCGAAACTCCTTCGCAACGTCGATAGCGGCCTTCGGGTCGTTCTCCACACGGACCTCATAATCACGCAACGCACACCGGAACGCTTTACCGATTGCTGGGTCATCATCGACGACTAAAATGCGTTTCTTCATAAGATTCGCCACCAGCACCATGGTGGGAAGATCAAGGTTTCATGTCAACAGGGAATCGCCTGATTGGAGCATCAGCCTTTTCCCTACCTCAATCAACACCGTGATAACTATATGAAGTGCAAATATGCTGTCCCGTGCGTTTTGATTGCCATTTAAATTGCACTTTCGCATCAGTCCACCACATTCAAGGGTTTTAGAGAGTCAACTTTTATGTTTCAAGATTTAAACAAGTGGTTTGCGCCCAAGCCTCAGCCAATCTTCGTGCATCCAACGCTTGGTTCATTTGAGCTTGACGATGGCATTTGGACCGGCCGGTTTCAGGGTATTGAATTGTCTCTCGCCGGCAACGAGTCTGCGCCAAATGAGGCGCTTTTTGTCGCCGCTACTGCGCTACTTGATCGTTTTCTTGAAGTAAAAGAGACGGCGCTTGTTTATCTCGTATCGCAAGACGAGGCGCCGGATAAGGAGGACTTTACATGCTACGATTTAGAGTTGCTCCGTGAGGAGTGTCCCAATCATTTTGCGCTCAGGTTTATGCTTTTAGGCGATCTTGGGGGCATGTGGCGCGTCGAGTTCGAGGATGGCGCACCTCTATTTCTCACACGCGATGATTGAGATGACTGAGATTCGATCAGCTATTGCCGCGATCTGCTCTTAGAGCCCTTCGCCTTCTTGGCAGCGGCATGACGAGCTTTCAATGCAGCGACGATCCTTGCACGACCTTCGGGACTGAGTCCGCCCTTCTTCTTCACGGGTTTGGCAGCAGGAGCCTTGGTGGTCGCCGCTGATGAACCATTGGATTTGGCCCATCTCGCATGCTGAGCCGCTGCCATTTTGGCGCGGGATTCAGCAGAAACAAATCGTTTTCCAGGAGTGGTCTTCTCCACGGGTTTGGCAGCGGAAGCCTTAGCAATCGATGTCGATGCGCCTTTGGATTTGGCCCATCGTGCTCGTTGTGCTGCTGCAATTCTTTCACGAGCCTCTGGTGACATGGTGCGTTTGCCGGCCCTTGCAACAGGGGAGGAGGCAGCTTTAGGAGCGGAAGCAACTGGTCCGCTGCCGCCGACCAGGCTAGCAAGTTGGGCTTGAAGTTTCTCGATTTCCTCAGCAATGCTGACGGCTTCTTTGAGTTGGGAGAGTGTATGCATAGAAGGGGCTATTGGCTTAATGTCCTGCCGCTGTCAACCACTCACGTCATGCGTTTTGAAGATTGCTCCTCCTTCGGATGCCTATACAATCACCCCATGCCTACGCCCAAGAAAGCCCCCTCTCGCAAAGTCAATCCGGCTCTGATGAAGCCCGTCCAGCCCGATGAAGCACTCTCCAAAATCGTCGGCTCCAAGCCCATCCCCCGTGGTGAGGTGATCAAAAAGCTCTGGAATTACATCAAGAAGAACAACCTGCAAGACGCGAACAAACGGACGCAAATCAATGCGGATGACGCGCTGAAGGTCGTGTTCGACGGCAAGAAGAGCGTCACCATGTTCGAGATGACGAAGCTGGTCTCGGGTCATGTGAAGGGGTGACGCCGCATTATTAAGAGCCTCGGCGTTTGCGTGTGAAGGTGTGCCGGGTGGCGTAGGCGGGAGGCACCCGGTCAGGAGACCTAGCGCCAGATAATGGACTTCAATGCCGTTTCCGCTTCAGTAAGATGACTCTGATAATCCTTGCTGCTTGCAGTGTATGAAATCTCCTGCACAGCCGACCCGGTATGGTCAGAATCAACATAGATGGTTCTTGATCTCGTATGTGCTGGATCCTTATATGTTCCTTCGACCGATAGCACTCTCCTGCCGTTTAAGTCTTCAGTCTTGGCGAAGATGATCTCAAAATCATAGGATTTGTCGCGCAGGACCTCCGAAAGGGCCTTCAGTTCTGCCGATTGCAGTGCATGCGGAGGTTGGGCAAGACAGTCTTTGAATGCCTGTGCTGCTTCCGCGCTGATGCGCCTGCCTCGATAATACGAGTTGAGACGAATGTCGTCATGGCCAACCGGGTGGTACTCGATCAGGCCGGCGCCGGCCGGAAGCGTTACTGCCTCGCGTGCCACCCAGCCGTTGGGGTCGGACATGGCCGCAATCTGTCCGGTGGAAATCACAACTCTTCCTTTGGTCTTGCCTGGGTCGTCAAATACTTTTTTGAAAATCGCCTCTACTTCGGGACTGAGCTTGTTCTGAGCGACTATGGCGGCCTGCTGTTCGTGTTTAGGTTGCGATGGGACATCGCACCACACATTGGCGTGCAACATCCCGAGCACTGCAAAAGTAAAAGGAGGGCTTTTCATAATAAGGGGGGCATTGGCAAAGAAGCGCCGCCTTCTATTGGTCCTGCGCGATCTGCCGCTCTTCTGCGAGTTCAATGAAAAGATTCTTCCTTGTGAAGCGAAATTTTTAGGGCCCCCCATGCGCAGCGGCATTGCCGGGTCGTACGCTCCGGTCCAGAGAAGCGAGAAATATGCGTCCGAAACGTCCGGAAGGACGAGCCAGTGTGGGAACGCCCAGAACGCCGTTTTCCGTCCTGCTGTCCTCCTGCCCAAGCTTTAGTCGAATAGGGGTGCGCGGAGATCAGCCTGAATTCAGAGTGGGCGCGCGGCGCTCCAAAGTCTCCGTGCTCGTGCTCAAGTTGCACCTGAATTCCTTAAGTTCGTGCTATTCCGCACCTGTCTTTTTTCTCATCCCGGGTGGAAACCGGCGCCTATGGATCAGCCACGGCAGTTGCGCCGGAAGCCCATCGCGGGGATCCCCAACGCTATCAACAACATGGCCCCGGTGGAGGGCTCGGGAATCACGAGAATTTCGACGGGCGCATCCAAATAAGGAGTTACACCGGGAGGATTTACACCGTTGTTGGAGATCAGTGGCTGTCCGCCGTTCAGTTCCGCACCCGTGGATGCGTTGAACGCGGAAATGGTGTCATCTGAAAAAGTCGAGACGTAAAGAGTGTTATCGTAAATGGCGAGGCCGTCGGAGTTAGACCCCAAACCCGTGACAAGCGGATTGCCGCCGTTGAGTTCCGTGCCCGTGTTCAAGTCGTACTCGGTGATCGTGTTGTTATCGCTGACACCTGCGTTAGCGACGTAAAGGGTAGTGCCGGAAATGGCGATTGCGGCGGGTCCGCTTAGACCGGCCAAGGCTAATGCGGGGCCGGTGCCCGTGGACACATTGTATTCCCCAATTGTGCTATTGCCCTGATTTGCGACGTAAAGTGTCATGCCGGAAACGGCGAGGCCGACGGGGCCACTCAAACCCGAAACCAGCGTGCCGCCGTTGACCGGCGCGCCCGTGCTCGTGTTATATTCGCCTATCGAGTTGGTTCCCTGCAGTGAGACAAAAAGCGTCGTACCGGAGACGGCCAAACCCAAGGCAGGATAACTTAGACCAGCGACGAGCGGGGTCTGTGCGCCCGTCGTCGCGTCGACTGCGACGATGCTACCATTGGCGGGGTTCGAGCAAAAAATAGTATTCCCGGAGATCGCAAGTCCCCAAGGCTGTGTAAAATTGTTTCCTTTTGACAGCGTGCCGAAGTTGATCGGGTCGCCAGTGACTGCATCGAACTCACCGATGCTAGTGTCTACATTATTGAAATTGTTGCCGGAATTGGCGACAAAAAGCGTCTGCCCGTGAGAAGTTCCGATCGAGAGCAGGCTGACGACAGCGAACCAAGCCAGCTTACAGGTATGAAATACGGGCAATCCTTTCTTTTTTTTCATAATGCACGGGATCCTTTCTTTTACCAAGCGCGGGCATTATCGCCGTGTCGTCGCAATATTGTCGACTAAAAATAACCCGAAACCGAAACATTGACGCTAAGTGCCACGCATAAAGCGCCTAAAGATCGGGGAAGCCGCAGGCGCCATAATCGATTGGTTTTGAGCGGAGGCGCTAAGAGGCGAGAAGATGAATTCGAGGGATTGCGCACTAACCCACAGTCCGGTAATAAGTTGGGATGGCCGACAGCGCGGAAGAATGAATTGCGCTTCGCTCTTTTCGTCTCTTTCCAACCACCCGGCGACAAGTGCGACGAGGCGTTAACACCGCTGTTAATACGGAGATTGGGGACACAGGAAGGGTAAATCAACGGAGGAATAACTACGCGCAATGACTCCAAACCTCGCAGAACCGATCGACTGCGAAACAAGCGTCCATAAACTGTTGACGATTCCTGATACCTCTGACGGTAAAATTGCCTATTGATAGGAAAATCGTGGCGTTCGGTTGCGCACGCCGTCATAGCAAAATTCCACATATACTTTAAAAATAGCGTCCGAAGCGTCCGAGAAGCGGGAAGTGGTAGATTTTCCACCGTGCGATGGCATTTCGTAGGGAAAGGCGTGCTTGAAGAATGCTGCGCATCCGCTACAGGGAGCCATGCAGGTTCCAGAAACAGAAGTCGTTGTGACCGGGCCAGGTGGCGTGGAGTTGTTGCGCACCATTCTGATCCCAGGAGATTACGTGCTTGGGCGCGACCCTGGATGCGAATTGCGTATTGAGGCAGAACTGGTTTCCCGGAGGCATGCACAGCTCACGATCAACTTCGATCATGCTCTCATCGAGGATCTCGGTTCCAGCAACGGCACCTCCGTCAACGGTCAACCGATCACGGAATGCACCAGGCTTTGGCCAAATCAGAAGATCCAGATCGGTTCTACGACCGTCGAACTGCATCGGATAAAGTCTGTGCCGCCGCCTGATGTCTCGCTCGCGCCACAAACGATGGCCATGCAGCGCCTGCCGCCTGAGGAGTTCCTGCGTGAGTAGAAGTACGATATTGGCAAAGTTGTAGCGCGGGGTGGCACGGGTGCGATCCTCGATGCCAGGGAATCCACTATCGAGCGTCGTGTGGCCATGAAGGTGATGCTCGATGGCTCGTCGCCAGACGATCTCACCCGCTTCATCGCCGAGGCGAAGATCATCGGGCAGCTTGAACATCCCAATGTGATCCCGGTGCATGAGTTGGGAATTGATGAGAATGGACAGCCATTTTACACGATGAAAATGGTGCGTGGTATCACCCTGCGTAAAGTGCTCGAATTGCTCCCTGACGGCACACCGGAGCGCTCCCCTTTGAGCACGAGCAAGGGCCAAAAACTCCTCGCACAACCGGGCATCAGTCTTGTTTAGATATTGCCACGAATAAACCGCCCCTGACAATTGACGGATATTACGCTACCGCTAGACAATGCTAGAGAAACCTGACGAAATTGCGGTGAAGTATTTGAAAGGATTGCAGAACCTCGCTGAAAAGAAGAAGGAGGAGGATTTGAAAACTTTTGCGGCGGCCATGAGAGCGAAATCCGCCCACCAGAAGCGGCTAGCCGGGCGTAAAACCATGCCCAGGAAGCGTTCCTCAGTGCCCTAAATGCCGCTATCATCACTAGGTGATCGCCATCTTCAACGATGTGAAGCGTGTTCAAGCTTCTTCAGCACTTGAAACATGTAACAGGCTTTCCCAGGCCCCCTGAGAGTCTCCGTCCCTATTCGCCCGACTTTTCCCTGTGCTATCCACCCTTCCAGATTACGCTGAATCACGAAAGGACTAACGGACGGATTGTGCGCTTTCAAATCCCGTGTCGTAAAGAGTATGAATGGAATTAAAATATCGAAGCGTCTGCGTCCCATATAATATAATCTCAGTCCAACCCCGCTGTGCGTTTATCCTTCGTCAGACGCAGCCATGAGGGCAGTGAAGTTGAATGCTCGGCAGCGAGCGTTTCACACGCGACCCTTGAAGAAAAAGCCGCTAGCGCGCAAATTTGGGCGACGGCGCTTATCAGTGCCAGCGTTGATCGCAACTGGAAATGTTCTACACTTTGCGACCGTTGACAAAATGAAGCACGAACATGATGAGCGCTATCACAAGAATGATGTGTATTAGCCCCCCAGCGATGTGAAAGCCAAGGCCGAGAGCCCAGCAAATGATGAGAATGATGGCGATTGTTGCGAGCATATAGTGAAGTTTGTTAACGTTCCATCGCTCGTCAGCGGCTAGGTGCGTGTAGCTCACTTCGTCGTGAGCTTCGAGGTGGGTGCAGATTACCTGAGGATCGGCCGTCGATTTGGTCTCCACGCTGATCATCGTTGAAATCCACCCACGAAAAAGCTCCAACGATTTGTGCCGGTGGCAAGTGCCGGTTTCGCTGGAGCCGAAGTGAACATCAGCCTCTGGGCGAGGATGTCAATGGGATGAAGTGAACATCCTGCATCAATCCACGCCAGCCGGTTAAATGAGACTGCTGTCCTGGTTCCTGGGCATATGACGTTTGTGGACACCGGATACGCTTTCATTTGACCAGCAGAATGTGGCACGAGAAGACCAGAGAGTGCCTCTGGAGTCGTTTCGTGCGACAACGAGGCCATTTGACGTTCTGGAGGCAGAATCATCGGCATCCTGTCGTGAATCGGTGCCGTCACTGAATTTGCGGTGGTCGCGATGATCGTGCAGGACGCCTAGTCAACTGGTCGCGCTGAAGGCACCAGCAGATCTCACGTCTGCGGCTAATAGAAAATTATTTTATATAAGCGCCTAACTTTTCCGTCACTTCCGGCATTCAAATGGAGTCCGTCCTCTTTTTTTGACCCCTTATCATGAAAGAAAACCCATCATTCTCCAACATGCGAAGACCGAAAGTATTGATCGTTGACGACGAGCCAGGACTGGTCCGGCTGCTGACGCTGAATTTGGAGAGAATGAATCGCTATGAAGTCCTGACGGTGGAGGACCCGAATTTGGCATTGGAAGCGGTGGTGAATTCCAAACCTGATTTGGTCATTCTCGATTGGATCATGCCAACGATCACTGGCGATGACGTAGCGGACCAGATCCGTGCTGATTCCCGAGTAGGCGACACACCGATTCTTTTTCTCTCAGCATTCATCATGAAGCGAGATGGACCTCAAGAGATCGCCGGATACACTGCAATCGCTAAGCCCTTTGGATTGAATGAATTGGTTGAAGCGATCGACGAACAACTGAGCAGAGCTGCTTGACCGCCATCGGATCAATCCGGCCTCACCGGTTCAATCAAACTGCTGTCCTGATTCCTCGGCGTGCAGATCTTGATGGAAATGGATTCGGGATAGGCTCTCATCTGACCAGCAGGATGTGGCACGTGAAGACCAGAGAGTGCCTCTGCGAGTCGTTTCGTGGGACATCCACGCTGATAGACGCTCTGTAGGCAGAATCACCGGCACTCTGTCACGAATTGGAGTCACTGAATTTGGGGCGATTGAGATAGCGACTCGAAGAATATTCAGATTTAATGCAAAAATCGAAATCTGAAGCGTCTAATGATCGTGAACCGCATTCTACAGCGTATTGTGGACTTTTTGGATTCATCAATTCGACGAATCCTTCAGTGGAAGCGCAGGCAGCGGCATCTGAAACGTCAAACAATGTGGGGCCGCGCTCGGGACGATCAACACCATGAAGCGCAAACCTCGAATTCTGATCGTTGACGACGAACCCGGACTAGTTCGCCTGTTGGTGTTACTGTTAACTAAACAGGATCGCTATGAAGTCCGCTCGATTTACGACGCCACCCAGGCTTTGGCGGTTGCGGTGGAATTCCAACCTGATTTGATCCTCCTCGACTGGGTGATGCCACAGATGAACGGCGGGGATGTTGCGCAACAGATCCGCGCAGATCCCCGCGTATCGAGCGCACGGATACTTTTTCATTCAGCTATTCTCTCGAAACAGGATCAGCCCGGAGAACTCGCTGGATGTCCAGCGATGCCAAACCAATTGGTTTGAAGGCCCTGGTTGAAGCGATTGAGAAGCGTATGAGCGAGGTCGAATGATCTCCTGAAGGCTTGGCTGCATGGAAACATCGTCCAAAGCAGGAACATTTAAACATTTACTGCGAAGATTGCCCGGTCTGCCCCGTCTTCGAATCCTGAAGAACGCTCGCTCGATACCCGGCCTGAAGAACCGCAGCACAGATTTGATCCTCGTTGATGGTGTTTGGATTGTAGCGAATGAATGCACCCCGTCCGACGAACATGACGCCGATGATACCTGGAAGAGGTTTCAGGGAAGCTTTTACCACCATCCTAGCAGCTTCTGCGTCCATGTCAGGAATTGTGAGGTCAAGTTCTTCAACGTGAATATTATCGGCGTTCATTATCCAACTGATTCGTGCCTCCTGTCGTCTTCACGCTTGAAATCGAGCATCTTCCGATGCGACTCAGCACAAAACTGCCACCCGCGTGCGGCCTGATTCATGCGATGCAGTGTGTGGCGGTAGCAGTGCAATCCTGCGGAACTCGGCAATAAACCGATTGAGGTTCAATTCCTCGACCGCCGGCACTTTCCGTCAATCACCCGGCCGTAATCAATCAACGTAACGCCTGGTGATCCTGCCCTTTCAAGAATCCTCCAATCGTCGTGCCGATACGCGGACAACCCGGTAAATATCGCCATTCTCTAAAACATGCGTCTCATTGGCCTCTGAATGGCAGCGGATATCGAAGAGTGCCTCGAAAGCTTCCTCTGTGGTCATGCCTTCCGCAAAATAATACGCGGTTTTATTCGCCGCATTGATGAAGGGTTTTGCGTGTTCTTTCTCGGGCACGCCCCTTGAATCGCTTTAATCCCATCAAGCGAGCGCATGAAAAACTCTTCCAATTGTCGTTGAATGACTCGAAGCACTGACCCTTGAGCACCAGCCAGATCCATGAATTCCTCACCAAAGAGCATCCGTATGCAGCTTCAGCCGCTGCCCAATCTGCGTGAGGACCGAGAGCCCATTCACCACCTTCGCTTCAATTCCAACTTTTCACGCTCCACATCAATCAATAAACATCGGCTGAATCTTGTGGTGAATATCCCGATTGTCTGGATGCAAACGGCATACCGTCTTCTTGATCGCCGTCGACGACGACGATCAAAAGTCTTTTCTGAACCCACTTTTCAAGCAACTCGCTACACTTTCAGTTTGATTTTAGGTCCCATCCAGCGTTGCAGCGCCAGGTGAGATCATATTTTTTGGTTAGCCTTAATATCCCATCCGGCTTTGGCATCCTTCTTCGGCTTCAGATCCTTGACCTTGACTTGAGCTTTTGCCTTTGCTGGTCTCTTTTGAGTAGCCATATTCGTGATCATTGTTTGAGTTTGTTTTCTGTGGATTTCACGTTCTTGCCTCAAAAAAACTCCACTGAATTCAGGGTCTTATTTCGCGGTGGCCGTGGCCTCCGGATTGGTAGCCCCCTTTGGCATCTTTATTCGGCTTCAGGTCCTTCACCTTGACTGGAGTTTTCGCTCTCGCTGGTTTTTTTTCAGTGTCCGTGTCCGCCGCATTGGTAGCCGCCCTTGGCATCTTTCTTCGGCTTCAGATCCTTCACTTTGACTTGAGCCTTCGTTTTCGCTGGTTTCTTTTGAGTAGCCATATTCGTGGTTATTTTCTGGTTTTGTTTTCTGTGGATTTGCCGCAAAAGAACACCCGCCTGCCTGCCTTCACATCCTGTTTAGGGATGAAGTCGTCCAGGCGAATCATTTTCGTTCCCGGCGAAAACTGCTGTTTGTCGGCAGATTCCTCGGTAGGATCGAGTTTTTGTCCTTTGACGGTTTGACCATCAGCTCCTTTATCATGATTCATGCCAGGCGCTTTCGGCTTCCTTCTTTTGATCCAAACAACAGGCTTTATGGACATCCCACCTACCCCCTTTAGCCATTGATTGCCTGACCTTTACGGCTGCATTGGATGGCTGTGACGATGACCTGAGATTCAGGCAGTAAAAGAAATAACATTACCATGATGTGGACTTGTTTAGATACCAAAGGTGAGCCATTTCTGGACCCGCGGCGCTCATTTCGTTGCCATTAAATAAAGTCCAGCGAGTTTTGGGCCACGAGCATAATCAGGATTTCGGAAAAACATCGCCGGCAGTGCTCTCCACTCGTGGAACTCCCCACGAAAGCCCAGGCTCTTGGCTAAAAAGAATGAATCCCGGTCAGCGCCACAAGTTCTTCGAGGAGCGGTTTCCCAATCGGCAGGCTCAGATGCTCACTAAATTGGCGAAGTACGGAGAGTCCCTTCAACGCCAAACGGCAATGCTTTTCTGCATTGATCAGAGGAGATGACGGCTTCACATTGTCGAGTGTTCACCTGAACATTTCTCGTGACAAGCAAAGCGTGATGGATTCAGGATCCCGCAAACACATGAAACTGGAACACGATCTCGACTGCCCTCACTGCAAACGAGCATTTCGGCAAAAGCTGGAGGAAATGCGACCGGGTGCAATTCGAATTTGTCCTCATTGTGAAATCCGGATCGAATTCACTGGAGATGATGGACGAAAGGCACAACGGGTGCTCGACGACTTGCAGCGAGAACTTCAGAGCCTCTTCCGCTGAGGATAATGAAAATGATTCGTGTGCCCTGGATTCGTTGCCGTGCCGATGAAGCAGGAGCACAACTCTTCGAGATGGAGTGGCGAAGGCAGATTTTCTCCGTGCTCGCCCATTCAGAATCCGAAACCAGGGAATGGTGGGGCGGGCTGAGCGATGCAGAACGCAATCCAGTGATCGGTTTGGAAGAGGAGCAAGCGGGATTGTTTTGAACAAAGTTTATTGACGCTCTGGAGGCAGAATCACCGGCATCCTGTCGTGAATCGGTGCCGTGACTGAATTGGGTGTGGTCGTGATGATCGTGCAGGATCTCAATGGTCCAGTCTCAGGATCATTCCAAATCTCCCAGAGGCCAGGGAAGAAGAAGAGCCCATCACCGACCGTGATGCGGTGCGGACCTTTCCGGTTCCGCCCCGCTTCCACTCGTAAAACCCGTCGGTCGGTATTAGGCAACGTCATCTCTAGGACGCGGTCCTGAATGCCGGCTTCACCGACACCTTCTCAGCACGAGCATTGATCAGGCTGCCGCCCGACTTTTTGTCCTTCGCCCAAAATGGAATCAGGCCTCACCGGGCAACAAGAAGTTTTGCAGCGATTCATCGAACATAGCGGCTAAGCGGTGAATGATCGCCTTCTTTGACTTCGAGTTCATCACCCGCTTCACCTTGAACACTCCCCAGCCAGGTCGAAATCGGTCGGATGGTTAAAACGACAATTTGAGAGATCGTCCGCAATTTCCGCCATCTCGTGCGTCTAATGCTAGAGACCTCAGGCCTTCACCGCATGGCTTCGCCTTCAAAATCCCAGCTCTCCCCGCAAATCTCGCGGCAACGCGTAAATTTTGCCGTCGATTTGATCCCCCCGTGAATCTTTCATCGTGACCTCGAAAAACAATTTGAGAATCAGAATCCATTGGTCATGACCAACCATTATTCTAAATGGCTGCAAGGGCTCTTTCTATTGAGTGCGGCTCTTTGTCTCGCCGTGGCATGCCGTATCGCCGGTTCCGCATTGTCATTCATCCTCGGTTACGTGGCGATTATGCTCTTGATGGCGCTCGGCGCGCAGTCGTGGATCAGCAGAATCGATAAGCACCCCGACCTGGACGCGGCCGGCCGCGAGCAGAATAAAAACGCCGTCTTGGTCGCCGTAACGTTTTTAGGGGCCATCGTCACCGGATTGCTCGTGATATGTATTGCCACAACTTCAAAGTTCCCCCCTGAATCAAATACCACTTCGACTGCAAGTGCCACCTCGACTGCTTTGTTATGGGCCTTGGGGTCGTTGCTTTCCGGGGGTTTGATAGGATTTTTGTTTAGCCTGCCAAAAATTGCCGACAGTGGAACGGCCGGAGCCGACAGCGCAACGTCAAAATCCGCCCCATCCGGTTCCAATTCCACCGCTTCAAATCCTTCTTCGTCAACGCCTCTTTCCGCTCCGTCCAAAAAGCAGCCGACGACCGGCGGTTTCCAAGTCAATACCAGCCTAAATGAAATCGCCGATTGGCTTACGAAAATTATCGTTGGCGTATCTCTGGTCAATGCGCAAACGGCATATCAACACTTTGTCCGTGCGGCAAAACGATTGGGCGCCGGTCTTTCCGGCACGCCATCTGGCCCCGGCGAAGCGTTCGCCGCCGGACTCATCGTAACATTCTTTTGCCTCGGCCTGCTCGGCACTTATCTGCTCACACGTCTTTGGGTTTCGGCGGCCCTTGTTCAGGCAAATAACAGCGGATTCGGCGCCTTTACGGGGGCCGGTGTGGACGAACAAGACTTGCAGATTTTGGAGGATGAGACACGCGGCTTTTCCGAAGGCGATGGTGATATGGCGCTCTCCGCCGCCGCCCAAACGTTGCCAACCGCATCGCCAAGCTCGAACTCGACTCGTTGCGTACCTGGCGCGAACAGGCCGCGTGGGCCAAGGCGAAGGCCGCGTTGGGGGATTATGCCGATGCGATCAGAGGCTACGACCAGGCCGTCCAACTCTACCCCGAAAGTTCGCGCCTCCGCCTGGATTTCGCCGTGGCCCTTTTCCTGGCAGCCAATGCTGCTGAGAAGGCAGGGGCCTCGGAGGAGGAACATGGCCTTCGCCAGCGGCAGCAAAAACAATTGAGGGAGGCTTACAATCGCCTGAATGAGTTGAGCCCCGCGGAGGTTCGAAAGAATATCTACAAATCGCTGACCCATACCTACCTCTACGTGCCGGCGCCAGATGGCTTCACGAAGGCGGCAAAATATGGCCTCGAATACGTGGGAAATCCACGGTGGCTGCCCAGCGGCGGCATCTGGGTAAACCTCGCATGTGCGTACGGCCAAAATGCCGCCTGGCTGATGAAAACCAGCGGAGATCTTGCTCCCCCGGCCGACCTTCGCCAGGGGGTGATCGGCGCAATAAAAGAAGCTCTTCGCCAGGACGACAGTTGGAAGCTGCGCCTTCAACTTTCGCTTCAGCGTGATCACCCCCTCAAACTGAAAGATCCCCAAAAATACGGGGAAGAGGATGATCTCGAAGTCTTTGAGAGTGACAGCGAAATTCGCACTTTGATTGGCCTACCGACTCCCAAGGCTCCCGAAACACCTGCCGGTTTAAAGGTCGAACAAATAAGTCCAACGTCCCTTAAAGCCAGTTGGGCCAAGTCAACGCGAGCCATCACCTATCGACCGTTCAAGAAAATCGTCGGCTTAGATAAGGATTTCGTCGCTCTGGCCCCGATCGAGGCCACGGAAGTATTGATCGATGGTCTGTCCCCGAAAGCCGTCGTTCATTTCCAGGTCAGTGCCTCCAATGCCGCGGGCGAGAGCACCCGCACCGCAGAGATACAGACGATCCTAAGCTAGGTTCCGCACGCTACGCGAATCTGCACCGCTTTCCATCCACCAAACGAACCGTACTGATAACAATGAGAACACTAAAATTCGGAGTCAAAGGAGACGATGTCGCTGCCTGGCAGCGTTTTCTTCAATCACAGAATCTTCTGAATGCAGACGAACCGGATGGGATATTCGGGCAGGAGACGCTGACCGCAACGGTCGCCTTTCAACGTCAACACGGCCTGGTTCCCGACGGCGTCGTTGGCCAGGCGACAATTACTATCGCGCAAGAGACGGGATTCCAGCCGGTCCAGGTTACCGACCTTGCAGGTCTGGTGGCAATTCCTTCGGGGATCAATGCCGGGCTCAGCCCTGCGCACCTCCAAACAATGCTCAGCCTCTTCGGGCAGCCTGGCCAATTGACGTCGGGATGTTCGAGAATCACCAACGCAGAGTTGGCCCGCGAAACAGTCACCGAAAGTGTCGGGCCTTTCCGTGTAACCGGTTGGCAGCCAGCCGTCGCACGCTTGCGCGACATTTTTACCCAAGCGGCCGCCGCCGAACCGGAGGTCGTCAATCAAGTCCAAACCGCGGGCATGAGTTGCGTGCGTCGGGTTGCTGGTTCACAGAATTTTTCCAATCATAGTTTTGGAACGGCAGTGGATTTGTTTTTCGGTCCCGATGTCGATCCTCGTGGAGATCCGCATACCCAGCTCGGGATTCTCAAACTCGCGCCATTCTTTCATAGCGCGAGATGGTATTGGGGCGCCGGATTTCCCACCGTGGATTCGATGCACTTCGAGATGAGTGACGAATTGATCCGCGAGGTAAAAGGTGGCGGTAGTCGTATCGTCGTGGCGCCCGATTTCGTGGCCCCGCAGCTCGTGAATCCGCCGACCAACCCACCCGTGGGAATTCCCATCCGCCTGCCCGACTACGCTCAAGATGTATTGAGCGCAGCTCAGGGAGTGCCTTGGAGCAACGCCGGGGCGATGCCGCAATATAGCGGCTATCTCGGAATGATGCCGGGCAGCCTCTTTTACGTCTTCCACAACTTGGTGGGACTCCCCGGTGTGACCTCCGCCGCTTTTTATGAGTGCAAATTGTCCAGTGATAATGACGGTTCCGCTTCTCCCGATGACGCCGACCCGTCCTTTCACGATCCCGATCATCAGAACAATACCAGTCTCCACGACGCCTCCGGGAAAGCCTTGAACGCATTTGTGGACGCCTATGCAGTCCTGCCCCTGGATCAGTCCGAAACCAGCACGAACAAGCACGGTCTACCGGATTTTGGTGCCGACTTGGGCCTGCGCATCGGCGATGTCGGCGTCGCGTTCTGGCGGGAATCAAACAGCGGCGCTCCCCGCCAATGCTTTTATATATATGGCGACAAAGGGCCGGCTGTGAAGCTGGGCGAAGGTTCAGTGAAGATGGAGGTGCAACTCGGTGTTCCCGGAGCAGAAAAGGGAAACGGCCATGAAGCGAGTGAAATTATCGCCATGCATAAAGGCATCATTCATATTGGCTTCATTGGTTCTGGCACGCCCTTTCTGGTCCCAGGGCATCCCGATCAGACGACATTGGACGCAACGGGCGTGATTGCCTTAGGGCAGAAACTATTTGCCGCTTTCAAAAATCAGCCGGTTTAGCCTGCCTCCCAGCATGCAGTTGACCGGCGCCCCTCATCCCGTGTTAATTCATCTGCCAGAAGCAGCCACGCTGGCTCGCCATTTGAAGCTTTCATGCCGCCGTGATTTCACAAAATGGCGCCGTGAACTAGGCGATTCCGATGCAAATGAGGAATCCATCGCCACCGAGAGTGTGGGCGCGTAGCCGACGTGAAGAGGCGTCCGAAGACAAAACGATT
>Ga0206867_1095_pt1 | contig 16386 bp, 8 predicted proteins | sample Alteio_BWOrgCont_37_FD_152905 | JGI IMG/M metagenome (GOLD analysis project Ga0206867, IMG submission 152905) | Enriched cells from forest soil in Barre Woods Harvard Forest LTER site, Petersham, Massachusetts, United States -... | ecosystem: Environmental > Terrestrial > Soil > Temperate forest > O...
GATGGTTCAGTCGCTGCTGGCGGACAGGTTCGCATTGAAGACGAATATCGAGACGCGGGAACTCCCGGTCTATGCGCTCGTGGTTGCGAACGGCGGCGTGAAGATGAAAGAAGTGCAGGTGGATCCCTTTCCGCCGGCGGGGACGCCGCCGCCACCGGGCGCGCATCTTCCACGCCTGATGAAGACCGGTCCGACTCAGTACACCGCGACTGCGTTTCCGATCGGTGAAATTCCCCACTGGCTATCGCACTTCGAAGAATTGGGAAACCGGGTTGTGGTGGACCAGACCGGGCTGAAAGGCAATTTCGACTTTGTGCTGAATGGGATTTCACTCGGTTCGATTGAAGGAAACCATGAGGCACCGGATGAGCCGACAACGTCGATCTTTACTGCTCTGCAGGAACAGCTTGGACTCAAGCTGGAATCGCGGAAGACGCCCGTGGAAGTGCTGATTGTGGATCATGCCGAGCAGCCGTCGGCAAATTGAGCAGGTGGGGCATTTCGGCGAAGGCGCACCTGTCCGAATATTTTTCGTTAACAAAAATGAGAGCGGGAACGTCTTACCCGTGGTTCCCCTTTCACCTGATGACTGGCCTCGCCAGTTTCATACAAGGCTTTGGTGAGATGGAGGCGCTACCATGAACGACGCCATTCGACGCAGACGCGTTTTCTTCAGCATTCCGATCCTGATGGCGAGCCTGGCACTACTGGGTGTACCCCCTCTGCCGGGCCAGAGCAATTCGTCTCCCAGGACCGACTCCGCGCCCGCCGATGGGTCAACCGATCTACCCAAGTATGACGTGGCAACGATCAAGCCGGCCACGGGGTCGGATGGCCGCATGATGTTTTTGTTTGTGCCGGGCGGAATTCAGCTCGAGGGAGTGCCAGCGCAGATGCTGCTGCGGGAAGCGTTCAACGTCGAGGACGATCACATCATCGGGGCGTCGGCGTGGGTGAAGACGAAACGCTTTGACGTGCAGGCGAAGGTGTCGCCGGAGGATGCGCCCAAGCTGGATAAGCTCAAGTTTGAAGAGCGCCGGTCGATGCTGGTGCCGCTGCTCGTGGAACGCTTCAACCTGAAATATCACCATGAAACGCGCGAACTGCCGGGCTACGCGCTGGTGGTCGCGAAGGGTGGTCCGAAGATGAAAGTCAGCGACATTCAGGGGCCGCCACCCAAGCCGCCGGACCCGTCATCGAATCCCAAGCCCGGCGGTGCGGGAGGCACGCCGCCGCGAGGACCCAGGCTGCGGATGATGGGGCGCGGGAACATTGAATCGGAGGGAACCAACACTGAGATGCTGGCGCGCGTTCTGTCGGGGCAACTGGGCCGAACGGTCACGGACAAGACCGGGCTCACCGGGAATTACGATTTCACCTTGCAATGGACTCCGGATGATGCGACCGCGCCGATGCCCGGCGGCGCCGATGGTGGCCCGCCCCACAACGAGAGCGGAAGCGACGCCGTTGGGCCATCGCTGTTTACCGCATTGCAAGAGCAACTGGGACTGAAACTGGAGTCGACCAAAGGGATGGCGGATGTGATTGTCATTGACCACATCGATGCGCCTTCGGAGAATTAGTAACTGGGCCGGGAGTGAAGTGCGTGGGGCGACGTCTGGCGATCATCCTGCTGTTCCATGCCATGGTATGGGTGTGCGCATCGACGCCGGCCGTTGCCTCGAAATATTATGGGCAGGTCACCTTCGGAGGATTCGGTGTCCCGGGTGCGACGGTTACCGCGACCCAGGGTGAGAAGAAGTTCTCGGTCACGTCGGACGAGGGCGGCAGCTATCGGTTTGACGATCTGCCCGATGGACAATGGAAAATCGAAATCTCGCTGCAGTGCTTCGCCACCATCCGCGCTGAGGTGACGGTGGCGGCGGATTCCACGCCTGGCCGATGGGAGTTGCAGTTGCTTCCACTCGACGAACTGAAGGCATTAGCAAAGACCCAGCCGCTGGACATTACGCCGAAACCGTCATTGCAAGTCGAAGCCGCCAAGACCGCGGCGGCGCCGGCCGCAACGGCTGCCCCAACCGAGATCTCCAAGCCCGAAGACGCCAGCCAGGAAAGCTCGGATGGATTCCTGGTGAATGGCAGCGTGAACAATGCTGCCACATCGGCATTCTCGCTCAACCAGGCTTTTGGGAACAAGAGAGCGAATTCGAAGAGCCTCTACAACGGCGGGATTGCGTTCGCGTTCGATAACTCGGTGCTCGATGCGAAGCAATACTCCATCAGCGGAATCGACAGTCCCAAGCCGGCCTATAACCGCATGACCGGCGGTTTGACGTTTGGCGGCCCGCTGAAGATTCCGCACCTGTTGTTGCACGGGCCGAATCTTTTTCTGGCCTACCAGTGGACGCGCAATCACACCGCGGAGACAGTCTCAGGCCTTGTGCCGACCGAAGAGGAGCGGAGCGGCAATCTGCTCAACGCAGCTGGTCAGCCGGCAACGATTATCGATCCCGTGACCGGCCTGCCCTATCCCGGCAGCGTGGTGCCGGTGAGTTCCCAGGCGCAGGCACTTCTCGCGCTCTATCCTCTACCGAATGTCAATGGAAATCCGCTCTACAATTTCCAGATCCCGGTTTTGAACAGCACCCACCAGGACGCCCTGCAGACGCGCGCCGACAAGACGTTGGGGCGCAGAGATCAGCTCTATGGAACCTTCAACCTGCTGGACTCGCGCGCCGATGCCGTGAACCTGTTCCAGTTTGTGGATACCACGAATACGCTGGGGCTGAATGCCAACATCAACTGGTCGCATCGATTCAACCAGCATCTGTTTTTGTACGGCTCATATCACTTCAGCCGGCTGCGGACACAGGTGAGTCCCGAGTTTGAGAATCGGGTCGACATCGAAGGAGAGGCGGGCATCACTGGCGTGAGCCAGGCGCCGTCTGACTGGGGACCGCCGGCGCTCAACTTTTCGAGCGGTATTGCGGCGCTCAGCGATGCGCAAAGTTCATTCAATCGCAACCGCACGGACGGCTTTTCGGCCTCGGCCGGAGTCTATCGCGGGCGTCACAACATCACCGTGGGCGGCGATGTGCGCTGGCAGCAATACAACGACTCCTTTCAACAGGACCCGCGCGGGTCGTTCAATTTTACGGGTGCCGCCACCGGCTCCGACCTGGCCGACTTCCTGATAGGCATTCCCGAAGCCAGTTCGATCGCGTTCGGCAATGCGGATAAGTATTTTCGGCAAACCGTCTATGACGCTTATGTTTCCGATGACTGGCGCGTGCTTCCGATTTTGACCATCAATGCCGGCATGCGCTGGGAGTACGGTGCTCCCATGACCGAGCTGTATGGAAGGCTGGTCAATCTTGACGTGGAGCAGGGGTTCACTGCGGTCGCGCCGGTCCTTGGCAGTGACCCCGTAGGTTCGTTGACGGGTCAGCACTATCCAGCCTCGCTCGTGTGGCCGGACCGGTCGGGCATCGAGCCGCGCATCGGCATTTCCTGGCGCCCGATCCCCGCCTCGACGGTGGTGATACGCGCGGGGTATGGCATCTATCACGATACTTCTGTGTACCTCACTCCGGTGCTGCAACTGGCGCAGCAGGCTCCCATTTCAAAGAGTCTCAAGCAGCAAAACAGCGCTTCGTGCGCACTCACACTGGCAGATGGCTTCACCTCCTGCGGTTCGACAACGGCCGAGGCCTTCGGTATCGATCCGCACTTCCGCGTTGGCTATGCGCAAACATGGCACTTGTCGCTGCAGCGCGACCTGCCCGGAGCCTTGCAGATGACGGCGACGTATCTTGGGGTGAAGGGCACGCACGGGGCGCAGGAATATCTTCCCAACAGTTATCCGCTGGGAACGTCGGATCCCTACCCTGGCTACCCCTCTGGCTTTGCGTATCAGACTTCGGGCGGCAACTCGACGCGCCAGTCGGGACAGGTGCAGGTGCGGCGCCGGTTGCGCAACGGCTTTACGGCTCTCGCGCTCTACACCTTCTCCAAATCGATTGATGACGATTCCGTGTTGGGCGGACAGGGACAGACAACCGGAGTTTCGCAGAACAACTTATCGCAGACCGACACTCTGACTTTGACCAGTGCGCAGCCACAGACGGCCGCCGTTGCGCAGGACTGGCTCGATCTGCGCGCGGAGCGATCGCTTTCTTCGTTCGACCAGCGGCATTTGCTGAATGTGCAGGCGCAGTACACGACCGGCCAGGGACTCGAGGGCGGGACTCTGCTCGGCGGATGGCCCGGGCGATTGCTGAAAGAGTGGACGTTGCTTACCCGGATCAACGTGGGCAGCGGTATGCCGGAGACGCCGGTGTATCCGGCCGTGGTGCCGGGCACAGGATGGATCGGACCCCTGCGCCCGAGCCTGACCGGGATTCCCATTTACATCACGCAGGGAAACACCCATCTGAATGCGGCCGCTTACGCCTCGCCGGCAGCAGGCACGTGGGGAACAGCGGGGAGAAATTCGATCACCGGGCCAGATACCTTCAGTCTCGATGGTGCCTTGCAGCGCACATTTCGACCCACCTCACGCTTCTATCTCGATGCGCGCGTCGATGCGACGAACCTGTTGAATCATGTTGTGTTCAACAGCTGGAACACGATGGTGGGGAACAGGCAATTCGGACAGCCAGTATCCGCCAGCCAGATGCGCAGCATACAAACCACGCTGCGCCTGAGGTTTTGATGATGCGCAAAGTCATCGCCGGTCTTCTCGCGGGTTTATTTGGTCTGTCGGCCAGTGCGCAGCAGATCGGGCAGAACAAGGATCCCAACGCGGCGAATGACTTTACGCTTTCGATGAAGGTGCAACTTGTCGTCGAAACAGTGGTTGTAAAAGACAAGCAGGGAAATGCGGTGGAGGGCCTCACCGCGAAGGATTTCCTGGTGACGGAAGATGGGGCGCCGCAGACGATACGCTTCTGCGAACATCAGGACCTGGCGGCCAACGCCAAGCCGTTGCAACAATCGAAGGCGGCCGATGAAGACCTGAAGATCTACAAGCGGCTGGCGCGGACGCAAATTGCCCCCGAGACGGTGGAGAAGGAGCGCTACAAGAATCGCCGGTTGCTGGCGTTGTATTTCGATATGTCGGCGATGCGGCCGGCGGATCAGTTGCGCTCCCTGTACGCGGCCGAGCAATTTATCCGCACGCAGATGACTTCCGTCGACCTGGTTTCAATCATGCGCTATAACAGCGCGTCGGTGGATGTCCTGCAGGACTTCACGGCCGATCGTGATCGGCTTCTGAGCATCCTCGAAACCATGATCGTGGGCGAGGGACAGGACTCGGCCGAAGAAGTGGACGACGCGAGCAGCGCCGATACGGGCGCGGCCTTCGGGCAGGACGACAGCGAGTTCAATGTGTTCAACACCGATCGCCAACTCTCTGCATTGCAGACCGCGGCCAAGATGCTGGGCCAGGTGAACGAGAAGAAGTCGCTCATTTATTTTGCCGGCGGATTGCGCCTGAATGGAATCAATAACCAGGCGCAGTTGCATGCGACGGTTGATGCGGCAATCAAGGCTGGCGTCTCATTCTGGCCTATTGACGCCCGCGGGCTCGTGGCCGAAGCGCCCCTTGGCGATGCGACCCAGGGTTCGCAGGGCAATGCCAACATTTATAACGGCGCTGCCGCCAATGCAACGACCGTCGCCTTTCAGTATTCGCAGGACACGCTCTACGCGCTCGCGGGCGACACGGGTGGGAAAGCGCAATTCGATTCAAACGATCTCGACCGCGGGATCGTGCAGGCGCAGCAGGCGATCTCGGACTATTACGTGATCGGTTACTACACCACTAATACTGCTCGCAATGGAAAGTTCCGCCGCGTGAGAGTGGCGCTCGCGCAGGATACAGGCGCCAAACTAGAATTTCGGCAGGGATATTACGCGGACAAGGAATTCACCAAGTTCACCGCTGTCGACAAAGAACGCCAGCTCGAAGATGCATTGATGCTCGAGGATCCGATCACCGAGCTTTCCATCGCGATGGAGATCGATTACTTCCAACTCAATCGCGCCGAATATTTTGTGCCTATCGTTGTGAAGATTCCGGGGCGCGAACTGGCGCTGGCCAAGCGCGGCGGAGCCGAACACACCCTGATCGATTTCGTGGGCGAGATCAAGGACATGGTCGGGGGCATGACGGTCTCGAACGTTCGCGACAATGTAAACATCAAGCTTTCCGACGCAACGGCGGCCGAACTTGCGCACCGTCCCATCGAGTACGACACTGGATTCACGCTCTTGCCGGGCAAGTACATGATCAAGTTCCTGGCGCGCGACGACGAGACAGGGCGGATCGGAACCTATCAGACCACGTTCGTCATTCCCAACCTCAACAAGGAAGAGAAACGGATCCCGATCAGCTCCGTGGTGTTGAGCAGCCAACGTGTGGAACTGAAGCAGGCGCTTTACGACGCCGCCAAGGCCAAGGAACGCGAGAAGGAGGACGCGGTCAATCCGCTGGTGCAGGGCGGCAGCAAGCTGGTTCCAAGCGTGACGCGGGTATTCAATTCGAGCCGCAGTATTTACGTATACCTGCAGGCCTACAAGCCGCACCCAGAAGGTGCGCCGCCAAGCACACAGCCATTGATGGCTTTTGTGAGCCTGTATTCTGCGGGGGCGGAGGTGTTCAAGACCGCCCCGATTGCGGTGGAACCGAATGCTGGCACGCGCCTTGGTGTGGTTCCGCTCAGCTTCGACCTCGGCGCCAATCGGCTCGCGCCGGGGCGATACGATTGCCAGGTAACAGTGCTCGATCCTGCCACGTCGAAAGCAACATTCTGGCGTGCGCCGATCGTGATCGCGCCATGATAGACGAGAGCAGAAGCGGATCGAGGCAGGGATAGACCAGCCGCGAAATAACATACCGGGTTCATTCGTTTACGGTAGACTCGTGTTACGCGACCAATCCCCTACCGCGCACACGGCGATGAAAAAGAGCACGCTTCCGACTCTGAGCGAAGTAGCAAAACAAGCTGGCGTTGGCAACACCACTGTGTCGCGGGTCATCAATGGCGGCGATCGCGTCAGCCCCAAGACACTGGCCAAGGTGCGCCGGGTGATCGACGCGTTGGGATACCGGCCCAACCAGGCGGCCCGGGTTCTGAAGGGCGACCGGACAAAGACCATCGGCCTGATGATACCCAGCCTCGCTGATCCGTTCTTCTCAAGCTGCGCCGAGGCCGCCCAGGCGGTTGTGCGCGCCAATGACTCGCTGCTGATCGTAACCGCGACGCAGAACGATCCACACACCGAGATCGAGAATCTCAACGTGCTGATAAGCCATCGAGTGGACGGGCTGCTGCTGGCCCCGGCCAACTCGCGCAGCCAGGCGTTGTGCGACCTCGTTAACCGCCTGACTATCCCGGTGGTTACGATTGATCGCCCGATTTTCAATTCCTCCGTTTCATCGGTGGTGACCGATAACTTCAAGGGGGCGCGGACGGCCACGCAGCACCTGATCGAGCACGGTTGTCAGCGCATCGTATGTCTAACCGGAGAGACAACTCTGTTTACAATCCATGAACGTGTTCGCGGGTATCGCGCCGCCGTCGGTGCCGCGGGCTTGCCGTGCACGGTGAACACTTCGATCAAGGATTATCGTTCGGCGGAATACGCGATCGAAAGCTTGTTGGCAGGACCAAACTGTCCCGACGCTTTTTTTACTCTCAAAAACAGCACCACGATTTATGCGTTCGAGGTTCTGCAAAAACTGAATGTCGCCATGCCAAAGCCCATCGCCCTGTTGGGTTTTGACGATTTTGAACTGGCGACGACTCTTCGCCCATCGGTGAGCGTCGTGCAGCAGCCTGTCGAAGAGATTGGCCGCGCCGCCGCAGAGCTCTTGTTTGAGAAGTTTCCGTGGTCCTCCAATGGCGCCCCGGCGACACGTTCAACCAGGGCCCGGCGCGTGCTGCTCGAGACGCAGCTTATCCGCCGTAGTTCATGCGGGTGTGGTCCTCATTCGGCCTGAAATGCTGGGTTTGGGATCGTTTCCATTCTTTACTCCCGTACCTGCGAACAATTATGGTATCGTTTCCAGCAGCGGTGACCAGCCGTATATAAATCCCCATGGCGCGACGTCAACGAGGGACGTTCCGCTGTCTCGCGTGATGGGCGTTTTGCGCATTTTGGGTTTTCGATTCTCCTTCTGCTTTTTCTCTGGTGACCAAAAAATGAATTTCGAGAATGGTCAGGTGTTAACAATCGGAGTCGATCTCGGAGGAACGAATCTGCGTGTGGCGGCCTACGCGCTGGATCAAGGCATCGTTGACTCCCTGGTGTTGCGAACGCGTCTCGAGGCGGGGCCCATGTGCGTCGTCGATGATATGTGCGACGCCATCACGCAATTAGTCAATCGAAACGCCAATGGGCGGGCGCTGGGCGGCATCGGGATAGGCTCGCCCGGGCCGCTTGAACTGCCAGCTGGGCGGCTGCATCATCCCCCCAATCTTCCCGGGTGGGACGGGTTTCCCTTGCTGGATGAAATTGAAAAGCGGTTATCGCGCCCGGTGGTGCTGGAAAGCGATGCCAATCTCGCGGCACTGGCTGAGTACGCGATGGGTCTGGGCAAAGATCTCGGCATTGATTCGTTTTGCATGCTGACTCTGGGCACCGGCGTCGGCAACGGAATCGTTCTCAACGGGAAAGTGTGGCACGGAGCCAACGGCATGGGCGGCGAGGCCGGGCACATGACGGTTGAACCTGACGGACCGTTGTGCGGATGCGGCAATAACGGCTGCCTCGAAGCTTGCGCTTCGGCAACAGCCCTGGTGAATATGGCGGAGCGCATGATCGCCGAGGGCAGAGCGAGCGGGCTCGCGGATTTGAAGAGCACCTCTTCTTCTCTCACGGCGCTCGATCTGGCCAAAGCAGCGCGCCAGGGCGATCCGGACGCGCGCTTGATCTTCGTGCGCGCCGGACGGTCTCTGGGAATCTGCCTTGCGGGCCTGATCAACATTTTTAACCTGCCCCTGTATGTGATTGGCGGCGGCGTGGCCGTCTCGTGGGACTTGATTTCGCACGCCCTGTTTGAGGAATTGGAGAGGCGCAGTTATGTCTACGCACTTACGGCGCCGGGACGGGCGGCTTCGAAAGGAATGCCAGGCGGAGGCACAAAGGTACTCCCCGCCAAACTGGGTTCAGAGGCAGGCCTGTTGGGCGCGTGTATTCTCCCCCTGCAGACGCTGGAGATCGCGGGGGTTCCGTGTGACGAGGGCGAGTTGTAGAATAGTGCCGTCGTCATCGGATCGCGCAGGCGCACCAAGGCGAATCTGCGATCGGAACAACGAACTCCGTTTCGTCGAGTAGAGAAGCGAATTCAAACTGGCCATCAAGTCAAATTCCAGGAGAGCCCCGTTGGCGCAGTCTCGCAAGTCGTTTGCTTGCGGGTTGGTCATCTTCGCGCTTCTTGTTGTATGCACGCCGACCACTCCGCAGGCTCAAAGGGGGGCGAGCAGCCAGCCAATGGGGAGCGGTAACGCGCCGGCGGCAGCTCCGGCCAATGGCCCGCGCAAGACGGCCGTCACCGCCGACGGCTTTGTCGATTCGGGGCCGGTGGTTTTTGGGGACATCACCCGGGCCGCGGGATTGTCGGGGTGGAAACACACCATGGGTGCGGCCGACAAGGGTTTGATCTGCGATGTGAACGGCTCCGGCGTGGGTCTGATCGACTACGACAACGACGGCTGGCTCGACATCTACCTGGTGAATGGGTCCAACTTCAACGCCTTGGATGGAAAGCAGGAGCCGCCCCACGCCGCCCTGTTTCACAACAACCACGACGGCACATTTACCGATGTTGCGGCCAAGGCTGGGGTGACCAACGATCGCTGGGGCTTCGGTGTTGCCATCGCGGATTATGACAATGATGGCTGGCCCGATATCTTCGTCAGCAACCTGGGCAAGAATCGTCTTTACCACAACAATCACGACGGAACGTTTACCGATGTGGGCGAGAAGGCCGGCATCGCGCTGGGAAACTGGTCGGCCGGAGGAACCTGGGGCGATTACGACGGCGACGGGCGGCGCGATCTGTTTGTCACCGGGTATGTCCACTTTGATCGCGACAACCTGCCATTGGAGAAGACCAAGGCTGTCGGCTTTTCGTATTGCGAATTCCGCGGCGAGCCGGTGATGTGCGGCCCCAAAAACATCGAGGGCGAACCCGACCACCTCTTCCATAACAACGGTGACGGAACGTTTACCGACGTGAGCGTCAAGGCCGGCGTGTCCGATCAGACCAATCGATATTACGGCTTTACTCCGGTGTTTGTTGACGTGAACAACGACGGCAAGGTCGACCTCGTGGTGGCTGACGACTCCACGCTGAGTTATCTCTACCTCAATCGCGGCGATGGAACATTTGAAGATGCCAGCTACGCATCGGGTTTTGGACTCAATGAAGACGGACGCGAAGTAGCCGCCATGGGCGTGGCCGTTGGCGATTATATGAACAACGGTCTGGTGGACTTCGCCATCAGCGATTTCTCCGACGAAGCCAAATTGTTATTTCATAACGATGGTAATTCCAGCTTTACGGAAATGTCGATGCGTTCGGGAATCGGGAAGAAATCGATTCCCTTTCTTGGCTGGGGAACGGGGTTTCTTGATTACGATAATGACGGCTGGCTCGATCTGATGTTTGTGAATGGCCACATCTATCCCGCAGCCGACAAACTGGATTGGGGAACGTCCTACAGCCAGAGGCCGCTCTTGTTCCGCAACCTGCGCGACGGCAAATTTGAAGAAGTCCCGCCTGTGAAGGGATCAGGGCTGGCGCAAATCTTTTCCGGACGGGGAGCGGCGTTTGGCGATCTGTTCAACGACGGAAAGATCGATGTGGTGATCAGCACCATCGAGGGGCCGCCGGTGCTGTTGAGAAATGTTTACCCCGATCATCACCACTGGGTGGAGTTGAAACTCATAGGCGGCCCGAAGAGTCCGCGCGATGCCGTAGGGGCCACTGTGTATCTGACCGCGAATGGCATGCGCCAGCGGCGGGATGTGCTGAGCGGCGGCAGCTATGTTTCGTCCAACGATCAGAGGCCGCACTTCGGGCTGGGCGATGCGACCGATGCGGGCACGGCCGAGATTCACTGGCCATCGGGAGCAAAGGAAAATGTGAAACTGGCGGCGGTCGACCGCATATTCACCATCACCGAAGGCCATGGCGTAACGGCAGTTCTGTGCGGCACGCAGCCGTGCGGTGCGAGTGCGCCGGCCGCGCCGGAGCCGACTGCTCCAAAGCCTATCGCGCAAAGGGGCAAGCCCTGATGCGCTGGCCATCCCGTTTTTGTGCTGCTCTCACTGCGACGTGGCTAATGACATGGACAACCGCGGCGGGACCGCAGGCTCCGGCGCCCGCCTCACATCCGGCGGCGCCCTCGTCCTTGCCGGCGATGGTTCCAGGCCGATTCGTAGACATCACGCAAAAGGCCGGCGTGCACTTCGAGCACCAGGCTCTGCATACCGCGCGCAAGTATCTGCTGGAGACTATGGGCTCGGGCGTTGCGCTTTTCGACTGCGACAACGACGGAAGGCTCGATCTCTTCCTGGTGAACGGCGCGCCGTACAGCGATCCCACGCCGCCGGGTTTCATCCCGCAGAAGAAATCGCCGCAGGACTGGAACCGCATGTATCACCAGAAGCCGGATGGCACTTTCGAGGACATCACCGCGAAATCGGGGCTCAAGGGAGTGGGCTACGGCATGGGTGTGGCGGTTGCCGATTACGACAACGACGGGTACGAAGATCTCTTTGTAACCGAGTACGGTTCCAACCGTCTCTACCACAACAATGGCGACTGCACCTTTACCGACGTGACCGAAAAGGCCGGAGTGGCTGGCAGCGGCTGGTCGACTTCGGCAGCCTGGATCGACCTCGACAATGATGGCCTCCTCGACCTGGTGGTGCTGCGCTACGTTACCTGGGACTGGAATGACGTCTGGTGCGGGGAGCACCGCGAGGGATACCGCGGCATTTGCCATCCCGACGTGTTCCCTCCTATCGCCATGCTGGTCTACCACAACGACGGCAACGGCCACTTCACCGAAGTGGCTCATAAAGCGGGGCTCGATAAACCTGCCAAGGCCCTGGGGATCGCCATCGCTGACTACGACCGCGACGGACGCAGCGACATCTTCGTGGCCAACGACTCGATGCCCGAGTTTCTGTTTCACCAGAAAAAGGACGGAACGTTCGAGGAGGTGGGTCTGGAGTCGGAGACGGCCGTCAATGCCGAGGGCCAGACCTATGCCGGCATGGGCGTCGACTTTGCCGATTACGACAATGACGGATGGCCTGACCTGGTGGTTACCGACCTCGCCAATCAGCGGTACGCCCTTTACCACAACAATCGCGACGGCACTTTCGATTATGCCTCCCTGTCAAGCGGAATAGGGAACCTTTCGCAGCTTCACTCGGGCTGGGGATTGCGATTTGTCGATTACGACAACGATGGGTGGAAAGATCTTCTAATCGCCCAGGGCCACGACATGGACAACATCGAAGTGGTCTCGCCCCAGTTCCATTACCGCGAGCCGGTACTGCTGGCGCGCAACAACCAGGGAAAGTTCGTCGATGTTTCGGGCGTTTCCGGGGAGATCTTTCACGACGCATGGGTGGGTCGCGGGCTGGCTATCGGCGACATCGACAACGATGGGCGTATCGACGCGGTGGTCACCACCAACGGCGGGGGGGTACATATTCTCCAAAATGAGACCCCGACCACGAACCACTGGATCACTCTCCGGCTGATCGGGCACAAGAGCAACCGGGACGGGATCGGCGCTGTTGTCAAATTGAGTACGAATCAAGGATCGCAATGGGTAACAGCAACGACAGCAGGAAGTTATCTATCCTCCAGTGATCCGAGGGTGCACTTCGGGCTGGGGACAAGTCCGGTCGCCGAGAGCATCGAGATCCGCTGGCCAAGCGGCATCGTGCAGACTCTTGCCAACGTGAAAGGGGACCGGCAGGTGCAGGTGGATGAGCCAGGCGTGTCCAGCCCCGCTCCCTCGCGATGAATGCATGCAGGCCTGGCGGCTTGTCGTCCATCGCAGCCAAGGGGATTTAGTAACTCGCTTGAGTCTGAAGACGCACGTCTTACGTTCCAAACCCTTCCCCCAGGGGAAACGGAGCCTGGGTTCTCGCCGCCGTGCTCTCCGCGAGGCGTTTCAGCCCGGGTGCGCGGGGTGCCGGGTCCAGCAATATCAGTAGCTTAGTCCCCACAGAATCTCCTTGACAGCATAGTTTGCGTGAAAGTATATTTGCGCCCAATGGAATCGATTCCACAACGGGTGGTATCGATTCCATAAGGCGATCAAAAAAGCCGATTAGACCACACAATTTGCCCCGACCCACTGACATCACGGTCTGAAAGCACGGCTTCCAGCCAAATGGAGCACTAGAAGGAGACCCAGTGATCCCGAAACACACATTTCAGGAGACACCCAGGAGAGACGCGGCAATTCGAATTCGATGGATTGTCATCGCAGTTGCGATCACATGTTTAGCGCTGTTTGTTCCTCGAACTTTGTCAGGGCAGGCCAGCGCCGGCATAACCGGCACCATCACCGACAGCAGCGGCGCTGTCGTGGCGAATGCGAACGTTACGGTCACGAACGAGGGCACCACGGTCGCCGACCACACGGTGTCCAGCAGCGCGGGAACGTATTCCTTCAAAGGCCTCCCGCCCGGCAAATATGACCTGACCGTTGAGGCAACCGGATTCAAGAAGGGCGTGCAGGACGGCGTCACGGTTGAGGTGAGCACGACGCCAACAATCAACATTACGCTTGCAACCGGCGCGACGAGCGAAACCGTACAGGTGACAGCTGATCAGGTTTCGCTGAATACCACGCAGCCGGAAATGGGAAGCACTATTGAGCCGGTGGTTGTGCAGGCCTTGCCAGCCGAGGTGTCGGGCCGCGGCCGGCAGGTGGATCAACTCCAGTTTCTGGCTCCCGGAACCACGGGAAGCACGTTCTCGCACCGCGTGAGCGGCGGCGTCGACTTCGAGCAGGAAATCGTCTACAACGGCGTTCCAGCACCGCAGCCGGAGACCGAAGGCTACACCACTAACTTCAACCCTCCGTTCGAACTGGTTCAGGAGTATCGTGTTGAGCGTTCCACCTTTTCCGCCCAGTATGGCCTGGGGCAAGGCGCTCTCACTTACCAGACGGCGTCGGGCACGAACAGCTATCACGGCGATGCCTTCTGGATCAACCGCAACAACTTCTTCGATTCGGTTGGGTTTTTCAACGGCCCTGCCTTTGGCGGTACGAATCACCCGCCTACGGACCACGAGAACAATTACGGCTTCACCGTCGGCGGACCCATCTGGATTCCGAAGATCTATAACGGGCACAACAAGACGTTCGGCCACCTCAGCATGGAGTGGTACAAGCAGAACAACGTGGATACCGACGTATCGACAGTGCCGACAGCGCTGGAGAAGACCGGCGACTTTTCGGACTTTGTAGACGGAAGCACCGGCGCGCTGATTCCAATCTATGTCCCGCAGGGGGTCACTTGCGGCGGTCTTACTCCCGGACAGCAATTCCCGGGAAATGTCATTCCCGCGAGCTGTATCAGCGCCACCTCGGCGACGTACATTCCTTCCATTCCCAATCCGGACCGGCCGGGAAGCGGCATCGGCGGCCTCGACAGCAACAAGAGCTACACCCCGTTCATCAACCCCCACATTCAGCACAATTGGGGATTCACCATCGACCACAACCTCACTTCGGCCCAGAGCCTGCATTGGGCCATGTGGCGCAACACGTTCAGCAACTGGAGCTTCGACAATGCGCCTCTGGTGATCGCGCCCAACCCGCTCAACAGCATGAAGTTCGAACCGGCCAAGGGCACCGTGTTCCTGCTGAGCTACAGCTACGCGATTTCGCCGCACCTGGTTATGACGGCGGGCGCGGGCTGGATCGGTGAGATCAACAACCAGTTCAATGAAACGAAATATAACTTCCCGGCCATCGCGGACAGCGTAATCCCGCCCTACATCGTTTGGGATGGCCAGCATTCTCTCACAAAGTGGGGTACGCAAGGCTCCTGGCTGCAGTCCATCAATCGCAAGCTGGGTATTGCCCTGGACAACAACTGGCTCTGGTCGAAGGGCCGCAACACCTTCAACATCGGAATCGATTTTCGCCGGTCGTACCAGGACGATAACGAAGACCAGACGGAGGGCGGACAGTTCAGCTTCAGCCAGCGGACTACATCGGTGCCGAACACCGGCGACCCGAACTTCGGCAAGTATGGCAGCTCGTTCGCCAGCTTCCTGCTCGGCATTCCGGACCAGGCGAATCGAGCCAACAATATCGAGGCTCGTTTGCGCAACTGGCTTCTTGCTCCCTATATCCAGGATGACATCAAGCTGTCGCCCCGGTTGACCGTGAATCTTGGGCTCCGTTGGGATATCCAGGCGCCGTTCACCGAGAACGACAATAACATCGTATTTTTCGATCCCAACAAGCCCGGCACATTGCCGGGGGCCAACATTGCCGGATCGGCAACAAAGTTCGGCAACTGCACGGGCTGTGCAGGATATGACCGGGCCGATATTCACTTTAGCCACTTCGGGCCGCGGTTAGGCTTCGCGTACCAACTGACCCGCAAGATGGTTGTGCAGGGCGGATTCTCGATTGCCTTCCTGAACGGCGGCGCGTATGAGTACGGGACCAGCAAAGTTGCGGTGAATTACAACAAGCTTCTTGTCGGCTCGTTCACTAAAAACAGCACAAATGGCCTTTCGTCGTCCTTTGGCAGTTGGGATACGAACATCCTGCCCAACCCCACGGCCACTCCATTTAATCCGAGTTTGGGAACCGGAACCCAGATTAACGCTTTCAGCAAGAACGACGGCTTTGCACCGTATACCCAGCAATGGAACGTCAATGTGCAACGCGACCTGGGATGGAACACGCTGATCACCGCTGCATATGTAGGGAACCGCCTGATTCACCTGCCCAGCAAGAACAATCAGATCGGCCAGATGGATCCAAAGTACGACCAGCAGTACGGCGATGTGATCGATCCTGTCACCAACCAATCGGTTTTAGCGGACTCGTTCGCCACAGGCGATGCGCAGCGGATGGGCTTTACCCTCCCCTATCCCAACTTCGTCAACGATTTTGGCGGATCTGCGACTGTGGCTCAGGCGCTCGGGCCCTATCCCCAGTACTCCTACATCTTCAACAACTTCGAGGGATACGGCACGACCTTCTATAACAGTGCTCAAATTCAGGTCGAGAAACGCTTCACCGACGGGCTGTCGTTCCTTGCCGGCTACACGCTCTCGCGCTTGATGGACAATACCAGCAGCGGCTTCTCGAGCTTCACCTCGGGCGGCATCAACAAGTACAACCAGAAGCC
>Ga0206867_1132_pt1 | contig 16035 bp, 19 predicted proteins | sample Alteio_BWOrgCont_37_FD_152905 | JGI IMG/M metagenome (GOLD analysis project Ga0206867, IMG submission 152905) | Enriched cells from forest soil in Barre Woods Harvard Forest LTER site, Petersham, Massachusetts, United States -... | ecosystem: Environmental > Terrestrial > Soil > Temperate forest >...
TTGATTCTAATAGTGAGAAAAAAACGCTCGTTGAATTAGCCTCATCCGCCTCTGGCGTCAAGAAAGTGGATAGCTCAAAATTAACAGTTAAAAGCAGCAATCAACCCTTCACCGCGAAAGTGAAGTCTGCCTTTTTACGTGAGAAATTACTCAATGGCAAATCACTGCCATCTGATTTGCACGTTGAAACGAATAATGGAGTGGTTTACTTAAATGGTCTGGCCAAAACTAACTTACAAGCTCAGAACGCGATTGACCTAGCCAGATCCATATCAGACGTTGTTCGAGTTGAATCCACAATGAAGGTGGTCAACAGCACCCAGTAAATAATTTCTGGACGCTAGTAGCATCAATAGCGACATTTGGCTTAATTTCAAAGAAATATTTAAGCTGCCATTCTTGCGTTTTCTTGGCCTGCCGGCTATCGGTGATGTCCCATGCCGGATAGACCCGAATAGCCCTCTTTCCGCCTTTTCCTTCCTTTGATACCACACCCTGCTCACATAATACCGATTTAGGGAATACAAACTGCCCAAAGCGATTAGCGTTCCGAACACTCACAACAAAGAAGTCAATCGGGTCTGAGCTATCATAGGGCTGAATAGGGCCATTACCAGTCCGCTTCCACAAGGTCACAAACTGCCCGATCTTTGTCGGCGTGATCTTAGCCACACGGAACTTTATAGACCGATGCCCCATTTCAAATGAAAACGCACCATATTCTTCACTCTCAGCTTCTTTCACAAAATTGCCACAGCTCAACCCGGCTGGTTCATACATCAATCGTTGAGCTGCTAGCAAATCAGGATGAATAGTATCAGAGGAATTACGCATAACTATCTCCATTTAAAATGGCTAAGATTATAAATTTGTAGCCTGGGTGTAGCGCAGCGTAACCCAGGAACATAGGTTGATTCTTCCCTGGGTTACGCTACGCTGCACCCAGGCTACGATTGCATAGTTGCAGGGATGGAATCAAAGTAGTCATTCAATAGTTTCAAGGTGATTGGTTTTAATATAGCGCTACCGTAAAACTTATCTGTAACCGCTGGGATATTCTTATCAGTGAGATTACTCACGAAAATATACTGTTGAGTACCACTCTCTATAAACCCTACAAACCAACCATCGCGTAATTTGCTGGGATTAGTCTCTCTCTCATTAGGGCCGTGCCGACCAGCACCCGTTTTGCCATAATAGTCGGCTCCGCTTGTTAATTTGCCCTGATACAAATTTTTCTTGGTATTGGCTACAGCCTCATTGGAAACAGGCAATTCATTGCTTAACATCGCTCTGAAGAAATGAAGTTGCTCCACAGCGGATATTTTTAAGCTGCTACTTAACCAGGCATAAGTAAGCCCATTGTTTTGACCAAAGTCGCCGCTAAAGTCTTGGTTACCGTAATCAAAGGCGGATAGATATTCCTTGATGCGAGCATAGCCTAGGAATGGGGTTATCTGCTGAGAGACCCATACGACTGAGTATTTAAGCCAAGTCTGTGGTGTTTGATTCTGATTCCAGCCTGGCAAATTCTCTTTACGGCCATCCCATTTAAACACGGTATTTTGATCGATGATTCCCTGATCAAAAGCCATCAACGATAGGGTAATTTTAAAGGTGGAGTCAGGCGAAATTCGTTGATTACAACGATTTTTAGGATTGTACTCACTTACCATCCTATCTTCGTTTAGATTATAGAGGATAAAACAAGCATCATACCCTTTAAATATTTTTGAAAACTCTTCTGATCTTAGCTCGCTAGCATTTGCACTTAAAACAAAAGCAGCGATAATTAACGTTATAAACCTTTTCATTAAATCCCAACGCCTATAGTTATATGAAAACCTATTGAATATCCCTTAAAGCTCAACAAGTCAGACAGCTTATACTCTCTTCTTAATTGCAATAGGGAGTGTGACTCCACCAAAAGAACATAATATATTTTTATCCCGAGTTCAGCTCTAACAAAGTCCTTAACTTTAAAATCATGCTGTTGACCCAACTGATTTACGTTAATATCCCTATCTTCTTCCGGATAAATCACACTGATATGCGCACCCGAACCGCCATTAGCAAAATAATCAGGCAGTTTAACTTTATAACTATTTAGCAAAGGAAATAAATTATGGATATAGGCATCATCAATATCCAGGTAAAACAGTTTGTTCTTGGAAATCTCCAATCTTCCAACTGTTGCCAGCTTCGATGCGGCGTCTAGAATGTCATGGGAATCTAGCTTTGAAATGATTGGCGTTTTCATAAATCACTTTTTTCAAAAAATGACATTCACCGGAGTATTTAGGCGCTTTTTTCATAGAATTTCTCCGACATGCTAAGAATTGGCAAGATCTTTCATATTTAGCCTCATAATATGATGAGGAACCGGATGCCAGGGAGCGATAAACTCCCCAACCAAGCGAAAGCCTGCTTTCTGATAAACATGCACGGCTCGCATATTGCGTTTCTCTGGATCAATAAAGACCTCGGAGATATCCGAAAAATGGCTCAGTAGAAATTGGCGTATAACATCCAGAGCCAAACCTTTTCCTAGATAATCTCTATCAAAGATAAAAATATCCAAAGTAATAGCCAGCCCCTCTGTTTCTCGGTATTTAGCGTACTCATCCGCTTTGTGCTTAAGAACATTAGAAGTCAACAGATAGACAAAAGGTTTGTCCCCATCGTAACCAATCCAGTGTTGAGTAAGCTCAGACTTCCTATCCAGCTCTTTACCCTCAGCGCGATACTGAAAAATCTTTTCCAACCCCCTAAGGGTATTCTGCAGTCCCTGCCCGTGCATCCATTCGCTGATATGGTCTTGCTGTAACCATCCATGAATGAGCTCCCGCTGCGATTCAACGGGCGGCTTGAATGTGAGACGGAAAGGTAAATTACTCATGGCAAAGGTGGCACCTAGGCAGCAAGGGTAGTGATTAGGAATCAATATGGGGCAAATTACTATAAGAAAGGGCAACAATCAATCATAGTTAAATCAAAAGGGGCAAGTCCCAACAATTGACATATACAAGGCCTTCCACAAATTTATATCTCAATTATTGAGACCCCTTAACTTTTGTTAGGCGACTTGACCCCCATGTCTTCTCATGCTAATACTGCAGCTCATTAGGCTGAGTCCTTAGTGTTATGTATGTTGACTTGGCCGTACAGAATATCACCATTAAATGTGTTTCAGGGATATTTATTAGGCAAGGAACTCGGGATTATGCCAGAATTTGTATATCACTTTTCAAGTATTCCACTCTTTATCTTTCTAAATTTTGTGCTAATTTCTATATCCGTGCTTGCAGTAACTCTAACTCGTCATCATATTCCAGTCGATTTTCGATATGAAGAAAACACAGCTATTGTCAGTTGCAGCGCCCTCCTGGGGATTATTTTCGCCATTCTTATCGGGTTTACGATTCTCTATCAAATGAACGCCTTCGACCGCGTTTCTAAAGCAGAAACAACTGAAGGAAAAATATTATTTGATATCTATCGGAATGCAGCTTCACTCCCAGACGCAAACACAACGAATAGCGTGCGCATTTTAGTTCTCGATTATGCAAAAAATGCCATTCAAAATGAATGGCCTACTTTGGGAGTTGGCAACAAAGTCGACACCAAAGGAAAAACCCTTATTGAGAATATTGGACAACAAATTCAAACAACCTCCTTACCCGCCAATAATGCCCTTGTGAAGAATGCTTCAAGTTTAATTATGCAGGATTTGAATGCCTTATATGAATTGCGCCATGAACGAGTCTCTAAGGTTCATACTACCTTAAACGGCCATATGTGGTTTGTGATTTTGCTATCAACCTTCATAACCTTAGGCATTAATTATTTACTGGGAATGGACTATCGTCTCCATGTTTTTTGTATCACTTTAATTTCCGTGATTATGGCCACCATTCTTTATCTTATCGTTGGTCTAGACCGCCCTTATCAAGGCGATTTTGTCGTCCACCCGGATAGCATCGCCACGGTTCTGGAATTTGCAGAGTCCGGCGGTACAGATGACGGGTTTAAGTCTCAGCAGGTGACCTTGGGCTTTGTTTAGTTAAATCTCAATTGTTGCGTGTAAAGCCTATCTATTGAATACAGAAGCCTTGATATGAAATTAAGCTACAAAATTATAATATGCCTCCTACTAAACTCTTTTAGTTTATCACAGACTTTTGCCGCTGCACCCAGTCCCAGTGAAGGCACAACCGCTGGAAAATATTCTCTTCTTACCCAACTTCCCAAGCTACAGCCGCTCAAACCGCTTATCCTTTTAGAAGGCGGCGGTTTTAGCGCCTCTCAGGGAAGCGTTCAAAATATTGGCATCGAAGGTTTGATCGGCGACCATTTTACCCTAGCCCATCCGCAAGCTCAAAATGGGCTCCTAGGCCTTGGTTTATATTGGCAGGGGCGAGAATACCCTCGCTATGATGTATTCTACGGTATTAATGCCTTCTTCTTTGCTCATACCATCGTCTCGGGCTATGTTGTTCAAGAAGATACTTTTGTCAATCTTTTCTATCGATATTCCTTGTATAATTACCCTATCTATCTTGCCGCCAAAGCCATTAAACATAGTGACAATTATTCACTAACCTTTGATTTTGGCGTGGGCGCGAACATTATCAATACAGCGCATTTTTATGAATATCCTTTAATGGGCAGCGATGCTATTCCTGATACCTACATTCTGGCTGGGCAGCAAAGTTTAGCTCCTAGCGCCATGATTGGGATCGGAATAAAATTTAAAAGTATTTATGGTTATAGCTTATTCAATGAATCCCTGCCTCTTGAGATTGGTTATCGCTTCTTTTATTTAGGTCGAGGCAAATTAAACAAAATTAATAGTGAATTAATGAATACCCTCAATACCGGCACTAATTATGCTAATGCCATTATTCTAACCATCTCTTGCTAGGGTTAATAATACAAGGTAATTCCCGCAACAAAATGCACAAATCCAGATCCAGTGGTGTTACAAGAATGAAATGCCCCTGAGGAATCTATACTACATTTAGTCACCGAGTCGTCCGCATAATTTGCAACATAAGCGAGAGTTCCGGCTGCATTGATTGCGATAGAATCAGGTCCATCGAAATTTGAACCCGTTGAATGACATCCGCTCAAGGCACCTGTTCCGGAATTGACTGCGCACTGATAAACTACGCTGGCCGATTCATCTGCTACATACGCATAATTACCATCTGGGCTTAAAGCAACCCCGGGTGTGCTAGAAAAGCTGGGGCCAGCGGAACCACAGTTTATCAGATTTCCACCACCATCAATTTGGCAAAGCGTTAAAACCCCCGATTGAAAATTTCCAATGTAGGCGAAAGTACCCGCATTATTGATTACAATCTGTTGAGGACTGGTAACCCCAGATCCCGTTGTGTTGCAGGTAGCACTTAAGGCCCCCGTGTTCGGGTCAACACTACATAGATAAATTAGACTGTCTGAATAATCGGAAATATAGGCAAGATTTCCTGCTGCGTTTAATGTTACCCACGTTGGACTACTAATGGCATCTCCCGTGGTAGCACATCCGCTTATTGCTCCCGTATTGGAATCCACATTACATAAGGAGACGTTCGCATCGAAATTAGGAACATAAGCCAGCGTGCCAGCGGAATTAAAAGTCACTTCTATAGGTCTTGCTAAGTTGTCGCCCGTGGTACCACAATTGCTTAATTCTCCCGTACCTGAATCCACATTACAAATCGCCAAATTATCATTGGTATAATTACCAGCATAGGCAAATTTCGGTGAAGAAATCGTCGTGTAATTTTGGCAAGATATGGGGCCTTTTCCATTGAGACAGAGAATATATTTTGCAGTAGCACCCTGTGAGAGTGCTTGTAGCGTTATAGTCGCCGGTGAGGTATCGCTTACTGGAAATAGGCAATATCCATTCCCCAACATGGAACATTGAGTCCCTACATTTTTAAGACTGAAATTGGGCGAAGTAACTTTGATGCCCGCATTAGGATAGAAGTGATTAGGGATATTGGTGGTAATAACTTGGTTTTGCCCTGATGGGCTCACATTAAAAAGTGAACCAACCGCGAAGCAATTCTGATAGGAAAAAACGCCTATTACTAGGTTAATTACGAAATAAATCCTTTTCATATTTTTCATGCCATCATCCTTAATGATTCTCTAAATCTCATTTTGGTCAGACTTAGAATTGTAAAAAGTTTCAATCTTATCAGCTAATTTAGGAAATTTTTCTTTTGATTCCGCTATCGTTAGCACTGAAAAATCTCGCATATCAAAACCAGGTGTTACCGTGCAGGTAATCAGCGAGAAAGTACTTTGGTCAACCAATCGAGAACCGATCCATTGCGTTGGTAAAACAGCAACAATTTCAAGCAATTTCTTGTTTAATTGACGAGCCAAACCGGCATGCGCAAGAGGATCGCCTAAAATAAAATCGTCCAAAGTCCCTTTTTCTGTATCGAGAATAGCAACATGCTGAGGTGAACCATCGCAATATTGCCAATATTTAATCGATTTCACATGATTGAACAAGGTGGCCGCCTTCTCTAAAACCATATAATAGATGGCATTGGTCGCAGGCCGCCTACCACCTTGAAAAAGGTCTTCATCCACCTTTATTTCAGGCCCAATGTAAATATCACTGATTAAATTTCCCGGCTGAGAATGATGTGCAATTAAATGATGGATTGAAATATACTGATCTACTTTTTTTTGATCTTCCGCTTTCATGAATGGCTCCCTAAACGACAACAGGACCTACTGATGTCGAATCTTCAAGAAGCAAGTTACTACAACAAATGGCAACAATCAACGGCAGCAAGCGTAAGAGAGTAGAGCCTTCGAGTGATCGGCGCCCCTACTCTCTTACGCTTGTTAGCAAAGAATATTATGAAACTCTATTTACTTTTCAATATTCCCCGTATAATAAATATACAGGCTCCCATAAAAGGAATTAAAGGTTAATGAATCCAGTATATTTTCGAACGAGCGCCATCATCCACATAAAAAATCTTTTCCTGTCGTTTGTCATCATCTTCCTTTCCAGCTTTCTTTATTCTAGTGTGGCCTATAGCCAAACGACTAATGATTGGTTTACTAACTTACCTAGAAAAACAATCCCCATCAAAACTTGGCCAGAAGGAAAAAAAGTGGCCGTTTGTTTCATTTTGCATGTGGAAGAATGGGGCTTAGGCCAGGGTCCCGTTTTCCGTCCTGACAATGTTACAAGACACCCTGACTTTCTGAACGATTCATTTCGAGAATATTCAATAGATCGGGGCCTACTGCGAGTCGCTGGAATTTTTCGTGAAGAGCATTTACCGCTGAGCCTTTCTTTAAATGCCTTATTTCCAGTAAGGCATCCTACTGTATGGAAACAACTTTATTCTCTCGTTCCAAACTCACCTATCATTGCTCACGGTATAAATAACACAACAGATCTCCTTCCTCTGACACAAGGACTGGATGCGCAAAAGGCTTATATTCGTCATACTCTTGATATGATTCAACAATCTACCGGCGTGAGGCCTCTAGGATGGTCAAGTCCCAGTGTCTATAACAATGCGGATACATTGACAGCAACAGCGGCCGAGGGCCTCGTTTATTCACTTGATAATATGGATTCAGATCAACTGTCTCAACTTAGCACTTCATCGGGATCGCTTATTTTGATTCCCTATCCAACCGTAACGGTGGACATGGGACAATTTCTTCAAAGATCAAAGCAGCCCTCTGACTTGGAACGGTTGTGGATTGATTATGTCACCGAATTGGTGAGAGAGGCCGAAACCTCTCCTGAGAATGAGGCTACTATTGTTGCTATTGGCGTCCATTCCTTTGTCGTTGGCACCCCGGATGGTGCTGCCGCTCTACGCCGCGTGCTTGAGAATTTTAAAAATCAGAAATCTGTCTGGATAACAGACGTTCAATCAGTTACCCAGTTTGTAGAAAAAAATAAATAGCGATTATAGAGCCTATACTTAGCTCCCTATTTTGATTTCGTCAATGCTTGCAGGCCCTTCTCCCTGACTGGGATCAATTTTCCATGGCCACTCAGTAGAGTGAAAAGGAACTGCCGGAGGAAGGTACAGGGGTATGCCCAATTTTTTTCCTTCAGTTTGAATGGCTTTTCTAGCAGCTCCGCCCATCAATTCATAATCAAATAAATAGAAATTGCCAAAGAAAGCTTGGCCGATTGGACGATCAGAGACAGTGCGAACCAATAGATCAAGCATTTGTTCTGGAGTTGTCGTAAAGTCAGATGTTTCAAAAAGAAAAAGCTGCGTGTTCATCTTTGACTTACCGAAAAATTGCGCCATCACGCTAAAAAGAACGTTATTTTGTCGAGTTACATAAAGCGCATTGCTGACCCCATAGGTTTCGTCCCAGTCTTTTCCTAACATATTTTTCCAAGCATTGAGCACATTCATCCAGTGTTCCACTTGAATATGCGCTCCTTCCCAAATATTTTTGACGAGATAGGGCCTGACCGTTTGAGTGTAACGCTGCATATCTGTAAAGGTAAAAGTCCCTTTTTTAAGGCAATCATCCATAAATTGTATATTGCACTTAAGCGTGACGCGTAAATTATCGAGAGTCTCGGCGTCAAGGGACAAGGCATCCAAGCTATCCAGCGCGGATTGCGCTGTGACCCGATATGCCATCATCGTGGTGCGCCATGACTGATCTGAGACTGTTTGCAAATGCGATAAGCTTAGTTCAAATAGCGCCATGCTCGAATGGGAAACTGATTTTAACAATTGATAAACAATGGGCACTGACGGTGCCTGCAAAGGATCTTTGCCAGGACGATACAATATTAACTTCCCGCCTTCCGACGAAAAAAGTGCTAAAATAACGGGATGTCTTGATAAAAAGGTTTTTCTAAACACTTTATGGGCATTATCGTAAATAGCAAACATCCCTATATTCAAATCGAGAACATTGCGCACAGCCACCTCGGATGGCGATAGAGGCGTGTTATTGCCTACCGTATCATCCAGATAAGCAGGCACTGCAGATATAGCGGCAAAACTGTTTGCCAGGCCTAAACTAAAGAATCCAATCAATATAAAACATATTGTGTTTTTTCGGCATTTTGACATTCAATAGCTCCTTATATTTTGACTAAAACAGCAGCAAGGCCCGAAAAGTCCCCGCCCATGCGGCGGAACGGCTTGCGCCGGGTGTTGGCAGATAAGATAAAGCAGGCTCAAGATAGAGTCCTTTTGTTATCATCGCTTGATAATAACCTTGGAACATCAATTCAGTGGCGCGAGAAAAAATTCTTTTGTTTAACCATCCTAAAGAAACACCGACGCCCATGCTATCATCCGCGCGCCGCGGAGAAAATCCCAAGGGAGAGAGCCCGAACACCGTAAGACCCGCGCCTACATATTTATTAACAGGTAATACGCTGGAATTATTGATTCCATATTGATAAAAGACCGAAATCCCCTGAATATCATACTTGCTATTCAGGTACCACAAGCGCTGGGAGCCGAAAAGATAAAGTCCCGATGCATTATGCTCTGACAGAGAGCCGTTTTGCACTAGTCCATTTTCATGCCAAACGCCAATGCCCATTTTTCCTGGATAACTATTTTTACCGAGTATCCATGCCGCTCCGGTTTCAGCGATATGAAAATAAGAGCCATTTAAGGTAGGCGATATTTTCAATCCTGTCTGCACTCCCCTCGCCAAATTGCCATCAAATACGCCGTAATTAAGATACCAATTTTTAACAGGCACAAAATTTAAAGTCACTCCATAAGCAGAATTATAATAGCCTGGTAGTACGCCAAACTGTGAAGGATTAATAAAAATAGGCGTATAAATTAATCCGGACATGCTATGAATAGGTACTTCAAGTACGATGGGGATAGATCTGATAACATTTCCAAAGTCTATAGTAGGAACCGATTTACCTATGCGGACTATCAATTTTTCATGAAAAAATTGGTGTCGATACCACAATTGATAAAGCTCGGAGCGACAAGTTGGACTAATATCCTCAATAGAATTATAGCCTAGGACGGAGCCTGCTTGCTCATTGATTTCTTGCGAATAGACCTTGAGATACTCGGCCTTAAATAAACCATCATGCCAAGCGCCCATTTTTTCCGTGTCCACCGATACGTTAAATAAAAATAAGCTATCATAGGTCCAACGTTTCGCGTTGGGAATTCCACCGGAGAATAAATAGTTGACATCGCCCAATAAAAGACCGCCAAAGGAAATACCATGATCATTTTTGATGTCTAATTTTTTTTCAATAAACTCTTGTAAGGCGCCGTTCCCACTATTTTTGTATACGGCCGCAGGATTGGAACTGATGCTGACGGTTGCTGCTTCTGACTGAGCCGGTTGCGTAAACCCCGCCATCATGCCGCCAAGAATCATCAATAGGAAAAGATTCCTTGTCTTATGATGGAATTTATCCATAAATTAAAGCCACTCAATGTAGGCAACCATGAATTTTGGCATTTATATACGGTATTGTAAATAAAAGTTAAATGACAGCAATTAAGCTCGATGCCATGAATATATATAAACTCGAAGCCGGCAAAGTCAAAGAATGGCAGATTTGGGTTAATCTAACGGAAATATAGCGATGGTAGCCTGGGTGCACGCAGCGGAACCCAGGCTACGCTTGCTAAAGGAACCTCCAGAGGAACCTTTTTCAACCCCACTAATCATCTAACAAAGTTTTGTAATGTGAATAAGTATTTTCCCCTGGTGTTGCTTTCACCTTTTTCCAGGCTTTAATCGCATCAGCTCGTGTTTTACCTTTTTCATAGAGAAAAAATTCTCTTGTGAACCGGTTATACTCAAACTGCTCACCTATTGTGCTCTTGAAATTTGGGTCATCTTTGCAAGCCTCTTCAGCAAGCCAGCCATCAACAAGATCACCATAGGTTAAATTTTTGCCTATCAGATTTTTTCGATCGGTAAACTGTCGCAAATAGGCATTGAAATGGAAAGACTGACCAACCTGCTCTACAAAGAACCGCCTTGTGGCAGCATCATTCTTATAATTCACGACAGAGGTATCAGGGGTTATAGGCTGCTTACTATCTCGGTCACCCGTTACTTTGGTAGATAATGATTTGGTTTTAACACCTGATGAGATAAAAATTTCAATACGCTCTTCAAGCTCTTGCTTCGAACCTGTCGCAGCAAGACCCTGCTCTCTGCAAAAATCGATCAATTCTGTTTTTAGCCAGTAGTAGTTTTTAAAATGGCTGAGGTCGATCTTCTTGGTTAACTTCGGTCTACTTTTCATAGGAAGTTTTATCGTGATTTGCCGTTATTTGTTATTTCTTAATGCCTCACCAATGCCCCTTAGAGCCTTCATCCCCAGGAGCATTTCGCTGTAACCCACATGAGATCTACTGGCGACGCGCAGAGTCGAAGACGAACCTACCGATTACGAATCATCAAGAAGCCAATTACTACAACAGATGGCAACATTCAACAGTAATCAAAGCCTGGGTGCAGAGCAGCACCCAGGCTTGCTATTTATTTCTTTTTATTTCGCCCCACCCTCTTTTGACTCTTTGGCACTCGAATTTTATTCGCCGGCACTATAACCACCTTGCCAGCTTTCAAAATAGCAATGGACTCACCCAATAGCTTATGTCGAGCAAGAGCATCCGCGACTCCTTTTCGAATTCCCTGATCAATTTTTCTGGTTTTTTTATCCTTTATCATTACAGCCCTCCCGAAATATTTTTTTGGAATAACTGCCAGAGTTTTTTGTCTAGCTCTTGAAATGATTCATTTAAAAGCTGCATAGCTAATAATTTAGGGTCAGCACCAGAATTATCGTAAACCCACCAATTATCCATAATTGGCATATAGAATTTAAAAAGATTTTCTAGCCCTCTTTTGTGCCGTCTTTTTATAGTTTCTACTGGGATGGAATGACCGCCTTGCATAACGCGTAATTTGACACGTTGCATTGCTAACTTAACCTTGGGTAGCCATAGAAATATCAGGTTTGTTTTATAGCCTGCATTTTTGCAATCTTTTACTACGCGCACAAAATTTCTTGATGCTAACGTCGTCTCGAATGCAAAATCCTTATTTTGCTTCATGAGTTCATGGATTCTAACAAGCATTAACTTTCCGGCTTGTATGGCAACTTCCTCGGGTTTAAAAGGAGACAAGGCATGGGCGATTGAATCAGCATTTACATATTCATTGGCATTAATAAAACGCGGGAGCAGCGCATAGGCTGCTGTGGTCTTTCCAGCGCCATTGGGCCCGGCAATTATATACATTTCTTTCATAAGAAATTAACCAAGGTGCTTTTATTGCCGACGCGCAGAGTCGAAGACGGACCTACTGATTACGAATCGGCAAGAAGCAATTTACTACAACAAATGGCAACACTCAACAGTAATCCGAGCCAGGAAATACCTGACTACAGCAATTGTAGTTGATTGTCGGCTGTTGTGGAGTATTATCCTTGAGTGTCCCAAATTTGGCTACGCGCTTTTAACATGACCTCCAAACACATTCGCAATATATTGAAAGATAAAGAATTAAATGCAAATTCAGTATGTTCCAAAATGGAACATACTGCCGAAGATGGCAAAACTTACCAGGTTCAATTTTACAGCCTTGACGTTATTTTAGCCGTGGGTTACCGCACTAACTCCAAAAAGGCTATTGCCTTCCGACAATGGGCTACCAAAACATTAAAAGATCATATTGAAAAGGGGTTTACAATAAACCGGAATAGAGTCCAGAGAAACTATACCGAATTTCTTAAAGCAATTTAAGACGCATTACACCACCAGCTTTGACAGCAATCACGCTTTTAATTGCTGAGAGCACTCCTAAGGATAAGGACAAAATGATTGGGTTGGTTTGTGCATTTTTGCGAAGAGGAAATCGAATCAATTATGATATCCGGTCAGGATAATGAAAACTGACAGCACTGCTGACAGAATTACCTTCAAGATATGAAACTAAGCTCATAGACAAGGCATTGTTGCAGAGAAAGCTTCAAGAGTTAGAGGGATGGCAACAAACAGGCCAATTGCTTAGCTAATAATTTAGGGTCAGCACCCACCAGAACGACTTCCTTGCTCCTGTATTGTTAGATATCTATTCAAAATGAGTCTTTGGAAATTTTCACTAATTCGTGACCAATCAAGCACATCTACTTTAATAGGTAATTTTGAATTACTAAAGGCATCTACCAGGTCTGCTAAAACAGCTAAGGGCAAGGGGTTTGTAGTGATAATAACTAAATCAAGATCAGAGAATTTCTTGGCGGTTTTTGTAACACGGGAACCAAAAGCTCTCACTTCATACTGAGGTACATATTCGTTTAATAAGCGCTTAACTAGATCCAGGTCAGATGGCGCCAAATCAATCTCTTGTGCTTTCACTGATTTTTTTCCTGCAATGCCTTGTGTAAATTACTTGCATCCTTGTAAAATTTCATTGCTGCCTCATAAACTTCTTCCGCCATCTTTTCATTGTAAGCATGGAAGGTTATGTTTCGTTCTTTACGGTATTCCATCCACAACACTGGGTCTTGGATAAAACCTCGGATTGCTGCTTCTCTCATCAGGTCATTATAATTAAGCTCGTCAATATTGCTTGGCGTCGGTGCATCTAGTTCAAGACGACGTTTAAGCATTTTCCACGAGAGCTCATAAGTGAATTCAAAACATTGAATGACAGAATTACGAAATTGTCGAAAAAGACGATTATCTTCTTTAGCCATTTTTGAACAAGAAAATTCAATTGCTTCTTGCAAACTCGCAATAGCTTTCTCTAAGGATTCAAGTTGTAAGGCCATTTTTCAATCCTACCTTCCTTAATTTGACTAGCCCGAGCTGCATCTCAAGCTATAGTATGAATCTACTGCCGACGCGCAGAGTCGAAGACGAACCTACTGATTACGAATCATCAAGAAGCAATTTACTACAACAAATGGCAACACTCAACAGCAATCAAAGCTCGGAAATACCTGAATATCACCATTGTGGTTGATTGCAGGCTATTGTGAGATATTATGGCCGAGTGTCCCAAATTTGGTTACGTGACAAAATATATTTAAGAAAAATCACAATAAAGTTACAATTAACTGAAACATAGGAATAGCCCTATAAATGAACAAGGTGATTTGCCATATGACCTCAATTAATAATTTGGGAAAGATCATCTCTCAAAATGGCATATTGTGCAAAAATTCACTAATAAGCGAAAATGTGTCCTATGAAGACATAGCAAACCACGATGTTCAAGACAAAAGAGCAAAAACAGAAGTACCCTTCCCACCTGGAGGAAATTTGCACAATTATGTGCCGTTTTATTTTTGGGGGCAAACACCCATGCTACTTGTTAACCAATGGAGACAGAAGGATATAATATTTTTTGTAACTCACACTGAAACCATTGCCAAAGCCGGGCTTCCTTTCGCTTTTACAGATAGACACGCGGTTGTTAATTACGCAAAATTTTATAACGATTTAGATGCATTAAAAAAATTAGATTGGCACACAATTAAGTTGCGATATTGGGCTGATGTTGAAGAAGATCCTGCCAGAAAAGAAAAAAAACAAGCTGAGTTTTTGATTTATAAAAAACTCCCATGGGAATTAATTTATGGTATAGGCGTAATTAATGACGAAGTTGACTCTAAACTGAAACTCTTATTAAACAACCAAAGTCACAAACCCATCGTTAAAACAAAACCAGAATGGTACTTCACATGATTCAAATTAAATTTGGTGACATACTAACTGCTAATGTTGAAGCGATCGTCAATACAGTAAACTGTGTTGGCGTAATGGGTAAGGGCATTGCCTTACAATTCAAAATGAAATTTCCCGAAAATTATCGTTTTTATAAGAAGATTTGCGATCAAGGCCGCATGATAGTAGGAAAAGTCCTAGTTTTCGAACAAGAACCTACTGAACAACCTAAATATATTATTAATTTCCCAACTAAACGTCATTGGAAAGGGAAATCAACAATAGAAGATGTCAGTAAAGGCCTAGACTCTCTTATTGAACAAGTTAAACTGCTTAAAATAAAATCAATTGCTATTCCAGCACTTGGAAGTGGTTTAGGTGGCCTAGACTGGCAACAGGTAAAATCCATCATTGCTGATGCATTTTCCTCGCTTCCTGATGTTGATGTCTGGCTATATGAGCCCCATTATTTACCTTCAGTCGAGTCAATTGAAGTGAATACAAAAAAACCCAAAATAACCCTTACAAAAGCATTATTAATTAAACTTATGCAAGCCTATCAAGTATTGGGTTACTCACATTCACTACTTGAAATACAAAAATTAATGTACTTTATAAATATACCGCTAGGAAACGAATTAAAATTTAAATTTATTAAATCAAGCTACGGGCCTTACACAAACACCATTAATCACCTATTGCAAAACATGGAGAACCACTATACGCGGGGCTTTGGCGACCGCGTCCAAAAAGCAGAGGTACGATTATTAGAAAATGCCATTGAAGAAGCAGATATGTTTTTATCAGGTAAAAAGGAATATTTAGATAACATAAAACGAATAGAACAATTAGTTGATGGTTTTGAAACCCCTTTTGGCATGGAGTTATTATCAACTGTACATTGGGTAACCACGCATGAGTGCGGCCTCAATCCATCAAATGAAGAAATTATAGAAAAAGTCCACAAGTGGAATAGTCGTAAAAAAAATCTATTTCAACCTGATCATATCAATATAGCTATTAATCGTTTAAAAGAAGGACAATGGATAAACCAAACGCCTCTGACAATTTAACATTGTCGCATTAAAGTAAGAACCATATCTCCTCTTGCTGAGGATTTAACTAACGAGCAGAGAATGGGAATAAAACCCGAAGGTGCCGCTGGAGTAGATATGAATTGTGAAACATTAACTATATCCTGGGATGATTTTAAAAATGAATCATCAACTGATCAATATAAAACAATAATTTATCGTGGACACTCGAATATTGAGTGGCGATTAATACCAACTCTGGGGCGATTCATACAATCTAA
>Ga0206867_1004_pt4 | contig 15986 bp, 10 predicted proteins | sample Alteio_BWOrgCont_37_FD_152905 | JGI IMG/M metagenome (GOLD analysis project Ga0206867, IMG submission 152905) | Enriched cells from forest soil in Barre Woods Harvard Forest LTER site, Petersham, Massachusetts, United States -... | ecosystem: Environmental > Terrestrial > Soil > Temperate forest >...
CAATGGCGATGCCGCTGGCACCGGCGCAACCGTTTTATGCCGCGAAATCTTTTCGGAAGGTTTGTGGTGCCACCAAAACCAGCCGAGTCCGGCCACCAGCGCGAACAGCAGCACAACGAAAAATTTACCGCCGCGCTTGCGGCGTCTGAAAGATGTTTTTCTTTGCGGCGGCACGAACATAATTTAATCACCCCTGCCCGCCAATTTAACCCGGCGGAAAAGCCGCCGGGCGGCGTCCCACAATTTTAGAGCGCGATAAGATTTGGGAACGGCAACACGCCGGCCCGCCCCAAAAGCTATTCCCGCATCAGTATTTCATTGTAAGCGGTGGCGATTTGATCCACCAGCGGCGACGGTGCGACCGGTTCGCCATCGAACGACACGACCGGCACGATGCCCAGCGCGCTATTCGTGATGAAAATGCCTTCCGCATTGCGCAACATTTCCGGTTTGATGACCCGCTTGTTCGTTTCGAGGCCAAGCGACTGGCAAATCTCCAAAACCACCGCGCGCGTGATGCCCGGCAAAACCCCGCGACCCGTCGGCACCGTGCAGATCCGGTCGCGATAAACCCAGAACATATTTCCGCCCACCGCTTCGGCGGCCTCGCCATTGGTGTTCAAGAGCAACGCTTCATCGGCGCCGCGTTCCTCCGCCTCGACGCGCGCAAGGATGTTTAAAATCTTGCTCGCCGTTTTGAAAGATGAGAGCGCGTCGCTCGCCGGCACCCGAAATGACGACGTGACCAACCTCCATTGCAACGGTTCATCGGGATTCGATTCCGGCATTGGACTCATCGTTATCACCACCGTCGGCGGACCGGAATTTTTCGGCGAATAACCGCGCGTGCCTGAACCGCGTGAAACCGCCACGCGCATGATCGCATCCGGCAAATCATTTTTGGCGATGAGTTCGCCGGCGAATTTTTGCATTTCCTTCGGCGTGAACGGCAATTTGATCTGCAGAAAATCCAGGCCGCGCATCATCCGCTCCATGTGTTGCGCCATGCGGAACGGACGGCGGTTCACGACGCGCATCGTCTCGAACAATCCGTCACCCAGCAAAAAGCCGCGGTCGTTCACGGGAATGGACGCTTTGGCTTCCGGCAAAAATTGTCCGTTGAGAAAAACAATCATGGAAAACTAATTTCTACGGCCATCAATTAGCCGAAAAACGATCCAGCGGCGAGCAGAAAAAAAGACGCGAATTACACGAATTCTCACGGATCAAACCCCGTCTATTTTAAATTCCTCCCAATTCGCGTGATTCCACCGTCTTTTCAAGACGTTTTATTTTGGACGATATTCCCGGCACGTTGTGCCGGGCTAATTTCCATCCGTCGCTCCGCGGCTTGCAGCGCCGCAAAAAACCCGCGCGCCTTCGCCAGCGTCTCCTCGTATTCCGCCGCCGGATTGGAATCCGCCACAATGCCGGCGCCGACATTGAAATGCGCGACGCCATCGCAGCAGAGCGCCGTGCGGATGGCGATGTTCAACTGGCTTTCACGGTTGAAACCGAGGTAGCCGATCGCACCGCAATACGGCCCGCGCGAAATCGGTTCGAGTTCGTCAATGATCTCCATCGCGCGGAATTTCGGCGCGCCGGTGATGCTGCCGCCGGGAAAGCATGAGGCGAACGCGGCTAAATGCGTCACGTCGCGTCGCAACCGGCCTTCAACGGTGGAAACGAGGTGTTGCACCTGTGCAAATTTTTCGAGCTTGGCCAGTTCCGGCACTTGCACGGAGCCGTATTCGCAGACTTTGCCCAAATCGTTCCGCAGCAAATCGGTGATCATCACGAGTTCGGCAAGTTCCTTGGCGCTGGTTTGAAGTTCATAAGCAAGCTGCGCATCGCGCGTCGCGTCGGCATCGCGCGGGCGCGTACCTTTGATCGGCCGCGTGACAATGTGCGAACCGCTCATGCGCAAAAACTGTTCCGGTGACGACGATGTGATTTGAAACCGGCGGCGCCGGCTCCCAATGCCACAGTCTAGAAACGCGGAAAATGGCGCAGGCGAAACCGCGCTCAACTTTTGAAATAACTCCCAGCCAGATAATTCGGATTGTGCCGTGAGCCGCTGCGAGAGGTTGACCTGATAAATATCCCCTGCCCTGATGTAACGCTGCGCATGTTCAACTTTGGAAATAAATTCTGCGAACGAAAGATTTGATGAGATCACCCCCTCACCCCGGCCCTCTCCCCCTCGGCGGGGGCGAGGGAGAAATGGTTCCTGCGTTTTACGCAAATCTGCGCCCGGATTCGCCAAGCGCGGAAACGAATCCTCCCTCGCCTTCTCGGAAAGGGAGAGGTCCGGGGTGAGGGTTTCCACCAACGGTTTTTTCCAAAATGCCAGCTGTTCATTTGCGCGCGATTCAGTGCGCGAACCGTCGGCATTCAGCCCGGTGGAGACAATACAAACCCTGCCGAGGTGATGATCAAAGACAACGAGACTGTCATAAAAACCGACGTGACAATCGGGCAATTCCAAATCGTTCACCGCGCGGCGCGGCAGTTTCGGTTCGGTGAAATCTTTCAGGTCGTAGCCCCAATAACCAAACGCGCCGCCGAGCGGAAAAGGCGAATCAATTTCGTCGAGCAACTCATAACGCGACATCAGCGCGTCGAGCAAATGCCACGGGTTGCCGAACTGAAGTTGATGGCTGAGAATTGACCGTTGAGAGCCGGAAGTGATTTCACAGCGTGAGCCGAAGGAACGGAAAGTGAGAAACGGATTTGCTGCGATGAAGGAATAACGCGCTTGCGGTGAATCGAAAGAATCACTGCGGAGCAAAATAACGCCTGCCTCCGCTTCGCTTCGGCGCGGCAAATCACAGCCGCCGCGCAAAGTTTCGACGAGCGATTCGGGCGTGTGCGCGGTCTGGATTTCCTGAATGAGCGGACGCATGGTTAAAAATCTCGCGCCAGCAAACCAAGTTTCACCGCTTTTTCCAATCAATTCTTCGACGGTGCGTTCGTTGCTGCCGTCGCCGGCTTGTAGAGTCCCGCCTTGATGAACGGCGCAAGCTGATCGCCGTAACCTTCGGCTTCCATTTTTTCCACGGGAATGAAGCGCAGCGACGCGGAGTTGATGCAGTAACGCAGATGCGTCGGGCCGGGGCCGTCGTCAAAAACGTGGCCGAGGTGCGAGTCGGCGGTTTTGGAACGGACTTCGGTGCGTTCCATGCCGTAGGAAGAATCGTTGTGTTCGACAATTTTTTTATCGTCCACGGGTTTGGTGAAACTCGGCCAGCCGCAGCCGGAATCGAATTTATCCAGCGAACTGAACAATGGTTCGCCCGACACGATATCCACATAAATGCCTGGCGCATGGTTATCCCAGAATTCGTTATGGAACGCCGGTTCGGTCGCGGCCTCCTGCGTGACGGCGTATTGTTCGGCGGTGAGCTTCTTTTGCAGTCCCGTTGCGTCCGGTTTTTTAAAATTGGCCATATTGGTTGGTTCGTAGATTGAATTGGTGACTTCGACGGGCGACGATGCATCCGCCGCGCGCATAACCATCGCAACTTTGGTCACGAGCAATGCGCCGATGACGACACCGATGATTCCGGTCGAGATTTTTTTCATAATCAAAATTTATCCCGCTAAAACGGACAATAACGTCAGCCGAAACTCAATTCAAGGCTCCGGCAAAACATCAATCACGTCAATAAGACGCCGATCCCGGCATTTTGTTCACATAAATGCTTTCGGCAAAGTTCCGGGATGACCGACGCGGCGTTCGTAATCACGGATGATGGCAATGACTTCGTCCGCGTCGTCGGTCACTTTCACGAGTTCGAGATCGCCGGGACTGATGAGTTTATCCTTTTCCAGGCGCGTTTTCATCCATGCGAGCAGGCCTTTCCAATATTCACTGCCGAACAGGATGAGCGGAAATTGCGGGATGCGCTGGGTCTGCACCAGGGTGAGGACTTCAAACAATTCATCGAGCGTGCCGAAACCGCCGGGCATATAAATGAAGCCGAGGCTGTATTTCACAAAACAAACTTTGCGCGCGAAAAAATAATGGAAATGGATCGGCAGGTTGGCAAAACGGTTGCCGCTTTGCTCATGCGGGAGTTCGATGTTAAGGCCGACGGATTTTCCGCCGACGCCCGCCGCGCCTTTGTTCGCGGCTTCCATGATGCCCGGCCCGCCGCCAGTGACAACGGCAAGGTTGTGATGCGCCAGGCCTTTGGCGATGGCCATCGCCGCTTGATAATACCTGTCATTTGGTTTTGTGCGCGCGGAACCGAAGATCGTCACCGCCGGGCCGACTTGAGACATCGTCTGGAACGAATCCACGAACTCGGCCATGATGCGGAAAATACGCCACGGATCTTCGTGGACAAAGGTGGTGGTGTCGCTCATGCCCGCAACATAACGCCATAGCCAAAATGAAACAAGCCGGAGAACTTGAAAATTCCCCGGCTGCTGCGTTTCAGAATTTTATTTCATTTCAGGAACAACCCAGGCTTTCGCCGCAGTTCAGGCATTTGTAGCACGCGCCGTTGCGGACAACGACGTTCCCGCAGTTTGGACACGTCGGCGCGTCCTGTTGATTCGTGATCATCGAGGTTAACGTCAAAGCACGGCGCACATGACCATTGCCGGCTTTCACTTCGATGATTTCAGTGTCCTCGGCGATCGGCAGTTCCGGCACGGGACGGTTCACCTTTTTTTTTAATTCCTCTTCGAGTCCGGGAATCACGAGTTCCGGCTGCGTGCGCGCAGCGGTGATATTCTCGCGGTAGCCGGGAATGAATTGAAACGCCAGCCAGCGGAAAACGTAATCGGTGATGGATGAAGCATTGCGGATCTCCGCATTTTTGGTGAAGCCGCTCGGCTCAAAACGCTGGTGCGCGAACTTGCGAACCAGCGCATCAAGCGGCACGCCGTATTGGAACGCCATGCTGGTGAGCGTGCCGATGCTGTCCATCAATCCGCCGATGGTCGAACCTTCCTTCGCCATCGTGATGAACAATTCACCCGGCTGGCCGTCCTCGAACAAACCGACGGTGAGATAACCCTCGTGGCCGGCGATGTCAAATTTGTGCGTCAGCGCCTGACGCGTATCCGTCAAACGACGGCGCAACGGCTTGCCGGAGTCACCGCGCAATTTAGCGACTTCCAGTTCCAGCTCCTTGATCCGCGTTTCGAGCGCGGCAGAATCAGCCGCAGTTGTTTTGGCCCCACCGTCATTGGTCTTTTTCGTGTTGAGCGGCTGCGAACGTTTCGAGCCGTCGCGATAAATGGCGACGCATTTCAATCCCATCTTCCAGGCTTGAACATACGTGTCGCGGATGTCGGCGACGGTGCAGGCGCCCGGCATGTTCACGGTCTTGGAGATCGCGCCGCTGATGAACGGCTGCGCCGCCGCCATCATTTTCAGGTGCGCGAGATAACCGATGCTGCGCTGGCCGCGCGCGGCTTTAAACGCGCAATCAAAAACCGGCAGATGTTCCGGCTTCAAACCGCTGGAAATTTTCTGGCCGTTTTCCTCGATGTCTTCAATCGTGTCGAATTTTTCGATGTGCGCGATGATGTTTTTGATGTCGGCTTCGTTGTAATTGAGCCGGCGCAACGCATCCGCGACGCCGCGATTGACGATCTTCAACATGCCGCCGCCGGCGAGCAGTTTGTATTTCACCAGCGCAATGTCAGGTTCGACGCCGGTCGTGTCGCAATCCATCAAAAAAGCGATCGTGCCGGTCGGTGCGAGCACTGTGACTTGCGCGTTACGGTAGCCATGCTGCTGGCCTTTGGCCAGCGCACCGTCCCACGTTTTGCGCGCTTCGGTTTTGAGATAATTAAATTCGGCGCTCGGCTGGATTTCTTCCACGGCATTACGATGCAGTTTGATGACGCCCAGCATGGATTCGACGTTATCCTTGGCCACCGTTTTTTCAACACCCGCACAACGCGCGTCGTAGTAGCCTTTGAACGCGCCAGTGTTCGCGGCGATTTCCGCGCTTTGTTCATAAGCGTGGCCGGTCATGATGGAAGTGATCGCACCGGCGAGCGCGCGGCCTTCGTCGGAATCGTAAGGCAAACCGTAGCTCATGCAGAGCGAGCCGAGATTCGCAAAACCAAGCCCGAGCGTGCGGAAAATGTGCGAATTTTCCGCGATGTCTTTCGTCGGATAACTGGCGTTGTCCACGAGAATCTCCTGCGCGGTGATATAGATGCGGACGGCGGCTTTAAAACGTTCCACGTCGAATTTGCCGTCTTCACGCTTGAACTTCATCAAGTTCAGCGATGCCAGGTTGCACGCGGTATTGTTGACGAAAACGTATTCGCTGCACGGATTCGTGGAATGGATCGGCTCGGTGCCTTTGCAGGTATGCCATTTCTGGATCGCGCCGTCGTATTGGATTCCCGGATCGCCGCAGATGTGCGTGCCTTCGGCGATTTTTTCAAGCAAACGGCTCGCGTCCTTTTTCTGGAGCGGCTGGTCACCTTTGACGGTGCGCGTCCACCATTCCCTGCCGGACAAGGCGGCTTCAAAAAATTCATCGCTCGCGCGGACGGAAAGATTTTCGTTCTGATACATCACGCTGCCATAGGCGTCGCCGTTATAAGAACCGTCGTAACCCTGTTCGATCAGCGCCCACGCCTTCTTTTCTTCCTTTTGTTTGGCGTCAATGAATTCTTCGATGTCGCCATGCCAATCGCGCAACGTGTTCATCTTCGCCGCGCGGCGCGTTTTGCCACCCGATTTCACGACGTTGGCGACCTGGTCATAAACTTTCAGGAAACTCATCGGGCCGCTGGGACGCCCACCGCCGCTCAATTTTTCGCGGCTGGAACGAATGGGTGTCAAATCGGTGCCGGTGCCGGAACCGTATTTGAACAACATCGCTTCGCTATACGCGAGGTGCATGATGTCTTCCATGTTGTCCTTGACCGACTGGATGAAGCACGCGCTGCCCTGCGGATATTCGTATTGCGTCGCGGCCCGCTCGGCCTCGCCGGTTTCACGATTATAAAACCAGTTGCCCTTGCCGGAATTCTTGCCGACGCCGTATTGGTGATAAAGTCCGACATTGAACCAGACCGGCGAATTGAACGCGCCGAATTGATTCACGCACAGCCAGGTCAATTCTTCAAAAAAGACTTCGCCGTCCGCCTTGCTGAAATATCCGTCCGCGATGCCCCAATCGGCAATCGTTCGCGAAATGCGGTGGATGAGCTGGCGCACGGAAGTTTCACGCTCGGAAGTGTTTTGTTCGCCGTAAAAATATTTCGAGACAACGACTTTCGTGGCGAGCACCGACCAGGATTTTGGCACCTCGACATTTTCCTGTTTGAAAATGACCTTGCCGGCATCATCGGTGATTTCAGCGGTGCGTTTTTCCCATTCGATTTGATCGAACGGCTTGACCTTCGCGTCGCTAAAAACGCGTTCGATGCGCAAAAACTTTTTCGCGGACGACTTGGTGGCCGGTTTTACAGTGCGCGCGGCGGAAAATTTTCCGGGGCGGCGGTGAGCGGCTTTTTGAGCCGACGATAAGAGTTCCTCGCGTGCATCAATCATGGCTTTTACAAATTTGATTTTTTCCTTCAACTTGGTTGCCTCAAGTGAAGCGGAAGCCGCCCAAGTCAAAAACCGTCAATTTCACAAGAAAAGCGGGTTTTTCGCAAAACGCGCCTTTCCCCAACTAATTGGGGAACGGCAACCATCTTGCTACCACCCGTTGTGGATTTCAAGAAAATTTTGCAAAAAAGTTACGCGAACGTTATTCCCAAATGAATTCGATGGGATTTTCGACAAACCACTCAAAAAACCGCCACTTATTCCCCGTTGCGAACAACTTTTAGGCGCGCTTTTTCGTCCTGATTTTCGGTTTGCGGGAATACCGTTCCGCCCGCTTTTGCCGGTGCGCGTCAATCCGGCCCCCGGACGTATTATTATTCTTTGGCGTCTTGAATTTACGCAGCGGCTCGATGGTTTTTGGCCGCGCTTTCGGCACCAAAACGACCGGACAACCTTCGTAGCCGAAGGCCGTCCGCATTTCGCCTGCGAGATATTTTTTGTAGGCGTCGGAAAACAACTCATCGGTGTTCACAAACAGCAAAAAAGTCGGCGGCGACTGGCGCACCTGCGTGGCATAATAAAACTTCAGGCGATGGCCGGCGGCGCTGATCGGCTGGCGTTTTTCGACGGCGTCACGCAACGCGCGGTTCAAGATGGCCGTCGGAACTTTCTGTTGCAACTGCGCGGCGACGTAGCGCACGGCTTCGAGCAGGCGGTCCAGATGAAAACCGGATTTGGCCGAGGTGAAAATCACCGGCGCGTAATCGAGAAAAAACAACTTTTCCTGCACCCACTCGGCGAACTGCGCGAGCGTGGTCAAAGTTTTCGCCTGGCCTTCCGTGCGTTTCTTTTGGTTGCGGCGTTCAATTTCCTTCTCGCGTTCCGCGCGCACTTCCTGGTCGAACAGATCCCATTTATTCACGACGATGATGCATGCGCGGCGATTTTCCACGATCACGTCGGCAATTTTTTTATCCTGCTCGGTGATGCCCGCCTCGGCGTCAATGACCAGCACGGTGATGTCGCTGCGGATGATTGATTCTTCGGAACGTTGCACGCTGAAAAATTCCACCGTGTCGTCCACGCGCCGGGATTTGCGCATCCCCGCCGTATCGATCAAAATATATTTCGAGCGCACGCCTTCGGTCTCCACTTCAAACGGCACGTCCACCGCGTCGCGCGTCGTGCCGGGGATCGGCGAAACAATGACGCGCTCGGATTTCGTCAGCGCGTTGATGATCGAAGACTTGCCGACATTCGGACGACCGACGATGGCTAATTTTAAGGTTGAAGATTGAAGATTGAAGGTTGAAGGTTCATCGCCATCCGCCACGTTTTCCGAACTTTCCGAACTTTCAACTTTCAATGCAGAACTTTCAACCTGCGGCAAAAATGCCATCGCCGCGTCCATCAGATTTTCAATGCCATCGCCGTGAATGGCGCTGACGGGGAAAATTTTCGGAAAGCCGAGCGCGGTGAATTCATCGGCCAATTTTTCCATCCGTTCCGTGTCCACTTTGTTCGCCGCGACCAGGATGGCTTTGCCGCTGCGCCGCAATTTATCCGCCACTTCACGATCCAGCGGCACGATGCCATCCACCACATTCACGACAAAAATGATGGCGTTCGCCGCTTCAATCGCCATTTCCACCTGTTCGAGCGCGGCTTTGACGATCACGTCATCGGATTTTTCGCGACGCAACAAACCAATGCCGCCGGTGTCCACCAGCGTGAATGGGCGACCATGCCATTCAGCCTCAACGCTCACGCGGTCGCGCGTGACTCCGGGTTGATCGTGCACGATCGCGATGCGTTTTTTGACGATGCGATTAAAGAGCGCGGATTTGCCCACATTTGGCCGACCGACGATGGCGATGAGATTTGACACGGACACATGATAAAAAAAATTTGGCCCGGCGGAAATGAAAATGAATCGGCGGGGAATAAGTGGTGGGGCGAGACTCCGTCGAGCCGATGAATAAAATCGCCCGTCTCACGCAAAGGCGCAGAGGAAAACTCTTTCTTTGTACCTTTGCGTGAGATGGTTTTGGCTGGCGCTGGGATTTTGGCGGCGGGCGGATTTTGAGTTTTCGGATGGTTTAACTTTTTATGATCTGGCGCAGCAAACCTTTCGCGCGCCAAACCCAAACGCGATCGCGTTTGCGTTGAAAACTCGGCGCATGAACGTCGTCACCGATGACATCATTGAGCTGGGGGCGGGCGAGATCGTCTTGCTTTCGCGCCAGATAAAGTTCGGCCAGTTGCACCTTGGCGCGCGGATAGGAATGATTTTCGACGACATTCTGCCAGACGTTCAACGCCGCGTCCGTTTCTCCGAGCGCCGTCAACGTTTCCGCATAAGCCATCAGCGAATGGCCGAAGTCGTGCTTGAAATTTTCGCGGCAGACCGCCTCCAGCAAGGGCCGTGCTTCCGTTGGCCGTTTCAAGCGCAGCAGACATTGACCGAGATGCGCGCGGGCATCGATGTCGTTCGGCTCGCGTGCGAGCGCGGCGCGATAACATTTCTCCGCCTCGGCAAATTTTCCGCGCTGGAAATAAACATCGCCGAGTTGAAAATGATGATAGGCATTGTCGAGATGGTGGATTTTCGCCTGCAGCTGCCTGATGCGCGCGCGGCTTTGCGCGCCGGGCAGTTCAAAACCGCTCGCGCCCGCCGGAGCGGCCTCACGATAAACTAGGAAGAAATACAAAACGGCCGCCAAGCCGAAGCCGATCAAAATGATGACCGCCCAAATCCATTCCTGCCGGCGCACGGCATCAATAAACATCCAAGCCTGAAACGCAAACACCAGCAACAGCCACGGATTATGGATCAGGTATTCGGGGTTCAAAACGCCGGTGATCAACGAAGCAAACATCCCGCCAAACTATTCCGGCGGTTTTGCGGTGGCAATGAAAGTTTTTGCCGTTTGAACTGTCAGCTTGTTTTCTGTGTCTATTTTCTTTAACAATTTGCGCGCCGCTAGCCATGAACGAAACGCTCATCATCGTGCCGACTTACAATGAACGGGAGAATCTCCCGCGCATGGCGGAAGAACTGTTGTCGCTGCCGGCGGGCGTGGACGTGCTCGTGGTGGACGACAATTCGCCCGATGGCACCGGAAAAATCGCCGACGAACTCGCCGCCAAACATCCGCAGATCCACGTCCTGCATCGCATGGAAAAAAACGGGCTGGGCCGCGCTTACATCGCCGGATTCAAATGGGCGCTGGAACGCCATTACGAATTCATCTTCGAGATGGACTGCGACTTTTCCCATGATCCTGCGGAAATCCCGAATTTTCTCAAAGCCGCGCAAACCGCCGACCTGGTGATCGGTTCGCGTTACACCGGCGGCGTGCGCGTACTAAACTGGCCGCTGAAACGACTGCTTTTGAGCCGTTGCGCCGGCATTTACGTCTGGCTCATCACCGGCATGCCGTTCACCGATCCGACGGGCGGCTACAAATGTTTTCGCCGTCGCTCATTGCAAGCCATCCAGCTCGAGGCTGTGCGCTCAAACGGTTACAGTTTTCAGATTGAAATGACGCACCGGCTCTGGCGGGATGGCTTCAAGGTCGTCGAGGTGCCAATCACTTTTGCCGACCGCGTCGAAGGCAGTTCCAAGCTTTCGCGCCACATCGTCATCGAAGCCTTCTGGATGGTCTGGTGGCTGTGGGTGCAAAACATCTGCCGCCGCTCGCCGCGCAAAAAGAACCCAGCCTGACCGCAAACAGAATTGCCAAAAAACCCGCGTTCCCTAAAGTGATCGCCATGATTACTTTGATCGCCGGCACCAATCGTCCGGGCAGCAATACGCGCAAAGTCGCCGCGCAACTGGAAGAAATTTACGGCGGACTGAAAGTTCCGCTAAATGTTCTCGATCTGGCAAAATTGCCGTCGGAAATTTTCTCGCCCAATGCCTATGCGGAAAAACCGGAGTCATTCCAGCCGTTCACCGAGGCCGTTTTGCAATCATCCGGACTGCACGTCGTCACCCCGGAATATAATGGCAGTTTGCCCGGCGTGCTGAAGTATTTCATCGACATGCTCAAATTTCCGGAAAGTTTCGAGCACCGTCCGGTTTGTTTCACCGGCCTCGCCGCCGGCATGTGGGGCGCGCTGCGTCCGGTCGAACAGCTGCAGGCCATTTTCAGCTACCGCAACGCACATATTTTTCCCGTCCGGGTTTTCATGCCCCAGATTCACAATCTGCTCGACGACTCGGGCAAAATCAAAGATGCGGAATCGCTCGAACGCTTGAAGGCGCAGGCCGAAGGTTTTTCTGAATTCGTCGAGACCATCAAGGGTGTAAAGCTTCGTCCGGAAAAAAATTAGGCTCCACCCCTTCCCGCCGCGCGCGCGAATAAACTTTTCGGGTGTTTTATTTTTTCTAAACTGGCGGCGTGCCTTTCAAAATTGGAGATAAAATAACTTTGACGATTCACGACCTCGCGTTCGGCGGTGAAGGCGTGGGCCGCATCGAAGAGTTTGTCGTATTCGTGCCGTTCGTAATCGTCGGCGAAACGGTCGAAGCCGGAATCACCGAGGTCAAAAAGAATTTCGCGCGCGCAAAATTATTGCGCGTCGTCACCGGCTCACCCGAACGCGTCACGCCGGAATGCCGTTATTTCGGCGCATGCGGCGGCTGTCAATACCAGCATATTGATTATACGGCGCAGTTACGCATCAAACACAAACAGATCGCGGACTTGTTTGAGCGGGTCGGAAAAATTTCGCGCGCCGTCGTCGCACCGGTGCTCCCCTGCCCGGCGCCTTACGGTTATCGCAATCGCATCATGATCCGCAGCCAGTGGAACGGCCCGGCGAAAAAGCTGGAAATCGGCTTCATCCGCACGGACAACAAATTCGTCGAGGACATTGACGAATGTAAAATCGCCGAGCCGGCGCTGAACGAACAAATCAAGGAAGTCCGTGCGAATCCACCGCCTAAAGGCGGAATCAAAGTCGTCCTGCGCGTGCAGCCGGAAAATTGGGAGGTGCCGCGCGATTCATTTTTTCAGAATAATTTCTTCCTGCTGCCGAAACTGGTCGAAACCGTGCGCGATTATTTGAAGGCGGGCGGGGCGCGGCATCTGATCGATCTATATTGCGGCGTCGGTTTTTTCGGAATTGAGACGGCGGACGTTGTGGATTCATTCGTGGGGGTTGAATACGACCAGCTGGCCATCAACGCGGCGCGGCAAAATGCGGCGTCACGAAAAATTAACAATGGCGAATTCATCTCCGCAAAAGTCGAAGGCGTTCTGCCGGAATTGTTGAAGAAATTTTCGCCGGCCAAAACTTCCGTCATTCTCGACCCGCCGCGCAAAGGTTGCTGGCCGGAAACTTTGGAATTACTGCGGCAAACGCCGCCGGCACAGGTGATTTACGTTTCCTGCCATCCGGCGACGATGGCGCGGGATTTGAACATTTTGTGCGGCGACGGTGTCTTTGAACTGGCGCAAGTTCAGCCGTTGGATATGTTTCCCCAAACCCAGCATGTTGAGTGTGTCGCAGATTTGCGGCGGCGAAACTGAACTTGCCAACGGATGGTTCTTGGATTCAACTGGAATAACCCGATGCCAAACGAAAATCAGACCGACCTGCGAAAAAACTTTGCCGTACGTTGCCTGCCGTGGTTGCTCGGCGCGGTGATGCTGGCGGTTTATTTGATCACGCTGAATCCGTGGGTGACGCTGCTCAATGTCAGCCAGGTGGCGCTGGTTTCCGGCTGGGTCTGGCAGCCGCAACTCACCAATCCGCTGCAATTTTTGGTGTTGCTGCCGTTCCATTTGTTGCCGGCGGGCAAAATCCCATTGGCGTTGAATCTTTTTTCCGCCGCATGCGCATCGCTGGCCCTGGCGCTGCTGGCGCGCTCGGTGGCACTATTGCCGCACGACCGCACGGAAACAGAACGTCAGCGCGAACGCAGCGATTTCTCATTTCTAACCGGCCGGCTGGCGATTTTTCCGCCGATCATCGCCGTGATCCTGGTGGGATTACAACTGACGTTTTGGGAGCACGCGACGAGTTTTACCGGCGAAAGTTTTGAGCTGCTGCTCTTCGCGGGCATCATCTGGCAATTGCTGGAATATCGCCTGGATGAAAACCCCGGGCGGCTGTTTTTAACCGCGTTCGTTTATGGCGCCGGCATCGCGGAGAATTGGGCGTTCATCGGGTTTTTCCCGTTTTTCATCACGGCCATCATCTGGCTGCGCAAGCTGGAATTTTTCAACCTGCGTTTTTTGGCGCGCATGACCTGGAGCGGTCTGCTGGGGATATTATTTCTGCTGTTCCTGCCCATCATCACAAAAATTTCCGGCGGATTTAATTTAAGTCTGGCAAATGCGCTGCATCCGGCTTTAAGCGCGGACTGGTCAGTGATCCAGGCTCTTTCCAACAGCCTCGTGTGGCATCAATTGGAACTTTTGTCGCTGGCAACCTTCCTGCCGGTGCTGGTGATGTCCATCCGCTGGAGTTCAAATTTCGGCGATAGCAGCCACCTTGGCGCCACGTTGGTGAATTATCTCTTTTATTTCGTCCACGCGGCGTTTTTTACCTTGTGCGTGTGGGTGATGTTCGATCCGCCTTTCAGCGCGCGGCAGCAGAGCCTCGCTCCGTCGCTGACGCTGTATTATCTCTCGGCTTTGGCCATTGGTTACTACTGCGGTTATTTCCTGCTGGTATTCGGCAAAAAAAACGCGCGGTCGCGCAAGCATAACCGGCCCAACCCCGCGTTGCCAAAAAATCTGATGTGGCTGTGTCCGGTGATCGTGGGCGGAACGCTCACCGCCGCCACCATTGCCGCCGGATTGTTGATCTATAAAAACGCGCCGATCATCCACGCCGTCAACGACGACACGTTGCTGAAATACGCCCAATTCACCACGCAAAACTTGCCGCCCAACGGCGCCATTTTATTGAGCGACGTTGACGCCAGCGGCCAGCCCATCCACACATTTTTAATTCAAGCAATGCTCGCACGCGAAAATCGGGCGAAGCAATTTCCCGTAGTGGACACACTGGAGCTCAAGTTTTCGCCTTACCATGTGTTTCTGAACCGGCATTTCCCGAATATCTGGCCGCAACTGTTCAAGAAAAATGAGATGCTCGAGGTCAGCCAGCTCGGCCTGCTTGCGCTGTTGAACCAGCTTGCCCAATCCAACAGTATTTGTTACCTCAACCCCAGTTTTGGTTACTATTTTGAATCCTTCTATCAGGAGCCGCATGGTCTGAATTACCCGCTGAGATTGCTGCCGCCGGAAACTTTGTTGCCGCCGCCGTTGGACAAAAATCTGACGTCTGAAAATGAAAAGTTCTGGTCACAAGTCACAGAAACCGTTTCTCCCGCCATTGAGAAGGCGCTGGCGCCGTCCGACAGCTCGAAACAGCGGATTAATATTGCCGACTGGTTCTTGCTGCATTTGCATATCGTTCCGGAATCGAATCCGAACGCGATTTACGCCGGCACGATTTATTCGCGTGGACTCAATTTCTGGGGAGTTCAACTCCAGCGCGCCGGCGAACTTGACCGGGCCGCGACCAATTTCATCACCGCACAAAATCTAAATCCCGACAATGTCAGCGCCGGCATCAATCTGGCATTCAACCAGAAGCTCCGGACCGGAGCTATTCCGGGCGTGGACTTGGCGCGCGTCAACTCCGATCAGTTCGGCAAATCGCGCAACTGGCAGGAAATCATCAACGCCAATGGCCCGTTCGATGAAACCAGTTTTTGCTTCGAATACGGTCTTATTTTGGCGACCCAAAATGGATTTTTTCGTCAAGCGATCGCGCCTTTCACCCGCGTCCGCCAGCTGGCACCCGACAATCTCGCCGCGCGCCTGCAACTCGCGCAGACTTATATTTTCAGCCATCTGCCCGACCGCGCGCTGGAAGCCTTGCACGACCCCCTCACCCAACCGGCCAGATTTTCTTTGACGGAAGATAATTCGACCGGACTGAACATTCTCGCCTCCGCCGCCTATTTCCAAAAGCATGAAGATGCGCACGGCGTTGAGCTGCTGGAAACGGAACTTTCCCGTCACCCGGATGACAACACGCTGCTGACTGCCGCAACCCAGGCTTTCTTCATCCACGGCCTTTACACCAATGCGCTCCGCGTCATCGAAAAAAAGCTCGCCCGGACGCCCGACGATCCAAAATGGCTTTTCGCCAAAGGCTACGCCGAATTGCAGGCCGGCAATTACAACCGCTCCATCGCCGCGCTCACCCGCGTCCTGGACATCCAGACCAACAATTCGACCGCGCGCTTCAACCGCGCGCTCGCCTATTTCGACAGTGACCGGTGGGATTCTGCCCGCGCCGATTACACGCAGTTGCAATCCGCTTACACGAATTCGTTTCAAGTCGCCTATGGCCTGGGTGAAATTGCCTGGCGCCAGCACGACACCAATGAAGCCGTCCGCAACTACGAAATTTATCT
>Ga0206867_1136_pt1 | contig 15682 bp, 12 predicted proteins | sample Alteio_BWOrgCont_37_FD_152905 | JGI IMG/M metagenome (GOLD analysis project Ga0206867, IMG submission 152905) | Enriched cells from forest soil in Barre Woods Harvard Forest LTER site, Petersham, Massachusetts, United States -... | ecosystem: Environmental > Terrestrial > Soil > Temperate forest >...
TAATGATGATTTTATTCACCTTAGTGATGGAGCGCCAATATAAAAGAGGATACCAGCAGCTTCCCATCGCCCTCTTGGGTATGCTGCTTTTTGCCTTTCCTACCTTTTTTCTTTCGATGACTTATCTCAATCATAGATCTTTCAAAGAAACCTTGCAGACGCTAGCCATTTTTATGCACAAACATGATCAATACCATTCTGCTTATTTTTTCACGACCAGGGCTTCTTTCGTTTCCTTATCAAATGAGTTAGAGAGAAAAATAAAACTGGGGTATCGGCTCCCTTCCTTGTGGATGGTGGCTGGACTGGTCAATAAAGAGCTACTTTTAAGGGGCAAGCAAGCCGATCCTCAGTTTATTCAGGATAAAAATTTTGTTATCAAGATGATTGCTGACGATTTATCCATCAATAAGCCTGATTTGGTTTTTATCGATGTGTCAAAGGACAAACTTTACATGGAGGATAAGCATTTTGAATATCTGCCTTATTTCGCCCAAAATAGCCATTTTATGGAAGCGTGGAAGGCCTATCATTTTTTAACGACGGTGGAACACTTTCCTTTTTATAAGCTGGATGTTTATGCGCGGACTGTAGGGGCGACCGCCGGCGCCCCTACAGGATGAGAAGGACGGCTCCTATTCCTGCTGCTGCGACGGCTGCTCTTCAGCCAACAATTCCTTCATACTCAAACGAATCTTCCCCTGCCGGTCAATCTCAATCACCTTGACCTTCACCGTCTGACCTTCGCTTAAGTAGTCGCTGACTTGTTTAACGCGTTCTTTGGCAATCTGTGAGATATGCACCAATCCTTGACGACCTGGAGAAATCGCTACAATCGCGCCAAAGTCCATCAACTTGACCACGGGGCCTTCATAGACTTGCCCAACCAAAATATCCGCCGTGAGTTGTTCAATACGACGCTTGGCTTCTTCGCAGGCCTTGATGTCGGCGGCGGCAACGCGCACTTCGCCATCATCCGAAATATCAATCACGGTGCCTGTTTCTTCAGTCAAGGCGCGGATAGTCATGCCGCCTTTGCCGATCAAATCTTTGATCTTCTCTGAAGGAATGCGAATATTCAAAATGCGGGGAGCGTAAGCCGACATTTCATGACGGGCTTCTTTCAAGTCTTGACTCATGATGTTTAAAATATGCAGGCGTCCTTCACGGGCTTGGGTCAGTGCTTCACCCATGATGCTCTCTGTGATGCCATCAATTTTAATGTCCATCTGCAAAGCCGTGATGCCCTTTTGGGTTCCGGCTACTTTAAAGTCCATATCGCCTAGGAAATCTTCGTCACCCAAAATATCGGTCAAGATGGCATAGCCTTGCTCTTCTTTGACCAGACCCATGGCAATACCGGCAACGGGAGCGCGTAAGGGAATACCGGCATCCATCAAGGCCAAGCTGGTGCCGCAGACGGTGGCCATGGAGCTAGAGCCGTTAGATTCGGTAATTTCAGAGACCACGCGAATAACATAGGGGAATTCTTGTGCCGACGGCAGCAGAGCGGAAATTGCACGCTTGGCCAGATTGCCGTGGCCAATTTCACGGCGCTTGGGGCTGCCCACGATACCGGTTTCGCCAACCGAGTAAGGAGGGAAGTTGTAGTGCAGCATAAAGCTATCGCGGCGTTCACCTTCTAGGGCGTCAATCACCTGCGCATCACGTTCAGTGCCTAAGGTGGCGATAACAATGGCCTGAGTTTCACCACGCGTAAATAAAGCAGAACCATGAGCACGCGGCAAAACAGAAGTACGTACCTGTATGGGGCGCACGGTTTTGGTGTCACGACCATCAATACGGGGCTGACCTTGCAAGACGCGACCACGCACAATCTGGCTTTCAAGGTGGCTAAAAATGGAATCCACCTGTTGTTCCAGTTGCGTTAATTCTTTTTCGGTTTTTCCGCTGTTCTCGGCCAAAATTTGCTTTATCGTTTTTTCACGCAGGGTACGCAGTGTTTCTTCACGTTCCATCTTATCGCTGACTTGATAAGCTTTGGTGATTTCAGCCTCACTCAATTGCTTCACCTGCGTTTGCAGCGCTTGATTGACTTCAGCCGTTTGCCAGGTGATGGGCGGGGTGGCAGCTTCGCTGACCATTTCCTTAATTTTTTGAATAACGACCTGCATTTCCTTTTGTGCGAAAACCACGGCGCCCAACATGACATCTTCGGGCAATTCACGGGCTTCGGATTCCACCATGATCACGGCTTTTTCGGTGCCGGCAACGACCATGTCTAATTCGGAATTTTCAAGCTCGCTTAAGGTGGGGTTTAACAAATATTGGCCATTGGCATAACCGACGCGGGCTGCACCCAAGGGACCTTGGAAGGGCAGGCCAGAAAGGGCTACAGCGGCAGAGGCACCAATCAAGGCGGGGATGTCGGAGTTTACTTCGGGGTTCATGGAGAGCACGGTGGCGATAACCTGCACTTCATTGATAAACCCTTCGGGAAAGAGGGGACGAATGGGTCGGTCAATTAAACGAGAGGTTAAGGTTTCTTTTTCACTGGGTTTGCCTTCACGTTTGAAGTAGCCGCCGGGGACCTTACCTACAGCATAGCTGCGCTCTTGATAATGGACGGTAAGGGGGAAAAAATCTCGGGAAGGCAGGTCATCTTTCTTGGCGACGACGGTAACCAAAACAACGGTATCGTCCATGCTGACTAAGACAGCGGCAGTGGCTTGGCGGGCTATTTCACCGGTTTGGATGGTGAGAGTATGGTTGCCATATTGAAAGCTTTTCTTGATTACTTTTTTGGGTGTAGCCATGAGTCGGCACCTATGTTAATTGGTTGATAAATAAGCAAAATAAGCCTGCTGTGGGGTCAAAATTAGCCACGAATGCCTAATTTTAGGATCAGCTCACGATAGGCCTGGAGGTTGGTGGTTTTCAGATAACGCAATAATCGGCGGCGTTTGCTAACTAAGATAGAAAGACCAAAACCAGAGAGTTTATCGTTTGGGTGCTTTTTTAGGTGTTCGGTTAGGTAGCTAATACGCGTGCTGAGCAAGGCGATTTGTACCTCGGGTGACCCGGTATCTTGGGGGGCACGTTGGTGGGTTTTGACGATTTCTGCAGTTGCGCTGGTAGATAAAGCCATTAAACAGTAACCTCATTCAAGTATAGTTAAGACCCATTTTGGAGGCGCCTATTGTACAAGGAAAAGAGTGGGTTATACAAGTGGTGTTAATTGGTCGTTAGCATCCAGGTTTGTAGGATTAATTGGGCAGCCACAGCGTCAACTTTTCCGCCTTGCAAGGCTTTGAAGCCGCCTTCTTCAAATAAACGCTCGCGGGCGTCAACGGTGGTTAAGCGCTCATCCACTTCGTAGACGGGGAGTTGATAGCGTTCTTCCAGCAGCAAAACGAAGCGCCTGGCGGCATGGGTGAGGGCTTGCTCGGAGCCATCCATGTTGAGGGGAATGCCCACGACGAAGGCCTGTGGTTGCCATTGTTTAACTAGCCGCGACAATTTTTCCCAGCAGGGGACGCCATCTTTGGCGGATAAAGTGACTAAGGGGCGCGCGGTTTTAGTCAGCAATTGGCCGATGGCGACACCAATTCGCTTGGTGCCAAAATCGAAGCCAAATAAGATGGAAGCATTGGAGGATGGCTTGGTCATGGTCTGCTAAGACGCGCTTTCCTTAATTCTAAATCACGCAGTTGTACCAGGATGATGGAAACAATCCAAGGCAGGAAAAGACTGGCGATAAAAATTTGGACCGCGGTTCCACCGGTTGTTATCAGGGAAGGGTGGCTGACTAATCCGAATAAGGCGATTTGAATATTAATGGGAAGAACCGTTTTAATCAGAATTAAAACCAGCACGTAAACCAACCAGGGCGTGAGTTGAACCGCCAGTACTCGAAGCACGTTGCCCCATACCAGGCGAACGCTTTGTTTGAGTGAGAGCACAATGCCGTCGTTTTCTACGACGATCAAGGGTAGATAAAAATAAAAAAGTATCGATAAAAAAATCAGTAAGAGAAATTGTATCGAAAAAAGCGGCACTATTAGAAAGGTAGTGAGATTGGCGCCTTCGGAGAGGAATTGGGAGTGTAACAAGGCTACCAGAGGAGTTTGGATGGCGAAAGCCGTTAGGCCAACGGCGATGAAGATGCAAATTTGTAAAAGAATGGAGGCGATAATAGTCAGTAGTTTATTAAAGGCGGTTTTAAAGTCTTCGATTAGGGTTTCGTGCTTGTTTCGCTCAAGGCAATTGACGCGCCATAACATGGCGCTTAAAAATAAAAAGGCACAAAGATTCATCGCGATCAGCCAGAGGGTATCCAGGCTGAAGAGGGAAGGGGTTAAGAGTTCGGGGCGATTTGAAAGGATGGAGAGGATGTGTGGGATGAAGAAAATAATGGCTAGGATGAGCCCGAGGATGTAGGTGCGCTTAAAGGCATAGCGGTAAAGATTAAGGCTGCGTTTAATTAACAGTGAGTAGGATAGTGGCACGGTTGAAATGGGTTGCAGCATCGAAGGTCCTTATCAGCGATTCCAGCACTTAGATTATGCTATGCGGGAGCAGAGAACAAGGGTTCTGGATTGCGAACGTCATTGCGAACGTCATTGTGAACGTAGCCTGGGTGTAGCGCAGCGAAACCCAGGGAATAATCAGCTTCTTCTCCTGGGTTCCGCTGCGCTACACCCAGGCTACGTTCGCAATGACGTTCGCAATGTCATTCGCAATGAGGCGGTCGCTACTAGGCGCGAAAACCGCTAAACTCAACCACCTCATCCCCATGCATCACTTCCTTCACCGCAGCGACAATCCGTTCAACCGTAATCCCGCAATCCTGAAAGACATCCTTGGCTGGAGCGGAAGCCCCATAGCGGTCGAGGCCGATGACTTTGCCGTTGAGGCCAACGAATTGATACCAAAAATTGCTGGCGGAAGCCTCGACAGCGATGCGGGCGGTGATTTGAGGGGGGAGTACCTCAGCCTGGTAAGCGGCTTCCTGTTTTAGAAAGGTGTCAGTGGAGGGCATGGAGATGACACGGACTAAGATATTTTCCTTTTTGAGCGCTTCCGCGGCTTGCAGGGTTATCGATACTTCTGAGCCCGTGGCCAGTAGCAGCGCATCGGGCAGGCCCTTGGCGTGATCGGCAAGGATATAGCCGCCTTTGGCCACCATCGCCAGAGTCTGGGCATCGCGTTGCTGGAAGGGCAGGTTCTGGCGGGACAAGAGCAGGCAGGTGGGTCCTTGATGTTCAAGGGCCGCTTGCCAGGCCAGGGCTGTTTCCACTGTATCGCAGGGACGCCAGACTGAAAGATGGGGGATCAGGCGCAGGCTGGGGGCTTGTTCTATGGCTTGGTGGGTGGGACCGTCTTCGCCTAAACCAATGGAATCGTGGGTATAAACAAAAATCACCTTGCAGCGCATCAGGGCAGCCATGCGCACGGCATTGCGAGCATAGTCAGAAAAGGTGAGGAAGGTGCCGCCGTAGGGGATGAGGCTGCCGTAGACGGCCATGCCATTCATGATGGCAGACATGCCAAATTCCCGCACACCATAATGCAGATAGCGACCTTGGGGTGTCTCAGGGCTGAAAACGGTAGCGCCTTTCCAGTCGGCGCAATTGGATTCGGTGAGGTCAGCGGATCCCCCTAGGAGCTCGGGTAGCCGGGGAGCGAAGTAGTCCAGACAATACTTGGAAGCCTTGCGCGTGGCTACCGACTCGGCCTTGGCATTTTGTTCCTGCACGAATTTTTTGGCTTCCTCTGCCCAATTCGGAGGAAGGCGATGGGTAGAACGGCGAAGTAAGTCCGTGGCCAGGTCGGGATAGTCTTTTTCATAAGCAGCGAAAAGCGTTTGCCAGGCTTGCTCCAGTTTTTGGCCCTGCTTGCGGGCGTCCCAACTTTTGTAGATGGCATCGGGAATAATAAAAGGGGCATGAGGCCAGTTTAGTGCTTGGCGGGTGGCGGCTACTTCGGCCTCGCCTAAAGCGCTGCCATGCGTGCTGGCTGTGCCCGCCAGATGGGGCGAGCCCCAGCCGATGCGGGTTTTGCAGCAGATGAGGGTAGGTTGATCTTTGTTCTTGCGGGCTTTGATAAGGGCGCGGCGCAGGGCTTTACTGTCATGTCCATCGATCTTAGGTATCACTTGCCAACCATAGGCGCGAAAACGCATGGGGGTGTCGTCTGTAAACCAGTTTTCAACTTTACCGTCGATGGAGATGCCATTGTCATCGTAGAAAACAATCAGTTTACCCAGACCTAAAGTGCCGGCCAGTGAGCAAACTTCATGAGAGATCCCTTCCATCAGGCAGCCATCGCCAGCGAAGACGTAGGTGTAATGATCAATGATGGGAAAGGCCTCACGATTAAAGGTGGCGGCCAAGTGTTTCTCCGCAATGGCCATGCCCACGGCATTGGCCAAGCCTTGTCCCAGCGGCCCCGTCGTGGTTTCAACGCCTGGGGTATGGCCTAATTCGGGATGGCCGGGGGTTTTAGAGTGGAGTTGACGAAAATGTTTGAGGTCTTCCAGAGAAAGCGCATAGCCGCTTAAGTGAAGCAGGGAATAGAGCAGCATGGAACCATGTCCATTAGAGAGCACAAAGCGATCGCGGTTCATCCATTGGGGATTGTTGGGATTGTGATGTAAAAAATCATTCCATAACACTTCGGCAATATCCGCCATACCCATGGGCATGCCAGGATGGCCTGAATTGGCCTTTTGGACGGCATCGATACTGAGAAAACGAATGGCATTGGCAAGCTCAAGGCGGTTTGGCATGGCAGTCTCCATGAATTTCAAGGAATCTTAACGAATAAACTTAGGGCTGTCATCCTGCTATAATTGGGGACATGACAAACGATTACCTCTTTACCTCCGAGTCTGTCTCCGAAGGCCATCCTGATAAGGTGGCTGATCAAATTTCTGATGCGATTTTAGACGCTATTTTGGCCCAGGATAAACACGCTCATGTGGCCTGTGAAACCTTAGTGAAAACGGGAATGGTCTTTATTGGCGGTGAAATCACCACTAGCGCTTGGGTGGATATGGAGCAAATTGCGAGGCAGGTGATTCGGGACATTGGCTATTGCAGTTCGGAGATGGGTTTTGATTGGGAGTCTTGCGCGGTTATCACGGCTATTGGCAAACAATCCCCTGACATTGCGATAGGGGTAGATAAGAAAAGGGCGGAGGAACAAGGCGCAGGGGACCAAGGCTTGATGTTTGGTTACGCCAACCATGAAACCGAGGTGCTGATGCCCGCGCCGATTTTCTATGCGCATCGGCTGATGCGCCGCCAAGCGCAGCTCCGCAAAGCCAAGATTTTGCCTTGGTTGCGGCCGGATGCGAAAAGCCAAATCACCTTGCATTATGTGAACGATAAACCCGTTGCCGCCGCGGATATTGTGCTCTCTACCCAACATGATCCCGATATTTCGCACAGCGATTTGGTCGAGGCGGTGATGGAGGAAATCATTAAGCCAACCATTCCCCGATCCTGGATAAATAAAAAGACAAAATGCCACATTAACCCCACTGGACGTTTTGTCATTGGGGGTCCCTTGGGCGATTGTGGTTTAACGGGTCGCAAGATTATGGTCGATACCTATGGTGGCATGGCCCGCCATGGTGGCGGTTGTTTCTCTGGCAAAGATCCTTCCAAAGTCGATCGTTCCGGCGCCTATGCGGCGCGCTATGTGGCGAAAAATATCGTTGCCGCCGGTCTGGCGGATCGCTGCGAAGTGCAAATTGCCTATGCCATCGGTCTGGCAGAACCCACTTCTTTGTATCTCAATACCTTCGGTACGGGAAAGGTACCCGACGCACAGATTCTCGAGCTAATCCGCGAACATTTTGACCTAAGGCCTTATGGCTTGATCCAGATGCTGGATTTGCTTCGCCCCATCTATCGTCCCACGGCAACCTATGGCCACTTTGGGCGTGACGATTTGGATCTCAGTTGGGAGAAGAAAGATAAGGTGGGGGTTTTGCGGGGCTAGAATCTGGACTTATAAAAAACCCCAGCAAGAGGGCTGGGGTTTGAAGTGTGAGAGGACAGTTTTACTGGGTGGATATGTACGTGTAGGTCCAAGTAATGGTTGTGGTTGTCGCTTTACAGCCACTGGCATGCGCTTTGTCAGCGCTGCATATAAAGGCAGCTACGGATGAGGGTACAATCTGTGGGGGTGTGTTGGTAAAGGTTATGGTCCCCGTATAGCTAGTGGAGCCCGCCCCAGAAATGCTAAGAGTAGCCGGTCCCCAGTTAGTGGAGATTTGCCCAGATGTTGCTGTTCTCACGCTGGTAGGTAGAGCCGACCAGAGCATGCCAGCAGACATGCTACTGTAGCCACCGTTAGCAAGACCGTAACTGTCAGCAGCCGCTAAGATAGCTTGGGCAGCCTCGCTGACGGCTTCAATACCGGAGGAAGTTTGGGCACTTTGATAATAACGAATAGAGAGAATAACAATGAAGGCAGCGATCGCTAACACCAACATGACTTCAAGCAAGGTGGCACCAATAACCCTACGTAACGATGTTCTCATAGTAATATCTTCCTTATGCTATCCATAGTAAACGCCGACCTACTTAATAGGGAAAGCATACTATCTTTGTATGGCCATAGCAATGGTGTAGAATCCCAGAATTCTAATCTAATCCGTAGTTCCAGGGTTATCGGAGTTGTCATCCAGAGGAGCGCAGCGACGAAGGATGACGAGAGGATTTACCGTTTTGGAGGGTCTATTTAATGGCTATTTGGAATACTTCGGCAAAATATGGTGCAGTGGCTAAATTTTTTCATTGGGTATTGGCGGTGCTTATTCTGCTGATGTTGTGCCTGGGTTTTTATATGGGCACAATCTCCGATAAGGTCTTAAAAGGAGTCATCGTCAATCTGCATAAATGCCTGGGTTTGATTATTTTAGCCTTGATGATTCTGCGAGGGATTTGGGCCTTGTGCAATGTCAGACCGGCCATGCCTACGAATACCCGCTGGTGGGAACGTCGTCTTGAGCGCTTGGTGCATTATTCCTTCTATGTCGTGCTGATAGCCATGCCTTTGGTCGGCTGGATTGGCGCCTCCTCCGCAGGCAAGCCACCTCGATATGGCACCTTGGCTTTGGGCCTACCCTTAGCCCAGAATGAGCGCTTGATCGACCTGGCCTTTGAGACACATAACTTTTTGGCAGGCGTGATTATCGTGTTGATCAGCATCCATATAGGGGCGGCCTTCTTTCATTACTTTTTCAAAAAAGACCGTGTCTTGCAGCGAATGTGGTTTTAGATACGCAACTCATCGCCGTAGAAATCGTTAAAGTACCGTTTTAGCTCTGCCAGGGGCGCTGTTTTAGCTAAAGGCGTGTCTAAACCCACAGTCCATTGGCCGGTTTTTAAATTGACCAGAACGATATAAGCAGGCAGCACGTAGCGCTCCAGCCCAAAACCCTCTTTTTGGTTGGCCAATCGAACTCTGAGTGTGTCTGGAATACGCACCAATAACCAATTGCCAGCCAAGACGCCTCGTTGTTTGCTTTCTATGATGGATTTATCAACAGAAGGTTTGACGATGACAAAGCCGGTTTTGGGATTCACATCGTAGAGGCCGATGGTTTTATCCAGCACTTTTTGGACGACTATGTCACCGGTTTCTATTTCAGCGAAGCTATGCCCTGTTTCTAAATAAAAAGGCGGTGACGGCTTGTCTCTTCCTTTAGTGGAATAAAGCTGGTCCTGCCGAGCTTTCCCATCGATTTCACTGAGAGGCGGCAGTTTTAGTAAGGAAAGAATAGTGGGCGCCAGGTCGAGCAAAGAAGCGCGCGGCTGGCTGTGATGAGGCAAAAAGTCCATCCCAAAGCCGCGAATGGCGAGCAAAACCTGATTTTGTTTGAGGCTTAATAAATCCGTTCCCTGCCCATAGGAAGTGTCGAAACTAAAAGTGGTGCCCGTTTTAAAAACAGGTACCCACTTCATTTTTTTAGGGTCGCCCCGATAATTTTCCTGGCTAATGACTCGATCACGCGGCAGGCCTAGGGTGGTGCCGTGATCTGAAAGTAAGACGACCACGGACTTTTCTAACAAACCATTTTGAGTCAGGAGTTGCCAAAATTCGGCAAATTGTCGATCGACTCTTTCGACCGCCGACAAATAACGATCAGCCTGTGTGAAATGATCCTTTTGCTTATCGTTAGCCCAGGTGTAGGGCCAATGTGTTAGGCAAAAGTGGACGGATAAAAATAAGGGCTTTCCGCTGCGCTGATTCAAGGCTGTTTTTAGGAGCTGCGAAAAAGAGTCGGGCTCATAAGTAATATTGGAAGCGCGATTGCCGTAGTTGAAGGGGAAGAGAAAAGAACCAAAAGGTAAATTAACCAGCAGGTTTGTGAGTGGAAAATCACTGATGGCGCTTCCGATGATAAAGTCATTAAGACCCATGCTGGGCCCGATGACCCTATCGAAGCCATAGTCTGGCGTTATATTGCTGAAGCGTTTTTCATCCGTGGCATAGATGGTTTCATAGCCGGCTTGCCGCAAACGTTTGGCGAGATTGTCATTGGCCAGCACTGCCTGGGGAGAGCTGAGATTGTTGCGAGCGTGGTTATGTTTGGGATATTTGCCGGTCAAAATGCTGACCCAGGCAGGAAAGGTTCTTGCCAAAGGACTATATGCATCAGTGAAAACGACAGACTCTTTTAGAAAATGATCAATCGTTGGCGTATGGATGCTGGGATGTTTGAAGTAACCCGTGAAGTCGGGGCGCAAAGAATCAAGGCCAATAAAAATAATGTTTGGCTTGGCCTCCTGGGCGGAGGCGTGATAAATAGGGCGGCTAGAGAGACCTTGATAGCCTGATAGGCAGAGAAGGAAAGCAGCGCCAATTAAAAATAAGCTTCCCAAAACACGATGCGCCTTATTGACGATGACATGATAATAGCTAGCCAGCGTGGCGCCCGTTAAAAGGGTTGCGCTTAGTATCAAGAGCAGGTTATTAAGTGGGCTTGGGAAAAGGTGGGCAAAAAAGGAATGGGGGAAGTAATGGCTATTGAGCGTAAAAAGGAGAAGGTTGCCGCTTAGCCACAAGACGATGCCCAGCCAATAAGCGGAAAGTCGAAATAATTCCGCCAGGCTGCTAGCTAGGAACCAGATAAGGGCGATAAATAAGATATAGGCGCAAAGTTGTATTAGTACAAAGAAAAGAATCGGGACAAGGATGGCCGTTTGGAAAAATTCAGTGCCGATAGAGCTGTTAACTAGGCTATCGATCAGGTTGGCGGTGAAGAAATGGGAAGTGAAGAAAGCGATTTGGGCTAAGAGGCTGAGCAGGGTTAAAAAGATGAGGGTGGTGAGTAAGCTGGCGCGTTGGTTGGAAATTCCCAGTTTTCTGAGTAAATGCTTCATCCTGAATGAGGTCCTTTTGACTTGGGTAACAGCAATATATCATAGATGGTAAATACCCTGCCGTCATGGCGAGTGAATCGTGGAATCGTGGAATCGTAGCCTGGGTGCAGCGAAGCGGAACCCAGGAAAAATCGGCATTGCCGTGGGTTCCTGGGTTCCGCTTCGCTGCACCCAGGCTACTATATTTACGATAGATATAAAGGGTACAACAATGAACTCGAATTCAAAAACAGCACTTGAAATCAACCCCAACAGCCCCCCCGTAGGCAGCGTCATTTTTTTGCATGGTTTGGGCGCCAGCGGGGATGATTTTATCAGTTTTTCCCCTGAGCTCGAAAAGCTCACTAATCTCCCCCTGCGTTTCATCTTGCCGACGGCGGAGGACATACCCGTAACCGTGAACAATGGCTACCAGATGCCAGCCTGGTATGACATTTTTTCTCTGGACAAAGACGCAGAGATTGATCAGGTTGGTATCGAAAAATCCTTGCGCCAAGTAGCCGCTTTAATCGAGAAGGAAAAGGCCAAAGGCATGCCAGCGGAAAAAATCATTGTCGGGGGTTTTTCGCAAGGTGCCGTCATCGCGCTGAATACTTTAGTTTCTTATCCTCAACGCTTGGCTGGCATTATCGCGCTTTCGGGGTATCTAACCGCTTCAGCCGAGCAAGGCCAAGCGGCTAATCGTCGAACGCCTGTTTTTTTAGGTCATGGTATAAGTGATGAGATGGTACCCTGCGCCGCGGGGGAGCAAGCCTATACTTCACTAAAAGCCGCTAACTATCCCGCCACCTGGCACGCTTATCGCATGGGCCATTCAGTCTGCCGAGCAGAACTGGTTGATCTGGCCGGATGGCTAAAGCCTATTTTTGTGTAACCTGTTCCTGTATATTTTCTGGTATGTGTTCGGTTAACCCGTTTCCTATTCAGGAGGTCGCACGATGACAAAACAAGGAAGTGTTTTGGGCCTTCTCGTTACGCTGACCCTCTTATTTGTTTTCGCCCAGTTGATGTTCGTGGGCGCCTTTTTTCATGCGGGCAATTTGGATGGAATTATTTTAGGCGCGCTCAAAGAAAAGCTGCATTATCCTCACGATCTGACCCCAGCCTTGCTGCGCTTTTTTGCCGCTCAAGTGTTTTTGCAGGTCCTCTATATTTATCTGCTTTGGTTTATGGTCATCTCAATAGCAGAATGGCTGGCGCCAACTTGGCTTTCTCCACGCGGATTGGCGCTGGGTTTGTGGTTAACTAGCCTGATCGCTATCGTAGCGGCCAATGCCTTTTATCTGCCGCATTCCTTTTTTGGCTCCTTGTTTCGTCAGTCCCTCTTCGGGGCTTTGACAGAGGGTCAACTCAAATTAATCCTTATTTTAACAAGCGCCATTTTAGCCCTAGGCGCCGGATTGTCGCTTATCCATTTGGGCCTGAGTTTCCTCCGTCGCCGACCCTCCGCCAGGCATTATTTTGCTTTGTCTTTGTCCCTGCTAGCCATCGTTATTTTTACCTTCCATTCCTGTGAATCCACCAGTCTATCTCCCTCGTCTCCCGCGACAGAAAGTCGGCCGAATATTTTCATCATAGGCTTTGACGCGATACGTCCAGATTATCTTCATTTCTTTAATGAGCATCGTCAAAATGCAACGCCCCATTTTGAGGACTTTCTGAAATCCTCCGTGGTGTTCTCCGATACATACACGCCCTTGGCAAAAACCTTTCCCTCCTGGGCCTCTATTCTGACGGGCTCTTATCCCTTAGAGAACCATGCGCGTGAAGATATGCTTAGTACGGCATTCCTTAAGTTTGAAGAAACCTTGCCAGGGCGCTTGAAAAAAGAGGGTTATGAAACGATCTATGCTTCCGACGATAGTCGATTTAGTCATGTTAATAACGCTTTGTTTGGCTTTGACCGTTGGATTGGGCCGCCCGGAAATGCGACTGACTATGTTCTAAGCCTGATCAACGACTTTCCGCTTTCCAATTTAGTGGTCACTACGATGCTGGGTAAGACCCTTTTTCCCTATAGTTATGGTTCACATGCGGCTGTTTTCGCCTACAACCCAGACAACTTTTTAGCCTTAATTAAAAGCGTGCTAAATCAAAATAGAAACAAACCCCTTTTCTTGGCGGCCCATTTTAATCTAACCGGGGTTCCCTTCTCTTGGTTTAATGATCATCAATTGAATTCAGATCCCTCCTTTGTGCGATATAAGAAAGTACTGAGCCGTAGCGATCAGCAATTTGGCGATTTTCTTAGCTTCTTAAAACAAAAAGGATTGCTAGAGCATGCCATTTTTGTCTTGTTTTCAGATCACGGCATCACTCTGCAAATGCCGGGCGATAGAATCGTGAAGGAGTCACTCTATCAGGGAAATAAACAGGATATTAATAAATTGCAGCGTAACCAATATAACGCCGTCATTGCTTTTACCAAAGATGTCTCCTTAGAAAATGAGGAGCAAAAAGTGATTTACGGCGGGGACATTTTGAAGCTCAAGGTTGAAGATCGGAGCCAGGCCTTGAACAAACTTTTTTCCAAATTCAATCCAGCTCTTTATGGCATTGATACTTCTTTTGGCTATGGCAACGATGTTCTCAGTTTAAAACAGTATCATCCCATACTCGCCATTCGAACTTACGGATTAAAGCCGAATAATCCGCATCTTGTCTCAGGACGCTGTCTGTTGCTGGATTTAGCGCCAACCGTGCTAGATATTTTGCATCTTCAACCCTTGACCAAAACCTCGGGCATTTCCTTGTTACCTTTCCTAACTAACTCACAAAGAAAGTTAAGCGAGCAGCGTCCCATTTTTCTTGAAAACTCCTGTACTTTTAAAGAAATTGAGCATGATGGAATGGACCTTGCCCAGGTGATGGCGGAGAGCGCTAAATTCTTTGAGGTCAATCCCAAGGATGAGGTGATCTCTTTTACCCCGGCCGCGCAAAAGGTGATTTTGGAGACAAAGCAGCGTGCTATTCTCTTAGGGGATTGGTTTTTAGCTTATTATCCAGTCTCAAAGCACTATAGGATGGTTCAGGATCCAGAATCAGGAATGCGAAAACTAGTCCCTTATACTATGCCGCCTTATCCCGTCTTAGTGAATTTAAAAACGGGACAATGGACAACAGACTTAAGCAATCACTTTAGCGCCAGTGCTCCTCTTAAAGCGCTTAAAGAAAAACTCGATCAATTCTATGGGTCTGAAATGGATTACTATTTATCGTAGCCTGGGTGTAGCGAAGCGGAACCCAGGGAAACCAGCTATGTCCTGGGTTCCGCTTCGCTACACCCAGGCTACGTTTCTATTTACCTCTTCTACCGCCTTTACCCGCCTGTGGTCGTGAAGGTTCAGGCGTGGCTTTACTAACCACATCCTTCCTACTGGTTCGGCTTGTTTCTCCATATAAGCTATGTACGCCTTGAGAATAGCCTCTTGGATAATCTTCTTGTCTCTTTTTAGAATTAGAACGAGAAAATAGTTTACTGAGGCCAGTGGCAATACGTTGAAAAAAGTTAGTTAACTTTACTGAAAGAGAACGGCGTTTTTCTTCCCTCTCGACTTTTTTAGCGCTACTTTGGACAAGAGTAGGGGCACGAGTAGCTTTTATAGGAGCATGACCTATCGGATGAGGACTGGGTAACGAGCGCATTAACTCTTTTTGAGACTGCATTATCTCTTTTTGAGACTGCTTAACGAACCTCTCAACACCTTTTTGAAGCATATTAACTTGTTTTTCATCAACACTTTTTTGAAGCACATTAAGTTGTTTTTCAAGCATGTCGGTAGAACTCAAGTTTTTACTAATAATTTGCTTCATCATCAAACGTATTAACTCATTTTCTGAGGCATTGCTCATATCCTCCGATCTACCTATTTCAAGGAGACCTGCTTTCTCTTCCAATGCTGATAATTGTGTTTTCACAAGGGCGACGTAAGCATGAGCTTCTATAAGCAGATTGTCGGCTTCTTCAATATCCTGATTTACTATAGCGGTGTTTGCAACCTTTCGGAATATATCTGCTTCTCTTAATGCTTCATCTATGTGTTTATTCCAGCTCTTTAGGTCATCTGTCACTTCTTCTGGAATTTTAACATGTATTTCTCCTTCTAAAGCTTTCCCAGTTGGAGTTGCCTCAGAACTATCCTCATATTCGTTCGTAGTCTGCTCCTTTGGATTTGAGGGTTTTTTTCCTCTTGGGGTACTCATAAGTCACCTCACTGCAAAGTAGATTGGAGCTTTCTTGCCCTGGTTAGAGTATAGGTGCAGAACTCGGTTTTTCCAGTCTAGTGTCGAAACTTTGTCTAGGCCTATTTTGCAAATTG
>Ga0206867_1137_pt1 | contig 15567 bp, 10 predicted proteins | sample Alteio_BWOrgCont_37_FD_152905 | JGI IMG/M metagenome (GOLD analysis project Ga0206867, IMG submission 152905) | Enriched cells from forest soil in Barre Woods Harvard Forest LTER site, Petersham, Massachusetts, United States -... | ecosystem: Environmental > Terrestrial > Soil > Temperate forest >...
CGTGAGATCAGAACCGTCTGCATTGCAGATCCATATCTCCTGGTAGCCAGAACGCCCGCTCTGGAATGCGATCTTACGACCGTCTGACGAGAACTGCGGAACAAAGTTATACGTTTTCGCCGCCGGAACCACGATGGAAGCCTCACTGCTCGCGCGACGTGGATCTCTGAGGGCGATGCCCCAGAGGTTTTCCTCCTCATCGACATTCTCATATGCGAGTTCGCCGCCGGACACGGAAACGGAAGGATACCAAGCGCCGGGTCCGGTACTCGGTACGCGTCGGGGAACACCTCCCGATGCCGGAATACGCCAAAGTGCCGCCAGGCCAGCGCGGTTGGATGAGAACACAATTTCACGACTATCTGAGGCCCACGATGGTGGTCCGAAAATCCGGCGATGATCGAACGTGAGCTGTTTGGACTCGCCGCCCAGCTTCGGGGCCACAAAGAGTTCATCGGAGTACCCATCTTCCGATGAACGAACGAAAACTAATTTCCCACCATCGGGTGAGAATACCGGACGGCCATCGCCCAAACCTAGTGGCGGGCTTGTGAGGGAGTGCTGGCTCAAATCCTGTAACGACACAGCGGTAATTGAACTCTGCTGTTCAGAACGCCACTCAGGGAACGCCAGCAGCTTGCCGTCAGGCGAGAATGATAATCCGATGTTGGAGTCTCTATGGCCAACCGGGTGTGCGTTACCCGAGAAAACGGTCTTTTCGTGGCCGCCGAGCGCCGGCACGATCATCACGCTGAATTGGCTACCTTCGAAGCGGAGAAAGCCCAGGTAGCTTCCGTCTGGAGACCAGGCGGGGGTGCAATCCCGTTCATTCTTCGTGATGCGGACGAGGCCTTGAGTGCCGAGCACGGCGACAAAAATCCCGCTCTCATTCCGTTGTGGAGGGTTCCACACGAACGCAAGGCGGCTGCCATCTGCAGAGAGAGCGGGCATGCTCTGGTCCCCGGGTAAACTGATCGCCGGCAGTATTGTCGGTTCGGATACTTGTTGGCCTCTGTGCGAGCGCGACGCCTACAAAGAGCTGCAGCGGCTTTGGGATATGAAATCTCGCCAACTCGGGGCCTGGGGGCGCTTCTTGTAACTGCGCTGGTGCGGCATGCGGCAGCTGCAGCACGGCGCCGACGAAGCGATAACCGCGCCGGGGAACCGTCTCGATGAACGCAGGATCCTCACCCAGCGCCTTTCGCAACAGAAAGACATTGTTGGACAGGCTGCCTTCTTCGACGAATGTGTCGGGCCAGAGCGCCCTGATCATCTCGTCCTTCTCAAGCAGGTGCCCGCTATTCCGGACCAGCAGGTACAGCGTGTCGAAAGCTTTCGGCGTGATCGGCACTATGTCATTCTCGCGCAGCAACCTGCGCTCCACGGGATCGAGGCGGAAGGGCCCAAATTCGTAGAGCCGCAATGGCTCCTGGCTGGGAGTCTGTTTCGCAATGACGGGGGAATCGCGGAGAGCTTCAGAGGCGGCTCGGTGGCGTGTCTTCTCGCTCAAAGTCCCTCTCTTGATCCCAGTGAGAACTCATTGAGAAATTTGTGAGCGCGCCGAGAGGACTTCCAGGACAGCCTGCAGGCTAAGGTGCTACCGGAACGGCCGGAAGGCTGAGTGCGACGCCGATTCTAGCACCGGATTTCGGTTGCTTCCAAGTCCCTTTTCTGGAGGAGGTCAAAATGTTCCGGAAGTTGCTCTCGACAAGAAATCTGCTCTCGATTTCCCTGGGGTTGCTAATAATCCCAGAAATCACTTCTGTTTTAACGTCCAAAGGAGTCCTGGCTGCGACACCCGCGGCGAATGAAGACGATCAAACCAGGCACGTGTTCTATGCCCTTGCTTTCTCTTCTGGAGCGGGGGAATTGTGGGCGATTGAAGTTACCGGCGCGAAGATCACCACCACCGACATTGGACCCATCAAAACCGGCTGCGCCACGCTCGCGACGTCGCCTTCCGGAACACTCATGAGCATGTGCGGGGCACTCTTTGGAAACCAGCAGCTTACGACCTTCGATACGAAAACCGGGCTGGCCGCTCCGTTCGGCGTGCCCGTCCCGGGGCTCGCAGTCATGGCCATGGCCTTCGGTCCCGATGGAACGCTGTACGCGGTTGGTGGCTGTTACCCGAACGGTAACCCGAACGATCTGAACACCGACTGCTCCAGCTCCAACCCGAACTTCAACTCGTTCTATACGGTGAACGTGGCCACTGGGGCATTCACCCGAGTGGGTTCAACGGGCGCTTCCGAATACTTTATGGACCTGGCGTTCGATCGGGACGGGAACCTGTGGGGTGTGACATCCTGTCTTAACCCTTGTTATGCGCCCGCTGTCCTGTATCGCATCAATCCCGAGACTGGCGCAGCCACGAAGGTAGTCAACCTGGTGGGAAGCAACACCGTGATGGGATTGACTTTCGCCCGCGACGGCAAGCTGTATGCGACCGATTTTACGGGTAACTCTGGTCTTTATGTGATCGACCCGAAGACAGGTTTTGAGACCGCCGTCGCCGCGATGTCGTTTGGCCTTTCTGCGGGTCTCGATTTGGCGGACCCGCTTCCCTAGCCAGAAGATCGTAAGTGACAAACAGGCTTTGAAGCCGTGGGGGTGTGAACACGGCGGCGCTCTTGAGTAACTTTTGCGGTGTAGGGTGGTTCTCATCCCCGCTGGAACACGGCGGCTGAAGAGAATTGATCGACACCGGGCCGACCCGATTTTGAAGCCAGGTTTTAGTGCGGCGGGAGTACGGTGCGTCGTCGGTTTTGAACTATTGCGGAAGTCCGACTCGGCGCACAAGATCCTGCCAACGAGGATCCGAACGAAGACCGTCAAACATCGGCATCGTCAGCTCGATGATTCGAAATACCCGCTGCTCATAGGCATCCGAAAGGCATTCAAACGCTTCGGTCCGGTTGCCGAGTCCCGCATGAATGACCGCGATATCGAAGGGAGAAACGTACCTTTGCCGGGACAACGCCTTCAAATCCTCGAGAATTTCGAAGGCCTTTGTCGTTTCGCCAATCAAGGCGTAGGCGCGGCCCAGGAGGGCCCGGAAATGCGACCCCCGGGTGAGGGTCACCGCCTTCTCCAGTTGAGCAATGGCCTGCGGAAGGTCGCCCTTCTGCTCCAGCGCCAGGGCCATGAACCACATCGCATTGGCGTAGTGGGGGTCGATCTCCAGAGCCTTCCGGCATTGAGCAATCGATTCGTCGTAGCGGCGTGCCCGGTAGAGCATCAATCCAAAGAGGCCTAAATACACCCGCGATATAGGATCCAGCTCGAGAACACGCTCGTAGACCGCAATCGCCTCACTGTGGCGCCCTCTGATCGACAAAAAGTCCGCGTAGTGGCAGTGGGTGACTGACTCACCCGGTCTCAGCTCGATCGCCCGCTTGATATGTGCATCCGCTGCGTTCCAGTCCCAATCGTAGAAGACGTGAACAGCCGACAGAGCAAGGTGAGCACAAGCGACTGCATCATCCAGTTCCAGGGCCTTCAGTGCGTTTGCTTTTGCCTTCGGGAACACGTCTTCCGAAGGGCGTACCCCAAAAACCCCAAGATAAAAGAAGGCTCTGGATAACTCGCCGAACGCTCTTGCGTATCTGGGGTCGAATTGAACCGCCTGGTCGAAGAACTCGATACTTTTCTCAAGGTCAAAGGGAGTCATTTTGTCGCGCAGGAAAACTCCCATCAGGCAAGCCTCATAGGCTTGGGGGTCGACACGCCTCGTCCGCTCCGGCTTCTGAGACTCCGGATTCACAAGCATGTGAATCGCGCCGGCAATCGTCTGTGCTACTTCCGCCTGCAATTCGAGAATGTCGCACAGGTCGCGCTCGTATCTCCCGGCCCACAGGTGCATGTCATCCGCCGCGAGAATGAGTTGGGCTGTGATCCGTACCGATTGCCCCGACCGCGCAACGGAACCTTCCACGACCGCATCAACGCCCAGTTCCTTCGCGATCTGCGGCAACGACTTCCGTGACCCCTTGTAGGCCGCCGCCGACGTCCGGGAGATCACACGCAGGGAAGAAATCCGGGCGAGGGTGCAAATCAACTCCTCGGTCATACCGTCGGAAAAATATTCCTGCGCAGCATCACCGGAAAGATTATCGAGGGGGAGCACGACCAGGGAGTCAATTGGCGGCCGTGATTGCGGCGATTGAGGCGGCACGCTTTCAACAACGCCAATAAAACGGTACCCGCGTTGAGGAAGAGTCTCAATGTAGCGCGGCTTCCCGGCGTCGTCCCGCAGTGCTCCGCGCAGTTTGTTGATTGCCTTGTTCAGGCCTCGTTCGAAATCGACAAATGTATCCGCGGGCCAGAGCTTTTTGCAGAATTCTTCCCTAGTCACCATCTCGCCGGGACGTTCGAGGAGCAGCACTAGCGCCTGGAACGGCTGATCCTGCAGGTCGACCTTATAGCCATTCCTGCGCAGTTCGCCTGATCGAGTATCCAACTCGAACAGACCGAATCGGATTCGCGGCGGCGCAGGATATGTCACTTTGACGACAATCTTATATCACCCTATTTTGATCCGCCCCAGACGGCCGGCAAGCGGCCTGCAATCGCATGATTCTGGGGGAGATAGCAGAGAACAAGAAGGGAACATAAAAGGAATCTGGCGGCCATTGAGGCTCGGGGATGCGAAACCTATAGTCGCGATTGACCCAGGAGGTCCCCATGCAAACGAGATGGATTTTGAAACTTCCCGTGCTGGCCCCAGCGGTGTTGATGGCGTGCGGTTCAATGCTTGTTGCTACCCCAGCCCAGGCGCAGTACTGCAACAACGGAACCCTTCAAGGTGCTTATGGATATCACGCCCAGGGGGCGTTATTGCCGGCACCCAACATTTCCCTCGAGTTCCGCTCGGTCGGGATGACTCGCTTCTCGGGTGACGGTCATCTGACGTGGGTGGAACACACCGTAGTCGGCGGAGTCCCTCTGGCTGCTGGCTGGGCTTCCGCCAGGGGAACTTACACCGTGAATTCGAATTGCACTGGAACGGCGGTCGTTATTACTCCAAACAGTCCAGTCCCTCTGCACCTCTCGTTCGTCATTGTGCGCGAAGGAAAGGAACTGCACAGCGTTCTGGATTCAGATGCGGTCGCCACGGAATTCACGAAGGTCGACGAGTAGCTGTCAAAGTAGTTGAGCGGTTGGAAAGTACAAAATCGGGCAATGCACAGAGGCGCACTGAACAAGTGCGCCTCTGGTTTTCTGTGCGGCTTCGGCGTCTTCTCGATCTCGTTGTCATGATGGAGAACGATCTCAGGGACAAGCTATTTGGCCCCCCAAGCCTGGGATGTTGACTGAAGCCGGCATCATCCCATAGCGCGAAAATCAGTTTTGAGATTCTGCAAAATTCCCTGATAGTCTTTCTCAAAGCAGCCAATTCCCAACAAGAAACATGCTCCAAGGACGGGTGCCGGCAATTCATGAAGCACGTTCGACTCTCTCTGCCTGAAGTGGTGGTTCTGGTTCTATTGATTTGTTGCCTGCCGGTATTCGCGCAGAAGCCCGAAGGCCTGTCGGAACAACGGATTGCGGAAGCCACGCGTGTGACGCTTGCGAACTCACGGATATCGGCTGCGCGGGGCGCAGAGGATCGGGGCGCGGTCTCGCCCGATAGGACGATCCCGGGAATCACACTGGTGTTCAAACGTTCGCCCGGGCAGGAAGGGGCGCTTCAAGACCTTCTGACCGCCCAGTTGAGCCCATCCTCGCGGCTCTACCGCAAATGGCTGACGCCGGAGGATTTTGCGGCGCGCTTCGGACCAGCCGAGGAGGACATCGCCGCCACACAGGAATGGCTGACGTCGTACGGCTTTCGGGTCGAGAACGTTTCACGAAGCCGCGATCGCCTCACTTTCTCGGGCACCGCCGGCCAGGTGCGGGCGGCATTTGGAACGGAACTGCATCAGTATTGGGCGGATGGCGGCCTTCATTTCGCTCCGGCCTCGGATCTGACTCTGCCTGCGAATCTGGCTTCGATCACGGCTGCAGTGCTCCACCTTTCCGATTTCCGGCCGAAGCCCAACTGGAGCCTTCCGGCGACCGCGAGGCCGTCACTTACATCGTCGTCCACGCAGGCGCATTACCTAACCCCAAAAGACATCGTCACGATGTACGACGCGACATCGCTCTACAGCAACAGCAACCCGGGATATGGTCAAGGGATTGCCATTGTCGGACAGTCCGTTGTCGACTCAGACGGTCTCGAGCCATTTCAGTTCATTTTCGGAGGATCCTTCGGCATTTGGAGTAGTGTGCTAGTTCCGGGCTCTGGCGTGGAGGCCATGTCGCCCGGCGATGAAGGAGAATCGCAAATTGATATTGAGTACGCGTCAGGCATCGCACCAAATGCCAACATCTCCTTCGTCTATGTGGGAGCAAATCAGAACTACAGCGTCTTCGACGCCCTGGCATTTGCGATCACGGAGCGGATCGCCCCGGTGGTCAGCATCAGCTATGGCTCGTGTGAACCGTTGTTGACCCACGGAGAGTTGGATCAATACAACGCTCTTTTTGAAGAAGCCGCGACCCAGGGGCAGACCCTGATTGCAGCCTCTGGAGACAGCGGATCGACATCTTGTGCGCCCTTTGGCTCAGCAAAAGGGGTCACACTCGCGGAACAGCAGGCGTTAGCGGTCGATTTTCCGGCGAGCAGTCCCTATGTGACCGCGGTCGGGGGTACCCAGATGGCGCCGGGCACGTTCGCGGCCGGAAACAGTCCCTATTGGGAGAACGCCACCACTTCCGATGTCGCCGGATCATTGCTTTCTTATGTACCGGAGGTAGTTTGGAACGAAGGTTCAGCATCTCGTGGCATTGCTGCAGGTGGAGGGGGCAGCAGCGGCTATTTCCCGCGGCCAGTGTGGCAGAGTGGCTTTTCGGGGATGCCTTCTGGAACCAATCGGCTGGTGCCTGACATCGCGCTTCAGTCTTCTGGTGCGGCTCCCGGGTTTCTTGTGTGCTCAAGCGACCCGGCGCTGCTCAACCCGCAAGGCCAGACGTACAGTTGCATAAATGGGTTATTGGGGAGCAACAACCAATATACGGTTGCCGGCGGCACGAGCTTCGCGGCGCCCATCTTCGCAGGCTTCGTGGCAATACTGAACCAGATCGAGAACGCAACCGGCCTCGGAAACATCAATCCCGAACTGTACACGCTCGCATCGGATCCGGCCAGTTACGCAGCGGCGTTTCATGACATCACATCCGGCACAAACGGCTGCCCTTCCGGGGCCGCCTTGTGTACGACGGCCGGCGAGTCCAATTACCCGGCGACAGCAGGCTATGACCAGGCAACCGGCCTCGGCAGCATTGATTTCAATGGACTATCGACTCGGTGGCCAACCACCAGCGCAACGAGCCTCCAATCGACAAGTGTCGGGTTTATGATCTCCCAAATCACACCTACAGCTGACCCAGGGCAAACCGTGCCCGTCCAGATTTTCGTGAACACTTTGTCCGATTTGCAGGGCATCACGGTTCCCTCCGGAAATGTCTCCGTGAATGTGGATGGCGCTTTGGTCGAGCCGTCCTTGGCGCTTTCAATCTCGCCGACAAATCCTCTTCAGGCCGTGGCCAGCTACAACTTCGTTGCGCCCGCGGCCACAGGTTCTCACTTGCTCACGGTCACCTATCCCGGAGATGCCGCGCACGCGCCGTCGACAGCTACCTACTCCTTTCTGGTCGGGAATGTGGTTGCGACCGGAGGTATAACCATTGCGGCGGGCAACCTGACCGTTGCGAATGGGGGAACGGGCAGCACGCAAGTAACGGTAACTCCTACGGACGGATATACCGGAAGGGTTTTCTGGTCTCTGACCGCCTCCGGCCTCAGCAATCTCACCGGCTGTTTCGCCATCGCACCCCTCGTGGTGAACAACACAACGACAACCAAACTCACCATCGGTATCGGCTCGGCATGTCAGTCTGCTGTACCAGCCGACAAAAGAAGATTCCGTCCATTACACAGTGACGCGAATGGGGCCCGCGCAAACGGGCGTAGCGCACCAGTTCCATTTCTGTATGCGGCGCTATTGATCTGCGGATGCGTTGCCTGGAGGCGGCGCAAGGCGAGATTCTCAATCCCCGTGCTGCTCATTTTGTTCGCGATCGCTTCAGCAAACCTGATCGGATGCGGCGGTGGCGGGGGAAACAACATTGGCACGACGACAACGACGACCACCACAACAACCTACAGCATCACTTTGACAGGAAAGGACTCAGTGAACGGGGCTATAGGGTCTTCGACGACGTTCACCCTCACGGTGGATTGATAGTTGCCTGGCCGCATAGCGGGCGGCCTTCAATTTCGTGCTTTCTGTCCCCGGCAAGCACCGGGGAGATTCGAGCACGCAGGGGTGGCGCGTAATCGTATACTCCCCTCACGAGTACTCGGAGCGATACGAGTTCCCCAGGGGATGAATAAGCGTTTTTGCAGCTGCGTTGCCCTGTTATTTGCCGTGCCGAGGCTGGCATGTGCTCAGACGGAGGTATCGCAGACGCCTTCCGACTCCCCAATCGTCTCGTCTGTTGAGAGGGACCGGGCCGAAGGACTGATCAAGCTCGATGTCGTGGTCACGGACCCAGCTGGGAAGCCGGTCTCTGGTCTGGAGAGCGCGGATTTCAGCCTGCTGGAGGAGGGGCAGCCCCAGAAAATCCTGTCCTTTCAGGAATTCACGGGCCGGGGAGCGGGTTTAGAGCCTTCCGTCAAAATCATTCTCCTGATCGACACAATCGAACTGCCCGCGAACCTGGCATCGGAGGAGCGCAATTCGGTTGAGAGTTACCTGCGAACGAATGGGGGGCATCTCGCGCATCCGGTCTCGTTGTTTCTGCTCTCCGACACCGGGTTGTGGACCGTTTCGCATCCTTCGCAGGATGGGCAGGTATTGGCGCGCGAGATCGAGCGCAATGAATTCATGCGGGTTCGCGCCAACGTGGGTTGGCAGAGAGGGGCACTGCCCTCCTCAACGGAACTGAAGGACCCTGCTGCGGAGTCGGCGTTGAAGGCGCTGGCCCAGATAGCGGCCGAGGAAAGAACCAGGCCGGGCAGGAAGTTGTTGTTGTGGATTGGCCCTGGGTGGGGTATCGGGAGCGGCGCGTACGCCGATGCAGAACCGGGATCGCCGCCCGTGTTCAACACGGTCTGCTGGTTCTCGGCGTTGCTTCGGGAAGCGCACCTGGCTCTCTACAGCTTTACGTTGGGAGAAGCCGCCAATTCCCAGGGCGAACTCTATAAGGACTACCTGGACGGGGTGCGATTGCCGCGAAAGGCGAGCTTCATGCACCTGTACCGGAAAGTGCTCGCGGTCCAGAGCGGCGGACGCGTCGTGGACGACGGCTCCGACCTCGAGACTCAGATCCAGCGCTGCGTTCAGGACACCGGCTACTTCTACCGGATCTCATTCGACCCGTTTCGCGCAGATCATCCCTACGAGTATCACGATCTGAAGGTGGAGGTGAACCGGCCGGGACTCAATGCACGCACCAGCACCGGCTACTACGACCAGCCGTATTACTCAACCGACCAGATTCCTGCGCCAAAACGCATATCGATCGAGCAACTGCAAAAAATATTGGAACTGGATGAATCAGATGCGGAGAAGGCAAAGCAACTCACCGGGCTCGAGCTGACCGAGCGGCTGAGCGAACGCAGGCTTTCGGCGCTGTATGCCATCGTGCACGGCAAACGGACCCGGCAGGAGCTGCGCCTTCTGGCCGACGCGTCGGCCTTTCTGGATCCGTCGGCCGACGAGATTCTCGCTGAACCGCCGCCGGACCAGGACGCCCAGGAGCAGATGCTTTCGCTGATTTCGGAGTACCTGGGCAGGACCATTCACAAGCTGCCGGATTTATTCGCGAAGCGGACCACGGTGCGTTACCAGGAAACGCCGATGTACCTGGCGGGAGATACCAGCCAGACCTATCGGCCTCTCCACATTACCGACAGTTGGACGACCACTGTTCGGTATCGCAACGGCTTTGAGATGGCCGAGGCGAAGCCTCCGAGGCGCAAACCCAATGAGCCCGAATTAATCACCTACGGGATTTTCGGTCCGGTTCTCCAAGGGGTGTTCGCAGCCATCGACAAGAATGGCGGGCTGACCTGGAGGCGATGGGAACAAGGATCGCAAGGCCGTATGGCTGTCTTCCGCTACACCGTTCCCCTGGACAAATCGCTCTACGAGGTAATGCTGTGCTGTCTTCCTGACGGGGATGGAACCAAAGCTTTTCAGCGCTACGCGGCATATCACGTCGATATCGCCATCGATCCCGAAAGCGGAGTGATCCTGCGCCTCGAGTTCCGGGACGACCTCAAATCCACAACGCCTCTGACCCGGTCAGACATCATGATTGAATACGGTCCGGTCGAGATCGGAGGAAAGACCTACTTCTGTCCCATCCGAAGCGTCTCCATCGTGCGCGGGCGGGACGTGGGGGTTATCCGGGAATGGGACGAAGCTTTCAGGACCTGGGGACCTTACGGAACCATGCTGAACGACGTCAGCTTCGACGATTACCACATGTTTCGATCGGAGTCGCGCATGCTGACGGGGTTTAGTCCAGACGAAAAGTAGCGTGATTGCATTCGCCAGTTTGGCAAAGACGCAGCGGGTTTCGCGCGGCGCTCCGGGACGCGGGTGCGAGCGAACGCAATCCCATGGTTTCGCTGCGCTCCACCCTGGGCCATTGTCGAGCGTTCCCTCCGGGAACTCATTTCCGCCGGGTTCAACTACGACGCGGGACATCAGTACGGCGGGGGGACGGCCGGGTCGTGGAAGACGGTGTTGGAGCGACGGATGTCTCCCACGGATCCAAAGTTGGCCAGGGTAAAGCTGTAGAGATACTGGGTCTCGTCGCGGGCGGAGCCGAGCGCAAAGCGCCTGTATCCAACCGTCAGGCCACAGCAATTCCAGTTGTACACCGCCTGGATGCCGGCATATTGCAGAGCGCCATGGACAAAGTCATAGCCGCCGTTGGCGGCGAGGTTGAAGCCGACTTTCTGCTGCTTGCCGATCTGCAGGAACGGCTCCAACTGCTGGCTCTGGATAATCGAGGCGGTGCTGCCCATTTCGTCTACTCCGTTGAGCAGCGAGTGGCCGATTCCGATGGTGGTGTCGCCCCAGCTGTAACCGGCGAAGATGTTGTTGCCGCCGAGCCGGCCGGCTTTCGGATCGTAGTCCAGGTCCCACTGGATACGGAGGTTGTCGATCGCCTCGAATCGCAAGCGGGAGATGACCGGCGACAGGTTGCGCGGCTGGGTGAGAAAGGCAATCCCGCTGAGATCCAGTGTGGTGTCGAATACATTGCGCCGGTAAGGGATGAGCGCTCCCCCGAAATTGGCGTTGAAGAAATACTTCTGCGCGATCTGCCAGCTGGCCCACTCGCGCGGAGAGGAGCAGCCCTCGACCTCTGGGGCCGCGGCCGGGTCGCACTGCTTCGGGACCATCCGACGGAGGTAGAAGCGCTGCGTGAGGGAATATCCCACCTCGTTTGTATCGGTCACGATGTCGGTGGTGTCGATCGTCAGCACGTTCCGCTCCTGGCTGCCGATGCCGCCCACAAAATGGTAGGTCAGCTCCGGTTCGATGACATGGCGCAACATCCAATTGGAGCCGCCCACGATGAAGTCCCGCTCCACGGCCGGGGGCCGGACGTCAACTGAAGCCTCCGCGTAGGTACGCCGTAGCGGGTCATGGCTCACCGTGGGAGTGCCTTCATTCTGGGAGGTCAGGACCGGTGTCTGGCTTCCGGTGTAGAACGTCAGGCGCGCCCCAACTTCGGGTACGATGCTCCATCCTCCACCCACGAGCGGCAGGGAGATGTGCGGATAAAGGTCGAAGCGGCCAAGGTTGTGGGCGTGAAAGTCGGGCTCGGAGCGCCCCAGATGAGCGATCGACGATCCCAATCCCCAGTGAAGGGGCGATGCGCCCACTGGCTCGTCAAGAACGTCGAACCGGACGCTGGGCAGGTGAAGGATCCTGACTTCGTCCCCTTCTGTCGACCCGGCGAAGTTCTGGATTCTCCCGAGCCACAGCGACGGCACTAGCCCGTTGTGGACGTGCGCAAGGTAGGCTTCACTGCTTACTTCGGAGCTGATGGCCTGCCAGTAGTTATCATTGAACACGAGGCGGTAGACATAGTTCGAGAGGTACTCGACGTTGCCGGCAACCCGCGTTGCAGGAGTGAGATCCTTGCGCCCCAGCGCCAGGATGTCGACGCCGCCCTGGTTGACGTAGATGGTTTGTCCGGCCTGCGGACCCGAGGTCTGCAACTGCTCGAAACCGCGGTCGATCAAGGCATTCCAGCGCGCAGTCAGGTGGGAGAGGCCAGGCCCCTTGTAACGAAAGTCGCCATTCGGCGCCCAGCCGCGCTTGCTGTAGTACTCGAGGCCGAGAATCATGTCCATACTGCGGTTGAGCACGATGTAGGCTTGTTCGCCGGCGGTAAAACCCCGAATGGAGGACCCAACGCTGAAGACAGGAGTGAGCAGGCCGCTCACGCGGCCGGTCTCATCCACTGGCCGGCTCAGATAGGGCAAGTCGAAAATGGGGACCCCAAGCAGTTTGAATATCGTGTTCTTTGTCGAAGCTTTGCCTTCGGCAATATTGATTTGACGCGCCAGTAACTGCCAGTCGGGCTTGGGCAGCCGGCAGTTGGTCATGGTGCCGTCGATGATCTTGTACGCGCCCTCGCCGGTCTGGAGTAGGACGCGCGCCGAAAAGAGAAATGGATTGGGCGTGGAGTACACGATAGCGCGCCCTGCCCGGCGCACCCCGATGGTGCCGGTCACATCGTAGAAGCGCGCGGTGTGCATGTTCAGGCGCATGTCTCCGTGCGAAGCCGCGAGCACAATGTCGTCGGGGCCGCCCGACATCTGAAGATGTCCCTCGGCTTCCAGTTCCGAAGTCTCCTGGTTGTAGACAACCTTGTCGGCACGCAGGACGTAGTCGCGGTAGTGAAACTCCTCCACCCCGTAGAGTGTTGCGGTGTGGCCTGCCCACGTCTGGCGATCGGCCTTCCACTGTACAGGTATTCCGCTGCGGGGAATCGGTTCCGGCTGCGCGATGGGCAAAGCTTCCTGTCCCGGATCATCGGGAAGTCTTGGCCCGGCAGGCGGGGAAGTCACGGATGAGTCAATGGACGCGGGCGGATCTTGCGGAGGAGGTAACGCATTGGTCAACACCTGCCCCCTAACCATCCAGTGACAGAGGGCCATCATCGTGATAAACACAAAAGTGCGAGGACGCATCCGCAAAGCCAAGGCCCAGCATAGCAAATGTGGGCTCTATGCTAGAGGACGCGCACCGAGCCGCTCTGGCAGCAGGACAACCCGGTTTCTCATCAAGGCGCGCGGATTGCACGAATCCGGGCGAACCCTGCTATTTCATCCACCGATCTCCAACCTCCAGCGAGAACAAACGTCCGCCGCGGCGGACCAAATGGCGGCCCAAACAAGAGCCGCACCTGAAGGGATTTTTGGAGCTTTGAGCACACAGCCGAACTTTACGCCCCAGTGGAAAGAAGAAGTGAACCGGCGGCTAGCCGCCCATAAAAACCGCAAGACCTCAACCACAGGCTCAGATACTTCTTCTCAAACCGCCGCACCCGGCACCAGTCGCGCTGCCGAGGCCGCGGCCCGTGTGGCTGCGCGCTACTCCAAGGCGCCGAGCTACAGCCAGCTGCAGGCCGAAGAGGCGCGAGTTGCCGTGCGTGCTGCGGAGATTGCCACCAAGGTGGCCCTCGAGGCACAGGCGGTAGCGGAGTCGGCGATAGCCGGATTGCATGCCGCCGCCCAGGAACAGCCTTTCCGCGGCCCTGCCGTTGTTCAGGCCATCGCTCCACCCGTGTCGCCGGTGCGAATTCCGCAACCAGCTCAGCCGCAGGTTCAACCGCTGCGGGACCAGAGCACGCCGGAGCAGGCTCCCGCTACACCCGCAGTTACGGCTCGTCTTGAACCGGAGCGCCAGTCGTTTGGCATCCGCTGGGACCCGGATCTGCCCGTGCGTCCGGTCGAACGGAAGCCAGCGCCGGCTCCCAGACGGGCACAGGAAGAATTTGAACTGTCGGTTGAAGACTGGTGGAGTCCGTCCGAGGCGACCGAGAATCTGCGCCACAACCCTATCGAAGTCGCAGAAGCCGAGCCCGAACATGCCAATCTTATTCAGTTCCCGCGCGAACTGGTCGCGACTCGCAAGATCCGGCCGCGGCTGGCCGAGGGTTCTGTAACCGAGGCCGAAGGGCAACTCAGCATCTTCGAAGTCGACCCCGGTGCGATTTCAACCGCCGTTGAAGCGCCGTCAGTTGGACGGGACGCTCCTTCCTCGATCTGGAACCGGCCCGATTGGTCCGGCATTCGGTTGGATGCCCAGCCCGTCGATTTACCGGCCTCATCGTCCGCCGTCGACCAGGCGACCGCGCCGTTTCCCGTGGCGCCCATGGGCTTGCGTCTCATGGCTGCCGCGGTTGACTGTGCACTGATCCTGGCCAGCTTCGTGAGCGCAGGATTCCTGGCCGCGCACCAATTCAGCCATCCGCCGGAAGGCAAGGCAGCAGAGGTTCTCGGCGTTGGCCTGCTGGCTCTGATCGGACTGCTTTACTACGCGTTTTTCTTTGCGTTCCCGGTTTGCACGCCGGGTATGAAGTACGCCGGGATCGGTCTCTGCACGTTTAACGACCAGAGCCCCACACGCTCCCAGTTGCGGCGCCGCCTCGGCGCAATGGCCCTGTCTCTGCTGCCGGTGGGCCTCGGCATCGCTTGGTCCATCTTCGACGAGGATCACATGAGTTGGCACGACCGCTATTCGCAGACCTATTTGCGCAAGCTGTAAGCCGGGCTTCATTGGCAGGGCCTTCATTGCACGACTTCTGAAGCGGCACATATCACATGTGTGCCGTTTTTTTTTCCAGAAATCACCGGAACTGGCGGAAGAAGCAGCGCAGGTCGTCGGCCAGCAATTCCGGCTGTTCCCTGGCGGCGAAGTGGCCTCCCCGGGGCATCTCGGTCCATTGCTCCACGTTGAATCCCCGGTCCACCCAGACCGGGGGCGGGAACAAGAGTTCACCGGGGAAATGTGCCACCGCGGCTGGCACGTTGACGCGCTCATTGTCTTGCATACCCAGCGGAGCCCTCACCCCTTCGAAGTACATCCGGAGCGACGAGTAGATCGTCTCGGTCATCCAATAGGGGGTGATATTGGCGAGTAGCTCGTCGCGCGTGAAGAGTCGCAGCAAATCGCCATCACAGCCCAACCAATTACGGAACTTTTCGAGAATCCATCCCGCAATTCGGACATCGCGTTCGGTCGGACACCTCATCGAATCAAACGTCTGAACGCGTGGTTTACGATTCCCACCAGGGGCCGTAATATAAAATCTGAATTCCCAGGGAAATCCTCGGGAACGTGAAACCTTACGGACACTACCATGCTGATAGCGTTGCCGACTGCCTCTCATCTCGCCACCCTCCCCGGTGGGGTTGATGAAGCCAGTCCTGCCGTCATGGTTTTGTGTGGTGTTAACGATTCAGGTGTGTCGATGCAAGTTGCT
>Ga0206867_1138_pt1 | contig 15516 bp, 11 predicted proteins | sample Alteio_BWOrgCont_37_FD_152905 | JGI IMG/M metagenome (GOLD analysis project Ga0206867, IMG submission 152905) | Enriched cells from forest soil in Barre Woods Harvard Forest LTER site, Petersham, Massachusetts, United States -... | ecosystem: Environmental > Terrestrial > Soil > Temperate forest >...
ACGAAAGCCTTGAAATCTTCGCCCGATTCCGTTTCCGGCATGTCAACGCGCGTGCCTTCAAATTCCGGCAAGCCGACCGACGGCGGTGTGTCGGGCAGCATGAACCATAGTAAGATCGCGGTCACGATTGCGATCGACGCCGGAATAAAAAAACACAGCCGCCAGTTCGGCGCAAAAAGCGTTCCCCCGACCAGAAATCCACAAAGCAGAATGATGATAATGCTGCCGATGTTATGCGACGAGTTCCAGATGGAGAATTTGGTGGCGAGTTGCTTTGGTGGAAACCAATTGGTCATCAATCGCGCGCAGGGCGGAAAACCCATGCCTTGAAACCAGCCGGTGAGCATCCAGATGACGATCAAAACTATCAGGGTTGAACTCAACCCGAACCAGATATTGAGCAGCGCCGAAGCAATCAGCGCGGTGGCCATGAAAACGCAGGCGTTCGCGCGGTCAGCCAGAAAACCGTTGAGAAACTTGGAGATGCCATAAATCACGCCGTGCAGCGTAAGGATCAAGCCAATCCCTTGCTTCGTGATGTGAAGATCCGCAGCGATGAGTGGTTGAACGATGCTGAAATTTTTCCGCACGAAATAAAACGTGGCATAGCCGAGAATGGAGAAAAACAGGACGCGTGTCTGCCAGCGGCGGTATTTGGCTGCGATTTCCCCCGGGTCGGTGAGCACGACCAGTGCGGGCGGCGCGGGCTGGAAAATGGCCAGCCAGCCGCCACGCGGGGCGCGAACCACGGGCTTGACGCTGGCCGGTCCGGGAATCATGTGTTGCTAAAGTGTCAGTCTATTTCAGCTTCGTCCAGCAGAAGAAAATGGACGCAGTGCCTTGATTTAACAGCGACAGGTGAACCGAACGTCTCCGTGAACACTGAACTCCAAACTCCGAACCGTCCCCATCTTATCCGCTGGTGCAAGCGCCCCCGCGAGCCGTCTCTGCTAGTAATAAGTGATGAATGATTAGCAAATCCGCTCGTTGCCTTGCTCATCACTCGTCATTCACCACCTGTTTTCGTTCCCATCCGTGTTTCATCCGTGTCCATCTATGGCTTAAAAACAGTGACGAGGAGGATGAGGATGAATCGCGAGGAGGATTTAGCGACCTTGACGTCTTGGCGGTTGCCTAGTCCCATCATTGAGTCCAGCGTCATGCTGGTTCATTCCGGTTGGAAAAATGGGGCGCCGAAACGCCATCCCTCCCTAAATTCTCCGATCAGGTTCCTTCAGCCCCGCGATAAGGCGCATCCCAGATGACATCCGGCAACAAAGGTTCATTATAACCGCCGCTGGAAGGATTGTCTTGGATATAGCTGGTTTTGAAATAGCTGGCGTGACCGTCAAAGAAATTGATGAGGCCACCATTGCTATGACGGGAAGCAAAACTATTTTGACGATTAGCCGGATTGACCGAGTTATATTGGGGAGAAGCGTTGACCACTTCAGTGACCGGATCAAAAACACAATCAAACATGAATACCGTCGCGGTCGGGTTGCTAAAAGCAGTCATCTTGGGCATTTGAGGGTAAGTAGCGGTGCCACTAGCCGTCCTTTTTAAGTCAATGTTCATGTCGTAGCTAAAAAACCCATCCGCACCATTCCCAGACAAAATATTGGCCACGGTAGCCAAAGTCATACTGGCAGAAGGACATTCCCAAATCGCCCCCAAGCCGCCGGGAAAGGGCATCGCAGTGGTAGCTTTGGTAATGCTGGCACCTCGCCCACCCATGTTAGCATAGTAAGTAGATAAATTTTTGTCTCCCACCAACGTTGGGAGCAAATTGAACCAAGCGTTAGGATCATTTGGGGTGCCGTCATTAGGGGTCGTATCTGGCCCAGGATAGTCGCCACCAGAATCCATGCCATCGCGCGGCAGGCCGTTATTGTTATCAGGCGAATACATCTGGATGGCCAACCCCCACTGCCTTGAACTGGAGAGGCAACTGGCCCGCTTCGCCTTTTCCTTGGCTTTGGCCAGTGCCGGCAGCAGCATCGCCGCCAGAATGGCGATGATGGCAATGACGACCAATAGTTCAATCAGCGTGAATGCGCGCCGTTGGCCGGCGGCATTCACGCCCGACACACTGATTCTGTTGCGCATAAAACAAATCCAACCCAGCCATCAGGGCGTACCAATCTGATAGAATTTCGCTGCGGTGGCATTGGTGTCAGTATAAGCGCCAATGCTGGGATAATAGCTCAAGCCAAAGGTCTGCGTCCACGGACCAAGCAAGTTCGTGGAGCTATAAAGGCTGTAAGTCGAGCCGGTCACCGCCGGCCACGTCACTTGGGCAACCCCATTGCTGACAGCCACGCCGGCGGCAAAGGACGCGAGCTTGGTAGTCACAAAATCAGCATAGCGCGACGGAATGAGCCTGGGAGTCGTGGGAGCGTAGACTGCCTGCGCGCCGGTCAATTCATAGCAAAAACTGGGGATCGGCTTGCCAAAATAATTGGTGTTCGAAAGATTTGCAGCATTCGTATAGTCATAAACATAAACTATTTCGTAACTCTCGCCGGCGGCATAGGGCTGTTGGAACGCGTAGAGCTCCTTGCTGCTATTGGTCGGAAAATTGCCGGTAACGGCTGCACCCGCCGTTGAAGAATAAAGGTAGACATTAGTCATAGTCACCAAGGAACACGAAATTGAAAAGCCATAAGTATTTGACGCGGCACTGTTATTGGTGGCCTCCAGCGGAAGGTTCAACGGAAACGGCGCTGGCAACGGATTATTGGTGCTGAGAATATAAACGCCGTTGGTGGCCGCACCAGAACCCGGATCCATCTCAATCTCCCCATAATATGACTGGGCCGGGCTGATGACATTGACCAACGCCCCGGCGGGAGGCGTATTGGTGGTCGAAATTCCACCTCTATAAACCAAGCATGAACCCGTCCCATCTGAAATGAAGAATTCAGAGGTGCTTGATGAGTAAATATCACCAATGGTGGTGACCACACCCTGAACGTTAAATATTTGTCCGCCATTAACGGTGATAGCCTGGTCAGTATTGGTTATATAACTCTTCAAAGCAGCGATGCTCATCAATGGCGGCGGGATGACCACCACATTGATGGTGGCGCTATCGGTGATGGGCTGGCCGACATCACCGCCGGTGGCCTGAAGATAATAAGCTCCAGAATTGTTATAGCCAGCAGTGAAAGTATAGCTTGGACTAGTTGCGCCCGAAATCTGGCTGAAAGTATTGCCGCCAGACTGCTCAAAATACCACTGATAAGTGATCGGCCCAGTGCCGCTGGCCAGACCCGTCAAAGTCACCGGCGACAAAAGTGAATTCGTCCCGCCTTGCGGCTGGATGGTAAAGAATGGCGGGGTGGGCGTGGTATCGACCCCCACTACGGCCACGGCGCTGGTGACGCTGCCGGCGAGATCGGAAACCACCACATAATAAGCAGCGGTGGCTTGCACGTTGGTCAAGTTGAGAACATTGGTGGCCGAACCGACAACCGTGACGCCATTATCCACCGACTCGACGCCATTGGAATACCATTGATACGACTCATCAATACCCGAAGCCACCGCATAAAGCGTGCTGTTGTTACCGGCGTAGTTCGTCGTGCCTTGCGGCTGAACGCCCATCACGGGAATTTGCGGAATTGTTTCGGCTCCGAAATCGGCGGGTGCTGTACCGACAGTCACGTTGCCAATTGCCACCACGCCTTGGTTGGCGTATTGGCTGAAGCCGATTTGCGAGATGTTGATATCAAGCTGGCTCGCGTTGGTTGTGCTGTCAGTCGCATAAACGCTGTCAAGGTTCACCAAATCATTCATGGAGGGGTTGATCCACAGATTGCCTCCCCCAGTTCCACTTGGATCAGTGAGATCGGTATCGAAGCTGAACACGACCTGATATGTAATGCCCGTAGCCAAATCCAATGGATAGTTGGTGGTATCGGCCGTGGTGATGGAGGTCGCAAAATCGGAAATTCCCAGCCGGTATGTTCCCGGGGCGGCGGTGTTCTTCGCGTCAATGAAGACGCGGCCCACTTGGTTTGTGGAAGTGGAATCCTGAAGAACGCAGAAATAACCGCCGTCGACTGTAGGTAACGAACTGACATTGATAGTGAAACTGGCATAGGTGATCGTACCACCAGTGCTGTTGACAAAGTTGGTGGAGGGCGCCGCCACGGCGTCATAATTCACTTGATTGAGAATCAAAAGATCATTCGCCACCAACGCATCCTGATGCGGCACGGTGGGTGAGTAGGCATACCATAAGCCGTCGGTCTCAATACATCCGCTGGCATAATTCAAATCGTCTTGGAAAAGCACAACCGCCTGCGAGGAGATGGCGGCCAAGAATGAACACAGGATAAGGGCTGCTAGTTTTTTCATGGTGGTTAGGGTGATCTGGTTTTTAATGTCGTCGGTTTAATCGGTTTAATTTTGATCTTAAATTTTAGAGAATCATTATACCTTGGAATTCATACTACCTTGTAATTCGAAAAGCGGGTGTGACATTTTTGAAACGATTAAACCCGCCAAGGCTTCGATTTTATAAAAGCCTCTGCTGCCTGAAAATGGAAATAATACCGCCTTGTATCGGTGTTTCGCCATGTTATTTATTGGTCGTCCTTTGTTATTACAATCAACCAATATGCATTTGTCCCATATTCCATCTGTTTTAGCAAGCACTTTTCTTGAAAATTATTCACAATCTGTCCACAATCCAGCCAGACGAATCATCGAAATATGAAAAAAAACTTTTTATCCTCCTGCTTGCTCGCGCTGGCCGCGTGCTTGCGCGCGGCCGAACCAACCGGCGCCAATCCGCCCGCCACTAATAGTTTTGTCGTCGCCAAAATCCCCGACGCCGCGCATGAGCCGGTGCGCGTGACGAACACTGTCACCATTGCCGGCGAACGGGTGACCTATGTGGCGGAAACGGGCATGCTGCCGATCTTGAAAGCCGACGGCACCTCGCGCGCATCGGTTTTTTACGTCGCCTACACGCGGCTGGGCATGACGAACACTGCGGCGCGACCGGTGACATTTTGCTTCAATGGCGGGCCGGGTTCGGCCTCGGTCTGGCTGCATCTCGGCGCGCTCGGCCCGCGCCGCGTGAAAATGAACCCTGACGGTTCGCAGCCGGCGCCGCCGTTTTCACTCGTGGATAATGAGTATTCCATCCTGAACGCGAGCGATCTGGTTTTCATTGACCCGGTGGCGACGGGTTTCAGCCGTGTGGCGAAGGACGAAAAAACGGATGAGTTTTTCGGCGACGAAGCGGATCTGGATTGCGTGGGCGAATTCATCCGCCTGTGGACGACGCGGCATGAGCGCTGGCTTTCGCCGAAATTTTTGTGCGGCGAAAGTTACGGCGTGTTCCGGGCGGCGGGCCTGGCCGATCATTTGCGCGACCATTACGGCATGTATCTGAACGGCCTGGTCCTGGTTTCCGGAGTTTTGGATTTTGCGACGATCAGCGGCGACACAGGCAATGATCTGCCGTATCCGCTGATTTTGCCGGCTTACACGGCGGCGGCGTTTTATCACCAAAAATTGCCGGCGGACTTGCAATCCGATTTGACCGGCGCGCTGGCGGAAGCGCGCACATTCGCGAAAGGCGAATTCACCACCGCCTTGCAGCAGGGCGCGGCCTTGCCGGCGGATGAACGCGCGAAAGTCGTCGCCGAACTGGCGCGCCTGACCGGCTTGAAACCGCAGGTCATCGAGGACAACAACCTGCGCGTGGATGAAGGCGTCTTCCGCAAACAATTGTTGCACGACGAAGGTTTGATCCTCGGCGCTTATGACGCGCGGCTGACTGGACGCGATGGCGATCCGGCATCGGCTTATCCCGGTTTCGATCCGGCAAGCACGGCCGTGATGGGCCCGTTTTCGGCGGCGATGAATTCCTATGTCCGCAGCGAACTAAAATTTGAAGACGACCTGCCGTATGAACTGCTCGCCAGCGTGCAGCCGTGGAATTACGGCGCGCGCAACAACTACGCCAATGCCAGCGGCAAACTGGCGGACGTGATGAACCAGAATCCGTACCTGAAAATCCTCGTGCTCGGCGGGCGTTGCGACCTGGTCTGCCCGATCGACACCATCAAACACAGCCTCAGCCACATGCCGCTGGCGGAGGCGCAGCGGGAAAATATCAGCTACGCGGAATTTGACGCCGGCCACATGATGTATATCAACCTGCCCGACCTGCAAAAGATGCAGCAGGAATTGGAAAAATTCTTGCAGCCGTGATTTGACCCGGATGAAGTCCGGGGGGGTAAAACCCGTTCGGTTTGAAATATCCGGCGTTGTGCCCGTGGTACGGCGTGAAATATTTGGTGAGGCGAGCGTCCCTGTTTGGAGTTCCGCCTTTAGGCGGTCCATCGTTATGGGAGGGAGGCGAGTCTTGTCGCGTTGAAGCGTATTGTAAAAACCCGTCCGGTTTGAGAAACAATTGAAAAGGTTTGAGATATTCAGGTAAAAACGCGCGGGAAATACCAGCGTGACACTGGACTCAATTGGGGGACGGCTGTAAAACCCGTCCGTTAATGCCCCATTAACCGGGCGTAAGCAAACCTGCGATTCCAGTCCGCGCGCCGATCTTCGCACCTGCACGCATGCCCCGTCATGAATTTAAAGATCGTCTTAAATTGCTCCCCGCCCGCTGCCGTTGCCAGTCGTTTGACCGTGTCACCCACGCCCGGTTCGCCAGCGATCCGTTGAGACGCCACGAACTTCGCCCATTTCGGCCAGCGCGCGAACGGCAAGCCGCTTGATGCAGTCGGCGGCTCGATGGTGGCCGTCGGCGCGGCTGGCGATGGATTGCGCCGCCCAGCCATGACCACACCCTTTCTCGGTGGCAAAAACACACACCTCACGGGATCACCTCGTTCAAATAATCAAACCGGCAACCAGACCCGATGGCCGCCACCAACGCCGCATGCAAACTCGTGGGCGTCGTCGTTCCCGCCGGCAAACCAGCATCGGTGAAACCGATATACAGGATCGGCGAATAAACATCAGGTTCACCGTAATTCGTCACTGGCGACAACCACGGCAAATTCTCATAAACCGAAAACGGATCGCCCGGCGTTTCATCCGCACTCGCGCCATAATTTGACGGCAACGAAATCCGTGCTTCCACTTGAAGCGGATGCGCAAAGTATTTAATGTCGTCCGTGTCCGCATCGCAGAGATTCGCTGCCTGCCACCCGTTCGTCCAAGCGCAAGGATAATGCGGCTCCAGCCAAAGCGGATCAGTCATATTTTGCTGAACGTAACCCTGCCAGCGCGAACCATAACGTTCATCCAGAACAAAACTCTCCGGAAAATCAATCGTCACGCCATTCGTAAAAGTCTCACCGTTCGGCGAGAAACAAATCACACGCGGCGAACACGGCGTGAACGGCAAACAACCTGGCGTCTGGCTAAAGCTGGCAAAGCCATAATTCTGATCAGGATAAGAAATCGGCTCACCATTGCAATCGACTGGCGAAAGGTCAGACCCATCGCTCGTAAGCCGGTCATACTCACCATTCGTCCGATAATCTACCAGCGTTTGCAACGTGAGGAAATCGCCCTTTTGACCTGTGTCGCTAAAATACCATGCCGGCGCACCGCGAATCATCACCCACGCCGCGCCAGCGACCGCCAGCGTCGTCGTGAATCCGGTGTCACTGGTCCGCGTCGCCGTAACGCTCGACGCCAGCAAGTCCATGTTCACATCATAAAAATCCACCGACTCCGTGCCAGTCACGCCCATTCCAAATGCAGTTTGCGGACCAGCGAAAGTGAAAATCTTTCCCGTGCCGTCCACCGTCACCGCCACGCGCCCCAACAACGACGGACACGTCGGCCATCCGCGAAGCCGCCGAGGTTATGCGTCGTCTGGCCGCGCAAGACACCCGCTTCAACCTGCACCAGGCTGTTCGTCAGGGCCGTGTTCTCGGCAAAGGCAACCCCATTTTCAAACGCCTGCGCCCAGCCATTCGTCCCGATGGAATCCGAAACCGGATTCACAATCGTCGTCGTCCCACCCGACGCATTGGTAGCTGTGATGTCCGTCTGCGCGTCAGCGCATGGTGGCCGTGACGCAGTCACCGCAGTCACCAACAACGCCACGAACGCGCCAGCCAGCCTGCTTTTAATTCGAGCTAATTCGTGTAATTCGTGTCTGTTTTTCATTTTTAATTCCCTTGGTGAAAAGCCGCCGACCGGAACGTAAAGCAAGCGCGCGACCGCTTGCCGGAGGATTGTCCCGATCGGCGGAGAGTTTTGAGTTGAACGAATGTCGCGCTGTTCACAGCCACGACTATGCCCGCGCCAGAAAAGAAGTGTCGTCTCCCAGAGACGGAAGTTTAATTCTTGCGAATGTCAGGCGGGAAATGATTGAAAGAAATTATCCTGACGACGCTGTGGTGGGGCGAGACCGTTTGGAGTTCCGCCTTCAGGCGGCCCGGCGGCATCGCAAACGCGAAGCGTCTGGACTGCGTGTGCTTTGGCACCGCTTTCCCCCGCGCTGGCCAGTGCTCCCGCGCATCTTTGATTGGTGGGGCGAGCGTCCCCGCGAGCCGTCCCTTCTAACTCCCATCAGCATTCGATGTTCAGTGTTCAGCGTTCGATGTTCTCCCATCTGTGTTAATCCGTGAAATCCGTGTCAAAAATTTTCTCGGCGTCCCGTTTGGAGTTCCGCCTTTAGGCGGTTCCCCCAATTGAGTCCAGCGTCACACTGAATCATCTGGATCAGGAAATTATTTGCCGGGCACCACCGTGACATGGACTGGACCATTGACGCCCTCCTGCATCTCACCCCAAGTCGAACACAGAAACCACAGCGCCAACACCAGCAAGCTGGCCGCCATGATTATTTTTACAACAAATATGACGCGTTCGCGGCGGCGCAGCGGCTGCCCGCAATGCGGACAAAGATTTGCCTGCGGGCTCAACTCGCAAGCACAAGTCGGACAATTTATCAGGTTCATTCGTCAGATCAGAATTTACCACCAAGGCCCAAAACCTTGCCACGAATTTTTTTTGGCCAAGGATGAAAATTGAATCCAGCGTCACGCTGGTTATTTTACCGCCACCGAGTTGGTCGAACTGATACTGCTTAATTGTGCCACCTCGTTTGACGCATCCGTATCACCCTGATCGGCGGATTCTTGAAGCAGAAATTTTGCCTTAAGCAAATTCGTTCCAACGCCATCGCCGTTCCGGTAGCGCTCACCCATGCGCAACTGACCGTAACCATCTTTTGTAATTACAATGCCAAAGCCATCTCCGGTAGCGCCGTGGAACTCGAAACGGCCATTGGCATCAGAAATTTGGTCGAGGTGAATAAATCTCCCCTCTTCGTTCAAAACACTGGGCAACGGCACATATCGAGTGATTTTCTGAAACGGTTCCAAAAGAGGAATGTCGGCACATTCTTAACGGACACCTGCGGGAAAGGCAAGTGACAACCCCGCTGCTTTCAGCCGATTTTTTGTTTCGCCGAAATTGCTCCAATAATGGAGCAATTCAACTCGCCGGACGTTTTAGTGTCAAGCTCCATTTTTGGAGCATGACCAAACCGCAAAACATCGTCGGCCCGCAAATCAGAAAACTGCGCTACCAACAAGGCATGACGCAGGAAATGTTTGCCGCCCGCTGCTCGATTTTTGGCTGGGATTTGAGTCGTGGCACGCTCTCAAAAATCGAAGCGCAACTCCGTTGTGTCACAGATACGGAACTGCTGATCTTGACAAAGGCGCTCAAAGTGGATGTAAACACGCTTCTCCCGCCCAAAAGAACGCGAATTCATTGAGATTTTTTTGGCGTCCGCCAAATCCGTGAAACTGGACATGACAGTCAACTTCCAGTTCATCACGCCCCCGATTTCTAAAATCCCAATAATAGTTAAATTGCAGCCTTTGGCGACTCTGCGAGGCTAGAAATTTTTGTTTGGTGTTTTTGACATGGCGCGTTTTTTAAAGAGGACGCCGCCGAGGTCTCACCGTCTGCCGCTTGCTGCTACGCCATCTTTTTCAAACTTCTCATTCCCGCTCGCGCGGGGCGTTTTATTTCCGGCGACGAAAAGCATGGGGCACGCCAGCGACCCGGCTATCTGGTAACGCCCAACTTTCGCTGTCATGCCCCATGCACGCCGGAACTAAAACTGATTTAGCTCAAAAAATGTCTCCGCCAGGGGTGAAGCAAGCGGCAGACGGCGAGACACGAGCGGCGAACATCAAAAAAAAGCTTATGAAAAATAAATTAGTGGCCGTGACGCAGTCACCCCAACGCCTGTTGCCTCGTCATTGGCCGCCGTTCGCAGCGCCAGACAAAAACAAACGCAACGCCGCGCCGTTGATCACCGCGCCGCCCGCGCCGCCCTGCGCAACCTCGCCACCTAAACCATGAACCCCACCCATTTTCCAAGCCCCATCATCGAGTCCAGCGTCACACTGGTTTGGAGTTCCGCCTTCAGGCGGTCCCGTGGGGCGAGCGTCCTCGCGAGCCGTCCCCAATGGCCAGTGCGGCCTCGCACCGGGACTCGCATCGCCAACGCGAAGCGTCTGGACTGCGTGTGCTTTGGCACCGCTTTTCCCCGCGAGCCGCGCGCGACCGCCGCTTTTTGTCATTCGTCATCCGTCATTCGCCCCTTCTAACTCCTAAACCAAACAAACAATCCGGAGGAAACAAAAAATGCAAAACGCGACCACATCAAAAACAGCGGCCGTGACGCAGTCACCGCTGGCCGACCGCAAAACCTACCCCTGCGACCACGTCCTGCGCGAAAAACTATTGCACCAGCGCGAACTGCCCGGCTGGAGCAACAACATCATCGCCAAAAAAATCGGCGTCAACTCATCCCAGATCAGCCAATACCTCAACGACCACGGCTGCGCCTACCCCGGCGACATCCCCAAACTCGAACGCGCCCTCAACGACATGCTCGAGAACGAAGCCCGCCGCCGCGCCGGCGGCGTCGAGACCACCGCCAGCAGCGTCACCGAACAAATCCGCGACGCCTTTGAATACATCCGCAAAACCAGCGACCTCGGCGTCGTCATGGACGAATCCGGCGACGGCAAAACCCGCGCCATCGAACCCCGTCTAGTCGATGCCGGTGGTGACCGATCTAGGCGGCGGCTGAAGCCAGTTGAAACGGATGGGAACCAAGGCGGTGGGAATGCCCGGCGGCTCCCGGGCAGGATTGTAAAAAGTCGGATCAAACCCCCAGTTGCGGGTGGGAGGCTCGTAATAAGCGCCGGGCATCTGGAACTGGTTGGTGGCCATCTGGCTGCTAAAAAGGCAAACGATGGACGTGTTATAGGTCAGAGTGTAGCCAGTCCAATCCTCAAGCAACCGGGTCAAATTATGAACACCGCCGCTAAAGGTGGTGGCGCTCGTGCCGGTGGAAGGAACATTGCCCGTAACAATGGCGGCGTTCAGGGTCGTATTGGCGACATTATAAGAGCGCGAGTTGTATGAACTGGTGCTCTGGCTATCCTGCCAATTTGCCGAAAGGATGGTGATGGCATCAGAAATCAGCGCTGCCGGCACTGTGTAACCATTGGTGGTCGAGCCGATGGCCGTGGCAAACGTGGTGCCATTGGTCGTGGTATTGTAACTGCCCATGACATAAAGTGGATTTTGCGTGGCCACCGTGAAGCCCAGGTTGTTGTTGTAGGGCAGTTGCTGGGCATTCTTCAGCCGCACCACGGAAAGTTTGGTCGTGCCGATATTGCGCACATCCGCCACATAAAAAATTGTCGGGTAAAGACCGGAACGGGGGGACATTTTGTTGGTGACACACAGGTTGGTCGCCGCCCAGCCCGCAAACGCACCCACGTCGATTTGCGTCACATACATGTTACCTTTGTTTTCCCGCTGATCAGTGAAAGTATTGGTCAGGTTCAGGAACGGCAGCCGGATTTGGTTGGCGGTGATGTTGTTGGTGCCCACATAGACGTTCGCATTGGTCTGCAAGAACGCGGTCGTGACATTGGTCAGCAGGAAACTTTGTGGCGCCGGATCATTGGCGGGAACCGTTCCGTTGTAAGAATTCTGCAGGGTAAGATAGACCGACGGGTTGTTGTTGGCGCCCGCACCCGGCGGCGCATTGGTGACGATCAGGACCACCTGGGCCTGATAATATTCCATCTGCTGTCCCAGAACCGAGGTCGGCGTCGTCACCGTTGGCGACTGGATCTGAATGATGGAATGCGTATTGGTCATGGCGATGGATATCTGCACGCTGACAACATCGGTCGCCGAGCCGCCAGTGTAAGTGGTGTTCTCATTGAACGGAGAATAGGATATCCCGCCCCTTTCGGGAGACTGGATGACACTACAGGAAGTGACGGCGGCATTAAAGAGCAGCGAGGACGGCGTCCCGGTGCAGATATCAGCGTTGGAATGGGTGCGGCCGCTGATGGTCATGGTGGCGCAGTCGCTGAATTCCAGTTCGCCGTTGTAAAAGATCGCGTAGGTGTTGATGGGCACCAGCGCAAGCAGCACATCCTCCTGGGCGGTGCCGATCACGGCACTGGCCAGCGAACCAGGCATCATGACGTTGGACACGATGCGATAGATCATCGAATTGGTGGAGGCAAAAGAGTTGGTGTATTGGGTCGGCAGCGGCCCGGCATAGTTCGTCAAAAAAGCCACATAGGTGGCGCCGGCATTGGTCAGGGACGTCGGGTTATAAAAATTAAACTGGCTGAAGTAACTATTGTCGCTGCTGTTTGGCACCAAGGCCTGGTAAATGCCACCGGCGACATTATTGCTGACTTGACCGACTCCATATTCTTCGAAATCATAGGCCATCTTGGCATAAACTTTTTCCGTGGCAGCCTCGGCCGCATTTCGACATAATACCAGCTGGTTGCTGCGCATGTTGATATTGCCCGTGGTTGTGGTGTAGTTCATGATCCCAACCAGGACCAAAAGGCTGGCCGCACACAGGATCATGACCAGGATCAGGATATACCCGCTGGTCCGCCGTTGGGAGGTAGGTTTTATTTTCATGGTCCGTCAGGTAGGTGGGGGGTGGCCCGGCAATCAATGTAATAGGAATCAAAAAGATAATTAGAACCCACCTTGGTCAACGGGTATTGATATTCGCAAAACTGAAGAGTGGTGTGGATGACGCTTTTATACGTCTGATTGATTTGCACCGTCCCGTAAAAATTCTCGCTGGTGAAATACAGGGTGTTGATCAGGTTGGACGCCATAACCGCACTAGTCTGATTAGTACTGACGTATCGCCATAACTGGCTGTCATTGTTATTACTGTATGTCAGATCGAAGGAGTAAAGGATATATTTGGTATAATCGATGGACTCGTTGGTGCTGATCAGGATGGGGTATAAAATCAACGCCGTGCCCCGCAGCATGGCATTGGTGATGGTGGTGAATCCGGAAAAATTGGTGCCGGAGACGTTGCCGATCTGATATCCCTTGGCCATGCGAATGTCGTTCAGCAGATCATTTACCGCATAACGCGAGGTGTTGCTGGCCCCCCCCATGCTGGCCATCAGTTGGTTCTCCCGCAGCCCGATGTAATTGGCCGCCAGAATGGCGGCGAGAACCAGCACCATGAGGGTGGAAGCGATCATCACCTCCACCAACGTCATGGCCGATAACCGCCGGTCGTGCCGGCCTGTTTTATGATCGCCTCGGTGGTAAAATTTCATGGCCTTAAAATGTGCTGGCCGCACGATTATCGGGGGCGATGATGGTGCTGACGGTGTTGGTGAACAAAAGATTGCTAGCGCGGATGACAAACGGCCACACCGTTTTCACTTGAACAACTTGCTCCTGCACATTGGCCACGCCGCCGACATTGACCATTTGCACCGTCACATAATTGGTCGCCACCACGTAATTGGTGCTTTCATAGGGAACACTCAAGATGCCGGTGCAATAGCCGGACCAAGTCTGGCTCGCACTGTTATAGCTGATGGACAATAAATTGAGATTGGTCACCTCGTTGACGGGCGGGGTTTGCGCAGGATCCCAGACCGATGACCGGGCCTGCTCAATGGTTTCAATCGCCAGTGACTCGGCCGCCAATGAATATCCCGTCCATTGCAGCCGCAGGCCGGTCTGGATGTAAGCGGAGATGATACCGCCAAAGACCAGGGCCACAATCGCCACCGCCATCACCACTTCAACCAGCGTAAAACCTGCCCGGCTTCGACCGCCGCAAATCAAACTGCGGGGCCCAGCCGGTCGGGCGACGGTTGCGCCCCGGGCTAACGGTTGCCCAATCAATTGCTGGAACTGACATCGCATAAAGTTTTACCGCACAGAAACAGTCTTATATTCAGCACGCCCTATGCCACAATGATAATCCAAAATTTCGGCCAAACCACTCGAATCCAGCCCGCCCACCGGTAGTGGGTCACTTTGGATTTTCTCCCTCGCCTCCATCAGGGATGGAGGCGAGGGCCGGGGTGAGGAGGCGCTTGGTTTGCAAGCTCAATTCCCCGCACTCCAACCCTCTCCCCGTTTGAGCGGGGAGAGGGAGTTCATTTCAAACTGACCCACTATCCGCCCGCCCAAAAAATTGACAAAACTGCCTTAAATCCCGCCTAAATAATAATACCCCGCCCGGCTGGTGCCTTGATAAAATTCGTCAGGCGCAGGTAAACCGGCTCCAAGTTTTCGCCGCTCACAAAATCGGCCCGGCCCGCGGCCAACCGCGCGACCATCGCCGCCGATGGGAATAGAATCCTGCCGGTTTCCGGCCCGGCAAACATTTCGCCGCCGACCCGCCGCTTTTCCATTTCCGCCGCCGTCACGATTTTCAATGGCGAAACTTCCCGGCACGCGGCGCTTGAGATCTCCCACGTCGCCAGATAAAACTCATCGCGCTGCGCATCCACGACCACGTTGACGCGTCCGAAAAATTGCTCCGCCTGCGCCTGCGCCGCGATGGCGTCCACGCTGTTCACGCCGAGCAATTTTATCCCGCGCGCCAGTTGCCAGCCTTGCGCCACCGCAATCGCCGCGCGAATGCCGGTGTAAGAACCCGGGCCAAGCCCGACCGCGATGGCTGCAATCTCGGCGCGGACGTTTTTTGACTCCGTCAAAACTTTTTCGATCAGGCCAAGCGCATTCGTCGCCCGGCCGCCAACTTCAGCCGCTTCGGCGAGCAAGACCCCGTCGCGCGCCAGCGCCACGCTGCGCCGCTCCGAAGAAAATTCAAGCGCCAAAATCGTCATAAATGATCTTCCGTTCCGCCTCGCCGGTGATTTCAATTTTCACTTTTTTGATCCGGCCGGCGGCGAGCGGCCAGCGGCTGGCCTCCAATCTTTCCGCCCATTCAACCACCGCCACGCCCGCCGGCGATAAAAACTCCTCAATGCCCGCCGCCAAAATTTGTTCCGGCGTTTCCAGCCGATACAGATCCAGATGAAACAACACCCAGCGGCCGCCGCCATATTCATTCACCAGTGTGAAGGTCGGTGAATGCACGCGCGCCGGAATCCCCAGCCCGCGCGCCAGTCCCTTGACGAACTGCGTTTTGCCCGCGCCCAAGTC
>Ga0206867_1139_pt1 | contig 15482 bp, 9 predicted proteins | sample Alteio_BWOrgCont_37_FD_152905 | JGI IMG/M metagenome (GOLD analysis project Ga0206867, IMG submission 152905) | Enriched cells from forest soil in Barre Woods Harvard Forest LTER site, Petersham, Massachusetts, United States -... | ecosystem: Environmental > Terrestrial > Soil > Temperate forest > O...
AGTTACCGATGCCAATGGTTGTTCGGTAGTTGCTACTGCTAACGTATTGCAGGCTACCAGTGCAATTGGTGTTGCCCTAACCAGCACCGCACCTTTATGCAACACGCAAAACGGAACTGTTACAGCTACAATTGTGGGTAATGGTATACAGCCTTATACTTACTCATGGAGCAATAACAGCACTGCAGCGGCTATTACAAATCTGCCTGCCGGCATATGTTCGGTTACGGTAACTGATAACGCAGGTTGTACGGCAACATCGTCAGTTACTTTGCACACGGTACGGGATAGTATTCATGTAAATGCCGCTATTTCTCCAACAGTTTGTACCAGTAATACAGGTAGCATAAATTTGGCGGTAAACGGTGGCACTTCACCTTATCAGTACTTGTGGGGTAATAGTAGCACTACAAATACTTTAAGCAGCCTTGCTGCGGGCAGTTACCCGTTTACTATAACCGACCAAAACGGATGTACAGTTTCATCGATTGCCGTTGTAGCCAATAATCCGGAGCCTATTAATCCGAATGTTACAACAACCCAATATCCTACCTGTACCCAAAGTAACGGAGCTACGGCTGTTTGGCCTTTTGGAGGAACTGCACCCTATACTTATAGCTGGAATACCGGTGTTACACGCAATTACATTACCAATGTGACAAGCGGTATTTACAGCGTTACTATTACCGATGCTATGGGCTGCTCGCTTGTAGCGTACGACACACTGGAATTGGGTAATGGCGACGGTTTATTTGTGGCAGCCTATACAACACCATCGCCTTGCGGACAGGCAGGTGGAGCTGCTACCGCATGGGTATCGGGTGGATTTGCTGCATACACATACGCATGGGGCACCTCACCTGTACAAACTGCCGATTCGGCCATTGACCTTGCTGCGGGAAATTACAGTTTAACCGTTACTGATTCAAAAGGCTGCTCGGCCAGCGGTACCTTTGCTATCAGCAACATCGGGGCGCCGTCATTAACTTTATCGTCAACCCCGGCAACCGGGGGGCAGGATAATGGCACTGCAACGGTATCGGCCACCGGTAGCGGTGGTTATACCTATAGCTGGAGCACCGGTGCCACTACTGCCACCATTACTAACCTTGCGGCAACAACTTACTATGTTACCGTTAGTACCAATGGTGGCTGCGAATCGGTAGGAAGCATAATAGTAACAAGCACTACCGGTGTAGCCGATGTTGATGTACCGGTTAAGCTAAACCTGTATCCTAACCCCAGTACCGGCAATGTATTTGTTGATGTAGAATTGCCTGAAACGAATAGTGTGCTGATAGAATGGTACGATATTGCAGGCAAAAAACTGCTTACGGACCAGGCCGACAATGTGCAACACTTAAAAAAGGAATACAATATGAGCGCTTACCCCGATGCCATCTATTTAGTAAGGATATCAACCGGTAATAACAGTTTTAGCAAAAGGGTGGTAATAGAAAGGTAGTATTGTGGTGCCTAATACAGGCGCTATGCTAACACTACGTACTGCTTGCTCCAGCTTTTTCACAGTGCAAATTTCGGGAAAATATGGGAATGTCTTTCAGGGTAGTTTTCCCGTCATTGCACATTCAAGATCTCTCACTATCGTTCGAGATGACAAATGGTACTATGGTCGACAAAATCTCAATTATGCCATCCTGAACGAACTAGTGAAGGATTTTGATGTGCAAATTTAGACTATCCATTTCCTGAAAGTCATTCACACTTTTTATTTGGAATGAAACAGCTCTACCAACAGTGGACTTTTCCTCACCCTGAGCAAATCTTTAAGAAAAAACGAGAAGTTGAATGCTTAATTTAGTAGCTACATTTAATGCATTGGAAAGAAGTGCGTTGAATGTTTTGTTCTTTAAAGGTATTGAGAAGCATTTTATTTACGTGATTATTGCAGTGGCTTAGCAGCAAATTTGCATGCTCATTTTCTGGTATTTGTAAAAATACAGCCCAATAATTAGGACAGTGGAGTTTACCAATGAAAAGCAGCAAAAAAGTTTACAAATAGTTTACGTAATTCTGATTTTTTTGAAGCCCCAAAAACAGGCCTTTCCGTCAAAAAATTTAAAGATTATCTTAGCAAATAACATGTAACACCAAAAGATGAAAAAAACTGTCCTGCTTCTTGCTTTATTGATAACCTGCACCTTGTTTACCCACGCCCAAAACTGGGCCCGCGATATGCGCGACCCGAGTGTGAACTTCTTTACGGTTCAACGGGAGTTTAATGCATGGTGGGCCATTAACGGCCAGGCCATACTAAGCGGCGAAAATATTGGCGGGGGCGAAAAGGGTGAGTTATGGAAAATATACAAACGTTGGGAGCATGATATGTGGCCGCGCATGGTAGCCACCGCTGGCGTGCGCCTTGGTGCGCCTGATGCAGGCGAAAAGAATTTTTACCAGCAGGAAAGGGCGCGGCAAAACCAGCGCAGCGGCTCAACCTGGAGTTACATTGGCCCCGCCCTTGAATTTAATGATGGCGAGGGTGATTCATCAGCCGGCCGTGTTAACTGTGTGCGTTTTGACCCTGTTAACCACAACACCATTTATTGCGGCGCGCCCAGTGGTGGCCTTTGGAAATCAACCAACTTCGGCAGCAGCTGGCAGTTACTCAATACCGATAACCTACCTCAAATAGGAGTAAGCGATATTGTAATCAATCCGCAAAACACCAATACCATTTACATTGCCACCGGTGATATTGCCAACTCGGCGTGCATAAGTGTGGGAGTTTACAAGTCAACCGATGGCGGCCAGACCTGGGATACCACCGGCCTTAACTGGACCATTAGCCAGGGCATGCTGATAGCGCGGCTTTTGATGAGCCCGCTGGATAGCAACACCATGTTTGCAGCCACCAACACCGGTGTATTTAAAACTTTGGATGGGGGCATTACCTGGAGCATGGTACGCCCCGAACACAACCTTATTGGTATGGAATTTAATCCGCTTAACCCCAACACCATTTATACCTGGGGCACGCAACTTTACAAAACGGTTGATGCCGGCGCTACCTGGAACAAACTAACGGTGGGCCTGCCCGATTCGCTAAGCTCGGGTGGCTTTGCCATTGGCCTTACACCGGCCGATACCTCGTGCGTTTATGTACTGGTAAGCGATAGCATTATTAGCGGAGAATCTTACTTTCCGTATAAAGGTTTCTACAGGTCGCTTAATGGGGGTACTTCTTTTACACTACAGGCTGTGCCCCCCGACGCAACCGGCACACAAGGCACTTACGACCTTAACGTGGGCGTATCACCGGTTAACCGAGACGTAATAGTTATAGCGGCGGTTAACAGTATGTTTTCGAGCAACGGTGGCGTTAACTGGACGGCAGCCGGTTTCGCTTCGCATGTTGATCATCACGATATACGGTTCTTTAACGGCAGCGGCGACACGGTGTTTTCGGCTGATGATGGCGGCCTGTTTATTTCAACCGACACCGGTGATACCTGGCAGGGTTTGAACAACGGCATGCACATTGGGCAGATATACAATATCTGTTCGGGTGGCCATACACCATACCTGTACATAAGCGGCAGGCAGGATGAAGGCACCATGATGCAGGATACATCGTATGATTTTATTGCATCGGGCGGCGACGGGCTTGAATGCTACATCGACCCGCTGAATGAACAGCACATTTTCGGCTCGATAGAAGACGGGATTATCGGAACTTCATACACCGGAGGCCATAACATTGCCGTTATAGCCTTTAATTTTGCCGGTGGTGTAAACGGGCCAGGCGTTTGGAATACGCCTTACGTGGTGCAACGCAATAACGCTGACATTATTTACATTGGTAAAGACCTTATTTACAAATCAACCAATGGCGGAACTACCTTTACCAGCCTGCACACACCTGCGTTACATGCCAACGATAATCTTTTTCAGTTAATGGCCATCTCGCCTGTTGATTCCAATTATATCTATGCGGCAACATACTACAGTCTTTACCGGTCTACCGATGGTGGTGATACCTTTACCAATGTTACAGGTAGCTTAAGTGGCGGCTACTTCAGCACCCTCGCCGTTTCTGAATCAAACCCGAAAGAGATTTGGGTTGGTTATGCGGGCCACTCTGCCGAACTTTTACACTCGGTAAATGCCGGTACCAGTTTCGCAGCCTTTGGCACGGGTTTGCCCGGCACCAGCCCGTTTTACCCACTTAGTATTGCACCGGTGCGCGATAGTAAAAATGCACTATACTGCAGCCTGGCAAATGCCGGTGGCGTTTACTACCGCGATAGCACTATGACCAGTTGGATTCCCTTCGGCTCGGGCCTGCCCAATGTATCGGTAGACCAGTTAGAAATTGATTACTGCGTGAACAAAATACGCGCCGGTACCTACGGCCGCGATATTTGGGAAACGGCCCCATACCAGCCCCTCAGCGTGCCACCAATTGCCAACGCTACGTACCAGGTATCGCCGGCGGCATGCACCGATACTGTATCATTTACTGATGCTTCGGATTATGCGCCTACTGCGTGGCAGTGGTATTTCCCCGGCGGACAACCGGTATCTTCAACAAATGAAAACCCGGTTGTTATATACCCTGACGGCAGCCAGTACACGGCTACCTTTATAGCCTCAAGCGCTAACGGTGCCGATACGGTTCAATACAGCATACAAACCAATTATTGCACAGGTATAAAACAGCTTTCGGCAGATAAACTATTTGCCTTATACCCTAACCCCGCCGATGATTATACTATGATTGATTTTGATGCCACCTACACCGGTAGCACTGTTATGGTAGAAGATATAACCGGCAAAGAGTTATTTGAAACAAAGTTAACAGCAAGCCCGCAGCAAATATATACCGGTAACCTGCCAGCTGGCGTTTACCTGGTTGCGCTGTATAATAACGGGCAGATAGGGGCAAGGTTGTTGGTGAAGGAGTAAAAATGTGTTCATGTGCGCAGGTGTTCATGTTAATGCCCGCACGGTGCTGGGCACAAACAGCTACTGATTCGTCCTCATTCCTGAGTAAATCATAATTGTAATGTTCTTTGAAAAGCAAAAATCCCCGCCAGTGGCAGGGAAATTTTGGGTTGTGGAATTGTGGTTTGGTTTATCCTAAAGCAAGTGCCTTGCAGCACACTGCATTTTTGCTATTGAATGTACGCCTGTAACAAGTGCGGGCTGGTGCTTTCTTTTAACTGGCGGATACATTTTTCTTTTATCTGCCTTACCCTCTCGCGGGTTAAATCAAAGCGCTCGCCTATTTCTTCCAATGTCATAGGTATCTTTCCGTTCAGGCCGAAGTATGAAGCAATGATTTCTGATTCTCTTTCGGTAAGGCCTGCAAGTGCAGTGTTCAATTGGTTCTCTACTGTTTTGTGCATCAGTTGGTCTTCAGCCGAAACAGCAGTTTTATCACTCAACACATCGCTCAGCGAGTCGTCCATATCAGCCATTTTGTAATCGGTAGATAAGGTATGCGTATTTACACGGAAGTATTCGTCAATTTCTTCTTTGGTCATACCCAGCATTTCCATCAGTTCTTCAACATCGGGTTCGCGCTGGTATTCCTGCTCAAACGAGTGGAATGCTTTTGTAATTTTAGTATAAGCGCCTACTTTGGCCACCGGTAAACGTATAATGCGCGATTGCTCAACAATAGCCTGCATAATAGCCTGGCGAATCCACCAAACTGCATACGATATGAATTTAAAGCCGCGGGTTTCGTCGAATTTGCTGGTAGCTCTAATCAATCCTAAGTTTCCTTCGTTTATTAAGTCGCTCAGGGGCAATCCCTGGTTTTGATATTGTTTGGCAACACTTACTACAAAACGCAAATTACCTTTTACCAGAGATTCAAGTGCATCACTATCGCCCATTCTTATCTTTTTCGCCAAAATGCCTTCTTCTTCGGCGGAGAGGAGTTCGGTTTTAGCGATCTCACTCATGTATTTATCCACCTGACTATCTCTTTGCGAAATGTTGTGAGTAATTTTTAGGGGCCTCATAGGTGTATTTTTAATTCAGATACATTGTATCCTACAAACATTTACGCCCATAACCATGTAAATGTTACACCCGCCCCTAAAAACAAAAGGTGACTGTAATCATAATACAGCCACCTTTTTCTATAAACTATTGATAGACAGTGCTTATTCAGCAGTTTCAAGCAAAGCTTTGCGCGATAACTTGAATTTACCCGTTTTGTTATCTATGCCAAGTAGCTTAACCTTTATCACTTCGTTCTCTTTCAATACGCCATCCATAGTTTCAAGGCGTTTGTTGCTTATTTCCGAAATGTGTAGCAAGCCTTGTTTGCCCGGCATAAATTCAACAAAAGCACCATAAGGCATAATCGACTTAACGGTAGCTTCATAAACATCGCCAATTTCAGGTACTGCAACAATGCCTTTTATTCTTCTTACTGCAGCATCAATACCTTCTTTGTTTGGCGAGAAGATTTCGATTTTACCCTGGTTACCAACTTCCTCAATAATGATGGTAGTACCGGTTTCCTTCTGCATTTCCTGTATCACCTTTCCACCCGGCCCTATAATAGCGCCAATGTATTCCTTCTCAATCATTATCTGTTCAACACGTGGTGCATGTGGTTTGTAATCGGCACGCGGTGCCGAAAGCGTTTTGTTCATCTCACCCAGTATGTGCAATCTGCCACGCTTGGCTTGCTCCAAAGCAGCAGCAAGCAATTCGCGCGAGAGGCCTTTAATTTTAATGTCCATCTGGCAGGCGGTAATACCTTCTTTAGTTCCGCATACCTTAAAGTCCATATCGCCTAAGTGGTCTTCATCACCCAAAATATCCGACAGGATTACATACTTGCCGGTGTCTTCGTTAGTTACCAAACCCATTGCAATACCCGAAACCGCTTTCTTTATCTGAACGCCCGCATCCATTAAAGCCAGTGTGCCTGCGCAAACTGTAGCCATAGATGATGAACCGTTCGATTCGAGAATATCAGAAACTATACGAATTACGTAAGGTGTTTCGGTAGGCATCATTTTTTCCAAAGCACGGTGCGCCAGGTTACCATGGCCTACTTCCCTCCTGCTGGTTCCACGCGGTGTGCGCGCTTCGCCGGTGCTGAAAGGTGGGAAGTTATAGTGTAACAAAAATTTCTTGTCGTAGTTAAAAATAGCGCCGTCAATTAACTGGGCATCTAACTTGGTGCCTAATGTAACTGTGGTTAACGATTGTGTTTCTCCACGTGTAAACAATGCCGAACCGTGTGGGCCGGGCAAATAACCCGCTTCACTCCAAATAGGGCGAACCTCATCCATCTTTCTTCCGTCAAGGCGCTTGTTTTCGGTCAACATTACTTCGCGCACTGCATCCTTTTCAACTGCATGCCAGTAAAGGCCTAGTAAAAAAGCATTGTCTTTCTTTTCTTCGTCAGTCAGCGTAGCTAAAAACTCAGTCTTAATAGCATCAAACAACTCACCTCTTTTATGCTTATCGGCTAATTGCATAGCAGCAACGCCTTTGCATTTTTCAAAGCAGAAATCGTTTAAGCGCTTGCGCAAATCTTCGTTATGGTTTTCGTGCTGGTAAGCTCTCTTTTCAGTTTTGCCGGCTTCTTTTTCAAGCTCCTTCAAAACAGCAACCTGCTTCTTAATCATTTCATCAGCAAAAATGATAGCCTCAACCATGTCAGCTTCGCTTACTTCGTTCATTTCGCCTTCAACCATTATGATTGATTCAGCCGAAGCAGCCACTATCAAATCAATATCAGCGCCGCTCTTCACTTCGCTAATCGATGGGTTGATAATCAATTTGCCGCCAATTTTGGCAACACGCACTTCCGATATAGGCCCGTTAAAAGGAATATCGCTAACCGCCAAAGCAGCCGAAGCACCTAAACAAGCCAATGCATCCGGCATCTCGTTCAGGTCGCCCGAAATCAGGGTTACCTGTACTACCACGTTTGCATGAAAATCATCCGGGAAAAGCGGACGTAAAGCACGGTCAATTAAACGCGCTACCAATATTTCATCATCGGTACTGCGGCCTTCTCTTTTGAAAAAGCTACCCGGTATACGGCCTACTGAAGCCATGTTTTCGCGGTATTCAATAGTTAAAGGCATAAAGTCAACGCCTTCTTTTGCTACTTTATCGGCACACACTGTTGCCAGTAACATGGTATTGCCGTATTTGATAACCGCCGACCCATCTGCCTGTTTGGCCAAACGTCCGGTTTCAATCTCAACAATCCTGCCTCCTCCGAGGTCAATGGTTTTTTTGATTATGTTCATCGTTTATAGTTAATAGTTAATTACAAGTCATTAAATGCTTAATTATCACTTATTTAAGCAGTATGTTTTGGCGGGAAGATTTAAATCATCCCATAATAGGGATGGTTTATTATTTCAGTTGAGCCCATCCCAGAACCTACTCAACCGTTGTCATCAATTTGGGGGATGTTAAACCCCAACTTCCTTTAGGAAGAACCGTTGTGTAAAACGGCTGCCTCTCGGCTTTGGTTTCCCCTTTAGGGGACGGAAGGGGTGGCTGTTTGGCCGTTGCCTTCCTTTTAAAAAACAAAGGGATGGCATTAAGCCATCCCTTTACTGTATTGTTATTTTCTGATACCTAACTTTTCAATAAGCTGACGGTAAGCAGTAAGGTCATTCTTCATCATATAGTTAAGCAACCTTCTCCTTCTACCTACCAAACGTAACAACGAACGGGTGTTGCTGTGGTCTTTACGGTTAGTTTCAAGGTGGCCACTCATGTGGTTAATTCTCTCGGTATACAATGCTATTTGAGCAGCGGTAGAACCTGTGTTTTTATCACTCCCACCGTAGGTTTTAAATATCGTCTTCTTTACTTCAGATGTAACTTGCATTTCAGTCTTTTTTATTTGAGCGTGCAAAGATAACAGGACTTTTTAAAAATGCAAATGGGGGACAGATATTAGAGGCAAGAAGTTAGAAACAGGACTCGGCGTTGATTATCAGATATTTAGCATTTATCAAAATGGTGGTCGTTTTCTCTTTAGGGTTTAGTTGCACACAGCATTAGGCGCCTTATCCCTTCCACCCAAAATTTCCCTCCCTAAACATTGCATCTCTGCCCCAAAAACTTAGTTTCGTGGCCCCGATTTTTTCAAAAAACCTGAAAATCGCGCTTTAAATATGATTTCACCCGTTAAGGAAACCGTAAATAAAATTGAGCTGCATTATTTCTTTGCAGATACCTCGCATAGCATGAACGCGCTTATCCGCAATAAGTGCGAAATAAACCTGCTGGGTATTTTGAAAGAAATAAGCACCGTGTTAAACGCCCGCCTGCAAATTGAAACCGAAGCGTATGCCGAGGGTGGTTTAAAAGAGCGTTTTGTATTACGCAGCAAAAGCGAGTTTATCCGTAGTTTTGCTGCGGCCGTTTTTCATTACGTTTTACCTTTAGAAGTAGACATTGAAAAAACCGTAAGCGAAGAAGACAAAGAAAAAACCAAACTGTGTATTGATAAACTGCGCAGAGAGTTGAAAGAGTATGAAAGAAATGGAATCGGTGATATTGATAAAGAAAATGCAGCCAGCCTGTTTCGCAATAACCTTAAAATAATTAAGCTCAAATCAAATTTTTACAGGCACATCAATAACTGCGAAAAGGTTACAAAGTTATCTGTTCAGCAGGTAAATAATGATGATACTTACGCCGGCAAACCCAATACCATTGTCCGCAAAAGGTTTGATACTTATATGTTGCTGGCCGATACCCTTAAACCCGAAACGGATGAAGCAGCCGTTATTGAAATAGTATCGCCGGTACTTAAAGTGGGCAGCTATAAATGGAAAGGCATTTACCTCGCCACCGGAAAAATCATCAACTTCCATATGAAAGATGATGATTTTAAAAATGAGGTAATTAACCAAAGTATGCTCTTCAAAAACGGTACCCGCATTGAGTGTGTAATGGAAAGCACCCGCAAAATGAGCGAGTTTGGCGAAATAGTAGTAACCGGTTACTCCGTGCTTACAGTTACAAAAAAGTTAGACGACCAGATTACAGTAGAAATGCCCCAACCAAGAACCGTAAAAAAGAAAAAAACCGCCGAAATGCAACAGTTGGATTTATTTGGTAGCTTGTTTTGAAATACCCCATAACAATTTAACCGGTTAAACTGCGATGGCAAAAACTGTAAAAAACACCGAACCAAAGCCAGCCCCAAAAGCTGAAAAAAGGCCACCAATACTTTACAAGCCCGATATCAGGTTTGCTTTTATAGCCGCATTGGCCGGTTTATTTTTATATGCCAACTCCATACAAAACAGTTACTTGCTCGATGATTATGCCGTAATAACCAACAACCAATACGTACAACAGGGCATTAAGGGTATCCCCAAAATATTCAGTTCTGATATCTGGCATTTCGAAAATGCAAACCTTGGGTATTTTCGCCCCTTATCACTGGTAACCTTTGCCATCGAAAATCAGTTCTTTCCCAACAATCCGCATATAAGCCATGCAGGCAATGTTGTTTTATACGGGCTTACAGGCTTTTTTTTATGCCTGTTGTTAATGCGCGTTTTTAGTAATTACCCGCCGGCATTTTCGTTGCTGGCTTCGTTATTATTTATGGCGCATCCTCTGCATACCGAAGTTGTTGCCAATATTAAAAGCCGCGATGAAATATTGTCTTTTCTCAATTTGCTTATAGCAACGTATATGCTGCTGCGCGCCCTTCCAAACACGAAACCCAAATCACTCACTGATAATTTAAATTACAAGTGGCTGATAGCCTCCTTTGTATTTTTTTACCTCGCCCTGCTTTCAAAAGAAAGCGCTATGACGGGTGTTTTGGTTATACCGGTACTTTTTTATTTCACCAACCGGTTTACGATTAAGCAACTTGCCACCATATCGGCGCCATTTTTTATCCTGGTACTGCTCTTCCAGTTTCATAAATACGAGGCCATCGGTACTTTTTCAGGCGATAAGCTCACCGGTATTATTGACTATCCGTATTCCAATTCCGGGCAAAGCTTTCCGGCCACATTTGCCGTTTTTGCCTGGTGTATTAAACTCATGCTTCTCCCCTATCCCCTGCTATACAGTTATGCCTATAATCAAATTCCTGTTACGGGTTGGTCATCGCTCAATACAATTACAGGTTTGATAATAGCATGTGCTTTGTTATTTATCCTGGTTAAACAACTTAACACAAAAGGCCCTTTGCTTTCGGGCTTGCTTATTTTTGGCGTAACACTTGCGCCGGGATTGGCATTTGTTTTACTAAAGGGCGGCATGTTTGCCGAGCGTTTTTTGTATGCACCTGTCCTCGGATTCAGCCTGGCGGTAAGCGCTCTTTTATTCAATGCCTTTCGCTCGCGTTTTGAAGGGCCAAATCTTAAGTATTTCCTTTCGGATATGCGATTGAGCATTCCATTACTACTCATTCTTGGTACCTACTCGGTTGAAACCATAGCAAGAAATACTGATTGGAAAGACGCTTTGACCTTGTATAATGTTGATGTTGAAGCTGCGCCTGATAACGCTCAGGCACACCTCCATTATGGCATGGGGCTGGTTGAAACGGGCATCGCATCGCACACGCCACAGGTAAAGGCCGATAATTTTAGCACCGGTATTATACAGTTAAACCGCGCATTACAAATAACCACCAATATCCCGGGGGCGTACTACGAAAAAGGAAGGGCCTACCAGTTTCTTGATGGAAATATTGACTCAGCAGTTTTATGTTATAACGAGGCCATTTTTTGGGGCTCTAACTATGCCCTTGGCTACTTTGGCTTAGCCGGGCTTTACCAACAAACCGGACAACAGCAATTAGCCAGTTATTATTACAACAAAGGGATAGAAATAGACCCTAACAATAAAGAAGGAGCACAGGCGCGGATTGCACATCAAAAAGCCACAGGATTGGATGTAAAGAATTTTCCCGGGCTTGCTACAGTATCACAAGCCGATTTGAATGACAGCACTAAAGATTTTGCTTACTACAACAATACAGGCCAAATGTATGGCAAAAAAGGCGACTATGTAACCGCCATCAAATACCTGGAGAAATCAGCACAGCTAAATCCTAATAATGCCAATACCTGGCTTAATCTTTCGGTTTGCTACGGCATGACCAAAAACAATACCAAAGCCATTGAAGTGCTAAATAAGGTTTTGGATATTGACCCTAACAATACTACTGCCTTAAATAACCTGTATATTACTTACGACCTGATTGGCCAAAAAGAAAAGTCGGCAGAATACAAGGCCCGGTTAACCCGTTTGCAGGGAAAATAAACTCAATAATATTCAATCGCGCGCGTAACTACTGCGCCCTTCTTGTTATTATAAAAGGTGGTTTCTTTTATCCAGTTACCCACCTTATCGTTTTCATAAAGTGCCGATTTTTCTAAAACCATGGTGCCATCGGGTTTGATGCGATACGTATCTTCTTCCGTTTTAAAACCATTGTCATCGTATATAGCGCTACGTTTTTGGCCCATATCGCCACCGCCAATAAAATAATAAGCATCGTTAATGTCAATAGGATTTCCGAGGCTATCAAACTGGGCACTTATTTTCCGGCTAAGGGTACTGTCGGTATTGTAAATATCAGTTTCTATTTCACGCCCTTTTTTATCGTATTTGTGTATGTATTTATCCAACAGGCTTCCATCTTCGTTAATGGCATATTCCTGGGTAATTCTGCCGGTCGAATCGTAATTGTAGTTATAGCTTACCAGTATTTTTTGAGGCAGGCCACCATTATGCCTGCTAAACTGGGTTACACTGCAACGGTACCCAAGCCCATCGTACTCCGAAATTGTATTCTTTAATCCCGCAGGGGTAAAATAGGTCAACTTAACCAGTTTCCCGTTTTTGTCGTACACATATGCCCGTTCCTTTTGTTTCTTTCCCGTCTGCCGTTTATGATAATCCTGTATGTAACTTACACGTTTTTGGCCGTTGTGCTTATATACATCCGTTTCCCTGCGCACAACACTATCATGTGCATCATATATTAATATCTCTTTCAAATTTCCCTGCTCGTTAAAGGTGCGGCGTACTTTACCAAAAACCACAATTTTGGGCGTACCAGCCGAAGAGTCCATGCTTTGGCTTATTTCGATCACCGACTTAACCTTACCCTTTAGCTGATACTCATCCACATCGCGGTTGCCCCGTTCTTTCGAAAAAGAAAATAGTGCCAACGCAATTATTATTAAACCTGCAATTCGGGGGTATCTCATAAATGCTTTCCCTTATTTCTTATTTGCACATTTTACAATACTGCTCTACAATAGAGTCGTATTGCTGATGCTTTGCAAGCATAACAAAAATACCACAATAGCCCTCCTTAAAATAATTAACGTATGCACAATGGCGTCCATATTTTATGGAATTGAATTACCCAATACGCCTAACTATAAACCGCGTATGGCAGATGTAACGGGTTCAACCGGTAGCATGGTTTACCCTGTATTAAGTCTTAATACTTTATACTAACTACTTAATACTGGTATTATTCAACTTATCAATAGCCGTATTAACCACATTATCGCCCGGGTTGAGGATGTAGTAATACCCATCCATTCGCCAAACCTGCTTGGCTAAAAAAGCCTTCAGGTTTAGTTTAACCTTATCAACTACCTTAGCTTTCCGGGCCTCATTAGGTTTAAGGCCTGCTGCCATAGCATATTTGTAAAAGTCGCTCACCATTTCATCTGACACCACGTAATCCTTTTTAAAATCCTCTTCATCCTTAAACTTGCCCAACATATCGGCGTGTAGCGATGAGTATTTGTATACAAACTCAGGAATAAATGAGCGCACAGCATAAAAATACTCGCTCTCCGAAGTAGTGTCCATTGGCACAAAAATATCGGGGCGTATGCCACCGCCGCCATAAACCCTTCTTCCTTTCGAGGTTTTGTAAACTGTAGTATCACGGCTGGCTATCGAATCTTCATGCACAAATTCACCACGGCTGTAACGGTCGTAAATTTCATTATAGTATTCATCAGTCCCTTTATCATAAGGGCGCTGAATACACCTGCCTGACGGTGTATAGTACCGGGCAATAGTAAGCCGCAAAGCCGAACCGTCTTTAAGTTCGTATTGTTCCTGCACAAGGCCTTTACCAAAAGAGGTACGGCCAATAATAGTCCCCCGGTCCCAATCCTGAATGGCTCCCGAAAGGATTTCGCTGGCTGATGCCGAACCCTGGTCAATCAATAAACATAAATCCCCTTTTTCAAAAAGGCCGGGCTTACCTGCCAGGTAATCCTGCCTGTCGTACGCCTTGCCTTTGGTATAAACCAACAGTTTGTCGCCTGATATCAGTTCATCGGCAATAGCTGTAGCTGCCTGTAAATATCCACCGGGGTTACCTCTCAAATCAATAATCAGTTTCTTCATCCCCTTATCTAAAAGCTGGTGAAGTTTGTCCACAAATTCTTCGTGCGTATTAGCGCTAAAACTGGTTATGCGGATATAGCCAATATCGCTGGTTGCCATATATGCCGCATCAATACTGTAAAGCGGAATTTTATCGCGCGAAATCTGGAAATCCAGTAGTTTAGGGCTACCACTACGCATTACCGTTACCCTTACCTTGGTACCAGCGGGTCCACGCAGGCGCTGTTTAACAGTCACATCTTTAATTTTCACACCCGCTACAACGCTGTCTTCAATTTTTACTATGCGGTCGCCGGCTTTAAGCCCTACAAGTTCAGATGGCCCCCCTGCTATGGCGGTAACCACGGTAATAGTATCCTGAACAATAAAAAACTCAATACCAATACCTTCAAAATTTCCCTCTAAAGATTCATTCATTTCGCCCAAATCTTTGGCAGGTATATACACCGAGTGCGGGTCGAGGTTTGAAAGTATCTTATCAATGCTTTTATCAACCAATTGGGCGCGGTTAATAGTATCAACGTATTTAAAGCTGATGTAATTAAGCACGTCTTCAACCTTATCGTAGTTTTGGCTGCCCATTGTTTGTTTACCAATGGTTATTGAGTTAATAACAAAACCCAGCATTACACCAAAGGCAAGTATCAGGGCATATATAAACGGGGCATACGGGTTAGATGTTGATTGCGGTTGCCGGATATTTGAGTACCCGGGTAATTTCTCTTCGTTATTATCCATTCAGCTAAATTGAGCGGCAAAAATAAAATTAACTTTGTGATTGAGTGTGTTAAGGTGCGAAGGTGTTAAAGTGTTAACGTATTTGAGAATTACAGTTGAACTGTATTTACGTTAACAGGTTAACACGTTAACACATTAACACGTTAACTGGCTAAAATGAAAATAACAGAATCACCCTCTCTATACCGGCATTTGGAAAAAATGAGCACCCGGGAATTGCTGGTAAACATTAACACCGAAGACCATAAGGTTGCTGAAGCGGTTAAACAGGTTATTCCGCAAATTGAAAAGCTGGTTGATGTTATTGCCGATAAAATGCTGGCAGGCGGAAGGCTGTTTTATATGGGGGCAGGCAC
>Ga0206867_1134_pt2 | contig 15338 bp, 19 predicted proteins | sample Alteio_BWOrgCont_37_FD_152905 | JGI IMG/M metagenome (GOLD analysis project Ga0206867, IMG submission 152905) | Enriched cells from forest soil in Barre Woods Harvard Forest LTER site, Petersham, Massachusetts, United States -... | ecosystem: Environmental > Terrestrial > Soil > Temperate forest >...
AGCTGGAACATGGAGTCGCTGCAAGCGGTTGCCGACGCCTCCGAGTCCATGGATTCGCCGGTGTTGCTCGGATTCAGCGGCATCTTTTTAGAACATTCCCAACGCTTAGTGAAAGAACATCTGAGCGTTTACGCGGCGCTAGGACAGGAGGTCTGCCGCCGCCTCAAGACTCCAGCATGCCTGGTTTACAACGAGTCGCCTCATTTTGAAAGGGTGGTCGAGGCAATTGAGCTTGGATTCGGTCTCGTAATGTTCTCCAACCGAAATCTCAGTTTCGATGAACAAGCAGATCGGGTTGGCGAAATCGTCGCAATCGCACATCGAGCAGGGGTGGCTGTTGAAGGAGAACCGATGGCGCTGCCTGGCGTAGGCGGGGAACTGCTGATAGCCCCTGATGACGTAAACCTCACCATCCCACGAATCGCTCGTACATTTGTCGAGCGAACCGGCATTGACGCCCTCGCCGTGAACGTCGGGCAGGTTCATCTACACGGCCGAAGCGAGGTTCGCCTGGATTTGTCCAGGCTCAAGGATCTCAGGCAAACGATTGATGTTCCGTTGGTACTGCATGGCGGCAGTTCGATATCTCGTATGGATTTGCAAGCTGCGATTCGACTGGGAGTACGAAAGATTAATGTAGGGAGCGTACTTAAGCGCACTTATTTGGAAGGTCTGCGCCTTGGACTTGAAGAACTGGGCGGCAATTTCAATCCTTATGAAGTGGTCGGATCCGGTCTGGCTGAAGATGTGCTCGTGAAGGGAAGGCTCGCCTTACAGAAGGTTGTTGAAGACTGGATGTGCTTATTTGGCAGTGCTGGAAAGGCATTGTCGACCGAGCTGTCTCGTTAACTGAGCCACCGCTTGTGGGCAAGCAACTTCATAGCTCAAATACGGAGTTGCGTGCCCCTTTAAATCCTTACAGGTTGCACAACGAAATCTTAGCAATACGACTTTCTTCACTGGGTATGCCTATGATCTACGAAGTGGTGGTTCCAGACTTAGGAGCTACAGGGGATGGAATGAAGCTCACGGAGTGGCTGGTTAAGCCGAATGACTTTGTCAGGGCTGGCTCGCCTCTCTTTGCCGTGACCACAGATAAAGCTGATGTGGAGATTGAGGCGTTTCGCGACGGATATATTCGGAAGATTCTGGTTGATGCCGATAGCGCGGTTACGTTAGGGACGGTTGTGGCTGTACTTGCGGATTCCTTGGAGGAATCGCTTGCTGATAGCTCTCCGCATGGAACAGAAGAATCACCAGTCACGCCCCCACAAGAATTTGCCAAAAGCCGCGCAGCGATCGTGTCCGAACAAGAATGCGAGAACCGGGAGACGGCTCGTGTGCTGGCTTCTCCGTTAGCACGACGAATCGCTCAAGAGAGGGGTATTGATTTAGCTTCGGTACTGAGCGCGCGCGAAGGCGGGAAGATTCACAAACGCGACATTCTGACCGCCGCCTCTCGAGACGAGGATTACAAGCGAGCGGCCGAACTCGAAGGGCAGAACCGGCATGTGGTACGCCGCATCCCAATTACCTCCATGCGTAAGGCGATTGCTCAGCGCACGACAAGCAGCAAGATGGATGTGCCTCATTTCTACGTCACGGCAATAGTTGACGTTTCCGATGCCTTAGAGTTCTTGAAACATGCCGCTGCCCTTTCCCAGAAAAAAGGATGGAGCAAACCCTCCTTAACTGATGTGGTCCTTCGAGCTACGGCGATGGCTCTACAGTTAAGCCCGCAACTGAACGCCAGCTTTCAAGGAGACGAGATTGTTTACTTTCAGGATGTGCACATCGGTCTGGTAGTTGCGCTTGCTGACGGCGTCATTATACCGGTGGTCGCTAATGCTGATGTTAAGGATCTTTACACTCTTGCAGCGACGAGGCGACAGTTGCAAGAAAAGGCGATGGCCGGAAAACTATCGAAGGCAGAACTGACGGGAAGCACCTTCACGATCTCCAACCTTGGCAAGTATGGAGTGGAGAATTTCATTGCGGTGATAAACCCACCGGAGGCAGCCATCCTGGCCCTCGGTACCGCAAAGAAACGGCCTTCCGTGCGGGAAGGTCAGATCGTGCCTCGAGAAGAGATGATGGTCACCTTGTCTGTTGATCACCGTTTAGTGGATGGCGTTGCAGCGGCGCGATTCCTGAACGAATTCAAAAACATTGTGGAGAATCCGCTTGAGCTCGCTTTTGATAGCGCATCAATTCATTCAATATGACATCCCCAACGATTCCTGCACGCGGCATGCTTCTTGAAATGTTTAGACGAATGGTCCTGATTCGTCGCTTCGAGGATTACCTTTACGGCCTCTTTTTGCAAGGGCTTGTGCCCGGAACACTTCACCAGTGCCAGGGTCAGGAAGCGGTGGCCGTTGGTGTCTGTTCAGCGCTTCGCAGCGACGACGCGATATTTAGCACGCACCGTCCGGTGGGCCATTTCATTGCCAAGGGGAGTTCGTTACGGCGAATAGCCGCCGAGCTTTGGGGGAAAGCAGAGGGTTGCGCTGGCGGCAAAGGCGGTCAAATGCACCTCGTGGATACGTCGGTCGGAGCGTTCCCTTCAAATGCGATTGTTGGCGCAAACATTCCGATCGCCACCGGGGCGGCTCTGGGGTTCAAGTTGCGCGGGGTCGATCGAGTAGCCGTCAGCTTCTTTGGTGACGGAGCAGCGAACATCGGTGCTTTCCACGAGGGCTTAAACTTGGCGGCGGTGAAGGATGCGCCAGTCATCTTTGTCTGCGAGAACAATCTCTATGCTGCTTCCACACACATTTCACATGCCATGCGAATTTCAAGCATCGCGGAACGCGCTGCGTCGTACGGAATCCCAGGCTTTTCGGTGGATGGAATGGACGTGGTCGCGGTCTATGACTCGGCCATGAAAGCGGTAGAACGTGCGCGTTTCGGAAACGGTCCAACCTTGCTGGAGTACATGACCTTCCGATACGCGGGGCATTCGCGAGGGGATCCAGGTGGATATCGCACGAAGGAGGAACTCCAACGTTGGCGGGAACAAGATCCTGTCCGCAAATGCCGGGAGCTCTTGGCTCAAGACTTTCAATTAGAGGAAGCTGACATGGTGCGCATTGAAAACAAGTGCCAGGAAGAAATCGAGGATGCGGTGGAATTTGCTCGTTCCAGCCCCGAACCAGCTCCGGAGACATGCACCGAACACGTCTACGCGCCTAGCGAGGTTCAGCGATGACAAATGGGAAAATGGGCATGGCGGAGGCTCTACGCGCTGCCATACGGTTGGCGATGTCGCAGGACTCCTCTGTATTTCTCCTCGGGGAAGATATTGGCATTTCGGGTGGCTTCGGCGGGGGCTTCACAGTCACGCTTGGTCTATCGGAAGAGTTCGGCCATGAACGTGTGATGGATACCCCGATCTCGGAGATAGCGATTATTGGTGCGGCGGTTGGTGCAGCGCTAGTGGGCATGCGTCCCATAGCCGAGATGCAGTATGGCGATTTCGTCTTCTGCGCCATGGATCAGGTGGTCAATCAGGCCGCAAAAATGCATTACATGAGTAACGGTCGAGTTTCTGTGCCCATGGTTCTTCGCCTGCCCGTGGGTGCTACCACTCGAGGCGCGCAGCATGGGCAGTGCACGGAGGCATTCTTCATGCACACACCCGGGTTGAAGGTGGTATGCCCCTCCAATCCCTACGATGCCAAAGGCTTGCTACTTGCCGCCATTCGTGACAACAATCCCGTAGTTTTTCTCGAACACAAGAAGTTATACGGCGGAAAGGGAGGCCGCCGTGAGAAGGCGGGGCTGGATATTGCAGCAGAAGTTCCCGAAGAGGAATATGAAGTTCCCCTGGGCAAAGTCGCCGTTCGCCGAGAAGGCGCTGACATCACCATACTTGCCAATATGTTGATGGTCCATTATGCTCTTGCCGCTGCAGATGAACTGAATCGAGAAGGAATCAGCGTAGAGGTCATCGATGTCCGGTGCCTAGTTCCACTGGACACGGATACGCTGGCGGGCTCAGCGAAAAAAACGAGCCGTGTTCTAATCGTGGAGGAAGACAATCTAACTTGTGGCTGGGGCGCGGAGGTCGCTGCTCGGCTAGGAGAAGCAGCTTTCTACTATCTGGACAAGCCCATAGTCCGCATCGCAGCTCCTGACAGTCCGCTTCCTTGCAGTCCCGCTCTTGAAGAAGCATATGTGCCGAGTGTAGAGCAGATTGTTCGCGAAGCTCGACGCCTCATGCTCTGAAGAAATGCCCTACTTTTACCGCGACAATATCGACTTCTATTTTGAAGAATACGGCAGCGGAAGCCCCTTCATCATTAGTCATGGATTGGGTGGAAATCTCGCTCAGATACGGGAGCTAATCGGCGAACTGCCTAACATATCGTTGATTCTCTACGATAATCGAGGCCATGGTCGCACATCCGCGGTAGGTGATCCAAAGAAACTGAACTTCTCAGAAATGGCCGACGATATGGCCGCGCTTCTGGACAGACTTGGCATCCCCGCAGCATTCATTGGCGGCGTTTCCATGGGGGCTGGAATTGCATTGGCTTTTAGCCGGCGGCACAGGGATCGAGCGAGAGGGTTTATTTTGAGTCGGCCGGCTTGGTTGAATGTGCCGAATCCCCCAAATTTATCGATCCTCGGCACAATCGCCGATTTGGTCGAGAAACACGGGTCCAAATCAGCTCTGCAATTGTTTAGAAATTCAGAAACCTTTATTTCCCTGAAAGAGTGTTTTCCTGAAACCGCGCGGTCTCTAATCGAGTTGTTCTCGCCTAGTAGCATCGAGAAGATTGTTCTGCCCTTGCGCTTCATTCCGGCCTCTGTGCCTTTCGAGTCCTTCGATCAGCTGCAAAGCATCGTCGAGCCCACTTTGGTCGTTGCGAATCATAAAGATCCTGTGCATCCGTTCGAATACGCCGAGCGCTTAACATCTGCGATTCCCTCTGCAGCCTTACGCGAGATTCCGTCTAAATCAGTTAGTGTAGAAGAACACAGGCATCAGTTCCAACGGTTGCTCACCGAATTCCTAAGCGGTGTAACGTGAGTCCCGAACCCCAACTACGCTGCTCTCAATTCCCGGATTGGCAACCCTTGGCTTTCAAGGATTTTCCGGTCTTGGGGTAAACCCAACATTCGTGTGCCGACCGCAAAGTAGGCCGTCCGGCTACGCGCCGGATCGATGGAAAGCCTGGAGCGCGTGTCGAGGCGGAAGTTCCCATAAGGATTGACGTGGCCGTAGACAACTACAACCGTATCGCTCACAAGGCCATCGTGGGTTTGGTAATGGCATCTGTCTATACGGCGAAGAGCGAGCGCTTACTTCAATTCCATCTTGCGGGAAGATTCAAACAGAATTGCCGAAAATCTCCGCCAGGCCTGGCACTCTGAGACATGTGCGAATGTCAAGCCGCGGTACAACGACTTTTAGAATGCCATCCTGCCACGCAGTCTCCGCGGGCTCCGCTCGGCTCCAGCGTTACAGCCTGGGGCCGACGAGGTTCTGATGGTTCTTTGCCGCGGTGGTGGACCGGAGAAAAGGGGAGCTGCAAGTCCGAGCGTCAAAAAAGTCATGCCCAGTCGTTTCATCTACTTCACCATTCTCGATGGACAAAAAGTCGTGCGCAGTCCAGGATCGGGCCCAGGCTCCGGCTCTGCACACAAATCTACCCAACATAGATCGCATAAAGTGCCGGATCCTCGGGCCGAACTCCGCCCCAGGTAACCTGGACGCGAAAAGGGCCACTAATTTCGCCGACCGCATCATTGCCGCTCCAGCGCACGGGGGTCCGCAATCCTCCCGTGCGCACCGGGACAACACTAGTCCCCGAGTATCCCGCGATTGGCCGAAAGGCTTGATCGAGCAACTCAACCCGCAACTCGCTATGTTCTGAGAAGCCGTCGGCATTGACGTAGACGCGCGCGTCCCTCTGGTGCACTTCCACGGGACACGTAATGCAATGGTAGGAATCCCTGGGCCCCTCCACGGGATGCATTGTAAAAGGGTCACGCTGCAAGGGGTGGAAACAACCAATGCGGTCACGAGGCCAACTGGCCATGCGGACGTCCCCCAACCCCCAAAGTTCGTAAAAGAGCACCGTCTCGTCACCCCAATTACACATGCCCTGACCGTGGCTCACTGCAACTGTATACCCGAGAGGACACTGCGGCAGTGTGGTCACACCGTTGATGACCATAGGTTCTTCGTAACCGGGTACCAGCCGGAAATTTGGAATAGGTTCGTGAAACTCAAGGGGATCATGGCCTACCAGGAACCCGAGATCCATGACCACCGAGCGGCGGTCGGAGCTTTTGGGGCCGTGCCACATGTCATACACCCCCAAGATGACGTTGCCTCGGTCCCACATTCCGGTGCCAATGTGCGCTTCCTCGGACGTATTCCAGTCAGCATCCATCACTGGAGGCGGGGTATTGCGCTGGAAGCTTAAACAAGTTGCCTCCGTCCATAGGTCAAAATCGTAAGAGGCATGGGTCACGATCTTTCGATCAGGCCCATAATGCCATCCCCCTTGCCCAGCTACATAATAGCAACCATTGAACTTAATCAGCCCCGTCGGCTCCAGCGCACGGTTAACTACGGGATTCTTGGGAGATTCCGTCCAGTTTAGGCCATCGGGGCTGTACGCTACCGCCAGCTTAAAATCGTAAGCGGGAGATTCGAACACCATCTTGTAATGCCGGTCAGGATTGGGATCCTCGGGATCGTAAATGATCGGCATGAGCAGTACGGAAGGCTTGCCGCCTCGAAAGTTGATGAGATTGTTCGACTTGCTTCCGTTATAGTCCACCAAACCGAGCCTCGGTTTGACCCAATTTTTCCCGTCTTTGCTTGTGGCGTAGCCAATCGCAAAGCCGCCGTCTCCCATCGCCTTGCCCTGCGCCATGTACCACATACGCAGTTCGTCCCCAGAGGGGATTACGGTGCCGTAAAATCGAACCGTCATGTCGTCGGGGTCGCCAGGATTTCCCCGTCCCATCACGATATGGGTCCCCTTTCCGGGCTGTTTCGCAGAAATCAAACGCACCCGGAGACCGTGGCTGAACGGCACGCTTTTCCGGTCAAAGGGAAAAAAGACCGCCTCTTTGACTTTTCCGTTCGGAATGCCATTCAAAACATAGATGGGCCCTTCAGCATGAGCATCCGACGGGTAGGATCTTACAGCTCCTGCTGTTACGAGTCCGGAGATACCTGTGGCCACAAATGTTCGTCTGTCCATGTTGATTATTTTCTTCCCCCAAAAGCCTAATTTCAAAATATAAGCGGGTAAATCATTCTAATAATTACACCTATCTGATTGGGACTATCCTCTCTACTTAGAACGTCAACTTCAGGGCGAAGTGTTGAAGAAGCCGTCCAAACCGGTTAGCTGCCCGAAATTTCCTGGACATCCACATTGGCCGGCGGTCCAAGAGGCGATATACTCTCGCACGTCGATTTCGCACACCGACGGAAGCCCCTCGGGGTTGGCCTCTATCTCCTTCTTCCACAGCAGCTTTCCGTTCTCTTTGTCGTAGGCATGGATGGTGCGGTCAAGCCCATGTCGCTACAAATACTAATCCACCGGCCGTCACAACCGGACCGTTCCTACTCGGGGCCAGCATCACCCTCGAAGAACGAGGGTGCGGAATTTGTTCTCAAGGCCTGTCGAAAGCATAACAACGCCATTATTATTATCATTTATATTTTGTCAAGTCTTCCACGGACTTAATACCCAACAAATTGGGCAATTAAACTCTAGCATTGACAAATTAATAATTTATATTATACATGTCTTAGCTGCAAAACGGTATGACTTAGGAAAGTAGATGCGCGAGGAGAGACAACATGAACGGCTCGTGTACTCGCCGAGATTTAACGAGGGGCTACATCCCACGCTACCTCAGGTCTGGTTCTTACTCCATCAATTGTTGGGTTCGCTTTCTCTGACTCAACAGGTGCGTGGTTTACAACGAAAGGCGGCTCTTACAACGCCATCTCAGAGCCTGGAACGACTTTCCGATGATCCCCAGGAGATACCCCCGGTGGGCGTCGTGGTGGAAGAACAACCTTTTACGTCGACATGTTAATGACTGACTCCTCGCCGAGAGCTCTCTCGAAAATCGATCCTGAATTCATGGTTGCTACGATCGCTGACGCCGGTCTTCAAGCCGTATGGGGATATGTTCAGGATCCAACCGGTTGGCTCTATTACCCGAGCAAAGTCGGACAACAGTTCCCGCGACTGAAGGAACGGGATGGTTAACGACAATATTACGGTGTGCCGAAAACGGCCTGAAGTTCCTCGGCTACTTCGATCCCCAGGAGTGAAAGGGAGGCAAGCTATAAATCCTCGGGCGAGAGTTCCCTTAGGGAAAACCGCAGTGAAAGTCACCCGTCTCGGTATCGGTGGCTGTCCCTTAGGTGGGTTATATGTCGATATGACTGAGGGTGCGGCGACTACGACGATAGAACGTGCGCTTGAGCTAGGGCTGAATTTTTTTGATACAGATCCACTCTATGGTTCGGGCAAGAGCGAATCGAGGCTAGTCCTTCTTCGGCATGACCGAACCTCGTTCGCCATTGCGACCAAAGGGGGTTTTGCTCTCGTGCCCATCGACTCAAATTCAAATGAAGAGATTTTCTTCCCATTTAAAAACGCACCCCCGCTGCGACCTGCCTGTGATTATAGCTACGCCGGTGTCATGCGCTCCTTTGAGGAGAGTCTGAAGCGCTTTCATCTTGATCGCGTCGACGTGATATATGTCCACGATCCGTTGGGTCTCTTCGACGAGGCGACGAAGGGGGCTTTAAGAGCGCTCCTGGAACTTCGGGAGCAGCGACTCATCATGGCGCTTGGAGCCGCAATGAATCAGTCCGAGATGCTTGTCCGGTTCGCTCACGAGGTTTTTTCAATTGTTTTCTCTTGGAGGGACGATACAGTCTCATTGAACAAGGGGCACTCAAGGAGTTGCTGCCGCTATGTGCACAAAAGGGCATCAGCGATTATCATCGGGGGGCCCTATAACAGCGGCATTCTCGCCACCAGGGCAAAATCTGCGACCAAGTACAACTACCTCGATGCGCCGAGCGAGGTACTGGAAAAGGTTCGGCAAATCGCCGCTGTGTGTGATCACTATGCGGTTCCTTTGAAAGCAGCAGCCTTGCAGTTTCCCCCTTTCGCACCCCGCTGTTGCGGCAGCTGTTCCAGGTTGCGGGTCCGCCTCAGAGGTTGAAGAGAATTTTAGAATGGTGACTCATTCCAACCTCGCTTGAGTTTTGGACTGAGCTGCGAAGGAGAAGACTCTTGCCCAAGCAGGCTCCTATACCGTCGGAACGGGAGAGTTAGTGGGTCAGCCAGCGATTGGTCTGATAGGTCGGCGGGCTCCGATGACTCGCCGGAACTCCCGACACGAAGCCAACAATGGACGAGAACGAACGATGAAAACACAGGTTGTGGACGCCCATCAACATTTCTGGGATATCGGTCGCTTCAAGTACTGGTGGCTGACTCCGGAACGGAAGGTTCTTCGCCGCAATTTCCTCCCAGAGGATTTGAAGCCACTTCTCGCACGGACGGGTATTCAACTCGCTCTAGCCGTTCAAGCCCATCCATCGTTAGCCGAGACGAACTGGTTGCTGGATTTGGCATCGCGCAATGATTTTATGGCTGGTGTCATAGGCTGGGTTAACCTTGCCAGTCGCACGGTTGGAAAGGATCTAGAAAATCTTCAACAGCATCCAAAGTTCAAGGGCATCCGGCATCCCATTGAAGCCGAACCTGACGACACGTGGATGCTTCGGAGCGATGTGCTGGCGGGTTTCCGAGAGCTCGAACGTCGTGGAATTCCCTTTGACTTGGTAATCTACCCTCGACACGTGAAATACCTTCCGCGCCTACGGGACAAATGCCCGCGGCTGAAGCTGGTCATCGATCACCTTGCATTACCACCAATTGCCGAGAAAAGGATGGACGAGTGGGACCGAGATATGGAGAGCGTCTCCCGGCTTCCGGATGTATGGTGCAAATTGTCCGGAATGATTACGCGCGCGAATCCAAAGAATTGGAAACCGGCCGACCTCAAGCCTTATGTTGAACTCGTTGTCAGCCAATTCGGCTACGACCGACTGATATTTGGTAGCGATTGGCCGATTTGCAACCTAGCTGGATCGTACCTTCAGGTCGTCGATGCGCTACGGATTGTCCTGGGCTCAATCAACAAAGAAGAGGCTGCCCAAGTATGGGGTGGGAGTGCTCAAAGGTTTTATCAGCTTTAGAACTCCAACCGTAAGCGTCCGAATTTTCCCTCTGGTGCAGAGTCGAGGTTAGGCCTGACATTACGCCATAGTTCAGTCAGAGGGATGAGGAACGGAACGTGGCGTTGGCAGGTGGCGATGAGTGCAGAGAAGCTGCGGATCGTGGAGCTGTGATCGCCCGCTTGATGACCCATGCTATCCACTTCCTTCCAATGCAAATAGGATGCCTCGGCCAAAGCCCCTCCCAGGAGACAACATGCTTGCGCTGTTCCACATACTGCCGTACCGTGCGTTCGGCTGCAGTGCAGCCTGGAATCTCGGCCCGAATAAGATCGTAAATGCGCCGCGCGGTGGGCAGCACTTCTCCATAGCCACTTGCAAGGGGGTCTGTCTAGTAAGTCAATAAAGGATATTAATTGCAATTGGAGAAGAAGAAGGCCATAACGATCGCAACGCTATTCAGAAAGCGTTCTTGCTCAGATGTATACACCCTCTCCGCTTCACGTCGGAGTGCACGCATCAACCGATGACGGAGGAATAAATCGTCAAGTATTGGTGTTAAAAGAAGAGGTAGGTATGACGACCGACAGGATTCTCCGTTTCATTGAGGAGCGGAGTGCAGAGATCATTCAATTCACCAGCGAATTGATTGCAACGCCGAGCGAGACCCCTCCTGGTGACGAGCGAAAGATTACACTGCTCTTGGTAGATAGAATGGAGCAGCTCGGTTTGACCGGCTCGTGGATTACCAGCGAAGTTCCAGAGCATCCTAATCTCCTGTACCGTCTTTCCGGAACGGGAGGCGACCGCACATTGCTCTACGTAGCGCACACAGATACAAAGCCCGTCGGAGACGCTGCTCCGCAATGGTCAACCGATCCATTTCAGGCGTCGATCCTCGATGGCAGGATGTATGGGCTGGGCGCGGCTGACATGAAGGCGGCAGTCGCAGCATTTGTCTACGCATGCGCCGCTCTCAAACAAATGGACCCGCTGGCCGGTGACCTCCTCCTGGCCCTCATCGCGAATGAGGAGGGTGGAAGTAGGTACGGCGCACACTACCTTTGCTCAAAATACGGGTTGAAGGCTGATATGGCCGTAATTGGCGAGCCTCCCGGAGTCAATGTGGAGTGGGAACATATCCAGCTTGGGTGCCGCGGTGTCTGCTGCTTCACAATCAAGGTCTACGGCACGCAGATACATAGCAGCGTTTCCGACCGCTTTGGATGCATCAACGCCAGCGTGAAATTGGCTGAGTTGCTGACCCGGATGCGTCGTGAGTTGACATTCAATTTCAAGCCTCATCCGTTGTGCCCGAACGGAGTGACACTGAACCTGGGAGTTTATCTGAAAGGTGGTGTCTTCTTCGGTGTGAACCCTGGCTATGCGGAATTCGGCACAGATCTTCGAACTGTCCCAGGAATGTGCAAGGCTGATGTCGCTCGAGACCTGGAAGACTTCCTGAACATCTGCCGAAAAGAGGACCCGTCTCTCTGTGTCGAAATGGAGTTTGCGCCGCCACCGCTTGACTGGGTCGCGCCGACCGAGGTCAGTTCAGACCTTCCAATCGCCACGGCACTCGCCGACGCGTCGCAGCAGGTTTTGGGTTTCCGCCCACCTTTTGGAATCTATCCGGCGTGCACAGATTCGCCCCATTTCCAGGATACGGCGGGAATTCCCACCATTCCCGCGTACGGCGCCGGCATCATATCGGTGTGCCATGGTGCGAACGAATGGGTTGGAGTAGAAAGCATCATACAGGCCTGTAAGATCTATGCGTTGGCAGCCTACGACGTACTGCGAGCCTAGGAGGAAACCAAGGTCCTGTTGCCGAGGCAACGATGTAGTGGCGCCCATTCCGTAATCTTCGAGCATATTTGCTGCGATCAGAGTGAGCGAGTACATGGACAGAGTCAAAATCGGGATGATAGGTGTGCTTGTGGGGCGTGGACCACATCGAGGCTTAACACGGCCTGCCTCTCGCTGAGGTTGTTGCCCTGACCGACCCTTCACCCGGGCGCGCGGAAGAGGTCGCCAGGAGGTTCGGCATTCCACACTGGTTCGAGAGCTTCGAAGATTTGCGATTTATTGACGTATAAACAATACCGCTGGCATACGCTTCCGAGGCATTGGCTGATACCCGCGAAGTATTTAGGTCGTTGGATCGATGCGCGCCCGCCGCTGCGCATACGCCACACTCTCGAACATCGTAATATAGACTCTTTGGCAAATCGCAACGCAACGTCGCGGGCACCGCTCTTATCTTCGTGCGGATAGCCGTGACGGCGAAAACCGTTTGGAGTGTAGATGCCGGATCGCAACCACAGAGGGGAGAAAACTTCATGCAAAAGTCGATCATCACCACGTCCAATGCTCCGATGGCTGCGGGACCTTATTCCCAGGCGGTCGTCGCTGACGGATTTGTCTTTGTCGCGGGACAGGGCCCGATAAACCCCGAGACGGGGCAGGCTGAGTTCGGCGATATCAAATCCGAAACCCGGCGCACCCTTCTGAATGTTCAGGCGATTTTGCAGGCCGCGGGCAGTTCTCTCCAGGACGTTGTGCGCGTGGGAGTGTTTCTCGCCGATTTGAATGACTTCGCAAGCATGAACGAGGTCTACCGGGAATTCTTCACGGACGAGCAACCGGCCCGTACCACCGTCGGAGTACAACTGCCCAAAATAAAGATCGAAATCGATTGCATAGCCCGCGTGAATTAGCCAAAAGCATGTGCCCTTTCGACTGCGGCGGACCGCGATCTGTGTGCCGAGTGCACCGCCGGTGCTAACAATCTCGGAGGCGCAGCAATGTTATAGAACGCCACCGGCTCGGAGCACCGCGATAAGGCTCGAATCGGAGTCCTGATATCTGCCCAGATCGTTGTCTGCCGAGATATGCTCTTCCACGAGATCGTATTTGAGTGTGTAGATCGATTGCTGGCAATTGATCGACTTACCGAGGAGCCCAAGTTGCGATGAAATGTGACCGAAACGCAATGATACCAATGCGCGATGGGACGCGCCTCGCGACTGACATCTACACTCCCGATTCGGGTGGCCCATACCCCCTCATTCGCGAGCGCAGTCCATACAATAAAGAAAACGCAACCATGATGTGGTCACACACACATGCTCGAGCATGGATACGCTGTAGCCATTCAGGACACGCGCGGGAGATTTGCATCTGAGGGTATATGGTATCCGCTGCTAGATGACCTGTGGGCCAGAATCGCGACGGCTATGACAGCCGTTGCATGGTTCTGGATGCCGCACCCTCAATGAAAAGCGGGAAGGCGATCATCTGGGCAAGATCCGCGACTATCGCCAAAAGGAGCGCGGCCCTCATGCGTGGGTTCGGCAAGACTTTTACCGCGCCCTGCTTCACTTCATTTGTCTCCTGCATTATCACATCCCAACCCGTATAGCATGTTGCGATGGTACTCTTGAGAGGAAAAACGACTCGGCGTCAATTCGTATCTCGATCCGCGCTTTTGACCGGTGAGTTGGACTCGGGCTGAATCTTACCAATATGGATGTAGTCGCTGAATCTGAAACCGAAAACGCGTTCTCGTCTTATCAGAAGCGCCGGCGTGACGCCCTCTGGGGCCTCCTGGGCGATCTGCCATGGCAGCATGATCCTGCGCCGCCTAAGGTTGTGCGCACAGAAGAACATGATCATTACACTCTGCAGCGGCTTGTCCTGGACGTAAACGGGTTAGAACCGGTTCCCGCTCTCTTGTTGATTCCGAAGCGGCTCCAACGACCGGCTCCCGGCCTTCTTTTCATGCACTGGCACGCGGGGATGTATGACTTGGGCAAAGAACAATTGCTGCTGGGGACGAACGTGCAACCTGCCTATGCTCCCGTTGTTGCCGAAATGGGAGTGGTAACCCTGGCGATCGACAGTTGGTGTTTCGGCGAACGCCAGCATGAAACGAACGGCCATCGGGGAGAAGAAGACACTTTCAAGCTCATGCTTTGGCGGGGCCAGGTGCTATGGGGCATGATGATGTTCGATGAATTCGGCGCCCTCTCCTACCTGGCAAGTCGAGAGGAGGTGGATCCGCAAAGGCTGGGTGTGTCGGGCATGTCCATGGGATCGACTAAGGCGTGGTGGCTGGCTGCGCTGGATCCCCGGATCAGGCTGACAATCGATCTTTGTTGTCTGACCGATTTCGAATCCCTGATTGAGGCACACGGGCTCAGCGGTCACGGTATCTATTACTTCGTTCCCTCGTTGTTGAAACAATTCGACACAACAGGAATAAACGAGTTGATTGTGCCGCGCCCGCATCTCAGTGTCAACGGGCGAAAAGATCCCCTCACACCGCCTGTGGGAGTCGAGAAGGTTCGCGCAAAATTGCTGGCGCTTTACCGGCAACACGGTCGCGAAGAGGATTGCCGCATGGAACTCTTCGATTGCGCTCATGAGGAGACCCCCGAAATGCGGAACGTGGTCATCGACTGGATGCGGAGATATTTGGTCGTCAGGTAATTCGGATACCCACCCCGGATTCCGCCGAGTATCGGGATGACTCTTCACACCGGCCAAGCTTCGATAGCTGGTATTGTCACTTCCATCTGCGATGTCTTTGGTGGTTGTCGGCCTCCTGAAGCGAAGGAGTGCCGCAGCACGTGGGGGCTGAGCGGTTTCGAGATGCCCAGTTGCTTGCGCAACTCCGCGCAGGCGATGCGTACCCCGCTTGCCACCATGGGCTGGTCTGGCCATCGTCCGGGAAAGAGCCAGTCCTTGGGCTTGCGCCAGCGCCAGTAAAGGCGCAGCAACTCCAGCAGCTTCGGCGACAACATGACCTGGCGGGGAAACTTGCCCTTGCCCTCGCGGATGCTGATGATCATCCGCTTGCTGTCGATATCGGTGACCTTCAGGTCCAGCGCTTCCTGACAGCGAAGCCCGGCGCTGTAGTACAGGGCCAGCAAAGGCAAATATGAACACGCTTACTCAAGCTGAAGTAAGAAGAAACCGGCTGAAGAATAATACAACACGCCTCTCACCCCCACCAGATCAGGCGATTTGCAATTGTTGGCACAAACGGAAATTGGCCGTGTATGACAGTGTCGGCTTTGTCAAGGCG
>Ga0206867_1142_pt1 | contig 15219 bp, 16 predicted proteins | sample Alteio_BWOrgCont_37_FD_152905 | JGI IMG/M metagenome (GOLD analysis project Ga0206867, IMG submission 152905) | Enriched cells from forest soil in Barre Woods Harvard Forest LTER site, Petersham, Massachusetts, United States -... | ecosystem: Environmental > Terrestrial > Soil > Temperate forest >...
GCACTGAAGCAACTCAACCCAGGCGGAATTGAGAGGAGGTAAGTTGTGTTCCAACAAGGAGTGTTCCGATCCAACGCATCGCAAACGAAACGGGTGAACGGCGTGGGGATGCTGGTGTTTCTAGCCGGCATCTTTGCCGGGGTCTGGTTTACACGACAGCTCAATTCGCCATATCCATTCCTGGCCGGCGCGCTTGCCGGCACGTATTTCCTGTTGGCGATCAAGGTGGTCGATCAATGGGAGAGGGTGGCGGTGCTGCGCTTCGGCCGTTTTCGCGCATTGAAGGGGCCAGGCGTGTTTTTGGTTATCCCCATCGTCGATACGCTGAGCCGTTACGTGGATCAGCGCGTACGCGTGACGACGGTGAGCGCGGAATCCACGCTGACCCGCGACACGGTGCCGGTGAACGTGGACGCGATCGTGTTTTGGCTGGTGTGGAACGCGGAGAAGGCGATCTTTGAAGTGGAAGACTTTATGGAGGCGATCACCCTGGGCTCGCAGACGGCGCTGCGCGAGTCGATCGGGCGCCATCAACTGGCGCAGATGATCACGGAGCGCGAGACGCTGGGACATGAGTTGCAGAAGATTCTCGACGAGAAGACGACGCCTTGGGGCATCACTGTGCAGTCGGTGGAGATTCGCGACGTGCGGATTCCGCAGGCGCTGGAGAATGCCATGTCGCAGCAGGCGCAGGCCGACCGCGAGCGCCAGGCGCGCGTGATCCTGGGCGATGCCGAGGTGCAGGTTTCCGATCAGTTCGCCAAGGCGGCAAGGGTCTATGCAGATAATCCCGTGGCGCTGCACCTGCGCGGCATGAACATGCTGTTCGAGGCCATGCGGGAGAAGGGGTCGATGGTGGTAGTGCCTTCGTCGGCGTTGGACACGATGGGGTTGGGCGGAACGCTGGCGGCGACCACCCTGGCGAAACAGGGTTAATGGCTTAGGTTTCGGGGTTCAGGTTTCGCCAGGGAAATGGAGATTCCGTTACCCGCCTATCGAGGAGGAGATGCGATGAGAGGACGGATGTTGCTGATCGTCGGAGTTACAGCAATGGCGTGTGCGTTGTGCGCACAAACGACCGGGAGTGAGCGGTTCGTTGGCGTATGGCGCGGACAGACGGAAATTCTGCCCGCGGTCACACTCAACATCACGGATGAGGGCGGCGGATTATCCGGAGCAGTCCTCTTTTACCTCATCAAGCGAAGCAGCGTCATGAGCGAGCCTACGACTTCGACTCCTGGAATTCCGGAGCCTCTCTTCAACCCGAAACTGGAGGGCCAATCACTGGTGTTCGAAGTCAGTCATCGGCGTGCGCATCCCCCCGGGACGTTGTCCGATCCTCCGGTGCACTTTCGACTGAAACTGCTTGATCACGATAAAGCCGAGCTGGTGAATGAAAGCGAGAGCTCCGGTTCCGGCATGGTGCTCACTCGGGAGCACTAGAGCAGAACCGCAGCAAGCCATCCTATCGGCTACAATGGGCCGGCCTGCAGGGGGCGTCAAGACCAACCTGCAGGACCGAAGAGGCGGAACGGATGGCGGTATCACAGCGCGTGAAAATCGGGCTGCTCAAGAAAGCTGAGCTGGCGGAGGCGGACCGGATTTTGAGGGTAGCTTTCGGAACATTTCTGGGGCTGCCCAATCCGGCGGGATTCATGGACGACCGCGACCTGCTGATCTCGCGCTGGCACGGCCCGCACGTTGAGGTTCTGGCAGCGCGCCAGGACGGGCGTTTGATCGGGACTAACGTAGTCACCCAGTGGGGCTCGTTCGGATTCTTCGGGCCGCTGACCATCCTACCGGAGTTCTGGGACCGGGGAGTGGCCCAGCTTCTGCTGCAGACAACGGAAAAGATCTTCGATAAAAGGGGCGTGAGGCGAACCGGGCTGTTCACGTTCGCTGCCAGCGCCAAACATGTGGGCTTATATCAGAAGTTCGGGTACTGGCCGGGATATCTGACCGCATTGATGGCGCACACGCCTAAAGCCGATAGGCAACAGACTATCCGCGGCACGACGGTTCATCTTTCGACTTTGACGAAAAGCGGGCGCGAGAAAGCGATTGCAGCTTGCGGGCGACTCACGGGCAGGATCGACAAGGGTCTCGACCTGAGTGCTGAAATCCGCTCCATCTTGAAGCAGCAGATTGGCGAGGCGGTTCTTATCTACACTCGCAAGACGTTGGACGGGTTTGCGATCTGCCACCAGGGGCCGGGATCGGAAGGCGGTACGAAGACGTGCTACATCAAATTCGGGGCGGCGCGGGGCGGCGCGGGGGCAGGCGAACGGTTTGACCAGCTGCTCGATGCCTGCGATGAATTTGCGCTCGCGCGAGGAACATCGCTCGAGGCCGGCATGAATCTGGCCCACGAGGACGCATATCGGCGGATGCGTTCGCACGGGTACCGGGCATTCGGGCAGGGGGTCTCGATGCAGCGTCCGCATGTGGCGGGTCATAACCGAGCAGACGCTTACGTGATCGACGACTGGCGGTAGAGCTCGCGCTCCCACTTGCGATGAATTTTCCGGGAGCTTCCGCGGAGTCGCGGGTGCATCTAAGCTGAGTGTCTGCATGGACACTCAACCAACCAACACGGAAGCTCCTCTCGAGACGGCAACCCGGCCGAGGCCTTTTCCCCTGGGGGCGCTGCTGCTGGGAGTCCTTCTCGGTTGGGTGCTTCTCTCCCTTTTCTCTCACGCGGCGAAAGTCGGAGTGTGGAACCGGCTGGCGGCCATGATGACCGGCCGCAGCACGCGCGTCGACAATTCGACGCCGGCTGTCGTGGAGAAGATCCGCCAGCTATCGCGGCTGGAGACGGTAGACTACTCGATCGACAAGATTGTCGAGGGGGCTCGGCAGAATCCATATCTGCCGAATTTCCTAGTGGGGGATAAACTCTTGCTGGTAGCGCACGGCGATGTCATTGCGGGCGTTGACCTGAGCCAGCTGCAGGCAGCTGACGTGGCCGTGGACGGCAACCATGTGCTGGTTCGCCTTCCCCAAGCACAAGTGCTCAGCACGCGCCTCGATAATGCGCATACGCGTGTCTATTCCCGCACTACGGGACTGCTCGTGGAGGCCGATCCGAACCTGGAATCCGAAGTGCGGCAGGCCGCGGAAGATCAGTTCACCCAGGCCGCGCTGGCGGACGGTGTTCTTGACAAGGCGCGCCAGAATGCCAAGGCGAGCGTGACCGCGCTTTTGCGCGGATTGGGATTTCAGCAAGTCGAGGTGCAGTAGCGCTCGGCTTGTTGGCAACCCATGTCCCCGAGACGGGACATGGGGCACCCCGTTTAGTCAGGAAGCGAGTTCGGCGTCGCGCGAAACCCACCAAAGAACCTGGCCGAAGATCTTCCATTTGGACGCGTTGCTGACGTCGAGGGGCAGGTACTTGTGGTTGGAGGAGACCATAATGTCGGAGTTGGCGAGGCGCTGAAAGCGTCCGACTTTGAACCCGCGGTCGCGGTGCGAAACCACGGTGATCTTCTGGCCCAGCTGATCGCGGTCGATGTCGGCGGTGTCGACAAAGAGGATCGAACCGGGAGAAATTGTGGGGACCATCGAGTCGCCCGTGAGGTGCATGCAGATCATGTTTTCCGGGTGCGGGCACCAGGACAGAGGCGCAAGGAGCACCTCTTGAACCTTGACGTCGGGCAAACTGACGTTCTCGGCGGGAGGTACGGGATCGCCGTAAGCAGCCACGTTGAGAAGGGGGATCGCTACGGCTCCCAGTTTTTCCGGTAGGGGCTTGGATAACTTGCGGCTGGTGATGAGGGCGAAGTCGTGGAGGTTGACTCGCACGGAGGACTGCGTGCGCCCGAAGCTGGTTTCAGGGAACGCCGAGGTATCGATGCCGGCGCGCTCCCAGAAGTAAATGGCATCGGCCCGCTGGGCAAGATTGCCGAGAGCCACGTAGCCTTCGGCCGTGGGTTCATACTTACCCTGGATCCAGCGGGATACCGTAGCCGGAGAAACGCCGAGACGTTCCGCGAGACCAGCCTGGGTCAAGCCCAAATCCGTGACGAGACGCATGATCCGCTCGGACCATTCGTGGGTGGGGGGTTGGGGACCGGCCATGAGGACTCCTGTTCTTGCGCGGGCCTCTTGGTTGCTTTCAACGGTGCAATTGAGCTGGTGAAAACACCAATTAAACGCCTTGGGAGGAATACTATCAGGAGATTTTCTGCATCCAACCTCCTGTTGTGAACTTTCCTCGGCAGGAATGCAAAAGCAAGAATGCACAGGTTCTATTTAGACCCGCGGACCTGCAAAACAGGAGAGCGATTGTCGCATTGGGACAGTCTTGGGGGGCGTATGCCAGTCGTGGCCGGGGGCCGCAAGATCCTGATCGTCGATGACGAACCGACCATAGCGGACACGCTGGCGTTGATCTTTGCATCGACCGGATATGAGGCTAAAACGGCTTATTCCGCCGAGCAGGCGCTCGAGATGCTGGAGGACTGGCGTCCGGACCTGGCGGTGATCGACGTGGTGCTCCCGGGGATGAACGGGATCGAATTTGCGATCTTCCTGAAGGCGAGTTACACGGGGTGTCAGTTCCTTCTTTTTTCGGGCCAACCCGGCACCAGCGGCCTCCTCGAAGAAGCCAGGAAGAAGGGCCACCTTTTCGAGATCCTGGCCAAGCCCCTGCATCCCACGTTTATGCTGGCCACGGTTTCAGACATGCTTACGCCATGCCAGGATCCGCCCAAGCCGAACCTGATGCATTAATGGAAATCAGAGGGCCGTCGCGGCCTTGCGCGTCGGATCGTCCCGTTTGGACTGGGGCGCGTGAGCCCGGGGATTGTCCGAACGTTTTAGAGTACCGAACTGATCGATCAGCACGTCCCCCTCCGGAAAAACGGCGCGAATCTCCAGGTCGCCGCCGATCGCTCGGACATAATTTCGCAACGTGCTGACAAACATGTCGGTGCGGCGTTCGACTTTGGAGACAGCACCCTGGGAGATCTTAAGCAGCTGGGCCATTTGCACCTGGGTCAGTCGCCTTGCGTCTCGCAGCGCATCAAGGGGCATGGCAGCAAGCGTCCCTTGGGCCGGATGCTCTCCCTGACCAACCGCATCCGAATCTGCCGTGCGATCAAGTTCCTTCGGGCTGCGAACCATGTTCGTCCCCTTTCCGGACTTCGACAGCAGAGCGTCCAAGCCAACTAGAGAAGCCTCCATGGAATGCATGCGTTTCGAGCGACGCCGAGCCTGATTTCCATGGGTTGAAGTAAGTCGTGCCTGGGTCTTGCGGCTAATTCAAGAATTGTCTCACCGTTGGGGTGCTATGCAGTTGCCGCCCGCTCATGTTCGGATCGACTTGAGCTGAGTGGTTTCGGACATAGCGTTTCCTAATATGCGATAGATAACGCCGTAACCGGGTAATGCCGACGAATGACTAGCTCTTTGTTGAGGAAGCGAACCCCGGTAGAACCAAAGATCGCACCAAGTATGCAAGAAGTTATCCGAGTTATGCAACCGGTAATTCTAGCTAGCGACTGGCGGCAATCATCTGCGCCGCGTGCTGGAGACTTGTCTCAGTGACCCTGGCTCCGCTGAGCATGCGGGCGACTTCGTGGGTGCTGGCGCGTTGATCGAGGAGACGGATGTTGGTTTTGGTGCGGCCTGCGGATTCGCGCTTGTCGATGAGAAAGTGCTGATCGGCAAAGGCCGCGATTTGCGGCAAGTGAGTTACGCAGAGAATTTGCTGGCCCTGGGACAAGGTTTTGAGTTTCTGGCCGACCGCTTCGGCGGCGCGACCTCCGATACCGATATCGATTTCATCGAAGACGAGGGTGCGCGGCGTGGGGTTTCTTTTCCTGGTTTTGGAGGAGGCCTCTTCCACCGCGACCTTGAGCGCCAGCATCACTCGGCTCATCTCGCCGCCTGACGCGATTTCATGGAGCGGCTTGAGCGGTTCGCCGGTATTGGTGGCGATTCGGTACTCGACTTCATCCCATCCAGAAGACGTCCAGTAGGAATAAGAATCGTCGGGAGAACTGCCCTCAGGGGCTAAAGCCCCGAAGTGCTCTGCATCGCTTTCGGCACGGCTAAAGGCGTGCCCTTTCGAAGCTCCGGCGGATTGTGTGGCAGCCCCGACGTCCTCCGGCGATGTGACAGCTATTTCAAAGCGGACCTTCATGGCGAGCGAGTTGATCTGCGCTTCGGCGAGCCGGGCCAGCCTGGCGGCGGCGGCTTTGCGATCCGCGCTCAAGGCCGCAGCGGCAAGTCGATAAGCAGCGGCAGCCTTGTCGAGTTCCGCGCGGCGGTCCTTGAGGAGTTCGTCGCGGTTTTCGACTTCTGCCAGCTTGGCGGAGACATCCTCAGCAAAGGCGATGATGTCGGCGACGGTCTTGCCGTATTTACGTTTGAGACGATCGACGAGCGCAAGGCGATCTTCGATTTCAGCCAGGCGCTCGGGGGACGCGTTGATGCCTTCGGCGTAATCGCGGACGCTGGCGCCAATGTCGCCGACCGTGGCGCGAACCGACTGCAGTTGCTGCGCGGCTTCGGTGAAGCGTGCATCGTAGCGGGCCAGTTCTTCAATGTTGCGCAGCGCAGCGCGCAACGCCGCCTCGGCCGACGCGCCGCCTTCATAGAGCTGATCGAACGCGCTCATGGCCGCGGTATAGAGCTTTTCAGCATTGCCGAGAACGCGCTTCTCGGTTTCGAGAGTTTCGTCTTCGCCCGCCTCGAGATGGGCGGCTTCAATCTCCTTGAGTTGATAGGTCCAGAGGTCGACCATGCGCAAGCGGTCCTGCTCGCCCTGGAGGAGTTCATCGAGCTTCTGTGCGGCATCGTGCCAACGCGCGTGGGCAGCGCCTACAGCCTCTGTCGAAAGCGCGCCGAAGCGGTCGAGTAGGATACGCTGCTGGGCCTGGTCGAAGCTGGACAGGGTCTCGGTCTGCGCGTGGACCAGCGCCAGTTCCGGCGCAAGCAGCTTGAGAACGGCAACGGTGGCGGGCTGGTTGTTTACGAAGACTCTGCCCTTGCCGGTGGAGAGAATTTCGCGACGCAGGATGATTTCCGAGCCTTCGGCGTCGATGCCGTTTTCTTCGAGAATGGCTTCGGCACCGGAAGTGGACTCAAAGACGCAGGAAACGGTGGCCTTGTCGGCGCCATGGCGAACCACGTCGGTGGAGGACTTGCCGCCCATCAGCAGCGCCAGTGCGTCGACCAGGATGGACTTGCCGGCGCCGGTTTCACCTGTAAGCAGGTTGAGCCCGGGGCCAAACACAGCGATGGCATGGTCGATGACGGCGTAGTTCTCAGCGCGCAACTCGATGAGCATTTTTCTGTTCCGCTTCCCTGTTTGCGGCGAACGACAGGAATCCGAGAGCAGCGTAGCACGAAGCGGCTGGACGCAGACACATGCGCGAGTGACGAAATGCGTCGGGGGCATCCCGTCTGCCACGTCTCTCTGTTGGGGCGAAGAGAAGACGATTGAGATCGCATTGAAGCGAAAACGCCAGTAGAAACAGGGCAAAGAGGAACCCTTTTTGTTATCAGTGGTATGCGGCGGACAGCTTTCGATGGCATCTAACAATCTGATACCGTTGAACGTGAGGTGAATGCCGATTTTTACTGCTGCGATCCTCTTTGCACTGCAGAACGACAGCGACGCAACGGCTGGAGGCGGGTCGCTGGCCCACGGCGCCAGCGCGCTAGTGGACTTGCTGAGCAACATCGGTCCCGTGGCGATGGGTGTTCTGCTGGTTCTGCTCTTTGCCAGCCTGTATTCCTGGACCGTGATCCTAGGCAAGATGTCCACCTTCAGCAAGGCCACAAAGGAAAGCAAGCGGTTTATCCGCACCTTCCGCAAAGCGTCGCGCCTGCAGGAGATTGCTACCCTGACGCCTGATTTCAAAGCCAGCCCCCTGGCCCAGGTATTCGACGAAGTCTACGAAACATACAAACGGCAGACGGGAGGCTCCGGCCCGCCCCGCAACATCACGCCGCTGGAACGGTCGGCCATGACCGCGGGCAGCGAAGCTGTGACCGGCCTTGAGCGGCGAATGACATGGCTGGCCACGATCGCCGCAACGAGTCCGTTTGTCGGATTGTTCGGGACGGTAATGGGCGTGGTGGACGCGTTTCACGGGTTAGGCACCGCGGGCGCAGCAACGTTGCGCGCGGTGGCGCCCGGTATCTCCGAGGCGCTGATTACAACCGCTGCCGGATTGTTTGTTGCCGTGCCCGCAGTGGTGGCCTACAACCAGTTCACTGCCCGCATCCGGGTATTTGCGGCGGCCATCGACGACTTCAGCCGCGAGTTGCTGAATTCCCTGGAAGAGATCCAGGTGCGTCCGGCAAGCGCTCCGGCGGCACAGCGCCTGGCTGGCGCGGAAGGCCGCGAGCTGCCGGGCCGCGAAGTGGCCCACGAGGTTGAACGTGGCTTTTACAAGTAGCACGGGACAAACGCGCACCTCCCTGGCCGAGATCAATATCACGCCGCTGGTAGATGTGGTGCTGGTGCTGCTGGTGATCTTCATGATCACAGCGCCGGTGCTGCAGTCGGGCATTGAAGTGGCCATTCCGAAGACGCGCACGGTGCGGGAAATTACGGAACAGCGCCTGGTGCTGACTATCGATCGCGATTCGGGGTTATTTCTCGGCGACACCCCGGTTAACATTCACGAGTTGCCCCAGAAGCTGCACCAGGGAAATACCGATCCATCGAAACAGGTGATCTATCTTCGTGCGGATGAACGAGTGCCGTTCGGAGCCTTTGCCAGCGTAATGGACGCGGTGAAACAGGCCGGGATCACGAATATTTCGATCGTGACCCAGCCGCTGGATACGAAGAAGAAGTGAGACGAGCAGGGACGAGGGACTGAGAGACCAGGGAACAGGGACCAGTCTTCGGGTAAGGGCATGAGCAGTTTGCTGGAAGGCGAGGAACGATTGGAGCAGGAGCTGACGGGAGAGCCGGTGTTTGCGCCGGCCACCGGTTCGGTCGTGCTTCATGCGGCACTGGCCCTGGCAATCGTTCTTTATTACGTGGTCGGTGGGTTCTTTCACGCCAACGTGTGGGGCGGGGCCACGGCCGGAGGAGCAATACGCGTGAATATCGTCAGCAGCGCGCTGCCGCTGCCTTCCGACCAGCCGCAAAACCAGAACGTGCTGGCGACAGACAAGCCCAGCCCGGCTCCGGAAATCCCTCAGCCGAAGGTTCAAACCCCGAACATTGACTTGAAGGCCATCCCAATCCCGGGAAAGAACGCCAAAGTGAAGCCGCAGCCGACGCCGAAGAGTCAGCTCAAACAGCCTCCGCCTAAACAGGAGAACCGGGCCCAATACGGCGAACAGTCCGGCAGTTCGATACAACGCGCGGTTACAGGGCAGACCACGATCACGGGGCCGGTCACAGTGAACGAGGGTGATTTCGGAACCCGGTTCGCGTACTACATCAGCAACATCCAGCGCAAGATGGCGTCCAACTGGAACAAGGGCGAGGTCGATCCGCGGACGCCCAAGGGCACACGAACCTTCATCACATTTGTCATCCACCGGGACGGTACGGTGAGCAACGTTCAACAGGATCGGAGCAGCGGCAGCCCGACGCTCGACCGGTCCTGCCTGCGTGCGGCGCAGCGTGTGGATACATTCGGCCCGCTGCCTGCTCAATATAGCCCCAGCACGGTTCTGACTTCCTACTACTGCGAGTATTGAGTCAGTAGGTAGGGATGCGAAAACCCCGATCGACAAAGCAAGATGAGCGAGGAGCTTCCCGAACATATATGTTCCATCAAGGGATTGCGCATAGAATGAAATTCCTTTTCCGGCTTGTTTTCCCGGTTTTCATCTTTCTCTCCGTCGCGACGGTTGATGCCGCATGGGGACAAGACTGGATTCATACCGGATCGAACCTGGGCAACGCCCGCATCCGTCTTGCGGCGGCCGACTTCAAAGCGGCAAGCGTCGACCCGGATACACCAGCGCTAAAGGCAACGTTTGACGCCACGCTTTATAGCGACCTGCAGAACGCCGGAATCTTCGACATGGTGGCAAAGGCGATGGCGCCACAGGCAACCCCCGGATCGCCGCAGGAGATAAGCCTGGCGCAATGGGCGGCGGCACCGGCAAATTCAGAGATGGTGGCGTTCGGAGCGCTGTCGTCGACCAATGGCAGGCTGGTGGTGTACGGCTGGCTGGATGACGCGCGCAACGCCTCTACCCCGCAGGTGCTCGGCAAACAGTACAACGAGGCTGCCAGCCAGGATATGGCGCGCACCATCGCGCACCGGTTTGCCGACGAGATCATTTCGCAACTGGGCGGGGGTATCAACGGCATCGCCGAAACCAAGATTTTCTTCGTCAGCTCACGGACCGGGACCAAGGAAATCTGGATGATGGACTACGACGGGCAGAACCAGCACCAGGTGACCCATCTGGGCAGCATCTCCCTGTCGCCGCGCATCTCACCCGATGGCAGCCGTATCGCCTTCGCGTCGCTTGATCGGAGCGGGTGGTCGGTACGGATGTATTCACAGGATCTTGGCCGTTTGGTCAGTTTCCCGGGAGGTACCGCCGGTGGCTCGAACCAGTCCCCTGCATGGTCCGCGGATGGAACCAAAATCGCCTTCTCCTCATCGCGCTCGGGAGACCCGGAAATCTGGGTTGCCGACGCGAACGGTGGAAATCTGCGTAAGCTCACGGCGTTTCGCGGACCCGACGTCGGTCCCACCTGGAACCCGCGCACCAATTCGCAAATCGCGTGGGTAAGCGGCCGTACCGGCCTGCCCCAGATCTACATCATGGATCAGGACGGGGCCAACATCCAGCGCATGACGGATGGAGGCTACGCCATTTCGCCTTCGTGGTCGCCGAACGGCCAGTTTCTCACTTTCAGTTGGAACCGGAAGTACGGGCCAGGGGCGCCCGGCGGACAGGACATCTATGTAATGGACATCGCCAGCAAGCGGTGGCTGCAGCTTACCCATGACGCCGGAAGCAACGACTTTCCCTGCTGGGCGCCGGACGGGCGGCATATTGTCTTCGAGCGAGCGATCGGCAGCCACAGCGAGATCTGGATGATGCTCGCCGACGGCACCGAACAGCATCAATTAACCCACGTCGGCAACAACTTCATGCCCAACTGGAGTTGGAAATAGCTAGGCTGTGTCATAGTTCGGAGTTGGGCAGGTCGGGTCCCAGGCTGGGCCGTACTGTGTTTCAGGTCCCATGCTTGAAAGCGTTTCCACGCCATAGGGCGTATCATGGATTCGTCAGCCCAATCACGATGATCGCTGAAGTCCAAAGGTCCAATTCCCTAAAGCATAGGCGATATCCACCCGGTGGTGTTGTCGTGGTGTGCTCACCATCACTCAAAAAGTCAGGAACTCGTGAGATCAGCAATTAGAATGTTCCGTTGTCTGAAATTCGCCGCTTGACCCCGCAAAGGAGATAGGTCTTGAAACAATTTGTTCGCATTCTGGTTCCCGTCATTGTGCTTGTTGCCCTCATCGCCGTTGCCGGTTGCAAGAAGAAACATCCCGCTCCGCCGATGCCGACGGAAACGGCGCCCCCGGCCACCGCACCGCCAACAGCCCAGATTTCGGCGACTCCGGCGTCGATTTCAGCCGGCGACCAGGTGGTGCTGACGTGGCGCACTGTGGACGCAACGAGTGTCTCGATCGACGGAATCGGGGATGTGCCGACTTCGGGCGTGAAGACGGTTACGCCGACCACCTCGACCAGCTATCACCTGGTGGCGCGCGGTGCGGGCGGTACGGCGGATGCCACGGCGCGAGTGACCGTGAATGCGCCCCCGGCGGTCGTGGTGCCAACCAACACCATGAGCACGGAAGAGCAGTTCAAAGCCAATGTGCAGGATATTTTCTTCGACTACGACACGTCCGATATTCGCGCCGATGCGCAGTCCACGCTTTCGCGCGATGCTTCGTTCCTGGTGAGCCACCCCGAAATCAAGATCGTGATCGGCGGCTACTGCGACGAGCGCGGTTCTAACGAGTACAACATCGGACTGGGCCAGAGCCGCGCGGATGCGGCCAAGAATGCGCTGGTGACGGCAGGTGTGGCAGCCAACCGCATTCGCACCGTGAGCTACGGCAAGGAAAAGCCGTTCTGCACCGAGTCCACAGAGGAATGCTGGCAACAGAACCGGCGCGGTGGATTCTCGATGGATCAATAGCCCGGTCTACGAATCGGGGCGGTCCGCAGGGGGCTGTTCGACACGGCTGCCTGCGGATCGAATCAAGGACTGCGCACTATTCGGTTTCTTTCTCAGATCTCCGCTGCCCGGTGATTGCGTCGCCCAGGAGTATCGGCCTGGGGTCTGCGGTATCTCTGGCTTTGCGATGGTGCGACAATGAAAGAGACTGCGGCATCCCGTCGAGGATCAATCGGGGTGCCGTACTTCTTATTGGGATGGGTGAGGGATGTTGAAAACATATAAGTTTCGCAATGCTCTCTTTTTCCTGGCATTTTTGGGTGCAATAGATGGAACCGCTTCCCTGCGCGCGGAATCAACCAAGGACACCGTCGTGGCGCTGCAAACGCAAGTGCAGCAATTGATGGATGCGGTGCAGCGCTTGCAGTCCACGGTGGATTCGAAATTCGGCCTGTTGCAGCACCTCGTGGAACAGACCGCGGACAACGCCAACCGGATGACGACGACCGTGGACGCTTTGCAGCAAAAAATCAATGCGCAAAGCGAGGCTATCGGCGGGAAGCTCGACACCAACTCGGGGCAGATGCAATCGCTGAATGACTCCGTGGATGAGCTGAAGTCGCGCATGAGCAAGCTAGACAAGAGCATCCAGGACTTGCAGAGCCAGTTGCAAAACGTCCAAAATCCGCCGGTGGGTGGTGCCGGTCAACAGCCGGGGGCTGGAGGGTCGCCGATGCCGGCGCCCGGCCCAGGACCGCAGAGTATGGTTCCCAACGGCCCCGGTGGCGGACAGGCGCCTCCGCTCCAGGAGACCTACCAGGCCGGCCTGCGCGATTACAATTCTGCGCGTTACGAGGTGGCTGCCGGTGAATTCCACGATGTTCTGACCTATTACCCACAGGACGACCTGGCCGGCAACGCGCAGTTCTACCTGGGTGAGATCGCCTACAAGCAGAACGATTACGCGGGAGCAATCAAGGCCTACAACGTGGTACTGGAGAACTTCAGCGGCAGCCCCAAGGCGGCGGCGGCACAACTGCACAAGGGATTGGCGCTCATCACTTCGGGCAAGCACGATGCAGGGGTACATGAGTTGCGCGCGCTGATCCAGCGTCATCCGCAAACGCCGGAGGCCACCCAGGCGCGAGCGAAGCTCAACGCGATGGGCGTGCGGATTGTAGCCAAGACGCCGTAGGCGTACTTGGCGTTACGAGCTGTAGGACAGCGCGCAAGCAATACACGACGGCCCGGCTCAATGCTGGGCCGTTTATTTTTGGGCAAAACGAATCTAATCCCGGCAATCCGTTCTTCTTGCGCCTGCCCCCGATCCTTCTCCCGCATCCAGGCCCCGCGTCCTGGCCGGCAACCGGCTGCCATGTTGGCCGCAGGCTCTTCCAATGAATCTCTACAATATTTGCGGCTGTCATTCGTCTTGAGAGTAGACGGATGAGACGTCCAGCATGACCACGATGATCGAGCAAGACCGTCAAATCGCGGCAGTCGTGGCAGAAGAAGGTTCGCGGCTGCGCAACTTCATCCGCAGGCGAGTGCCCAACGATGCCGACGTCGAAGACCTTCTGCAGGAAGTTTTCGCCGAACTGGTGGAAGCCACACGCTTGCTGAAACCTATCGACTATGTGACCGGCTGGCTGTTTCGCGTGGCGCGCAATCGAATCACGGACTTCTTCCGCAAGAAGCGGCCGGAGCCATTCTCCGCTGCGATGGGCGAGGACGAAGAAGGCGTCGCGCTCCACATCGAAGACCTGCTGCCGTCTCCGAATGCGGGACCGGACGCGCTCTACCTGCGGCACATGCTTCTCGATGAACTGGAGCTCGCCTTCGCCGAGTTGCCCGAGGAGCAGCGAAAGGTGTTCATTGCCCACGAAATGGAGGGGCGCAGCTTCAAGGAGTTGTCGGCCGAAAGCGGTGTCAATCTCAATACCCTGCTCGCGCGCAAGCGTTACGCGGTGCTGCATCTGCGCGAGCGCTTGCAGAGCATTCACGATGAGTTTACGAGGAAGTGAGGAACAAACATGAGAAAGAAATGGTGGATTTTCCTGGTGGCGCCGCCGGCGATGGTGCTGTTCGGCTGGTTGTTCGGCGAATTGGTGATGCATTTGTGGAATTGGCTCATGCCCATGCTGTTCGGTCTCCGGCAGATCACCTTCTGGCAGGCTTTGGGACTGCTGGTGCTGAGCCGCATCCTGGTCGGAGGGCTGGGCGGCGGTTCCAACGGTTCCAGAGGCCGGCGGCGGTCGGGGCAGCGCTGGGAATGCATGACGCCGGACGAGCACGACAGATTTCGGGAATGGATGCGCAGCCGTCGCGGCGACCTGGGTGCTTCGCCAACTGGAACACCTGGAACGGCTTGATCCGGTAAGGGAGGGTTGAGGACGGGAGTCCTCAGATATGGCGGGCTCCCGCCCTCGGCCAGCGCTGCGGGATCGGTCGAAAGACAGACTGAAGTCTGCGAGAATCAGGGTTGAGGATTCAGGCGATGAAATCGTTGTTTCTCTTCGGCAAGGGCGGCATCGAGGTTTCGGTACCCGGCGGATTTGACTGCCATGAGGTGAGAAGCAGGAAGGCGCTTGCGGTTAAGGACGAGGCCGCAGCTGTGAATGAAGCGCTCGATCACCCCATTGCATGCGAGCCGGTCATGGATCTGGCCATGGGCAGGAAGACGGCGGCGATTTCGGTTTGCGATATCACCCGCCCGGCGCCGAACCGGATCACGCTGCCGCCATTGCTCGCCCGTCTGCACAAAGCCGGCATCGCGAGCGACAGCATCATCATTCTCATTGCGACGGGGCTGCATCGCGCCGCAACCAGGGAGGAGGTCGACATTATCGTCGGGCCAGAGATTGCCGCAAAATACCGTGTGGTGAGCCACAATGCGCGGGCCCGCGAGGAGCACCGCTATGTGGGCGAGACGCGGCGCGGGACCCCACTGTATGTCGACGAGCGGTTCGTGAGCGCCGACCTCCACATCACGCTGGGATTCATCGAGCAGCACCTGATGCTGGGCTTCTCGGGCGGACGGAAGCTGATCGTTCCGGGCCTGGCGGCGCAGGAAACGATCAAGG
>Ga0206867_1143_pt1 | contig 15201 bp, 9 predicted proteins | sample Alteio_BWOrgCont_37_FD_152905 | JGI IMG/M metagenome (GOLD analysis project Ga0206867, IMG submission 152905) | Enriched cells from forest soil in Barre Woods Harvard Forest LTER site, Petersham, Massachusetts, United States -... | ecosystem: Environmental > Terrestrial > Soil > Temperate forest > O...
AGGCGAACGCGGTGATGTATGCCGCCGATTTGACCGAGGAATATGTGGACTTCAACAAAGGCGACGTGGGCGATCCAAGTTCGCTCGGCGGTTGATTTTTAACCACGGATGAAACACAGGAATTTTACACGGATTGCCACAGATTCAATCCGTGTAATCCGTGTCAAAGCTTTGTCACGGAGCGACGCGGGAAATTAGCCAGCTGCGAAGTGGCTGGTGACGCCGGATAGAATAAATTCGTCCCGCGCTTGTCGCGCCGAAGCAACGCAAAGGCGGAAGGGACGGTGGAAAATGGCGGAAGGTTCCAGCGTTCTTTCAGGACGCAAGGATTTGCGGGCGTGAGTTCAGCCACAATGTGGCTGGCTAATTTCCGGCGCTCCTTCGGAGCAAAGAACTCCGGACAGAAACTGGATTACATCTAAAGTTTATTGAAAATAAAAAGCCGCTGGATTGCTCCAGCGGCTTTGTCTTTGAATCGTAAATCGCCAATCAGTAGGCTGCTTGCGCGCCTTTGATGGAACGCTTTTTCATCCACGGCATCATCGCGCGGAGTTTCGCGCCGGTTTTTTCAATCGGATGCGATTCACCTTTTTTGAGCAGCGCGTTGTAGCGTTTGTAGCCGCCTTCGTATTCCTTGACCCAGTCTTTGGCAAATTTGCCATTTTGAATGTCTTTCAACGCCGCCGCCATGCGTTTCTTCACGCTGGCATCAATGATCTTCGGGCCAACGCTCACGTCGCCCCACTTGGCGGTTTCGGAGATCGAGAAGCGCATGCCGCTGATGCCGGCTTCGTTCATCAAGTCGGCGATGAGTTTCAATTCATGCAGACATTCGAAGTAGGCCATCTCGGGCGAGTAACCGGCTTCAACGAGCACTTCAAAGCCGGCCTGCACGAGCGCGCTGGCGCCGCCGCAGAGCACGGTCTGTTCACCGAACAAATCAGTTTCGGTCTCTTCCTTGAAATTGGTTTCGAGGACGCCGGCGCGGGTGCCGCCGATGCCTTTGGCCCAGGCGAGCGCGATCTTCTTCGCATCCTTGCCGGGGTTTTGGTAAACGGCGATGAGGCTCGGCACGCCTTTGCCTTCAGTGTATTGGCGGCGGACGGTGTGGCCGGGACCTTTCGGCGCGACCATGATGATGTTCACGTTCTTCGGCGGAACGATGGTTTTGAAATGGATTGAAAAGCCGTGCGAGAAAATCAGCGTCTTGCCTTTGGTCAAATTCGGCTCGATGTCTTTTTTGTAGGCGGCGGCCTGCTTGGTGTCGGGCAGGGCGACCATGATGACGTCGGCGCGTTTGACGGCTTCGGCGGTGGTGACAACTTCAAATCCTTTTTCCTTCGCAACGGGAATGGATTTGCTGCCTTCGTAAAGGCCGATGATGACCTTGAGGCCGCTGTCTTTAAGGTTGAGCGCGTGGGCGTGGCCTTGGGAGCCGAAGCCGAGCACCGCGAGCGTTTTGTTTTTCAACACGCCGAGATCGGCGTCTTTGTCGGTATAGACTTTTGACATAAAATCAGTTGATGGTTTTTGGTTGAGAGTTGAGGGCCGCGAAAACCATTTGCGCGGCAAAGCGACCTGGCCCGTGCGCGTGATTTCCTGCACGCCGAACGAATTCATCAGGTTGAGGAATTTTTCCACCTTGCTGTCGTTGCCGGTGATTTCGATGGTCAGGGACTTGGGCTGCACGTCCACGATTTTCGCGCGGAAGATGTCCGTGATCTGCATCACCTCGGCGCGCGACTTGGAATCCACGCCGACTTTCACGAGCACCAGCTCGCGATCCACGGATTCGCCCGCGCGGAAATCCTGCACCTTGATGACATCCGGCAATTTATTGAGCTGTTTGATGATCTGCTCGACGGTTGCCTCGTCGCCGTGCGTGACGATGGTCATGCGCGAAAGTTCGGGATCATGCGTCGGGCCGACGTTGAGCGTGTCAATGTTGTAGCCGCGGCCGCTGAACAATCCGGCCACGCGCGTGAGCACGCCGAACTTGTTCTCAACCAGAACTGAAATGGTATGTCGCATAAAAACCGTTTGAAACTTTTTGTGAAACGGGATGAAAAGCGTAGCAATGCGCAGCGAAGCGGTCAATTTGCAAATTCAACCGGCCGCCCGGGGCGCCAGCGTGATTCTGCTGAACGACGGGATTTTTGTGCGCTGGCTTTTGCGCGTTCGGTTGATGGCTTCCCTGGTTTTACGCCGCCACCGCCGCCTTTTGCTGCCAGCCGAAAAGTTTTTTGGCCTTGATGACTTCAAAGATCGGCGCGGGAATCAGTTTGACGAGGGATTCGTCACCGGCCTGGATTTTGGCGAGGACTTCGCCGGAATAGATTTTCAAACTGTCAGGGTTGTAATTGGCAATGTTCTCGATGAATTTATTTTCGACGAGGTGGGTGTAAAGATGGCGCAGGTGTGGCGCGACTTCCATGTTTTCAACGGTGATGAGCTGGCCGGTTTTCTTGTCGAGCGAAGGATAGACGTAAAGTTTCGCGCCGTTTTTAAAAAGCTGGCCGAGGGATTCCATGAGGCCGCCGGGCAGATCGGTGTAGAATTTTTCGTCGAACACGTCGCGCAGCCGCACCAGGCCGATGGGCAGGCCGACCGGCCGGTCGGTCTGGCGCGCGAGGTAGGTGACGAGGCGGTGGTAGCGGAGAAAATTGGAGATCAGCACCGGCTTGCCCAGCGCGCGCAAGGTGTCCACCCGGTCAAGAAAATCCTGATGGTCAATGGTATCGCCGACCTGCAATTGGCGCAGCGTCATCTCGAACATGACGACGGGGATCTCACCGGGCGCGCATTTTTCCTGGGTGAATTTTTCCTGCGCGCGTTCGAGCATGTCGAGCATCGGATTCGTGAGCGGACGAAAACTGCCGCGTTCGAGCAACACGGGTTTTTTCCAGAGCAATTCGCCGGGAATGACCGTTTCGCCGTCGGCGGTGAACATGGCGGCTTCGGTGAGCCATTGCTCGACGAGTTGCAGCGCCATCAAACGGTTGTCCACGCCGGTGAAGGCCGGGCCGGAAAATTTGATCATGTCCACTTCGACCCGCGCGCTGGAAAGGTCGTCCAACAGCGAGCCGATCAATTTGGCCGGTTCAGCGGATTGATAAAACGCGCCGTGGATGAGATTCACGCCGATGATGCCGAGCGCTTCCTGCTGGCGCATGCTTTCTTTGTCGAGCGTCCGCACATGGATGATGATGGTGGAGGGATCGCCGTGGTGATGAACCTGAAACTTGATGCCCAGCCAGCCCTGGCCTTCGTCGCGTTTGGTGGCGACCGTGTCGGCAAAGGCAAAAAACGTGCATTTGTCGCCGCGGGTCTTGTCGAGCCGCTTGAGCAACAGATCGAATTCATGATCAAGCATCGCCTGCAGCCGCTTGCGGCTGACATAGCGTTCGGCCTTGCCATAAATCGCGTCACTTACGGCCATGTCGTAGGCGGAAATGGTTTTGGCCACGGTGCCAGACGCCTTGCCAACGTGAAAAAACCAGCGGGCAACTTCCTGGCCGGCGCCGATTTCGGCGAAAGTGCCGTATTTTTTCGCGTCGAGGTTGATCTGGAGCGCTTTCTGGCCGGTGTTCAATTTTTCGCCGTTCATAAATTTCCTGCGCCACGATAACGAAAAAAATCCGGGGTGTCCAATTCGCAAGTCGCCATCCGCCGATTGGGCCGATTAACGCAGGTTTTTTGATTCAACCTGCGCTTTTTGCGAAATCGGCGGAAAAAATCTGAACTTTCCGCGAGGCGGTAATGCGCTATACTTATTCGCATGTATCGGACGCAGGATTTACACGTCAAAGAAATTGTGCCGTTGCTCTCGCCGCGTGCGCTCAAAGCGCAGTCGCCGACGACCGACACGGCCAACGCCACCGTCGCGCGCAGTCGCGAACGGGTCATCCGCATTTTGCGGCAGGAAGACCCGCGCCAGCTTGTCGTCATCGGGCCCTGCTCGATTCACGATGAAAAAAGCGCGCTGGAATACGCGACGCGCTTGAACGCGTTGCGGAAGGAATTTGCCGATCGCATGGAAATCGTCATGCGGGTTTATTTTGAGAAACCGCGCACGACGATCGGCTGGAAGGGTTTCATCAACGACCCGCATCTCGACGGTTCGCAGGACATTGGAACCGGCTTGCAGATCGCGCGGAAATTATTGCTGGCAATCACCGGGATGGGTTTGCCGGCGGCGACGGAATTCCTCGATCCGGTTGTGCCGCAATACATCGCGGATTTGATCACCTGGGCGGCGATCGGCGCGCGCACGACGGAATCGCAAACCCACCGTGAAATGGCGAGCGGTCTTTCCATGCCGGTCGGTTTGAAGAACAGCACGGACGGCAGCCTGCAAGTGGCGATTGACGCGATGGGTGCGACGCGGCATCCGCACAGTTTTCTGGGCATCAACGAAGACGGCGTCACGAGCATCGTCCGCACGATGGGCAATCCGCACGCGCACGTCGTGTTGCGCGGCGGACGCGCGATGACGAATTACGACGCGGAAAGCATTCGCGCGGCGGAACAGAAATTGATCGCGGAAAAACTGCCGCCGGTTTTAATGGTGGATTGCAGCCACGCGAATTCTGAAAAGAAATTCGCGAAGCAGGAAGATGTCTGGCACAGCGTCATCCAGCAACGCGTCGAAGGCACGAAATCGCTCATCGGCCTGATGGTCGAAAGCCATCTGAACGAAGGCAGCCAGCCGATCCCGAAAAACGCGGCGGACTTGAAATACGGCGTCAGCATCACCGATTCGTGCATCGGCTGGGAAACGACCGAACGGATGTTGCGCTGGGGTTATGAAAAATTGGAGAAGACCATGTCCGCCCGCGAAGCTGTTGGCGCTTGATTCATTTTAAAAACAAACGCCCTTGATTTGCGTGTGCGAATCAAGGGCGTTTTTATTTCTTCAAATCAAAACGCGTAACGGAAGGCGAGCGAAAAAAGATGCACGTTGAAGGTATATTTTCCGTTATAAGGGTCGCCAGGAATGTTGATATTGCGTGTGTTATAAAAATCCAAGCCATAGCCAAATTCCAGCGACGTATGGTTGCCATGCCAGCCAAGGCCAAGCGTGATGACATTCTGGTTAGCATCGGGAATCGTCGCTGAGAAAGTCGAATCTGGCACCGGACTTTCAAAATATTCATAGCCGCCGCGCAAGACCCAGTGGTCGGCAAATTTCCAGTCACCGCCCATGCCAGCGGTGAAGGTATTATGCCAGTTTTCAGCAACAGTTTGAGTCAGGTTGACGGGGCCATAAGGAGTCGCAGCGGTGCCGGTTGTGATGCCAAGGTTTTTGAACTGCGAGAATTGCAGCCATTCAACATCTGATTCCAAACGGATTTTATCCGTGAGGTCAATGCCGTAACCGGCGGAAATGATGTTGGGAAATTTGATCTGGCTGTCAAACGAAGTGCTCGGATTATTGGCCGCAATGGAATTTTCGATGTCCGCCGAGCCGCTGTAATCTACCGTCATCGTTGAGCGATAAGTCAGTGCCAGCCGTTGCGCGTCGGTGATTTTCCAGGTGAGGCCAAAGTTGCCGCCGACGCCGACGCCATCGCCGGAAGCGTGCGCTTCAACATTTGGCAGTGCCGGTGAAAGAAACTGTCTTAATTCCAGGGACGACCACATCACGTCCAGGCCGGCACCGAATTGAAAATGATCCCCGAGTTTCACCGCGACACTGGGGTTGAAATTGTAAGTGATCAGTTTCGCGAAATTTGGCGTGTATGCCAAATTGCCGTGGGGTTGGGCAAAGGCCGAAGAACTAGTATCCCATTGGTTGGCCAATCCGTAAGGCACGGTTACGCCAAAGCCAAAAGCCAGACGGTCGTCGAAGAGTGGTATTGAAGCGAAAAAGTCGGGCAACACTTTCAGGGGATGCATGGTCGAAGCGGATTGACTGCCGTCTGGCGATTTGTAATCCACGTTGATATAAATCACCGAGGGATCAAGTTCCGCTTGAGCGTTAGTGACGTCCACGAGATTGGCCGGATTGTTTTGCACCGCCGTCGCGTCGTCCACTTGAGCGATCCGTCCGCCGGAGCGTCCCAAATCAAACGTGCCGGTGGTTGCATCACGGAAACCCTCGGCGTTGATTGTCACCGTCGACAAAAACGTGAGGGCAGCAAGATAAAAAACACAGTTTAAGCGTTTCCCGCCGTCAAGTTGCAATGGCTTCTGAATTGATTGTTGTTTCATATTTTAACGGTTTCTGCCATCAATTTGGGCAATCGTTGTCTTGTCACAAGACAATTTATACTTCTGATTCTTCACCCGGCAATGAGGCATGCCTGGGGATAAGCACTGACAGTGCCAGCCAAGAAATTAAATCGTAAAGTGTGGAACTATGCAGTTGATGGAAGTTTGATGTGGCCGGGACGCCGCGCTGCGGTGTCCCCGTCCGGCAGGACGGAAGGGACGTGATAAATCGTCCGTGATTCTGTCGCCTGACGCTGCGCCCGGCGACGGGGACGGCGCAGCGCGGCGTCCCGGCCACAGACTTCTGTCAAAGACATAATCCCAATAAAGCGAACAATCGCTTTGTTTTGGCCTGAAAAATGGTGCATCCTGCCCGCGCATAAGGTTTAGATGGCAGAGATTAAACGTAAAACCGGAGATGAAACGGGCTTCGGTTTGCAATAAAAAATAACAAATGAATCACGAATCAAAAGGCAGTTTGATTTTAGGAAAGGGTTTTTTGAAAAATGCATAAATCGGTTCAAATCACGAGTTCCAGCCAGTCAAACTCGCGGGCATTCATGCTCCATCCCCCGATCTATGCCCGCCCCCAATTGGAAACCATGTTTCTGCCGGTCGAACAGATGCTGCAAATTGACCGCGTGGTTGAAATCAACGGGGAGCGCATGGCTTGTGAAATGGATATGCCGGGTCATTGGGTCTTTCCTTTTCACTTTCCATCCGACCCCATATTCCCGGGCAGTCTCCTGATCGAAGCGGCTGGTCAAGCGGTGGCGATCTGGGCGTGGCATGCTGGGTTGCGTGGTCATCCGCGCATGGTCAAAGTGGAGGCAAAATTTGAGAGTCCCGTTCGGCCCCAGGATCAGGTGCTGACATTGAAAATCACGGTGCGTTTGCGCAAAAATATTTGCATGGGCGAGGTTGACCTTTATGTGTTGGAACGAAAGATCGCGGAAATCAAACCAGTAATCATGGTCATTCCGCATTAATCCCCAATCTGCATATGTGCAAACCGGCTGTGGACATACAATTGATGGAAACCCATGCAAAATAAAATTGCCACGCCATCTTTTCATGAAGGTTTAGTCACCTGTCGCAGTAGTGATGGTCAGGGGATCCAGGCAAAACCGCTTCGTTTTACACGGTACCGCGCGGCTTTCGAAATATACGCCCCCCTCGGCGTCCTGCGCATGTCTGAAGTGTTGGATGATCTTAAAATCATTCTCAACAACCAGGTGATCTATTCGGGTCGAGCCGTCATCAGCGATGTGGTCAATACTGGCGAAGTGATGATCTATGAAGTGACGCTCGACGATCATTGGGTCAACGCACATCTCCCGTTGCGGAATGGCGATAATCAAATCCATCCAGGCTTTGGCGAATTTTTGCAACAATGGCAGGCGGTTTATAAAGTATTGCCCGAATTCAAAGTGGTGGTCGCGGACATGCGCTCATTGTTATCGGAGATGCGGTTGTGGTTGGGGCAGATGGAATTGCAGATCAGTTCATCCTCGAACGGGAATCGCGACCAGGTTGAGCAAGCGACCGCCCATGAGCTGGCAGCCCCGGTTTTGTCGGCCATTGACTCGTTAGGGGATCGCTTTGAAGAAATTGCCGGGCGGCTGGATCCGGATTTGCGGCCGGCGCACATCCATTTCACCCGGCACAATCTGCATTCGCTTCTCCTTGGTTCGCCCTTCAGTCATCGCACTTATCACAAACCGCTCGGCTACGCTGGAGATTATGGGATGGTGAATATGATTCTCCAGAATCCGTATCAGGGACCATCATTGTTCGCCAAAGTGGTGAACGCATGGTTTCTCAATCAACTGCCCGCTCAGGCGCATCGTAATCGGATCAAGTTTCTGAAAAGAAAATTGACGGAAGAAACGCTTCGCCTGGCGAGGTCGGGACAGCCAGCGCAAATTTTCAATCTGGGCTGCGGCCCCGCAACGGAGATTCAGGAATTCTTAAGTGAAACTGGATTATGCAATAACGCACAGTTTACCCTGCTCGATTTCAACGAGGAGACAATTCAATATACGCGTCGGATGTTGCATGACATCAGCCAGCGGTTTGACCGGAAGACTTCCGTTCAGATGCAAAAGAAGACCGTGCAACAGCTGCTTAAGGAAGCCATGCGGGCGGGAAAAATTCCAGCTCAAGGGAAATATGATTTCGTCTATTGTGCCGGGCTGTTCGACTATTTGCCAGACAGTGTCTGCAAGCAGTTGGTGGAGATTTCTTACCAATGGCTTGCCCCGGGCGGCTTATTGCTGGTGACGAATGTGGATGGCACCAGACCTTTTCGGAACAAACTGGAATTCATTCTCGATTGGAATTTGATCTACCGGAACGCGCGGCAATTATTTGATCTTAAGCCGGACGAAGCGCCGGTTGACGCTTGTTTGGTGCAGTCGGATTTGACGTCGGTGAATGTGTTTTTGGAAGTAAGGAAGCCTAAAGAGGTCGAAAGAAGCTGAAAATGACCAGTACATTTTCCAATTCAGAGGAAATCCAGAAGGCCTACCAGGAATGGGATCGGTCGGCGGCGATCTATAATTTCAAGGTGGCCTGCTATCTCGGGCTGGTGATGATGCCGGCCGGGGTGGTGCTGGATTACTTTGTTTACCCGGACAAAGTGTGGGAATTTCTTAAGCTTCGCCTGTTGTTCGACGTGTTGATCGTTGGCTTTTTGCTTCTGTTGCTGAAGCCTTTTGCCAGGAAGTATTACCGGTTTCTAGGGGTCACGCTGGCGATGTTGCCGACGATATTCATTTCCGTGATGATCTATAAAACCGCCGATGGCGCGAGTTCGCCCTACTATGCCGGCCTGAATCTGATCCCGCTGGTGGTTGGATTTGTGATGCACTGGACTTTTCTGGAAAGCCTGGTCGCGGTGATTTTGGTCATCATCGCGTATTTGATGGCTTGTCTGGCCAACGGCCCCATCCATGATGTCGGCATTTTCTTCAACAATATTTATTTCCTGGTCTTGAGCGGCATCATTGTGACCACGGGCAGGTTTTTTCACAGTAAGACACGGTTCAATGAGTTCGCCTTCCGTTATCAACTGGACAAGAGCAAGCGGGAACTCGAAGAAACCAACCACAAGCTGGTCGAAGTGGACCGGCTCAAAAGCCGGTTTTTTGCCAATGTGAGCCATGAAATGCGGACGCCACTGACGTTGCTGCTCGGGCCGCTGGAAACTTTGGTGAAACGTTACGAAACGACGTTTGATGCCAACACACATGATCTGCTCCAGACGATGCAGAACAACGGCATGCGGTTGCTGAAACTGATCAATGATCTGCTCGAACTCGTCCGCCTTGAGGCCGGCAAACTGGAGATCAAGAAGGAAACCTTGCCGGTGGCAGACTTCATCGGCGGCCTGGCGAGCACGGTCAGGCAGATGGCGGTGCAAAAAAAGGTGACCTTGGAAACCCGCGTGGACGCGGAGCTGGCCGCAATCCTGTCCGACCGGGACAAGCTGGAAAAAATCGTGCTGAACCTCTTGTTCAATGCGTTGAAGTTCACGCCGGAAAATGGCCGGGTGTGGCTGCACGCCGGGAAAAAGGACAATGACTTTGTCTTGATTGTCGGTGACACGGGCATGGGCATCGCGGAAAAAAGTCTGCCGTTTGTGTTTGACCGGTTCTGGCAGGAGGACAGTTCCTCGAAACGAAAATTCCAGGGGGTGGGCATCGGGCTGGCCTTGGTGAAGGAGTTGACAGAGACGATGGGTGGAACGGTGACGGTGGAAAGTCATTTTGGCAGGGGTACGGTATTCACGGTGCGGCTGCCGTTCCAAAAAGCGGAGTTGCTGCCACGGTCGCCGTCGGCGTCGGTCGGCACACCGGCAATGGCTGAGCCGTCCTATACCGAGGAGTGGCTGGTGAATCTGTATCGGCGGGCGGAATTTTTCCCCACTACCTCGCCCGCCAAAGATCCGGGAACGACTTCGTTCACGCGGCGGACGCTCCGGCCGCTGGTGTTGGTGGCGGATGACGAACCAGACATGCGACATTTCCTGGTGTCACAATTGGAGGATGACTACGAGATCGTCGAGGCGGTGAACGGAAATGACGCGGCGGAAAAAGCGCAGGAGACCATGCCGGACGTGATCTTGCTGGATCTGATGATGCCGCACAAAGATGGCCTGCAAGTGTGCCGGGAATTGCGTGAATATGCGCCAACTTCCGCGATCCCGATCATTTTGCTGACGGCGCGCGCGGATGAAGAGGCGAAGTTCGACGCGCTGCAGATGGGGGCAAATGATTTTCTGGCGAAGCCGTTCTCCTCGATCGAGCTGCAGGCGCGCATCAAGAATCTCGTCGAGTCGCATCATAACCAGCGCAAGCTGACGAAGCAGAACCAGGCGCTTTCCGAAGCCATTGACCAGATCAAGGAAACGGAAATGCAACTGGTCCAATCCGAAAAGCTTTCGTCGCTCGGGCGGATGAGTGCGGGCATTATCCATGAGATCAATAATCCGTTGAATTTTTCATTGACCGGGCTGTTTGCGCTGCGCAACAAGGGGAAAAAGCTGGCGCCCGAAGATCGTGGCGAATACGAGGCGATCGTCAGCGACATCGAGGAGGGGCTGAAACGCGTGCGCAATATTGTGTCGGATCTCCGGACGTTCACACATCCGGGCGTTGGCACGGGCGAGCCCGTGGATGCCGCCGATGCCGCCGATGCGGCGCTGCGTTTCCTGGGCGGCGAATGGAAGGACAAAATTGAGATCCATCAGGAGATCCCGGCGGCGCAAAGTCTCTGGGCCAACCGCAATAAATTGATTCACGTACTCGTCAACCTGGTGCAAAATGCGATCGACGCGTTGCGGGAAAAGCAGTTCACGAATGGCGAGCAGCCGCAGATCTGGATCAGTGGCAGGGTCGTGGGCGACCGGAGCATCATCCTCGTCCGTGACAACGGGCCGGGGATTGAAAAAAAATTTACGGGCAAGATTTTTGATCCATTTTTCACGACCAAGGAAGTGGGGAAGGGGATGGGCCTGGGTTTGAGCATCTGTTACCGGATCGTGCAAGGGTATGGCGGGAAAATCTCCGTGAACAGCGAGCCCGGTCAATTTTGCGAATTTGTTCTGGATTTTCCCGCCGCCGCCACCGAAATCGAAGTTGAAAATGGATAATCTTTACGACTATAAAAAATTCGCCGTGCTTTATGTGGATGATGAAGAGCGGTCGCTGACCAACTTCACGCGCGCGTATGGCGGGGAGTTCCGTATTTTCACCGCGACGAGTGCGCAGGAGGGCTTGAATCTTTTTGAGCGCCATGCGGATGAGATCGGCATCCTGATGACGGATCAACGGATGCCGGGCGAAAAAGGGGTCTGGCTGCTCGAACGTTCCCGGCAGCTTCGTCCGCGGGTATTGCGGATGCTGGTGACGGCGTTCGCCGACATGGATGCGGCGATCTCCGCGGTGAACACGGGCGCGATCTACAAATATATCACGAAACCGTGGGATCCGTCGCAGCTCGAGATGACGCTGCGGCAAGGCTTGGAGTTTTTCATGGTGCAGGGCGAACGCGATCAGTTGCTCCACGAAAAGATGTCGGTCCTGCGGAACATGATGATCGCCGACCGGATGGTCAGCCTCGGTTTGCTGGCCGCCGGTTTGAGCCATCACATTCGCAATTCGATGGTGGCGGTGAAAACGTTTCTGGAACTCGCGCCGCTGAAGATGGCCGAGGAAAAAAACAGCGCGAACGGATTGCGCGATCCGGATTTTTGGCGCGGATATCATCAAAATGTCCAGGGACAAATCGAGAAGGTCAATGTTTTGCTCGCCGACCTGCGCACCGCCTCGGAAAACAACAAATCCAGCGAGCCGTTTCCGGATGAAATCCATTTGAAATCCGCGCTGGCGTTGCGGCTGGAGGCTTTGAATGCGGCATTCGCTGCGCGGCGGATCACGGTGGAAAATCAGATCTCTGATTCACTGCCACCGCTGCGGGTGGACAAGCCGAAGTTTGACCGGCTGTTTGATCTGTTGCTCAAGGACGAACTGGCGATGTTGCCGGCGGGCAGCCGCATCACGCTTACGGCCGGGACCCGGGAGCAGGAAATGGTGATCTGCATGATCGATAACGGTCCCGCGTTGCCACCCGCCGCCTTGCAGGTAGTGTGCGATCCGTTCACGGCCACCAGCGGCGTGCCGTCGGAATATGGCATCAACCTGATGGCCTGTTTTTTTATCGCGCACCATCATGGGGGCAAAGTCGAGGCACAAAGCCAGCCCGGTGGAAACACGTTCACGATCCGCCTGCCGCTGAAGCCGGAACGGGACGCGGCGGCGGCCAGCGACGACGCGGATTTTATGAAGCGGGCGCTGCTCAATGAAAACCTCTGGGACAAACTTTTGACCAGCGGCTGATTTTTTTCCGGCCGACAAACTTTGGTTTGACCTTCGGACTGCCTTTATGGAACATGACTCACCAGTGACTGAAACCATTCAACTTCACAAAAAAATGACGACAGTTCTGGTTTTATCTCCGCATCCTGATTTTGCCGAGTTCATTCGCGCCAGTCTGGACGCCGGAGAATACCGCGTGGTTCATCGTCTCAATGTCGAGGAAGGCGAGCCGTTGCTCATCCACGGATTGGTCGGCGCGTGTATTTTGGATGTGGATTTGCTGGGCGTGGAAAGCGTCTGGATCATTGAACGGTTGCGCCGTCGCGACACCAAAACGCCGATCATCGCCTATACGGAATCCGTCCAATCTGATTGGGAAGAAGAAGCGTTTTTGCGCGGCGTGACGCATGTGTTGACGAAGCCCGTCCGGCATCGGCTGTTGAATTCTGTTTTGGAACGCCTGGCGAGTCCGCCGGCGGCGGCGCAGCCGCTCAAGCCGCTGGCGCCGGTGGAACCGTCTTTGTTCCGTGGCAATAATCTCATGCCTGCCGGTCAACCCGTCATTCCGGGACAGACGTTGGACGTGTTGCGCGATTTTTCATCCATCCTCACCCACTCGCTCGACGCGGAGGCGATGCTGAAACAATTTCTTCAGTTTCTCCGCGAAATTTTGAGCGTGAACCGCGCCGCCATTTTTTTGAACCGTCCATGCGGCCCGCAGTCGGAAATCGTTGCGCCGGGAGATTCGCACCGGCTCCGCTCGGCGGCGGCCATCGGGCTTTCGTCGGGCCTGCTTGAACATTTTGAACTGTCGCTCAATTCCGGCATCGGCGCGATGGTTTCGCGGCTGGGCCGTATTTTGCGCCGCGACAGTGATGAGGCACGGGCGGACAGCGAAGTGCAAAAGGAATTTGAATTGTTGAGCGCGCAAGTCGCGGTGCCGATCCCCGACCGCGATGGCATCGTCGGGGTCGCGGTGTTTGATGGACGGTTCACGGGCGAACCGCTGGTGAACGTGGAATTGGAACTCATTTTCCATCTGCTCGAACAGGTCGGGCTGGCGTTGCGCAATATCTGGTTGCACGACCAGCTGGCGGGCAACCATGAAATGATGACCGATGTGCTGCGCGAATTGAGCAGCGCGTGCATCGTGGTCGGGCGCGACCTCAAGATGTTGCACGCGAACAAATCCGCGCGCCGGCATTTTGGCCGCAAAAACGAACGCACCGGCGGATTGGAATTCAGCGATCTGCCGCAGGCGCTTGGCGCAAAAATTTACCAGGTCTTAAAAACCGGCGCGGCTCTGGAGCCGTTCCGTTATGAACCGGAAAATTCGCCGGGGACGATTTACAACGTCAGTGTGGTGCCGTTCCAGCGCGGCAATTCCGCGCTGCCCAGTTCGGCGTTACTCACGGCCGACGATCTCACGCAGACCGAACAGTTGCGCAAACTTGAACTCGAGGCCGCCAACCTGCGGCTGGTGCGTACGATGGCCGACCGGCTGGCGCATGAGATCGGCAACGCGATGGTGCCGCTCTCGACGCATCACCAGTTGCTCGGCGAGAGATTTGGCGACGCCGAATTCCGTGATTCTCTTGATCTCGCGATGGGCGAAGGGGTCAAGCGCGTTTCCCGGCTCATCAACCAGATGCGCTTCCTCGCGCGCGACGGCTTTATCGAGCAGGAAGCGTTCGCGGTCCAAAAATTGATCGAGGAGGCTTATCAGGAGGCGATGCGGCAACAGCCGTCCGAAGGCATCCGGTTGAAAATGGAGAGCGGCGGCAAACCGTTCATCATCTCCGGTGATCGCGCGGCGTTAAAACACGCGCTGTCAGAAATCATCTTGAATGCGTTGCAGGCGAATCCCAAGGGGCCGCAGGTGGGGGTGAAACTTCAGACCAGTGGCAGTAATGGTGAACGGGCGGTGACAATCGAAGTGCAGGACACCGGCGCCGGTTTCAGCGTGGAGGCGGCCAAAAAAGTTCCCGCGCCGTTTTATACCACGCGCAATGTCGGCCTGGGCCTTGGTTTGGCGGTCACTCAAAAGATCATCGAAAACCATCACGGCAAATTGGAGATTGTTCCGTCGCCATCCGGCATCGTGCGCATTTCCCTGCCGATGGAACATGCCGTGGCCGGGGCGGTTTGAATGGGCATTTAGTCACGGCTCGATGGAGTCTCGGTGCGAGGCCGCACTGGCCATTGGGAAACGGCTCGCGGGGACGCTCGCCCCACCATAAAGGCGCCTCATGTCAGAGCGCTTGTCCCTGCCGTCTGCTTCCGTCAAAGGCATGATTCCATTATCCCGAAGACTGGCTGATGATTTCTTTCATCCGTTCGCAGCCATGAACCAGCCGGAAGCCGGGTTGCAAAATGTCTTCGCCGGGAATTTCAAAAATCCGACCGGCCCGAATCGCCGCCAGTTCCGACCAGCCGGGACGCAATGAGATTTCTGCGGGTTGAACCGGCTTGCCGCACCACGAAGCAAAAATGATCTCTGGATCAGCCTGAATAATTTGCCCTGCTGAAACGATGCGTTCCGGCGCAGCCCGTTTGGTGCGCAAATCGGCAAAAATGTCCTCGCCGCCGGCGCGTTCAATCAATTCGC
>Ga0206867_1144_pt1 | contig 15151 bp, 10 predicted proteins | sample Alteio_BWOrgCont_37_FD_152905 | JGI IMG/M metagenome (GOLD analysis project Ga0206867, IMG submission 152905) | Enriched cells from forest soil in Barre Woods Harvard Forest LTER site, Petersham, Massachusetts, United States -... | ecosystem: Environmental > Terrestrial > Soil > Temperate forest >...
ATATGGCGCTAGCGCCTGCTTGCTGGCCGGCCATGGCGGACGCTGGCTCGGCGAAACCGCGTGGTCGGCAGCCGCGCTGCTCCAGGCGTAATCGAGAACGCGTTGGCCGCGTCGCGCATCTAACAACCTGGCCCGCACGGGATTCAAATGCACGTAGTCTGGCAGCGTCTCGTAATAGTTTCAGCCCGTGATTGCGCACGCCTCCCCCAGGGTTTTCAAGAAATAGCGGCGGTCGTCATCGTCGCTTTAATTGGGTTCCTGCGATTCCCGCGCGCCATTGCGTGGTAGAAGGCTCCTGGGTACTCAATGCGGATGCTGCGTGGCAGGGATTCCATTGTGATTCGCTTCGCGCCCGCTGTTAACTGTCAAGAAATGCGAGCTGGGAAAAACAAGCGCATGGAGAAGTGGAGGCGCGGCGGTTCGTGATCGAGGGAATGGCTATCGTCGGTCTCACCGCGGAGAACGTCAAAGCGCTGCCTTGCAGCGAACCGAAAAAAGCAGCAATCGCGAGGAAGGTAGGGGAGCGGACCACCGTCAGCATGCCTTGGCTCGCCGAGCAATTAAAGCTGCGTAGCGCGGCCAACGCGAGCCATGGCCAACCGCCGCCGCCCTATCCACAGCCGTCCGAACCCTCGCCAACCGCGCCCGCCCCCCGATGAAGGCTCGCATAATGACTACATGGTGGGGAACATTTATAATTCCATAATACACCCTTTGATGCCTTACGGAATCAAAGGGGTGGTCTGGAGCCAGGGCGAAAGCAACGAAAAAACAGCAAGCAATACCGGACCCTTTTCCCGATCATGATTACGGATTGGCGGGGCAATCGGGCCAGGGGGGTTTTACCGTATCCTTTGGTTCAGTCGCCAAACATCAACGAGCCAGCGATTCAGCCGGTTCAACCTTTTGATAAATAACCAGGGATGCGGGAGGCCCAGACAAGCGCACTTTCGCTCCCGAACACGGGTCCGCCGACCACGATGGACGTCGGAGACCCTTATGATGTGCATGCCAGGGACAAACTTTACCGGAACACCGTTCATGACCCCTGTAGCTCCGACGTCACCAGCGGGCTGTGAAGCGCGAGAATGAGCATTGTGAATGCTCGATCATCCTCCCCATCATCTGCCTCGCGATGTTCGTTTAGTCCCGAAAACGTCCGACGATATTACGATCTGGCATTACAGTCCATTGAATGCCCACGCGTTCCTTCTTTCCTTCGACATATCTGTCCTTACCGCTCCGACGGGCCTGCGCAGATGTCAGACATTACCCAATTATAATTGTATCCTTTCGAACAGAAAGAGCAAATCCGTGTCTGTTTGCCAGCTTTCGTCAACTGATCTCTGAATCCCTTGATGAACTGTAAAATCCATGCGCACAACATTAATATTTAGAATAACGTCTCTCGTCCTCTTCTTGTTCTTTTCCCAATCGCTGGCCGAAGAGCCGGTAAAGAAGAACGCCGCTCCGCTAGTGAGCCCTGAGCTGCAAGCAAAGAGCGATCTGAGCGAGATCGCATTGCCCTCGGTTGATTTAGCGAATCCTAAACCAGATGCCACGCGCACCACCGAACAAGCCGCAAAAGCTGAGTCGACCGAGATAAATTCTCGGGCCTCTACCTTTAACAACGACACTCATATTGCAATATTCACGGACAACGTTACCGTTAAGAATCCGGAATTCAACGTTATTTGTGACAAACTAACGGCCACCCTGCATCACGGCCCTCAGGCCAATCCAAAGCGGACTTATGCAACCCCCCTAGGATTGCCTGCGGCGTCTGCGAGCCCTGAGAGCGCGGAGCGAAAAGGAGGACTTCAAAAAGCCCTGGCGGAATCAAATCCCGGGCAAATTGTCACAATCACTCAGGACAAAGTGAATCCTGACGGCTCTGTTAAACATTCTGTGGGGCATTCCCGAAAGGCATTTTATGACGCTGAGACTGGTGACATATTACTCTCCGGTGGCAAACCAGACATGAAGCAGGATGAGAATCTCATGGTGGCGCTCGAAGATCGAACCATTCTAATTTTGAATCGAGATGGCCGCACAAGGTCCGTCGGTCCCAGCAAAACCTACATCATTCAGTCTTCTCCGAACAAGAAAGAGCCCTCCAAGGCGAACGCTGTCGGCCCGTGACGCAACCTCCGATTATTTGAGCCGAGCGCGCACGATCTTCAGGACTCAATCCTGACCTTTTGCGAGCAGCGTTTTCAAGCTCGCTCGTATTAATACCACAATCGAATTTCGCCATACGTGAGATTCTGGTTTACATTTGCTTTCAGATCTACGGTGATCTCGTCTCCAAAGCGAAACTCCAGATTCTCTATTGGTTTGAATGGTCTAAAGGCGAGGCCCCCGTCGAATATGAACAACTGCGGAGTGGCCACGCTTGCGGCAATGAAATGTGCGTCGCCATAAACATACGAGCGGAGCGCCTGTATTTCGTGCGTCACGTAAGCCCGTGCAAACAATCCTGGGGCGAACGTGTTGCCGAGGCCATCGATAAGAGTCTTTGTCGGCATGTAACCAATACTGACATAGCTCAATCGTTCGAGGTCATAAACATCTGCATTTCCGAAATATAGCCGGTTTTCTAGTTGGACTCCATCGTTGTATCCAGATGGATTGGTTGTGGACAGACCACGGTTCAAATTGTTCAGCGCAAAAGCCGAAACGCGAAATTCCAATCGGTTGAGATAATTCCAAGCCGCGCCCACGCCCATGTCAAATTCACGTTTACTGTAATCATATTGTTCCTCATTGCTGGCTGTGCCTCCCGAGCTTGAGCGTTGCGCCCAAAATGCGGTCTCCGTGAACAAATAAAGTTGTTTGTGCGGCAGTAGCCCAATATTCAGACTGAAGTCGGAGGAGAAAAGTGGTTGGTATGCAATCCCGTTTGGAGCCATTCGGTTGCCGGCAGCATAGAGTTTCACACCCAAATCGCCCCACACTTCGGGCCATAAACCGAACGGGCTGAAGTCTCCCATCGTGTTCTCAGAGCGAATAGCCGGACCATCGTAAAACGATAGGCGCACCGCGCCATAAACGAGATTTTGATTGATGCCCTCTCGCAAATCTGAGGTGAGGTCGTCTCCAAGGCGTAGCTCCAGGTTCTGACCGTGCGGGAAGGGGCGAAAAGCCAAGCCGGCGTCCACCGTGAGCAGTCGCGGCGTTGCTACTTGTTCCGCTGTAATACTGGCGTCGGCGTAGAGATATGATCTAATGAACGGAATATCCCATGTCAAATGTGCGCGGGCAAACAGGCCCGGTCTAAATGGATCGCCATCACCGTCAATCAGACTTTTTGACGGCAAATACCCTAAGGCAATAAAATTTACGCGATCAAGATCATAAATGTTGGCGTTTCCAAAATAATAGCGGCCCTCAACCTGAAGCCCGTCATTTTCACCGGACGACGCTCCTGCCGAGGTTCCGCGATTCAGATTATCGAATGTATAGCCCGACAATCTCAATTCGAAACGATCAAACGGATTCCAAGCCACGCCAGCGTTGAGATCAAACTCGCGTTTGCTGAAATCAAAAACTCCCTGGTTGCTATTTGTTACTCCGGGACTCGCGCGCTCCGCCCAGAAATTGGATTCAGTAAAAACGTATAGTTTCTTATTAGGTAACAAGCCTAGATTCAGGCTGAAATCGGATGAAAAGAGCGGAGAGAATGCAGAACCGTTGGGCGCCGTTCGGTTGCCAGTTGCATAAACCTTCAGGCCCACACCACCCCAGATTTCGGGCCAATCAATACCGTGGTATAGCATTCGATCCAAGTCCGCTGTTGCGCCGGGATTGATGTCTTCTTTGGCTGCTAGTTCAGTTGCCCGCTGGCTGGGTAGGAAGCTGTTTTCCCCAGCAACCGCCGGGTTGAATGAAGCGGCGAGCAGCGTGCAAAGAGCAAAGACTCCCCGCGCGCGAGATTGGCCTTTTACGCCAGTCATCGGGAATGCGCCTCGCATCGCATCTGCCGAAATAAGTATTCTCGACGCTGCTCGCGTGGAAGCTGGAGCACCTCGCAATAGGGCCGAAACTTCTTTGGAGCAAGAGGGTAAGGAAGCATTCGCTCTAGTTTTCGCGCGTCTGCAATGGAGATTGGAGTCTGAAGCTTATACCGAATAAAGAGGTATGCAGGTATCGGCAACATGCTGAGACAGAGAACTGTTCCAAGCCCCGATACCCAACCAAGAATTGTTGTGTGCGACGCCCCAATGCCGCATATCTCCGCACCGCAATGAATTGCTGTCCCTATCACACCACCGCTGATAAAGGAACCTAATCTCCACGTCAAATCATAGGAATCGATGTATGGTATGTTAGTCATAAGCGCAGGCTAATCTCGTGTTTGCCAAGCTTTGCTTTCATCATATCGTCATCGCTTTGCGGTTCGCGGGTGGCTGAAGAAGGAAATTTGCGACATATCGCTCTCTCGATTAGGGTTTCCTGAAATGATCCACGGCTCCACTGGCAATGGTAGAAGCATCGTGAACAGGGCTTCCGACAGGGCTTACGCATCAAAATACCAAGCAAATCAGGGCTTTTTGCGAATCAGTGGCGCGAATCTGTGCATTTTCTGACGACGTAAATCGGGAAACCGGCATTTTTACAGGGTAATTTTGATGCGTAAGCCCTGGGGCTTCCGAGGATTTCGCGTTGAGGTATTTTATGTAGCATGTGAATGGTCTCTGTGGTGACCGGCGCTTTTAGACTAAGACCTCACGAGATCGTTCAAAAAGCAACGCTTGAAAACCTCGCATTAAGCTCGGCCTGAATTAATTCAGGAAACATTCATAGAGAATTCAGAAATAATTCAGTTTATCCATTTAGTTGTTGACCATGCTTTAAAGAAACAGCCAGCCAGATTTCCGGACAGCGACAACGCATAATTCTCCTCAAATGACGATCAGAACCTATGACTCGGTGGCTCCGTTTTACGTGCTGCTGGAAAAATTAAGTTTTGGCGATGAACTCAATATCGCCCGGCGCGCATTTATTGAGACGGTTCTCCATGCCAAGAGCACCCTATTGATTGGCGAAGGGAACGGACGTTTTCTCGGCGATTGCCTAAAGAGCAAAGCTGGGGGCGCGATTACAATTCTCGATTCAAGTCGCAAAATGTTGGATCACATTGCCCGCAGGATCAAAAAGACCCGGCACAATACTGAGTTGGAGATGATTTGCGACGAGTTACTTAATTGGCAATCCGAAACTATTCCTGCGTTCGATGTCGTCGTCACCCACTTCTTCTTGGATCTTTTTCGGCCGCTCACGCAACGGAGAGTGATTGAGAAGATCACCCGCATTTCGAAATCAGACACAGCCTGGATTAATGTCGATTACCGTCCATTAGGCAAGACGGGTTCGTCGCGCCTCATTGACTGGCTGCAATATCGCTTTGATCGGCTTTTATGCGGAGTCGGGACCGACCGCCATTATGACCCCTCAGTTTTAACGAAAGAATTCGGGTGGATCGTCCAAGGAGAGCGCCAGTTCTTAAAAGGAACGGTGGTGGCGCAGTTGCTAGTGAAGGCATCTTAAACTTTAGTCGCATTTGCCTTTTATCGCTGACATGATGTCTCACTGTCTGGACTTTCGCTTATCTGGCTACAAATGAGGCCCAAATGCGTGGTGATTGTGATTAGCGCCCAATGACCACGCACCGCGCGGGCGAAGACCGTGGCGTCCGCGGCGATGCTGGTGATGAAAAAGCGTCGTTCGGTGGTCACCTTGCCTTGAATCTCGCGAATGGATTCAACCATTCCTGCGGAGCAAATGTTCTTCCATTGATCGTGATGAGTGAGCCACCCGATCTCGTCGCTCACCCAGAACCGGCGGGTCTCGATCCGTCCGTGAAGACACTCTTTGGTCTCCAGATAATCGTAAGAGACGCCGGATAAACTACCCGCCACGCACTCTTCAATTCGGCGGCAGGGGTCAGTCCTCCCATGTGAGACCTTCCGTCGCGCGGGTGGATGGATGTCTCGGAGGATTTCCTCAACAATGCACCGCGCCACAGTTCCGTGCGCGGTAGGGGAGCCGCGGACTTGCGTTTTCGGAATTTGGCGCTCGACATTTGTATCTGAATCGGCATGAGCGCTCTTTGTGAAAGAAAACAAACCATCGTCGCGATCTCGGAAAAAAGACGCCGAGAATCTTGATGCTTTCTGGCCTGAGCGGATGGAGTTCGCCCAGCAAGCGGTTTGGCCGAAACGCCGGATCGCCGGAAATCGAGCCGTCCGTCACCAATCCCGACAACCAAACCGCGAAAAATGGGGCGCCGAATCCGAAACCCACGACGGAATTGACTCAACCTCGCTAGCGCAGAGGCGGATGCTAGAGTGGCGAAAGCCGTCCAACCCTCGAATCGCCTCGAAGAGCCTCCGGTTTGCTTTGATCGGTTTGATTGAGGCTCCGGCCTCCATGCAGTCGGCGCTACTGCGACGGTTCAAGGGCGCTGCCGCGCGGTGCATTCACTCGGATTCACAATGATTCACCCCTCGCATTTCAAAATCTCGCGACCTCCCTCACCGGCCCCATGTCATGAAACCACCACCCACCCTACCCTGGCCCCATCTTCTTTTTTTGACCCTTTTGCACTCCCGCTACTGCGGGACGGCCAAACTCCGTCGCCCAAATTCCACCAATTTTACTTTGATCGGTTTGATTGAGCCTCCGGATTGCGGCTCCTGGCGCTCTGCTGTTACCCGGTTGAAGCTCCGGCTTCTACGCGGTATGCGCTCCGCGCTGGGCTATGCGCTCTCGCGCGGTGCATTCGCGTTTTGCGCTGCGCTTCTGCGCAGTGTGTTCCATGCAGTTGGCGTTACCGCGAAGGTTCAAGGGCGCTGCCGCGTGGCGCATTCAGTTGGATCACTTGGATCACTTGGATCACTTGGATCACTTGGATCACTTGGATCACTTGGATCACTTGGATCACTTGGATCGCTTGGATCGCTTGGATCGCTTGGATCGCTTGGATCGCTTGGATCGCTTGGATCGCTTGGATCGCTTGGATCGCTTGGATCGCTTGGATCGCTCGGATCGCCTGGCTTCACTCGGATCGCTTGGATTCACTTGGATCACTTGGATCACTTGGATCGCCCGTTTACTTTCCAGTCTCCGGTCTCCGGTCCCCGATTTCTGGTCTCGGTTGGATCACTCGGATCACTCGCCATCGTATGACCAGAAGGCCCCAATATTGCTTTGATTTACTTGGATTAACTCGGATTCAGCCCCTTTTCCGGCTTCCATCAATCGCAATCCGCAACCCAGCTCAATTCAGTTTGCCGGCCCGAATCCAGCACCCGCTTCGACGCGTTCCTCATTTTTCATTTTTCATTTTTCATTTGCCATTTTGTCATTCTCGCCCCTTGCCCTTTTCACCACCATCCCCGCGACGGACTCTGGGCCTTGAGCACCTCGGCAGGCTCGGTGCGTGCCTTGAGCTTGTCGAAACGGCGCCTCTCCCGAAAGCCTCGCTGATTTCGTCATTCACCTCGCCCGCGCTTCCCGTTCAGTTTGCCCCCCGAACCCGGCACCCGCGTCGATGCGTTCGTCATTCGTCATTCTGATTTCGTCATTCACCTCCCGCCGCGCTTCCCCTAGCGTATCCAACCCACCTCAAATCCCCGCAAATCCATTCGATTCACCCTCCGTCGGACCGCCAATGTCCCTCCCCCTCTGACACTCTCCCCGCATGCCCGGCCTGCATATCTACAAGAGCAATCGCCTCGAGACGCTTTCTGAAGCGCTTGCCGAGGTCACCCGCGCGCCCCTGCGCTCGGTGCTTCAGCCGGAAATGATCGTCGTCCAGAGCCTCGGCATGCGCCGCTGGCTCTCGCTCACGCTGGCGGGCCTCCACGGCGTGGCCATGAATCGCGAATTCCCTTTTCCCGCGGATTTCATCCGCCGGGTGTTTCACGCCGCGTTTCCCGATCTCCAGGAAGACCGCGCGTTCGATCGCGAATTGCTGCCCTGGCGCATTCTCAAGCATCTGCCGGAATGGCTGGACCGGCCCGGATTCGAGGAACTGGCGCGCTACCTCCAGGGCGATGTCCGTCCCCTGAAGGAATTTCAACTCGCGCGGAAGATCGCGGCCAACTTCGACAGCTATCTGGCGTATCGCCCGGAGTGGATTCTGGAGTGGCAGGCGGGGCGCGGCCAGGAGTGGCAGGCGCAACTCTGGCGCGCGCTCGCTCGCGGCCATGAAAAGACGCACATGCCCTTCCTCGCTCAGCGCCTGCTGCGGGAGCTTTCCCTCGGCCGAACGGATCTCTCCCGGCTCCCCGAGCGCATAGCGTTTTTCGGCATCTCCAGCCTGCCTCCGTTCCATTTCAACGTGATCGCCGAAGTGAGCCATCACCTCGATGTCCATTTCTTCCATCTCGAACCGACCGATCTCTACTGGGGCGACATCCGCTCCGTCAAGGAGCAGGATCGCGCGTTGCGCCGGCGCCCCCAGGACCAACTCTCCGCGGAGGATCTGCACTTCGAAACGGGCCACCCTTTGCTTTCCTCCATGGGGAAGGCTGGGCGCGATTTCACCCGGCTTTTGCTCGACGTGGATGCCGAAAGCGAGGAGTCCCTTTTTCAACCCGACCCCGCCCCGCGCCATCTGCTCGCGCATTTGCAGGCGGATATTTTTCAGCTCGTGGATGGCTCGGAACCGGCGGAATTCACCGTCGAGCCCGGCGATCAGTCCATCCAGGTGCACTGCTGCCACAGCCCCATGCGCGAATTGGAAGTGCTTCACGATCAATTGCTCGCGCTCTTCGAAGCCGATCCCGCGCTCACTCCGCGCGATATCCTCGTCACGATGCCCGATGTCGAGGGCTACGCGCCCTTCATCGAGGCGGTTTTCGGCGCGCCGGAATCGCCGGACGTGGAGATCCCGTTCAGCATTGCCGATCGCAGCGCGCGCATGGAGAGCACCATCGCGGACGTGTTTTTGCGGCTGCTCGATCTCACGGGCGGACGATTCGGCGTGACGGGCATTTTTTCCCTCCTCGAAACGCCGGCCATCCAGCGCCGCTTCGAGTTCACCGAAGACGATCTCCCGATTCTTCGGGCGTGGGTCCGAAAAACCGGCATCCGCTGGGGCATCGATTCCGCGCATCGCGCCGGCCTGGGCCAGCCCGCGTTCGATCAGAATACGTGGCGCTCGGGCCTGCGCCGACTGCTCCTCGGCTACGCACTGCCCGGAGACGAGCGGACGCTTTTCGAAGACATCCTCCCGGTGCGCGAAGTGGAGGGCGCCCTCGCGGCCACGCTCGGCCATTTCATCGATTTCGCGGAGTCGCTTTTCGTCCAGGTGCGCGGCCTGGAGTCCGCGCGCCCGCTCGCGGAATGGGAACGCGCTTTGCGCGCCGTTCTCGATGCGTTCTTTTCGGATGACGACGAATTTACCGATGAATTGCATCGCATCCGCGCCGTGCTGGAGGCGCTCGGTCAGGCGCAGACGGACGCCGATTTCACCGCTCCCATCGAGTTTGCGGCCATCCGCGAGCATTTGCTTTCCGCGCTGGCGGATACGGATTCGGGCGTCGGTTTCCTCGCCGGAAGCGCCACCTTCTGCGCGCTGAAACCCATGCGCAGCATTCCCTTCAAGGTCATCTGCATGCTCGGCATGAATGACACCGCTTTTCCCCGGCACGATGCGCCTCCCGCCTTCGATCTCGCCGCCGCGCACCCCCGCGCGGGCGACCGCAATTTGCGCGAGGACGACCGCCATCTCTTTCTCGAAACGCTCCTCTCCGCGCGCGAGACGCTGTACATCAGCTACTCCGGCCTCTCGAATCGCGACAACAAGGAATCGCCGCCCTGCGCGCCCGTGGGCGAATTGCTCGACTATCTCGACACGCGCTTTCCTCCACCCCAAGGCCGCTTCCGGCGCGCATCGCTGGTCAAGAAGCATCGCCTGCAACCCTTTAGCAGCGCCTACTTTCAGCCCGGCGGACCGCTCTTCAGCTATTCCCGGGAAAATTTGCGCGCCTGCGAGCAAGCCAGCGTTCCCCGCCACGCGCCCCCGGCTTTCGCCGAGATCCCGCTTCCCGAACCCGAAGCGGAATGGCGCGAAATCGATTGGGAAAGCCTCGCGCAATTCTTTGGCAATCCCGCCCGCTATTTCGCCCGGGAGCGGCTCGGCCTCCGGCTGCCCTCCGAGGCAACTCCCTTCGACGATTGCGAACCGCAGACGCTCGACCGCCTGGACCGTTTCGGATTCGAAGACGATCTAACCCGCGAGGCACTCACCACCGGCCACCTCCCACCCAACGGCCTCCCGATCGCCCGCGCCACCGGTTCGCTCCCACCCGGTTATCCCGGCGACTCCGAATACCAGACGCTCCGCCAGGGCGCCGGCGATCTCGCGCAGAGGATTCGGGCACACGTCCCAGGCCGACCGCTCGCGCCGATTTCCGTGGATCTGAAATTCGGCGAGTGGCGCCTTTCGGGCGTGCTGCGCGATGCCTATCCCGCGGCGCTGCTCCGGCATCGCTCCGCGAATTTCAAGGCGAAGTATCTGCTGGGCGCATGGATCGCCCATCTGGTTTTGCAATGCGCGGCGCCGGACGGTGCCCCGAAAGACACGCTGCTTTTCTCGCGCGACACCACATTTCGTTTTCGACCCGTGGCCGACGCCATGTCCGTGCTGCACGATTTGATCGCTCTGTATGCCGAAGGGCTGGGCCTTCCGCTGCCTTTCTTTCCGAATTCCTCCTACGAATTCGCCAAACGCACCCTCGAGGGTGACGATCACTCTCCGTCCAAAATCATCGAATTCGCCCGCGCGAAATGGCTTGGAACCGACTTTGATCCCGGAGAAGCCGATGACCCCTGGATTCAGCTTTGCTTCCGGGGCGCGCTTGATCCCCTGAATCTCCGCTGGCAGGAGATCGCGCTCGGCGTCTTTGAACCGCTGCTGGCTCATCGGGAGAAGGTGGAATCATGACGCAGCCATTTGATTTGCGCACCGCGGATCTCGCGCCCGGCGTCACGCTCCTGGAAGCCAGCGCCGGCGCCGGGAAAACCTACACGCTGGCGGGGCTCTTTTTCCGTCTGATCACGGAGCACGACCTCGCGCCCAGCCAGATCCTCGTTTCGACCTACACGGAAGCCGCAACCGCCGAGCTGCGGGACCGCATTCGCACGCTCCTCCGCAACGCGCTGCTCGCAAGCGCCACGGGTGAAAGCGAGGACGAGTTTCTTCGGAACTGGTTTGCCGATCGCCATGTCCCTCTCGAAACCGCGCGGGAGCGGCTCGCGCGCGCCATCCGCGGCTTCGACGAAGCCGCCATTCACACCATCCACGGCTTCTGCCGCCGGATGCTGCAGGATCGCGCCTTTGAAAGCGGCCTGGTTTTCAACGCGGAACTCATCACTGATCAGGAACCGCTCCTGCGCGAACTCGCCGACGATTATTGGCGCGCCCATTTTCACACGGGCGAACCGGCCATCGCCGCCCTGGCGATCGCGGAAAAGCTCAGCGCCGCGGGTCTGGCCCGGCTGCTGCAATCCGTCGTCTCGCATCCCCTCCTCCACGTTTTGCCCGAGGGAATATCGCTCGACGCCACATTCGCCGAAATCGCCGCGCTCTTTTCGGAGTTGCGCAGTCAGTGGCCGAATTGGCGCGCGAAAGTTGAAAGCCTGCTCTCCGATCCCCAGTGGGCCAAAAATTCCTTCATCCATCTCTGCTCCACCGCGCTGCGTCTGGCCGAGGGCTGCATCGCCGACGCCGCAACCCCTTGGGAATCCTACGCCGCCCTGGAAACTTTTACTCCCGCGAATATTCAGAAGGCGGGAGTGCGCGCGAAAAAGACCGCGCCCCAGCACGCGTTCTTCGATCTCTGCGGCCGGGTCGAAGACGCGCGGCGCGCGCTGAAAACCGGCATCGAGTCCGATTTCCTCGACTGGGCGCGCGCGGAATTGCCGCGCCACAAAACCCAGCGCAACGTCATTACCTTCGACGACCTGCTGACGCGGCTGCACGGCGCGCTGCAGTCGCCCTCCGGCGATGCGCTGGCGTCCGTCATTCGCAGCCGATTCCGCGCCGCGTTGATCGACGAGTTTCAGGATACCGATGCCGTCCAGGAAGCGATTTTTCGCCGGCTGTTTCGGAACGGCGCGAGCTGGCTCTTCCTCATCGGGGATCCGAAGCAGGCCATCTACGGCTTCCGCGGAGCGGACGTATTTACCTACCTCGCCGCCGCGGAAGGCGCGCGGCGCTTTCATCTCGGCCACAACTTCCGCTCCACCACGCAACTCGTCACCGCGGTGAACACGGTTTTCTCCCACGGAAAGAAGCCGTTCGTCATCGATGAAATCTCTTTCGACACCGTCCAAGCCGCGGGCCGTTCGGACGCCCATGCCCTGAAAGCCGACGGCAAACCGCTCATCCCTTTTCAAATCTGGGCGTGGCACAGCGAGGATTTGCTGAGCATCAAGGCGGCGAGCGATCTCCTGCCGCGCGTCGTGGCCGCGGAAGCCGCGCGCATGCTCGCCGGCGGGATCATGCTCGGGGAAAGGCCGCTCGCGCCTTCCGATCTCGCGGTGCTCGTGGTCAAAAACGCGGAGGCCCGCCTGGTGCAGGCCGCGTTGAACGCGGTCGGCATTCCCAGCGTGCTGCTCACGGACGAAAGCGTGTTTCAATCCGAGGAGGCGCGGGAGCTTCACACCCTTCTGGCCGCGGTCGCCGAGCCTTCGCACGAAGGCCGCCTCCGCGCCGCGCTCTCCACGGAGGCTCTCGGCTTTCCCGCGGATGCCATCGAGGCGCTCCAACGCGACGAGATCGCCTGGGAGCGCTGGCTGCTTCGCTTTCAGCGCTACCATGAATTCTGGCGGAACTCCGGATTCATCCCGATGTTTCGCCATCTGCTTCAGGAGGAAAATATCCGCTCCCGGATGCTCCGCTTCGGAAATGGCGAGCGCCGGCTCACAAATCTTTTGCACCTGGGCGAACTGCTTCACCAGGCGTCCGCCGAACGGCGGCTCGGTCCGAATGCCCTCCTAGCCTCGCTGGCGGAGCAACGCCACTCGAAGACGCCGGCCGGAGGCGGCCACGAATTGCGGCTCGAGCGCGACGAGGCGGCGCTGCAAATCGCGACCATTCACAAAAGCAAGGGGCTCGAGTATGGCGTGGTCTTTTGCCCCTTCTCCTGGAACAAAGCGGAGCTGCGGAAAGAGCATCGCGTCTTTTTTCATGAGGCCACCGTCGAGCGCCGGCTCACGCTGGATCTCGGCTCGGAACAGATGGAAGAGCACATGAAGATCGCCACGCGCGAGCGCCTCGCGGAGCACACGCGCCTTTTATACGTGGCGCTCACCCGCGCGCGGCTCCAGGCGCACTTCATCTGGGGGCGTTTCGACAAACACGCTATCTCCGCCGCCAATTGGGTGCTGCATCCGCTGCACGCGCATGACGACCTGAAAACCATGGCCGACAACTGGAAGGCGCTTTCCGCGGAAACGCTGCGCGGCGAATTGCACACCCTCGCCGCGCGCGCTCCGGAGTCCATCGCGGTCATCGATCTTCCTGCCGACACCACGCCGCGCTACGCCCCCCCTCAGACCGAAAAGCTCACTCTCACCGCCCGCGAATTCCACGGCCGCATCGTGCGCGATTGGCGGATCTCCAGCTTTTCCTCGCTCACCCTGGAACGCGATGACGAGCAACCGGACCACGATCCTCAGGTGTTCGACCCCTCGCCTTCCGAAGCCGCCATCAAAGAAGAGGGCATCCACGCCTTTCCCCGCGGGAAAAAAGCGGGCTCCTGCCTGCACGAGGTCTTTGAACAAATCGACTTCACGCAACCGGACAAAGTGGAGGAGGTGGTGAAATGGAAACTGGGGGCCTTCGGATTCTCCCGCCAGGAATGGCTGGCGCCCGTGACCGCCTGCGTGCGGAACACGCTGGCCGTCGAATTGGAACCCGGCCTTTCCCTCGATCGCATCGCTGCGGCATCGCGGCTCATCGAGCTGGAATTCTATCTGCCCGTGAACCAATTGACCGCCGACGAACTGCTGCGAACGCTCGGCCCCGATGCCGCCGCCGGTCTGCGCTTCGAGCCCCGGCGGGGGATGCTCAAGGGCTTCATCGATCTCGTGATCATGCACGAGGGGCGTTTTTTCATTCTCGATTGGAAATCGAATCATCTCGGGCCCCATGTCGGATCTTATGCGCCGGAGGCGCTGGCCGCCGCGATGCGCCAGCATCACTACGGTCTCCAGTACAACCTCTATACGCTCGCGCTGCATCGATACCTTTCGTTGCGCCTCCCGGACTACGAGTACGACACGCAATTTGGCGGCGTGTTTTACATCTTCCTCCGCGGCGTGGATCCCGCGCAACCCGCCAGCGGCATTTTTCACGCGCGAACGTCTCGGGATAGCATCGAGGAACTGAGCCTCTCTCTCAGCGGAGGAATATGAACGAAGAAATCGCCCCAGGCCCGCTCGATCGTCATTTCGCCCAGCTCATGGTGGAGTTGAATGGATCTCCTTCCGAGGAATTGAAACTCGCCGCCGAGAGAGTCAGCGCGCAACGCGGCCAGGGAGATATTTGCATTTCCGTGCACGAGCTTGGCGGAGATTCCATCGAGCAAAAGCTGCGCGCCACGCGCGTTATCGGCGCCCCGGGCGAGAACAAGCCGCTCATCCTCGACGCGCATGGGCGGCTCTATCTTCAGCGCTATTGGGCCTACGAACAACAACTCGCCAATGCCATCCGCGCGCGCCTCGCCGCCCCCGCGCCGCAAGTCGATTCCAAGCTGCTTCAGCGTGAACTGCGCAAGTTCTTCAAGAATGACCCGCGCACGCAATGGCAGCAGCGCGCGGCCGAGACCGCGGTGCGGAAGAATTTCTGCGTCATCACCGGCGGTCCCGGCACGGGAAAGACGCGCACTGTCCTCATCGTCCTGATGCTGCTGCATGCGCAATTTGCCGCGCGCGGCGCGGCGCCCCGGATCACCCTCGCCGCGCCCACCGGCAAGGCAGCCGCGCGCATGAAGGAATCCATGCAGGCCACGCTGGCCTCCCTGCCGGAGGCGAAAGCATTTGCCGAGCATCTGCCTTCGGATGCCACCACCGTGCATCGGCTTCTCGGCACGATCCCCGATTCCCCCTATTTCCGCCGCAATGCCGAGCATCC
>Ga0206867_1146_pt1 | contig 14995 bp, 15 predicted proteins | sample Alteio_BWOrgCont_37_FD_152905 | JGI IMG/M metagenome (GOLD analysis project Ga0206867, IMG submission 152905) | Enriched cells from forest soil in Barre Woods Harvard Forest LTER site, Petersham, Massachusetts, United States -... | ecosystem: Environmental > Terrestrial > Soil > Temperate forest >...
AGAGGGCTGACGGCAAATCAGATTTGCCTGCTACTGAGGCCAGCGAATGAAAGGCGCCAAGATACTCCCGCTGTGCAGTCTCATAGTCCACTTTCGCGTGTTCCGCCTCTACTTCACTTTGCAAAACGTCTGGAGACGGAAGCTGTCAGAGGTTACGAACAAGGTTCGACGCTGTTGAGAGGGGTGTGTTTACGTTGGACACCGGACGCATGTACACAGTGGAACTGTATGCAAGGGTACCCGTTACCGAGCCGCTCTTGAACATAGGCAGTGAAAGCGGAGGATATCTTAATCGGAGCTAAATGACGGCTTGGTCATCTTTGCGCCGCCTGTTGATGTTCTGGAGCCGGGTTATTGGCCTTGCGGTTTGAGGATTGGCGCACGCAGCGGCGTGGTTTCGATCTCGATACGCGTGTCTTTGGGGAAGACCACGTTGCGACCGGGCTGGATGAAGTTGTCGTAGACGGACGGGGCGGCGGCATAGTAGCCAAGACCGGCCGCAAGGTTGCGATCGCCGACGGCGATGCCGACGATACGTCCGATAAGACCAAAGCCGTTGGAGGCGACACCAGTCTGGAGTGTGAGGTTGCCGTCCTCGTCAAGCGCGCGCCCGGCGAGCATTGTGAGCGATCACACTGGATTTGTTGTGCGGCGTGATCGTGCCTTCGGCATCGAGTGAGAGATCCTGAGGATAATGGCGTAGGACTTCAACCTGCAGACTCGTTCCGCTGGGCAATATTGGCATCTGCGAGGCAGGAGCTGCCGGAACGGGCGCTGGGGCGGGCTTGGCCGGCGGACGGTGCTCAAGGCTTTGCGCGCATGCAAGCGATGCGCATCCCAATGAGATCAGTATGGGACGAAATGAGTGCGTGCCCAAGCGGCTCAGCGAGAAAGACAAGGAAAGCTCCTACGGGTTTGATTCTAATCTGTCGCGGCATGCGCGCAATCGCGAGCGGTCACTCGGTATTGGCTTGAGGGCGGAGCGCAGCTAATTTCTGGCTAAGCTTCTCCCGATGCGAGGATTTCGGCGTTAGTTGTGCGGCCTACAGACATCCTTTCACTCGAACGACGTAAGCTGGTGGCACCTGAGCGGAGGATAGAGCGCGGCGGAGACACAACTCGAGCGCCGACTCAGGTGCTGAAGTGGCTGGGGCGGCGAAAGCCGCCCCTAAAAAGTCCAGCCATTTTGGCGACAAGGCGATAAATCTCGGGGGTTAGGGGCAGAGCCCCCAATTAGAGTGGATTGGTCGCTTTGCTCTGTGCCACGAGGAGCAGGTCAGTCTGGTCGTGCGGATGACGAATCCTCTCCGCGGAGCGGGTTGTATGCGGCCTCAACCTCATCGTGGAATGGTGTGACCGAAAGCCGCTCTGACCACGCCTCCCAGGGTGTGCGACCGTTCAACGAATCCGTGAACGCGTATTGATTGTAGTGGTCCTGCCATTCTTCCAACCGTTGCGACAGGTCGGGACTCTTCAGATTGGCATTGCGATAAAACTCATCCAGATCGGTTCGCTGTGAACGCTCGACCCTACCGTTCAAGTGTGGTGAAGCCGGCCTGACCGGGCGGAATTTGATCGCGTACTCCATTAGCTTTTCCTGGAACGAGTAGGCGAAGAATTCCCGGCCACGATCTGTCTGAATCGCCTGAATTGGAAAGGGGAATTCTTCAATTTGGAAGGGCGAGGCACTCATCCAGCGCACTGACAAAAACCTTAAGAATTCTGAGTTCCGGGCGGACGACCGGCTAGCCGAGAACATCTGATTGTCATTTGCCCTCGAACATCACGGTCTCACTGGCGATCGAAGACCTGGATTTTGGGCTTGGCCTGGCCGGGAATACGCGTGGTGATCGTGAGGGTCTTGCCGTCCGGAGAGACCTCGACCTGCTGTGTGTCCAAGACCTTGCCGTCGATCTTGTCAGTCAGTTCGACGGCGCGATCGCTCAGACGCCGGCCTGAAATGGCATAACCCGCCGGCAGATTGGGGCCCTCCGCTGCGTAGTCTTTGCCATCGAACTTTATGCTCTTCGTCATCTTCTGGGCTGGATTGATGAAGGAGAGGCCGTTGTCGTCGTAGCTTTGAACCTGCAACTCCAAGACGGAGTTGACCTGCTCAGCGGTGCTTTCCCAGGTGCCGGCAAAGCCGGACGTGCCCGCAGTTCGCGTGTACACGTAGAGGAGATTGCTGGTGGAGCCGTCAGCCCGATAGCCGGTGAAGTTGTCGGTGAGGGTGTTGCCGTCGGAGGAGAGGTCCCAGATGGCGGAGATGGTGACGCGGCCGCCGGTCTTGCGTACGACCTTCCATTGATGGGGAGACAGGACTGTGACGGCGAAGTTGGTACCGAAGATACCGGGCTGATCGGTGCCGTCGGCGACGATGGTCTCGGCGTTGTCGCCGGAGAAGATGAAGGTGTATTTGTTGGGACCGGCCGCTTCGACCTTCATCTGATCGGTGAGCTTGCTTTTTGCAGGGTTCAGCTTCCAGGTCCCGGCGAAGGGATTGGTGGCCGCCCACAGTGAGCCGGTGAAGAGAAAGACGACGAGAAGTTGACGAAGGGATCGCATGGCCATGGAGTTCTCCGAAGGTGAATTGGGGATTGGTACCGCGGCTTGAGAGAAAGCATGTTCAGGGCCAATGGCAGAACCGGGTGCGGGGGAGACGCGGAACGGTTTTTGAAGAGTGCAGGTCGCGCGGTGGGGTTGCGAAGTGCGGCCGCGGTGACCGCATCTTCTGTCCATCCCCGCCCGCCGTCCCTCGGCCGCGGCCGAGGGACGGCGGGCGGGGATGGACAGAAGATGCGGTCACCGCTGTTCACCAGCGGGCAGTGCTGTGCCGAAAGTGGACAGGGAAACCACGCAGCCTCCGGTCGAGTAATCGCCTACTCCGTCGAAACTCATCGACTCCGGATGAGTTTCCTCCATATAGGTGGGTCGCAGACCCATGCAAAACTCGGGAGTAGCCCTGAGATCGAGATTACGCTTGACAATCGATTGTACACATAATAGTTTTATGCCTATGGTTGTTACACCTAAATCAGGAATGCCTGCTGGCGCGCTTCCCATGCTAATTCTGCGTGTCCTTCAATCCGGTTCGTTGCACGGCTATGCGTTGGCGCAGCGGATTCACATACTGTCCAGCGAAGTGCTGGCGGTGGAAGAGGGACTGCTCTACCCGACGTTGCAAAAAATGCTGGTCAAGGGCTGGGTGACGGCCGAGTGGGGCATTTCGGAGACCAACCGCAAGGTGCGCTTCTACCGCCTCACGCCGGAAGGGCGCAAGCACCTGAAGGCTGAGCTATCGGACTACGATCGCGTGACGCAAGCGATTCAGGACATATTGCGCACCGCATAACAGACACAACCAACCAGGAGGCCTGTCTTGGGTGAAATCTTCCGGCGCATTCGCTACCTTATCAACCGCCGCCGCTTCGATGCGGAACTGGAAAGCGACATGGAGTTTCATCGCGAGATGGCGGCACGCGCGGGGCGCAGCAACTTTGGCAACACGCTACGTATGCGGGAACAAGCGCGCGAAGCTTGGGGCTGGACCTGGCTGGATCGGCTGGCGCAGGACTTGAGCTATGCGGCGCGTACGCTAGCGCACTCCCCGGGTTTCACGGTGACCGCGGTACTGGTGCTGGCGATCGGCATTGGTGTGAATGTGGCGGCCTTCAGCCTGTTCAACATGGTGGCGCTGGAGCCCCTGCCGGTGCGCGATCCAGACTCGCTGGTGCGTCTGCAAAGGCGGTCACCGGAGATCATCAGCGGTCAGATGCCCTATGCTACGGCGATGTTTTACCGCGACCATGCGAAGACGCTCTCAGGCGTGCTAACGATGATGGGAGCGCGGCTGAGCATCGAAGACGATCTGGAGCCCGTGAAGACGAACTTTGTGAGCGCTAACTTCTTCAGGGAACTGGGTGCGACTGCAGCCTACGGGCGTTTGCTGGTTGCCGAACGCGACGAAGCTGCCAATGCACCGCCTGTGGTGGTGCTGGGGCACGAGTTCTGGCAGAGGCGGTTCGGGGCAGATCCTGACATTGTGGGCAAAGTGATCCATCTGAATCGCAGGCCGGTGACGGTCGTGGGGGTGGAGCCCTTCGGCTTTCCGAGCCTTGATGGCCAGGGAGCAGAAGTGTGGCTCCCGATGACCCAACAGCCCTACTTTTTTGAGGGCAGCAAGGTGCTGACGGATGTGTCGAATGGCTCGGTGCGTGTGTGGGGCAGGCTTGCCAGGGGAGCGACCGCCAGCCAGGCAGAACAGGAGCTGCTGGGATTAACCAACGAGCTGCGCAAGCAGTATCCAAAGGACATCTGGAAGGACGAATACATTCGCAGTGACCCAGGCGGGCACCTGCATGTGATGGAGCCTGAGATGTACAAGGTCACGGAGATGGTGGGAGTGCTGACTCTACTGATTCTGGCCGTGACCTGCGCAAACCTGGGTGGGTTGCAGCTGGCGCGTGGCGTAGCGCGGGAGCGGGAGATGGGCATTCGGTTGGGTCTGGGGGCCAGCGCAGCAAGGATATTTCGGCAGCTGCTGACGGAGAGCCTAGTGCTTGCGCTGATAGGTTCGGCGGCGGGCCTGCTGCTGGCCTGGGCGACCCTGAAAATTGTGCTGGCAAAGACAGCTTCACCTGTATGGCTGAGTGCAACGCCGGATTGGCGGGTGCTGGCATTTGTGGTGGCGATGGCGCTGATGGCGACGCTGCTGTTCGGATTTGCTCCCGCGCTGCAGATTGCCCGTCAGCGGCAGCGTAAGACACTGGCACGACAGCTTCTGGTGGGCGCGCAGATTGCTGCAAGCTGTGTGTTACTCATCGTGGCGAGTCTCCTGGTGCGGGCTGCCCAGCATGCCCTTTATACCAATCCGGGGTTTGGCTATGAGCGGGTGGTATCGATCGATCCGGGGCTGGGCCAGCATGGGTACACGCCGGCGGCTGCAGGGGAGTACTTGGGCCAAATGCAGAGCCGGCTGGAGGCGCTGCCGGGGGTAACGGTGGTTTCGCTGGTGAAGCTGGCTCCGCTGGGACACTCCATTGCCAGGGAGGACACGGAGATCAATGGGCGTAAGGCTTCGATTTATCCGAACTGGGTGGACGAGCGATACTTTCAGGCGATGGAGATTCCGGTGCTTATGGGGCGGAGTTTCTTGCCAAAAGAAAAGAACGCGGTAGTAGTGAGCGAAGCGTTGGCGCGGCGGCAGTGGCCGGGCGAGAATCCGCTGGGGAAGAAGTATGGGGAGAACACGGTAGTGGGGGTGGCGGGGAATGCACATGTGAACGCGATGAACGACGGGGATTCCCTGGAGGCTTATTACTCGGCGCAGCCGGCCGATATGCCGGACATGGTGGTTCTGGTGAAGAGCACAGGAGCACCCGACGGGCTGACACCGATAGCGAAGTCGATAGTGGAGAGCCTCAACCCCAAGCTGTTTCCAGAGATTAGCCTGTTGAGGTCCGGGTTTCGCAAAGACATGGAGCAGGTGGAACTCGTGGCCTCCACAGTGACGCTGATCGGACTGGTTGCCGTGGCTCTGGCCGGGGTGGGCATTCTTGGCCTGGTCTCCTTCTCGGTCTCGCAACGACTGAAGGAGATAGCCATTCGCATGGCTTTGGGGGCGACGAAGGTGCAGGTGCTTGCAGCGGTGCTGCGGCAGTTCGCATGGCCTGTAGCGCTCGGCATGGCGGCAGGGGCCGGGATCGCCGCAGCGGCTTCCGGAGTATTGCGCATCGCCCTTTACGGAGTGAGCAACCTTGACCCGGCGAGCTACGCTGCGGCGATTCTGGTGTTGATGGCGATCGTGGGCCTTGCGGCGCTCTTGCCCGCGCGGCGCGCGTTGCGGATGGACCTGGCAAAAACATTGCACTACGATTGATTCCTCGTCGACCGCAGGTTCTAACGGAGTTGCCCGCTCACGCTCGCACTCACAGGAGCGCAAGATTGTCGAAACCCAGCGACATCGCTCATGGACCGGACTCGTCCCGATCCGCGCATTCCACGCCGCAATCTCAATGTTGGTTTCGCCCAATCAGGCGCATGATCATTTTCCATCGGACATTTCCGAATGGAGACTGTCATGCTCGAACACTATTTCGTCAAACCTTCCACCATCGATAAGATCCGCGGCATACTGGCTTGGTTCCCAAATTGAGAGCTACGTGGAATGGATGGAAGTCCACGGTTACGCCCGGCCCACTGTGCTTCGCAGCGTGCCGCTTCTATGTCACTTCGCCGAGTTCGTAAAGAAGAGAGGCTGTACAGAGATTGCTTCGGCCAGTGCTTTTGTCGAGGAGTTCGTAACACTATGGTTGAGCCAGCATGCTGCTGAGGCAAAGACGGCAGCGTCACTGCGCAAGCATCGGATATTCAATGAGAGCGCAATACTACAGATTCTGCGGTTAGCCTGCGAGGGGCACGCGAGGCGCAATCGCCACCGCCGTTCTTTTCCACTCGAATCCGCAGTCCCTGGGTTCGCTGAGTATTTGCGATGTGAACGTGGGTTTAAAGACGCAACAATCTACAATTATCGTCGCCACCTGAGCGAATTTGCAGAGTACCTTAGCCAAGCCGGCGTCGCTTCTTTCAGTGAGTTGTCTCCGCCACTTCTGGCTGCTTTCATCGTCGAACGGGCGCCTAGAATGGCTCCCCGCACCCGTCGTGATCTCTGCGGTCATTTGCGGGTATTGCTGCGGTTCTGTCACCGCGAGGGGATTACAAATCGGGATCTAACTGAAGCGGTTGGGATGTCACAGGTATATCGCCTGGACGACGTGCCTCGCTCCATTACCTGGGATGAACTTCGTCGCATGCTGGATGTGGTGGAGAGAAGAACGATTCGGGGACGGCGGGATTATGCCATCCGTGTCGTGCTCCGCAGGATCCGATCAGTGCCGCTGCCGTATCATCCAGCGTTGCGCTCTATCTTCACAAAGCGGGAATTCAAGTACGCAGGGCGGGATCCCATACGCTCCGACATACCTGTGTGCAGCGTCTGATCGAAGCCGAATTGCACGGGAAAGGCGATAAATGGCGAAGCTGCCGCTCTGGCCGGAGACGGCTGAACTGCTGAAGGAGTTGACGACCAGCAAAGATCGAAACCAGTCTGCCACGCTGTTTACCTCTCGCCAGCGAAAGCCTCTGACGCGATTCGGTTGACGCTCGTCCATTGGCTGAGACGCGCAACCTGATCACAATTGAGCAAACCTGAAGGACAATGCCTGGACCGAGGGGAATTCGAGCATCTACGGAACTTTGAAAATGAGCGTAATCGCCGAAAATCAATTCCAGAGCCGATCAGTCTGGAAACGTGGTTATCTCCCTGGAGTCGTTATTTGACCGGATTTTTTGGCCTGTATCGCTCTGCTCTTCCCATAGAGCTCCGAGTGGTCTATGCTTCTCTTGCATAGAAGTTCTAGTGGAGGGATCCGATGGCCGAGAAAGACAAAACGGACGGAGAGATGCTGAAGGGCACCCTAGACATGATGATTCTCCGTACTCTGGTCACCGGAGACGCCCACGGGCACACCGTAGCGAAGGTGATTGAACGGACCTCCGAGGATGTCCTGGAGGTGGAGCAGGGCTCTCTATACCCCGCACGACACCGACTCGAAGACCGTGGGTGGGTTTCCTCCTATTGGGGCACGAGCGAGAACAATCGCAAAGCAAAGCTCTACAGGCTCACCCCTGCCGGCAGGAAACAACTCGCCCGTGAGACGAATCGTTGGCGGCAAATGATCCCCGCAATTGGATTGGTCATGGGCGAGAAGGCCGTAGCCGATGGAGCCGCCCAATGAACTGGCACAGGTTTTTTCTCCGCAGACAGTCGGATGCTCAACTGCAACAGGAACTCGACGCCTATCTGGCAGAGGAGACCGCTGAGAACATGGCGCGCGGAATGTCTGGGGAGGACGCTCGCCGCCAAGCCAGAATAAAGCTCGGTAATCCTCAAAGCGTCCGTGAGAGTCTCTGGCAGCAAAACACGATCACGGTAGTCGACAGCTTCTGGCGCGACCTGAGGTTTGCCGCCAGGACACTGACGCGCACTCCAGGATTTGCCGCGATCGCCATTCTGGTGATGGGGCTGGGTATCGGCGCAAATGTTATGCTCTTCACCGTAGTGCGCAGTGTGCTGCTCAAGCCGCTGCCTTTCCTCGATCCTGACCACTTAACCGTCATCACTGAGGCAGGCGGGGAAGATTCTCCCGATCATCCCGTCGCTGCGGGAATGTTTGCGGAATGGAAAAGGCAGAACCGCAGTTTCTCCGACATCGCCCTCTACGGAGGGGCGGACTTCAACCTTGCTGACACGAGCCAGGCGGGCGAGCAGCTTGCAGAAACCGTGCGTGGAGCGAACTGCACCTGGAACCTGACGGCTGTACTGGGCATCCAGCCAGCGTTGGGTCGCAGTTTCAGTGCTGCAGATGACCAACGCTCCGCAGGCGGCACGGTGCTGTTGAGTTGGGGATTGTGGAAACGGCGTTTTGGCAGCGACCCGACAGTCTTGAATCGAACCATTCATCTCGATCGGCAGCCATACACCGTAATCGGCGTAATGCCGGCATGGTTCTCTTATCCCGACGCTTCCGCACAGATGTGGACGCCGATCTATCACGACAGGCCCGAACCGCTGATGAAGGCTGTGGACGATCATCAGTTTCGTGCCATTGGCCGCCTTCGTTCTGGCTTCACAGCCGAGCAGGGCCGTGCCGACCTCTCGGTGATTGTTCGCCGGGTACGCGATCAGCATCTCGACGACCCCTATGTCAGCCTGGGCGCGAACATCCGCCCGCTACTGGAAGACATGGTTGGCAAAATTAAACGGCCACTTTACGTGCTGCTGTCGGCGACCGGCTGTGTCTTGCTTATTGCCTGTCTCAACGTAGCCAACCTGCTGGTAGCGCGTGGCGCGGCGCGGAGGAAGGAACTGGCTATCCGCGCGGCACTGGGAGGCGGCAGACTGCGTTTGTTGCGCGAACGGGTTGTCGAAAGCCTGCTGCTCTCAGGCGCAGGCGGCGCGCTGGGTCTGGCGTTTGCAGCCGCTGCGGTGCGTTGGCTTGTCCACACCCGAAACGAGATGAGCCGTGTGGAAGTAATTCACATTGATGGCATGGTCGCCGCCTTCACTGTCGGAGTGATCGTGCTCTGCACGCTGCTTTGCGGGATGATTTCGGCGTTAGGGTCCAATGACGCTCAGATCCTGACGGCGCTCCACGAGTCCTCACGCTCGCATAGTGCCGGCCACGCTCGGGTAACTCTGCGCCGAGTGCTGCTTTCTCTGGAAGTCGGACTGACGGTCATGCTACTTATTGGTGCGGGACTTCTGCTCAAAAGCTTTGAGCGCCTACGTTCGGCGGACATGGGTTGCATTACAAAGAATGTGTTAACCATGCGGATCATGTTGCCAGAAATGGGGGCCAACGAGCGGCCAGAGCTGCTGAACTTCTACGAGGAGTTGCTCCAGCGCATCCGGGCATTGCCTGGCGTGCAAGCTGCTGGCTTCGTTGATGCAGTTCCCGGACAGGGCTACTGGGAAGATACCAATTTCACAGTCGTGGAACACCCGCCGCTGCCTAGAGGACGGGGTCTTTATGCAATTAACCGGTGGGTCGATCCGGGTTACTTCCCGGCTATGGGAATTTCCATCTTGAAGGGGCGCAACCTCGATCCATCCAGGCGCTTGGATCGCGCCAATGAGGTGGTCATCAGCGAACTCTTCGCGCAACAATTCTTCCCAAACGACGAGCCGCTGGGCAAGCACTTGCGAACCAATGATGGACGCACTCTGACCATCGTTGGCGTAGTTGGCGATGTGCGCTACAGGATCACGGATCCTCCAAGGCCGATGCAATACTTCTCCCTCCTCGCCGGCCTTAAGAACAACGGTTCGGTGGTAGTCCGCTCAGGTAAAGACGTGGAGCAGTTGACCCTACCGGTTCAGCGCATTCTACGGTCCCTGGACCATGATCTACCCGTCTCCGATGTGCTCACCATGGATCAACTGCTGGGAAAGTCCACCATCGACCAAAGCTTCGACGTGACGCTTTTGCTGGCTTTTGCCACGCTCTCGCTTGCCCTGGCTGCTGTGGGTTTGTTTGGCGTGCTCTCGTATATCGTGGCGCAGCGCACTTGCGAGATCGGCATCCGCATCGCCTTGGGAGCGCCACGAGAGCAGGTGCTACGCCTGGTGCTCTATGACGGTTTGCGTCCTGCGATCTTCGGACTGACCCTGGGACTCGCGGCCAGCGCTGGAGCAACCCGGTTCATCGAATCCATGCTCTACGGAACGCGCCCACTCGATCCCGCAGTCTTCGCTGCAGTCATCGGGTTGCTCCTGTTAGCCGCGGCCGCAGCTTGCATGGTACCGGCATGGCGCGCTTCCCGCCTCGATCCCATGCAAGCATTGCGGACTGAATAACCGGGTGGGGCGAGAACAGCAGTTCTGCCGGGTCGCAGAATACCCGTTTCATGCGGTCTCCGTTTTCTTAGACTCCTGAGAAGGGGAAGAGTGCGGCATGTGGTGCATTCTTTCCTTCTTTTTTGTGACCTTCTGCGACTGTGAAGAGTGGCTCGGGCATTTTCCACTTTCTGATGAAGCAATCTCGATGTGCGCAAAATCGCCTGAGCGCGATTCCGAGTCGAAATCAGCTTGGAATTCAAGAGTTGGACCTGTTGCCGTCAACCTCGAGGATAGCCCTGTCATAAACGGTCGTTTGTGCACGAGTCTGCGGGGCACTTCTACGAGTAGGCGGTTTTTCGGCCAGGTGAATCGATCACATCTGTAAATACTGCCCGACTTCGGGGAGCAATCCCTGGAGAGGCCGTGTACCAACAAATGCAGAGCAGATGCGGGCTTTTGTCGTGAATATGCATTAATTTGGAGGCCTGCTGGAGCAACGCATTGAGACCACTCGCGTACGATCGAATTCCATTCGACTTGGATCCGGCACGACGACCGATTCCCTGCGGGATAACAATGGACCCTGTGCAGACCATGTTGCCAGGAGGCGGCTCACTGTAAAAATCGTCGAGCCGGTCATCTGTGCCAGTTCCTCTCGAGTAATGGAAATCTGGATTCCCTCAGAAGTGGCTCGGCCGATCCGCACGGCGAGCCGGGACAATACCAGAGCCAGTCTACGGCTTACGTTTTCAGTCGCGAGCTCACGAAAACGGTCTTCCATCTCCTGGAGTTGTGCGGCGAGAATCCGGCAAATATTGCGCCGCATTAGTGGACATTGTTCGATGAATCTATGGATGCGTGCGAAGTCCCAGACAAGGGCAACAGTGGGCCGTGTTGCCCGCGCCGAACAGCTATGAGTGAATGACGCGCATCCCGTAAAAACATTGGCGAAATCTCCAGCCGTGCAGAACCTCAACAGGACCTCGTTCCCATTTGAGGCTACCTGTGTGTGCTTAACGCCTCCGCTCTTCAGCAAGATGAGTTCGCGAACCGGCTCGCCTTGGACAAACAGCGCCTGGTTCCGCGCGAATATACGTTTTCCGGCATAATAAGCGACTTCCTGGCACTCCCAATCAGTCAAGCCCTGGAACAGGGCCGCGCACGAGATCAGCGCAAGATTCTCCGAACCGACAGAGTACACGGCCGGCACAACTCGCTGGGGTAGAGTTCTCGATTGTGCAAGTACTCTCGCAGTGGACATAGTTCTCCTCCTTCACAACTCAGAACGCATTAAACGGGCGCCGAGAACAGGGTTAGCCCAGCTTCAAAACCAAATGTTGGGAGAGTTGGGTTCTCAATTCCGTCATCAATGAGACATGGGTCCGCTTGATGACTTGCCACGAGAGCCATGGCATGTTCAACCTGCGCCCGATCGGCTTCAGGACCGTGTCACGGGCTGTGGCTGAGGAAATTGGCTTTCCCAATTCGGTGGTCAAGACGAAAGCTTCGGGATCGGTGTTTGCCTGTTGCGACTTCAGCACGGATAGGGCATTCCCGAGCGCTTCAGGAATCTGTACGTATCGAATGCGGCCTGCACCGATCTCGATCAACCCCCTTGCATTCCACTGCTGCGTTACCAAAATTGACCGAGGAGGGATCGAGCATTGATCGCGCTCCACCTCGGCATTGGTTAGGTTGATATGCTTCCATTGCAGCCCACAAATCTCCGAAATGCTCATGCCCGTTGCAATCGTGATGAGAGTCATTTCACGTTCGGGATATTTCATCAGTCTTAGGATCGACCTGACTTGGGCGGCGCCTAAGAGGTGAGTCCTTTTGCGAATGATCGGCGGCAACGGCACGCTGGAAACGGGATTACTCCCATGAAGGAAGTTATCGTTGATCGCATGGGACATAATCGCGCCGATAACGTTGCGAATGTGTTTGACGGTTTGCGCAGAATACCCTTGTACGAAGGCCGCCAGAACAATTCGAGTTACGTGAGCGGGCGTAACATCCGCCAGTAAAAGATCGTCCATATAAGGCCAACCAGGAATTGCTCGGAGTTTCGCATTCCCACCTGAATGATGCTGGCCGAATATCGGATCGACCGTTTCAGGGTGCAGAACATGCTTGAGAATGGCGCAGTAATGAGTTTGTCCCGCAAACGTTTTGCGCGCTACGTGCTCGGGGATGAATATTGTTTCTATGAATGTGGCAAAGCGCATGCTCGAGATCGCTTGCGGTTCTCGATAGTTGGGCGGACGAAGGCTATCCTTATTTGCCTCGTGTGGGAGCCTGGATGAATAGAAAACCATGGGGGATTCATCTCCAATAAGAAGGTTGACGTTCTAAGTGAGGTGCACAACTAACGCGACTAAAGGCGATCCTGGGAATGAGTGATCGACCTAGCGTGTGCCCAACGAGGCTCTCTCGACAAAGATGGCGGCCTTCAACTCTGTGTGGAACTGACGACCAAGTTCGGCATACAGGTGTTCATGAGTCCGGCGGAATGCATGCCAGGATAGCCACGGCATGCCAAGCGCCTCTCCGATGACTTTCAGTTTGCGCATCGCCAAGTTGTCCTGGCTCACTGGAGAACCAGAGCGAGACGCGAAAACAAATTCGTTCGACCCACTGAACCTTGTCCGAGCCCTCAGGCCGGATAGGACGGGGATCAGGAGATCGGGCAACCTGATATCCCGCCTGCGTTTTGCGATTACCGGACCGAATTCTCCGCGACAGCTTTGCATTCGTATTGCAATCGTCCTTGCTTCCAGCCAATTACCGTCTATCGATCGTCGAAGGTCAGAGGCATTTACGTACTTCCATTGGAGACCGCAGATTTCAGCAACGCTCATCCTGGTAAGTGTTGCCATCAAGGCGATTTCTCGTTCCGGATATTCCGCAACTTGGAGTATGCCCTGCAACTGATCGAGCGTGAGTCGATGTGTTGGTTTGCGAACCATGCCGGGCAGAGTGACAGATGCCGTGGGATTCTCTCCAAAAAAGAGGTGCGTTTCCGTGGCATGGGCAAACATCGTTCGAATGACATTGCGTATGTGCGTTGCAGTCTGCACCGAATATCCTCGGGCCAATGCCTCGGAAATGACTTTCGCGACAAAGCCTGCGGTCACGTCGCACAATGCCATCGAATCCATATATGGCCAGTTGGGCAATGGTGCGACAATATGCTTCAGGGTCTGCGAGTCAATTCCGAATGCGCGCCGGATGGCCCGGGGCGTCAAAATAAATTTCAGGATGGACTGAAAATGCATACGTCCCGTGGACGTCTTTGCGGCGATGTATTCCGGCACGAACCTGGATTCGATATACTTCGCCATTGTCATCAGAGAATCAACGGAAGTCTCGCCGGAGAGTTTTTCTCCGCATTTGTCCGCGCTCGTAAAGTCGCCTGCAGCATGGACCGCGCCTCCAACAAATGGCCAGTTCAGTTCACGAAACCTCGAAAGCGCAGAGTGGTATTCGGCGCTTTCCGGGGCGGCAGGTTGGGGTTGGTTGGATTCTATTTCCGAAAAAAGACTAATTGCTCGCGGGCATACTCTATCCGTGGCCATACCCCTCCCTGACATCGGGTACACGTGAGATCGGCGAACGAGGAAGAGCAGTCTAAGACCGATGACGCCCGCAGAATTGCCTGCGCGCGCACAGTTCGTTCTCGGGATCTCAATGGTTTGGTTGGTGGTTCGCCAAGGGGCGTAGAGTACAAGACAACACCCTGCTGCTACGCTACAAGATTTCACTCACTATCAACGTCGATAGTGAGATCCTCGAAAGATCTTGCGCTTCACCCGGGCTAGCGTGGGGTGCGTCCATTTCTAATTACAGTGGAGAGTTTGTATTTGCTCTAGCGCAAAGACGAGCATGAAGTTTGCGTTTTTCACGTTTTGCCCTGATTGTTGATAAATTCAAAAATACATTTCAGATATACAAAATACCACTCCCGTTTCTTTGGTCTAACCGTGGTGGAGGCGCTTGGAGCTGGAAAAGCTAGTCACCAGGCCAGCCAGGATCGCGCTCCAATCCAGACCGTGGGGCGTCAGATCGATAAACCCTGTGATTCTTTGTGTTCGCATCACGGGTCCGAGACGGGCCTCTGCAAGCACCGGCTGGCCCCCGTTTTCTGACCTGTTGCATACATTCATTTCATCCGTCGATTCCAGTCGAGCGCGACAGCATACATTCGAATCGCGCTGCAGAAGTCTGTTTTTTCCTTTCCGATGGCTGTTTCCTTGATAAATCGCAATCACTATGAAGCGAGTCGGCAGATAGTGAGCCGTCAAATCGGCCGGTGCGGAGAGTTGCAATTGAACTCTGTGCCGTTGCTGAGGAGGAGGTAGACGAATGTCGAGGAGATACGCGGCGAAGGTACTACTTGTATCGGTATCCGTATGGGCAGCAGTGTTGCCTGTAATTTCGCAATCCTTCAGATTGCAATGTCCGACGAGCACCATTACGCATCCGACGGCTGCGAGCAATAACTCTGAACCCGCATACAACGGACCAACAACCTTTGCCACGAGCGCGGGGGGGTATCAGACTCCGACGGGGCATGTGAACGGTGCTATCAAATGT
>Ga0206867_1145_pt1 | contig 14944 bp, 5 predicted proteins | sample Alteio_BWOrgCont_37_FD_152905 | JGI IMG/M metagenome (GOLD analysis project Ga0206867, IMG submission 152905) | Enriched cells from forest soil in Barre Woods Harvard Forest LTER site, Petersham, Massachusetts, United States -... | ecosystem: Environmental > Terrestrial > Soil > Temperate forest > O...
TCCTTGTCATCGGCGGCGGAAAGAAAAATGACGGGGATTTCTTTCCACTCTGGATTTAATTTTAATTGAAGACAGACTTCAAATCCGTTCATGCCCGGCATCAGCAAATCCAGCAGGATCAAATCGGGCATCCGCAACGCAACGCGCTTCAAGGCGGTCGCGCCGTCGGAAGCAGGAATGATTTCATGACCCAGCCTGCCAAGAACCGCGCCGACGATCTGGATGTTCGCCGGCTGGTCGTCCACGACGAGAATTCTCGCCGACTGAACTTCATTGAGCAGTGCAGGAACAGGCGCAGCGCGGTTTTGCTCCGCTGGCGCGACCGCTTGTGTGTTTGAACTCATGGTTGCGTGCCGCGGTCAAGTTGTTCAACCAGCGCGGCAAATTCGCCGAGATGTTTTTCCAAATCTGTCACGGCGTAATTCTCCGCGTCAAGGAGCAGTTTTTGCGCGTAGTGGATCAGCGGTTCGCATTGCCAGCGTTGACCCAAACCTTCCAACCCCTGCGCAAACACTTTGCTTTCATTGACGGCCACGCTGTCGCGGATGGATGGCCACGGATCAATCAGCAGCCGGCGCAATCGCGAAACGAGTTCCCTGGTCGCGGGCGTAATTTCCTTTTTTACCGGAACGTTTTTTTCTTCTGGAGATCGGGCCTGGGGTTGTCGCGGCAAAAAATCCGCCAGTTCATCAAACAGTTCGCGTTTGGAGAACGGTTTGCGCACATAACCGCTGAAACGTTCTTTCGTGGAATTTTCTTCGTTCATCAAATTTGAAGCGGTGATGGCGATGATCGGCAGAAATTCCAAGCCGGGAGTTTTGCGGATTTCCGCCAGGGCCTCGGACCCGCCCATTCCGGGCATCCGCACGTCGAGCAAAAGAATGTCGGGCTTGAGTTCGCGGGCTTTGGCCACGGCATCTTCGCCATTCGAACCGAAAACCAGGCGATGATGCGAACCGGCAAACATCCCGGCCATCAACTGGCAGTTGGTTTCATTGTCGTCCACCACCAGCAATGTAGCCGCCCGCTATTCGTTAAAATTCGTTTCTTCACTCGGGGATGATTTTTCGGCGGCTGGCAGCCGTGTGGAAATCGGCACGTTGGGAAACCGCAAATGAAAAGCCGAGCCTTGCTCCATCACACTCGCCACGGTCACGTTGCCACCCATGATTTCGGTAAGCCGCTTGACGATGGAAAGTCCCAGACCCGTACCCTGCTTTTCTTTTTCAAGATGCGCACCGGCTTGGACGAACGGTTTGAAAATCGCGTCCAGTTTGTCCTGTGGAATTCCCACGCCAGTGTCTTGAATCTCGATGACCAGCGTGACTTGGCTGCTGGTCTGCTGCTTTTCCCAAGTGACCCGCACTTCGATGTCGCCTTTGTCGGTGAACTTGACCGCGTTGCCGACGAGATTGACCAGAATCTGCCGCAACCGGATACGGTCAATCAACACCGCGTGTGGCAGATTCCCGGCGACATGACATTCCAGCCGGAGTTGTTTTTTGGCCGCCGGTTCGGAAAACAGCGTGCGGATAAAGTCGCAAATTTCGCGCAGGTCGGTTGGCTCGGGACGCAATTCCATCACGCCCGCCTCGATTTTTGACATATCGAGAATGTCGTTGATGAGCAGCAGCAGCGAACCGGCGCTGGAACGGATGGATTGCAAATATTGCCGATGCTTCGGCTCGCGCAAATTACTTTGCAACAATTCGCTGAAACCGAGAATGGCGTTCATCGGCGTGCGGATTTCGTGGCTCATGTTGGCGAGGAAGACGGTTTTTTCCTGATTGCTGTGTTCAGCTTGAAGTTTGGCCTCCGTCAATTCGTGTTCATGCTTCTTTTGCTTTACGGCAACGTAGGACAACCATAGCGCGAGCAGCCCCGCGCCGATTCCGAAAACTCCCGCGACCAGCGTGGCCAGATTCGCGTGAAACACGCGGCTGAAAATTTCCCGGCGGGTGGCTAACTGTCTATCGTGCAAAATTTCTTCCAGATTCGCGATCTGCGAGCGCAAGTCGTCCATCATCACTTTGAGCTTGCCCGTGGAAACCATCGCCACGGCCTTGTCGAAGCTTTTCGCGCGGAGATTAATGACTTCATGCTGCGAACTGATGCCGGCCTGGGTGTCCGCGCGCAACTTCGCAATGCTTTCCAGCATCGGGGGATCGTTGTGAACCAGGGCCACCAGATTTTCAAAATGCGCCGGCAGATTCGTTTCGGCCGTGGTGAACGGTTCCAGAAAAATTTTATCGCCGGTGATGACATAACCGCGTTCCCCGGTTTCCAAACCCAGCAGCGAATCATTAACTTCGTGCAATTCGTCCCGGGTCAGCGTCACCTGTCTGCCGTAGTCCATGCGCGCGGAAAGCTGATGCCATGAAATAAGAGCCAGTACAACGCTCCCGAGAGAGAACGTCAGCCACGCAACCACGACCAGTTTGTAGAACTGTTTTCCTGTCTGCAGCCTCATGTATTCCCCCGTTTTTCGCGTGAACTCCAAGGCGCTATTCCAAATACAGGCCAAAAATCTATGTTTCGGATAGTGGCATGTCTAGTTGATAAAATTTCATGCCTTGTGCCAGTGGCGGTGAGCAATGCCTGCGCGGCGTCCACGAAATGTTCGCCGGATTCGTGTTTATGAGTTGTTGGGTGTGTTCCTATGTTTTGTGTTTGAGATTTTTCCCGCTGGCAATTGAGTTAAAGTTTTCGACCCTGGATGAGCCGCACTAAAATCATGATGATGGCCACGACCAGAAGAATATGAATGAACCCCCCCATCGTATAATTCGAGACCAGTCCGAGCAGCCACGCAATGATCAAAATTAAAGCGATTGGATAGAGCATAAATCAGTTCATGGTGAGGGTTGTTGCCGGTTGATATGCACCTCCAGAAGCCACAGCTGCAAGTCGCGCTCGAGCGTGCGCAAAACATCCATCAACAAATCCGCCGAGCCAAAGTCCCCGGCGGCGGTCAATTTTTTGACTGCCGCCCGAACACATTCACCAGCAGCGGTGTGAACATCGGCCAATACGTGGATCCAGTCGGACATTCCGCTGGTGGATGATGGCTCTTCTTTTTTCTTGAGGCGTGAATGTTTCACGCTCTCTCGCAAAGTGCCTTCAACGATGCCGCCTGAAGCCGTGGCGCGTTCGCCGGCGATGTCAATGTGGTTCAAAGTCCGCGCTGCAAATCCATCCAGCAATTTGTGCAGACCGGTGAAAGTTGTCCCGCGCACGTTCCAGTGCGCCTGTTTGATGCGCGCAAACAAATCAAATAAATCGGCCACGGTGCCATTCAACACAACGATAGCTTCTCTACGGACAGGCGGCGGGAGAGTATTGCAGATTTTGTTCATGACCTTTGATCTTGATCTGGCTTTTCAAAGCGTCGGAATGAGAAGTCCGGTATGAGCGACGAATCGCTTTTCTTAAGAACCTCTCATCCGACGCCTTTCTTTTAGCTGGCATCGTGCCGAGGCGGTTTATTTGTGAGTTTTGTTGTAAAACCAGCTTTTGCACCAATTGAACCGAGGCCAGGGCGTGGTGAAACAATGCAAATTGCAAGCCAACTAACGGGGTTGGTTTGCAATTTGCAAAAATTTTAGACGTTAGTTTTTCCGCCAAAAGTTTTGGCAGACATCAAATGCTTGGTTTTGCGGGGAAATTATTTCTTCAATCAGTCGGCACGCCTCTTGCAAAAAGGAATTCACGACCTGCCGGAACGCGCGGCAGAAACCAAACCAAACAATTATATGAGCACTCTTATCGCCAGAGGAAACTGGAACATTGCCAAGGGCAAGCTGAAACAAAAATTTGCGCAACTCACCGATGACGACCTGCAATTCATCGAAGGCAAGGAAGATGAATTGATTGGCCGCATTCAGAAACGCACTGGCCAGGCCAGAAAAGAAATCGAGCGCACCGTGGACGAATGCTGCGGGTGCAAACACTAAATGAATGCTGCGGGTGAAACAACGCAGGAGTCGCGCGCATTCAAACGGCGCACAGGCGTTTCCCCTTCGATTACCAACCTCACCGTCCAATTTGTCACCACTTCACCACTTCAACTGCAAATTAAACATGTCAACACCATGAAAACTTCGCCCCTGATTCAAAATAAACCGGTTATTCCGTCACTGTTTTACATCGCCTCGCGCATCGAAGATTTTGCTTCCGCCACCATTTCAAAATCTGCGCCGCCATTAAGCGAAACACCTTTCGCCGACTTGATGTTGCACCCGGAAAAATTGGAGGCGGCGTTAAAAACCGCCAAAAGCGAAAATGATGCTTTTGACGCGGCGCGCGGATTCAGCCAAAACCCTGCCAAGCGCCCAACGCGAAGGGCAGCACCCGAAAATGGCTATAGCAACAGTGTGGGAAGACCTTCCAACCAATCATTGGCTTGACCTCAAGCCAGCCTGATTTCATTTGGAAGCACTATTCGCTGAATCGGTCAAACTCGCGGCGGATTTTACGGATTGGGATTAATTTCCACTGGACATGATCAAGTCAGAAGACGGGGTTTGGCATGCAACTGTTCCGTTGCCGCCCGGGCATTATTTGTATCGCTTCATTGTTGATGGCGAGAGTGGTGCGACGATCCGGGTTCCGATCCTGCATCTTCACGATAATCCGCCCGGTGGGGCCGATGCCGTGGTGGAAATGATCTAAACGCAGACATGAATGTTTTCAAAAATTTCGAGGCGCTTCAGAAATTTGCGCGATTGAGCATCCATATTCTTGTCATTGGCGTGGCGGGGCTTTTGATTTTGGCATGGATACTCACCGGCCCACTTTTTCAGTTGGGTCAATGGATTGCACACAGAGGGAAACTGAAAATAAAAAATTAAAAAGAAAAATTGTGAACAAAGGCATGGGTGTCGCGCTGTCGGTCGCCGCAGCGCATTGATTGTCTATGGTTCCAATGCGTCAGACTCGGCAAGTTCAGATGTGTCACGCACTTTGACCGGCGCTCCGGCGAACAAGACGATGTGGTTGCCGCCGGGCGGCAGCGCGTCGGCGATTGTCGGCGCAGTGATGACCTTTCGTCCTTCGGACAAGGTTTGAATCAACCCAAATGGAATTCATGCAAAGTGCAAAACCACTATGCGTGCTGCAATGAAATAACCCTGCCTGCGCGCATATAACTTCAAGAAAATGCTTCAAATACAGCCGAGGCAACCCTGGCACACACCAAGCTGAAAGATCCTTGACGACGCTTCTCAGGATTGAGAGCCGCCACAAAAATAAAACGTGAAAGAAAAACTCTTATGAAAAAATGGCGGCAACGCATGATGGCGGTTGTCCTTGGAATTTTGGACGTGGTTTATTGCGCCAATGCCCAGGATTCCACAACCACGACCAGTCAACAAAACACAACCTTGGATTATTATCCCTTTTACCGGGCGCAGGAACTTTCGATTGATCTGTTTGGCAGCGGTTTAGTTGACGAACAGACGATTGATCACTTTACCGGCGACAGAATCAGACATGATGTTCGCCTCGGTGCTGGCGCCGGGTTGAATTACTTTTTTTGCCGCTATGCCGGCGTTGGCGGCGATGCCTATAGTGAAAACACAGCTCATAATTTCGTAGACAGCGCATCAGGAAATCTGATCGGGCGGCTTCCCATCGGCGACACCGGAATCGCGCCTTACATCTTTGGCGGTGGCGGCTATCAATTTGATGCAGTGTCGCAGAAATTCGGACAGTTCGGTGCGGGCATTGAGTTCCGTTTTTGCAAGCACGCGGGCTTCTTTGTTGATGGCCGGTATGTGGTTGCCGACCGGACCGACAATTACGGGGTGGGCCGTGCAGGATTGCGCTTGAGTTTCTGAACTCCAGTTTGGCAGCGTCCGCTTGCCTTCCATTAAAAACTTAAACCACCAACACGATTATCAATTATGAAAAAATCAGCATTACTTAAAATGGCGTTGCTAATCTTTGCCGCTTCATTCTTCGCAGTTGGATGTGTTGTCTATCCAGCAAGGCCGGTAGCGACGGTGGGAGCGGAAGTTGATGTCATCGGAGATCCCCCCGCGCCGATAGTGGAAGATGTTGCTCCCGCGCCTAGCGTTGGTTTCGTTTGGATTGGAGGCGCTTGGGCATGGAACGGTCGTTGGGAATGGCAACCAGGTCACTGGGATCGCCCACCCCATCCGGGTGCTGTTTGGGTTCCGCACCGTTATGTTTATCGCAATGGCAGACACATATTCATTCGTGGTGGCTGGAGATGACATCACAAGCTGATGGCGGCACTTCAGGCGACGAATGTTTTGCCATGTGACTGGAAAAATGTCGTGACACTGACGAAATAGCCAAAAGATTTTCACGGGCGAGAATTGCCTGCTTTATGAAACCAGTTTCATCCATTCTGTCCGCGCTTTTTCTGTCCGCCCTTTCCACGCTGGCCATGGATCGTTTCGACGCACTCTCACAGATCGAGTCGCAAGGCAACGACCGCGCCATCGGACCACAAGGCGAGGTGTCGCGCTACCAAATTTTACCGGAAGTTTGGACACGGATATGGCATAAGCTGGCGAATGTCACTTTGCGCCCAACCGATCCGGCAACCGCAAAAATCGCGGCGAATTGGATCATGCAGCCACGGTGCATCGCGTTTGAAAGCCGCTACCACCGCGCGCCGACCGATTTCGAGTTTTACATTCTCTGGCATCGGCCCGCCTGTTACATCGGCCGTGCTGTCCCACGCGCCATTACTACCGTCGAAGCCGGCCGCGCCAACCGCTTTGCCAACCTTTGCCAACGTCCCGAGGCATTCGCGGCGCATTAGCAAATCACAAATCTGGCAGTGGTCACCAAACCTTGCGGGTGACGCCAGCGATGGATTACTCACGACGCAAATAGCACCACAATGATGTCGGGGATGAGTGCGACACCAAGGGAGTTTACTGCGCATCGGACTGCGGTCATGCGGATGCATGGATTTTTGGAATTTAATGTATTTCCCGTTTGCAAGACTTGCGGCAAACCAATCAAGTGGATTCTTCCAAATCCTTGACCCGTTTAAAGAAAGACTGTGACAGAGATGGCTGCTCCCGCTTTTGTCAAAGTTGACAGTCCAAAAATCCAATTAAAAACAGGTCACAGTTCAAACTTTACCTCTACGAAGTGGTCCCGGCGGTCATCCACCAGCTTCAGCACGGCATCCGCTTGAATGCCATCAAGAAAAATTTTGGGCGGAATTTTCCACGCGCCTGACGCATTGACACAGGTGATGTGATAAATTGTTTCCCGATAGCGGTAGTCGAGTTTGAATGATTTCCAATCCAGCGGTGCTTTGGGCGCAAAACGCAATTCATCCACGGACAGTTCCACGCCCAAAAATGTTTCCAATATCAAGCGATACATCCATCCTGCCGAACCGGTATACCACGTCCAACCACCCCGGCCCGTGTGCGGTGCCACGCTGTAAACATCTGCCGCCATGACATACGGTTCTGTTTTGTAACGCGCGATCTCTTCCGGCGTGCTGGCATGCAAAATGGGATTGATGAGCTTGAACAATTCCCACGCGCGCGCATTTTCGCCCATTAAGGCAAAGGCCATGACCGTCCAAATCGCCGCGTGCGTATATTGGCCGCCATTTTCGCGAACACCTGGAACATAACCTTTGATGTAGCCGGGTTCCATGGCTGACTTGTCAAACGGCGGATCGAATAATTGAATCAATTTGCTTTCACGACGCACGAGCCGGTGCGCCACTGCATCCAACGCGGTACGAGCGCGATCCTGGCTTCCCCCACCGGAAATGACCGCCCAGCTTTGCGGCAGTGAATCAATCTGGCATTCGGGATTTTGCGCGGAGCCGAGCGGTTCACCGTCGTCAAAATACGCGCGGAGATACCACTGGCCGTCCCACGCATTTTTTCCAATGTTATCACGCAACGTGGTCGCCTGTGCTTCGCAATGCTGCGCAAAAGTTTTGTCACCATGCAGTCCGGCCAGAATTGAAAATTGTTTCAGCACGTCGCAAAGAAAAAATGCCAGCCAGACACTTTCACCTTTTCCTTTTTCGCCGATGAGATTCATGCCGTCGTTCCAATCGCCACAACCCATGAGCGGCAGCCCGTGTTCGCCGAATTTCAAGCCATGTTTTATGGCGCGTACGCAATGTTCGTAAAGCGTGCCAGACTCGGCGGAGCGGTCTGGCAGATCGTAATTCGACTCTTGTTCCGCTGAAAGCACCCGACCTTCCAGAAAAGGAATTTCACTATCCAGCACGCCAGTGTCCCCGACCGTTTCAACGTAACGGCAGGTCGCGTAAGGCAGCCAGAGATAATCGTCCGAAAAATGTGTGCGCACGCCACGATCGGTCGGCGGATGCCACCAATGTTGCACGTCACCTTCGCGGAACTGATGCGCGGCGGCACGGAGCAGTTGTTCGCGCAACAATTCCCGCTGCGTGTGAACAAGCGTCATGGCATCCTGAAGCTGGTCGCGGAAACCAAATGCGCCGCCGGATTGATAAAAACCCGTGCGCGCCCACAACCGGCAGGAAATTGTCTGGTAGAGCAGCCAGCCATTGGCCAGAAGATTCAACGCCGGTTCGGGCGTTTCCACCTGCACAACGCCCAAAGTTTGTTTCCAAAAATCCCAGATTTTTTGCAATTCTTCGTGACCGCTCTGGAGATTTTGAAATCTGCGCGCCAGATCTCTCGCGACCTCCAGATTTTGTCCGGCGCCGAGAATAAATGCAATTTCCCGCTCCTGCCCCGGTTCAAGTTCCACCGACGCCTGCAAAGCTGCACACGGGTCAAACCCCGCGCCGGTCTTGCCGGACAGCCGCGCACGACGAAGCGCAGCGGGCTGTGCCAGCGTGCCGTTGCGCCCGAGAAATTCCGTGCGGTCGGCGGTGAGCGAACGAATGAATTCACTGCTCGTCACAAACGCCACTCGTCCTTCAAAGTCAGTGTTGTGTGGATTTCGCGCGAACAGTGCGCCGGTTTGCTGGTCAATTTCTGTGGCGACGTGCATCGCATTTTTCTGCCGCAATTCGCCCAAAACCCATTCCCAATATCCGGTTACGGACAAACGGCGGCGGCGATCCGAATTGTTTTTCAATTTGAAAACAGCAAATTTCACCGGTTCATGCACCGACACATAAATGCACAGCTCGGATGAAATGCCATCCTCGGCATGTTCAAAAACACTGTAACCAAAACCGTGGCGCACGACATACGGCGATTCGCCGCGCGCGGGCAGCGGCGTGGGCGACCAGAATTGTCCGGTCTGTTCGTCACGAATATAGAATGCCTCGCCGCTGGCATCGCTCACCGCGTCGTTGCTCCAAGGTGTCAAACGGAACTCGTGACAGTTCCCGCTCCACGAATAGCTGCCGCCGCTTTCGGAAATGAGCGTGCCGAAATTCGGGTTGGCCAGCACATTGACCCACGGCGCGGGCGTGGTTTCACCGGACTTCAGGGTGATGACGTATTCATGTCCATCGCGGGTGAAGCCACCGATGCCATTGAAAAAAACCAGGTCGCGTTCCAGCAATTCCACCAGCGATTCGGTCGAAGTCCGTGATCGGATGCGCAGTGAAGGCGGCAATGGTTCGGGTCGCGCACGGCCTTGCAACTGGTCCGCCAACGTTCCTTTTTCATCGTGTAAAACAATCCGCGCCACGGTCTCAAAAAGAATTTTGTCCTCCGGTGAAAGCTGATCCGTCCGCCGTAAAAAAATTCCACCGGGCTTGTCGATCAACTGGGTGGCGTTGTTTGCGGCGATCTGATTCAAGATTTGATCGTGCAACGATTGTCGGTAAATGGAATCGTCCTCGTTCAAAATCACGAGGTCGGCGATCAAACCCTTCAATCGCCAGTAGGCGTGGGCTTGAATCATTTGACGAACCAAATCAATCCGGTCAAAGCGCGTAGCGTATAGCAAAACCATCGGCAGATCGCCCGAAATACCGAAGCTCCAGAGACTGCGCTGGCCGCGCTGATTGCGGACCAGCACGTTGGGATTCGCGCGCCGGGCCGGTTGATTATAAAGCAATGCACCGGCGAGCCGCCCGTAAAGTTGCGCTTCGGCTTCGGTCGTGTTCAAATGGCGCAACACGATCGAACCGTGCGTCCACGCCAGCTCAAAACATCGGTCGGCAATGGTTTGATCCTGATATTTTTCGACGAGGCCGGCAATTTCTTCGCGCGTCGGCGCGATGCCGGAAACCAAAGTGACCGTGGCGCTTTCTTTCGGTGCAAGTTGAATGGTGCGGCGGATGGACGCAATCGGATCAAGCACTGAACCTTCACTGTTTGACAGCGGTGCAGGATTTTTCAATGCGGCGGGCGAGGCCATGTTTCCGCCGCGACCAATAAATTTTTCCCGGTTGGTTTCAAACGAAACGATTCCCATCTCTTTACCGTGAACCAGCAGCAAGTGAGCGATCCACGGCAATTTTTCCTGCGCGGTGCGGGAACGACGCGAACAAACAATGGCGTTTTGCTGCGGCAGAATTTGTGTTTGAATAAATAAATTACTGAAGGCCGGATGCGCGAGGTCCGCCGCCATCGTGTTCAAAACAATTTCCGCGTAGCTGGTGACTTCAATTGTCCGCGTTTCGCCAGAATGATTGGTGAGCGTGATGCGGCGGACTTCCACGTCGTTCTCCGGCGAGACGGCGATTTCCGTATGCGAATCAATTTCATTCAGTCGCGAGCGAAATTCCGCGCGGCCCTGGCTGAAAATGGCTTCGTAACCGGGTTTGGTTTCCAGCGTCGGTTGATGCGTGGGCGACCAGAAGGCACCGCCATCCATATCGCGCAGATAAAAAAACGTGCCCCAGCAATCGCGCGTCGCATCCTCGCGCCACCGCGTCATCATGGTGTCATTCCAGCGGCTGTAGCCGGCGCCAGAATTTGTGACCATGACGTGATAACGGCCATTGGAAAGCAGATGAACTTCCGGCGGCCCGACATTCGGATTGGTGAACACGCGCAGTGTTGATTCTACTGCGGCGGCCGGTTCGCGCCCGGTGACGGCTTCGAGTTCATGCGGATAAAGCACGGAAGTCTCCTTCGGCACGCGTTCATGCAACAATAACTCGGCGGATCTGAAAAATGGATTGGCATTGAACCGGCGTTGCATGGGACGATCCAGCAAGGTGCAGGCGAGTGAAAGCAAACTCATGCCTTGATGATGTGCCATGAAAGAGCGGACAACGGCGTGCGTCTGTCCGTTCGGCACGCGCGATGCGGTGTAGTCCAGCGCTTCATAAAGGCCAAACCTGCCCTCGGCTTTTTCGCGACGAAGCTCTTTGAGATTTTTGCAGGATTTTTCCGGCGCAACCATCAACGCCATGACCGTCGCGTAAGGCGCGATGACCACGTCATGCGCCAGTCCGCGTTTGAAGCCCAGACCCGGCACGCCAAAAGCGCGATACTGATAATTCGCATCGGCATCCCGCAAATTATAACCGGATTCAGACATTCCCCACGGAACATGAATCTGCCTGCCGTATCCGATCTGTCGCGCCACGGCGGATTTGCAGGAAAGGTCGAGCAAGGTGTTTTCATAAGCCGGCATCACCAGCATCGGCATGAGATATTCAAACATTGAACCGCTCCACGAAATCAGCGTCGGTTTGCCACCCGCCGAAGTGAGCGAACGCCCCAGCCTGAACCAATGGTTTTGTTCCACTTGTCCCAACGCGATAGCCACATAGCTTGCCAGCCGGGCTTCGGAAGCCAGCAAATCGTAACAACTTGAATCAAGCCGATGCTGGTTGACGTTGTAACCGATGGAAAAAAGTTCGCGCGATGAATCATAAAGCAACGTGAAATCCATCCGCGCCAGTTCGTCGCAGCGATGCGCCAGATCTTCCAATTCGTTCACGCAGGCTTGCGCGTTTTGTCCGGCGGCACCGACCAAAGAGCGCAAGTCCGACAACAGTTTTGCCAGCTCCTTGTTTTCAGGAGAATGGCGCGCGGCGTCCAAAAGCTCATCCAGCTTCGCCAGCCAACTTTGCGATTCATCGGCGAGCTGACCCAGGTTCAAAGGCGCGTCAAGTTGTTCCCAGAACTTTTTCAGTTCATGCGCTGCATCCGGCTGCAAATGGGCTTGCAAAGGTTTATGCAAATTCACCCACGGAAAATGAGCGAAGATTTCTTCGCGTTGTCCGCGGCAGTTTTGTTCAAAAATCTTCCGCCAGGTTTCAAATTCGATGTTTGATTCATTTTTCACACCAGCCAGTTTCACCGTTTCATCAATCAGCCGGTCAAGGATCTGGACGGCTTCCGCCGGAGATTTTGAGATTCCATCCAGCACTTTTTCCAGCGCGTCCAGTTTTGCCGACGTTTCCGGGCTGCGCGATTGATCTTTGAGAACGCCGAGCGTATCGCGCAATCCGGCGCATAGTCTGGCGGCATCCCAATTTTGATCCGCCAGTTCGAGCAATCCCGAATGAAGTGTCAGCAGCAGCCCGGCGAGATTTCCATTGTCCACGGTGGAAACATAAAGCGGCGGCATGGGTTTAAGCGTGCGCGTGTCATACCAGTTGTAGAAATGCCCGCTATATCGCTCCAGTTTTTCCAAAGTCTCCAGCGTGCGCGCGAGGTGCTCCATCAAGTTTGGCAGCGAAAGATAACCGAAGTCATACGCAGCCAGCGCGCTCAACAAACCCAGGCCGATATCTGTCGGTGAAGTGCGGGTCGCAACCGCAACCCGCGGATACTCCTGAAAATTATCCGGCGGCAGCCAGTGGTCTTCGGCGTTGACGAATGTTTCAAAAAAATTCCAGGTCTTGCGCGCCAGTTTGCGGAGCTGACGGATTTGTTCCGCTGACAATCCAACACGTTTTTCTTCAAGCGGCTGACTGATCCACCACGCGATCGCCGGTGAGACGACCCACAACGCGAGAAAGCAAAATGTTATCAGTGAAGCCGGATTGCCCGAAACCAGGAGCAGCGCCGACAAGCCCGCGGCCAGCACCGGCGCCGACCACATCGTCGCAAAAAAACCTTGCAGACGGCCATTGCTCTGACGTTCGACATCGTTGGCGGTTTGCCATTCCAGCAAATGGCGGCGTGTGAAAATCAACCGCCAGAGCGTGCGCGTCACGGCATCCAGACTGATGACGGCGTCATGCGGAAGAAAAGCCACTGTCAAAATTGCCTGCCCGGTCTGACGGGCGGCAGTGCGCCCAACGTTTCTCAAATGAAGTTCCAAAGGTGAATCCTTTGGTTTTAGCAGAAATTCGGTAAGGACTGCCAGAAATGAAGGCAGCGAAATGATGAACAAGATGAACAGTCCCCATGCGTTTGTGATCTGCGGAAAAAGTATCCAGCCCACTGCAAGTAGAAACACCAGGGCGAAAGGAACGAGGCTGCGCCGAAGATTGTCAAAAATTTTCCAGCGCGATAGTCCAGTCAGCGGATTCTCCACCCGTCGCACATCCGGGCCGGGCAGACGCGGCAGCAGCCACGTCGCGATCTGCCAGTCGCCGCGCATCCAACGATGCCGCCGTCTGGCATCAGTCCCGTAACTCGCCGGGAATTCCTCAAACAATTGTACGTCGCTGATCAATGCGGAACGGGCATAACTGCCTTCCAGCAAATCGTGACTTAAAATCCTATTTTCGGGAAATTTTCCGCCGACGGTACGTTCAAATGCGTCCACATCGTAAATACCCTTGCCGATGAATGAGCCTTCGTGGAAAACGTCCTGATAAACATCCGAGACCGCCCGCGTGTAAGGATCAATTCCCGGATCGCCGGAAAATAATTTTACGAACCGCGAACGTCCCGCGCTCGGCAGGCTGACGGCGACGCGCGGCTGCAAAATCGTATAGCCCTCGACCACCAATCCCTTTTCCGTGTCGTAAATCGGGCGGTTAAGCGGATGCGCCATCGTCGCCGCTAGTTGTCGGGCGGCGTCGCGCGGAAGCTGCGTGTCAGTGTCGAGCGTGATGACATATTTGATGTGCGGCAGCGTGGAAAAGTCGCCGGCAATCCGCGAAAAACATTCCAGACTTCCGCCGCGCAAACAGCGGTTCAGATCGGCGAGCTTGCCGCGTTTGCGCTCGTAGCCCATCCAGATTTTTTCCCGTTCATTCCAGCGGCGACGGCGTTGAAACAGGAAAAAAACGCACGGGCGGTCGCTTTGGTATCTTTGATTCAATGCCTGAATGCCTTCGGCTGCCAGTTGCAATAGTTCGTCATCACCGGCCTTGTGTTCTTCCGGCGCATCGCAAAAATCCGTCAGCAGTGCGAAATAAACATTGTGATCGGAATTGGCGAGATACCGGACTTCCAGTGCCTCCAATAAATTCTCAATGCCCGGCGCGCTCGCCAGCATCGTTGGCACAACCACAAGCGTCGCATCCGTCGGTGGAATGCCTTTGGAAAAATCCAGACGCGGCAACGGAGACGGCTTGATGAAAATGGTCGCAAACCAGTTCACCAGTGATACGGCCAGTTGACTGGTGCAAAGCAATGTCAACAACGCCAGCCAGCAGAACGTCCAGCCTGATATTTCCCTCACCACAAACCATCGCAGCAATGGAATCGCCACAAGCAGGGCGATGCTGATAATACTTCCAAGGTAAAATGTGAACGGGTATCGACGGGCGATTCGCGGGAGAAATTTTTGGATCGGAATCTTCATTTCAGCAGCGTGTTCCAAAATTTTGACGCCCTTGCCAGTCAGAAAAAAACCGACATGAGCCAGCCGGTCGTCAGGATGACTGGCGTTTTTCCGGGCCAGACCAACGGCCAGAGCCGCCACTTCAAGCTCGGATTTTTTACTGTACCGGGCGATTCGTTCCACGGTGTGCCGGTAAAGATCGCGGGTGGTGAAATCCATCTTCAAATAAATTTCAGCCGGGTCGTCGCGCAAAGCCTGTTCCACCACGCTTTGTTCTTCCACAAATTCCCGCCAGTCCATCGTGTCGAGAAAACGCAGGCTGCCAATGCAGTTGCCG
>Ga0206867_1147_pt1 | contig 14922 bp, 8 predicted proteins | sample Alteio_BWOrgCont_37_FD_152905 | JGI IMG/M metagenome (GOLD analysis project Ga0206867, IMG submission 152905) | Enriched cells from forest soil in Barre Woods Harvard Forest LTER site, Petersham, Massachusetts, United States -... | ecosystem: Environmental > Terrestrial > Soil > Temperate forest > O...
GGTAATGAACCGCCTCTTTCCGCTACCCGATAATATTGAGTATTCTACTATTATGTTAGATAGTAAGGGCGAAGTAATACACGCCTTTTTAACCCGCGACCAAAAGTGGCGGATGAAGACAGAGTTGAATGAAATATCGCCCACCCTTAAAAAAACGCTGATTTATAAGGAGGATAAATTCTTTTATCATCACCCCGGCATTAACCCCTTTGCCATTGCAAGGGCAGCGGTAATGAACACGCTGCACTTAAAACGCACCTCGGGTGCATCTACCATAACCATGCAGGTGGCGCGTATGCTTGAGCCCAAGGGCAGGACCTATTTCAACAAGCTTTGGGAGATTTTCAGGGCCTTTCAGTTAGAGTGGAAATACAGTAAGGACGAGATACTGCAATTGTATTTTAACCTGGTGCCTTATGGCAGTAACGTGGAAGGGGTAAAGAGTGCGTCCATCCTCTATTTTAAAAAGAACCCCGACCGGTTATCGCTGGCTGAGGTAACGGCGCTGTCAATCATTCCTAACCGGCCGTCGTCGTTAAGATTGGGGCCGCACAACGATTTGATAGTTAAGGAGCGCAACAAATGGCTAAAGCGCTTTGCCAGCGATAAACTTTTTAAACCCAAAGAAATTGATGATGCCCTGCTTGAGCCGCTGGAGGCCAAAAGAAGCGATGCGCCTGATTTAGTGCCCCATTTAGCCCATAAACTTAAGCGTGCTACCCACCAGGATATTATCCGCACCAACCTGCAAATGAACACGCAAATGAAGCTCGAGAATTTGGTTGCTGAATACACCCGTGGTTTGAGCGCCTACAATATCCATAACGCCTCGGTGGTGGTTATCGATAATAAAACACATAATGTAATTGCCTATATAGGCTCCGCCGATTTTAATGATAAATCGGATGGCGGACAGGTGAATGGTGCCGATGCCGTAAGGCAACCCGGCAGCGCGTTAAAACCATTGATGTACGGCCTTTGTATTGATAACGGCGTGTTGACGCCCAAAACCATTATTACCGATGTACCTATCAACATAAACGGTTACCAACCCGAAAACTACGACCGGCAGTTTAACGGCTATGTAACGATGGAGTATGCACTTGAAAACTCACTCAACATACCCGCAGTTAAATCGCTGCACGAGTTGGGTACTGATAAAATGATTGGTAAGCTGGTTGACTGTGATTTTAAACAGGTAAAGAAAGACGAGCGAAAGCTGGGCCTATCAATGATACTGGGTGGCTGCGGCGTAACGCTTGAGGAGATGACCGGGCTATACAGCGCATTAGCCAATGGCGGTGTGTATGTAAAGCCCAATTATGTAGTGAGTAAAAACATGGCGAAAGACTCAGCCCAGGGCAAACGCATACTCTCGCCCTCTGCCGATTTTATGATAACTGAAATACTATCAAAAATTACCCGTCCCGATTTACCGGTTAGCTGGGAGAGTAGCATGCACCTGCCCCGTATTGCCTGGAAAACCGGCACCAGTTACGGCAAGCGCGATGCCTGGAGCATTGGCTATAACATGAGGTACACGGTTGGCGTGTGGGTGGGCAATTTCTCAGGTACCGGTGTACCTGAACTGAGTGGGGCTAATGTGGCTACGCCTTTGCTGTTTAAAATTTTCAACACCATTGATTATAACTCCACTAACGAATGGTATAGTATGCCTAAAGAATGTGGCATCAGGTTGGTTTGCTCTGAAACCGGTAAAGTGCCCAACGATTTTTGCACCAATACCGTGATGGATTACTTTATTCCGCTGGTGTCGTCCTCAGATAAGTGTATGAATATGCGGGAAGTGGCTGTATCGGCTGATGAGAAGATATCGTACTGCAAAAACTGCATACCTGCCAGTGGCTATAAAAAGAAAATGTATAAAGTAGTACCCCCCGAAATGCAATCGTATTTTGACGACAACCGGATTGCTTATGAAAAGATACCGCCGCACAACCCCGAGTGCGACCGTATTTCGACTGAAGGAGGGCCGGCCATCAGGCTGCCTAAAAATGGTAATGAGTATTATATTGACAAAAAGAAGCCGGAGCAATTACAATTAAGTTGCGAAGTGGGAAGCGATGTAAAAACTGTTTACTGGTATATTAACAACAAATTTTACAAAAAGAGCGATGCCCACAAAAAGGAGTTCTTTACGCCCGAGGACGAACGGATAAAGATATCGTGTACAGATGATAAAGGCCGTAATAACGACATTTGGATAAAAGTAAAATACGTAAATCTTTAAACCATCTGTGGCGAATGCTGTTATTTTTAACGTTGAAATGATGAATGAATGAAGTACGCTACTATAAACCCCGTTAATAACCAACAGGTAAAAGAATTTGAATTGGACGCTTACCCCGATTTGAATATTTCGATGAACGCTTATAACTATTGGCGAAAGTTAACGGTTAATGAGCGGGGTGCAGAAATGAAACGTGTTGCCGATGTGCTGGAAAAGGGAAAGAGGAAATACGCCGAACTGATTACACTCGAAATGGGCAAACCCATTGGCGAAGCTGAATATGAAATAAACAAGGTGTTGAGCGGTTTTGATTACTACATTAAAAACTCAGCCGGTTTTTTGAAAGACGAACCGGTGGTTACCAACGCCTCAAAAAGCTATATCAGGTTTGAACCGCTGGGTATTATTTTTTCTATCATGCCATGGAATTTTCCTTTTTGGCAGGTTTTCAGGTTTGCCATACCTACTTTAATGGCAGGAAATGTTTCAATTTTAAAGCACTCGCCCAATGTGCCGCAATGCGCCAAGGCAATAGCCGATATTTTTAGCGAGGCTGGCGTAATGGATGGCGTTTTCAAAAATTACTTTTTACACCACGATGATGCTGCTAAGCTGATTGCCGACCCGCGAATTTCGGGTATGAGTTTTACGGGTAGCGATACCACCGGTAGTATACTGGCCTCGCAAGCGGGTAAGAACATTAAGAAATGTGTGATGGAGTTGGGGGGTAATGATGCCTTTATTGTGTTGGCGGACGCCGATTTGGATTTTGCCATTTCAGGCGCTATAAAATCGCGCAGCATTAACTCGGGGCAAAGCTGTAATGCAGCCAAGCGGTTTATTGTTGTTGAACCGGTTGCTGAGGCTTTTACTAAGAAGTTAATAGAAGCAGTTAGTAAACTTAAAGTCGGCGACCCATTTGATGCCGGCATCAATTTAGGCCCTCTTGCCCGAAGGGACCTTGCTGAAAAAGTGAAAAAGCAAATAGCCGATTCGATTGCCGGTGGTGCGGTAGCGCATTATGGATGTAAGGTGCCTGAAGGGGAAGGCAATTTTGTATCACCGGTAGTATTGACAAACGTTAAACCCGGTGTTCGTGCATTTGAAGAGGAAATATTCGGGCCGGTTTGGAGTGTTATTGTTGTAAAGGATGTAGAAGAGGCAATTTCAACAGCAAACAATTCGGTTTATGGTTTGGGCGCATCTATTTGGACAGCAGACAAAGTAAATGCCGAGCGCTTTGTATCTGAATTGGAAGCAGGCAATGTTTTTATTAATGACATTGTGAAGTCTGATGCGCGCATTCCTTTTGGCGGCATTAAACGTAGCGGCTTTGGAAGAGAATTATCTGAACACGGCCTGATGGAGTTTGTAAATATAAAGACGGTCTATATCAATTAATTCGGCAATAAACTAATTCGGAAATGTAATGCATAATGAATTATCAAATTGCCGAATTATCCAATTGTCAAATTATTCCAACGCCTTCAGCAGCGCCTTATTCACTTCATAACTCATCGTCATATTCATAACGTGCGAGCCGTTTATAATGGCAATGGAGTTTGTTATTTTATGGATGGGGAATAGATGGTCGTTGGTGCCATGTATGTGCACTATATCGCTTCTATAATCGTCAGGTGGGTACCAGTTAACAATGGCGTTTATGGCCCAGTCAATAAATTCGGGTGAAACGTCGTCAGTCATTTGTTTAATGATAGCTGCAGCCGGTGAATCACCTCTGCTATCAAGGCGTTTAACCATTAGCTTGTTAAAACGCTTAAACTGAGAACCCGGTATAAGCCGGTGAAGATTTAATACACTCATCGACCTGATAAATGCAGGCATTTCTCTCCTGTTTTTTATCGAAGCCATAATGACAATCTTTTCAGGCTTTAGCATTCTTGAAAGTTCCATAGTAACAATGCCACCTAAAGAAGTTCCAACCAATGAGAATGGTAGAGAAGTATCAATCCCCTTAGCCATTCGCGCCGCGTATTGCGGAATTGTTTCGCCTTTTATAGGTTCAAGATGTTCTAAAACTATGGCGTTAGGCAGTATCTTTAGCTGGTGAGCATACATGCGCTTATCAGCGCCCAAGCCAGGTATCAAATAGATTTTCATGATAATTGCTACAAAAATGTCTTAATTACTACTAAGTGCTATTAAACATAAATTATTTTTGCAACTGTTGACAGATAAAAAACACTAAAATGAAAAATGGAGTTTTGATATACGGCTGTTACGGATACACCGGCAAACTAATTAGCGAATTGGCAGTTAAATCGGGGCTTAAACCTGTTTTATCGGGCAGAGATGAACAAAAGGTTGCTGCACTGGCACGGTCGTTAAATTTGGAGCACAAGGCCTTTGGTCTTGATAACGTGGATGATGTGGTTGAACAAATAAAGGATTTTAAAGTAGTGCTGCATTGTGCCGGGCCTTTTATTAATACCGTAGCTATTATGGCCAATGCCTGTATTAAGGCTAAAACGCATTACCTGGATATTACCGGCGAATACCAGGTTTTTGAAAGCATTTTTGCATTGAATGACAAGGCAATTGAAGCGGGTGTGCTGCTGATGTCGGGCGTGGGGTTTGATGTGGTGCCGAGCGATTGCCTGGCCCTGTATCTTAAAGAAAAACTACACAATGCCGACGCTTTGGATTTGTCGCTGTATATGAAGGGCGGCAGAATTTCGCACGGAACCGCGATTACGGTGGCTGAAAACCTTGGCAATGCCAGTTTGGTGAGGCGCAATGGTGTACTGGTTGAGGTGCCCAATGGTAAGGTTACACGCGAAATTGAAATTGATGGAGCTTTCAAAACCGGTGTAGCAATATCATGGGGCGATATATCAACTGCTTTTCGCTCGACGGGTATTCCCAATATAACGGTTTACAACATTTTGCCACAAAAGGTGATTGATAGTATGAAAGCAAGCAATTACCTCGGCTTTTTATTGCGCTCACGCTTTGTAAAGAATTTCCTGATTAACCGGATAAAAAAACGCCCCGCCGGGCCTAACGAAACCGAACGCCAAACAGCAACCAGTATGGTTTGGGGTGAAGTTAGAAACAAAATAGGCGGTGTGCATAGAGCCTTGCTAACCCTGCCCGAAGGATATACCCTTACAGCCCTCACAGCCGTAAAGATTGTACAAAGTATTCTTGAAAAGGCACCGCCATCAGGCTCTAAAACGCCTTCACAGGTTTTTGGCGCGGATTTTATCCTCCAATTTGAGGGTGTTAGCAGAAAGGACTTGGTATAATTAACCAAAACCGTGCATTATGTGCTGATTTTGAGGCTAATTTGGGGTTTTAAGGCTTATTATTTGCTACAATATTCAGCTTGTTTTTTACAAAACATAATGAGCATAAATACGTATAACTTTAGTAAAAGGCATTGATAGGAAAATCACCTTATAACACGATGTTAAAAAAACTGGAAGACAAGTAGATAGAAAGCTTTATTTTACATTTCTTTCCCCTCAATTACCCATGGCAGATACCCCATTTACAGACCAATATATTTCCATCACCGGCAACTCAGGCGCGCAAATTAGGGTGCGTTTTAGAGACATTGTTGAGTTGATTAATGAGGGCATTTACTGCATTAACAGTCAGGGTATTTTGGTTTTTGCCAATGAGCGTTTTTGCAAAACATTAGGATATAAGCCATCAGATATTATCGGGAAATCAATTTTCGATATGATGCATGGGGAAGAAAACGTAAGGATTACCAAAGCTAAGCTTGGAATAAGGAAAAAAGGAATATCGGACAGCTACGATATTGTGATGCGCAAGAGTGATGGTGAAGGCGTTTGGTTGAGGTTAAACGGCAAACCCGTAATAGATGGCAGCGGCGAGTTTATGGGCGTAATTGTGCTTACCACTGAAATTGCGAAGCAACGACAGATGGAAGAGGAGCTGATTTATGCCAAAGAAGACCTGGAGTCAAAAGTTATAGCGCGCACCCGCCAGCTTTCGGAGGCCAACGAAATGCTGAATGAGGAAATAAGGGAGCGCAAGATGGCCGATAGCTCACTCAAGGCAAGTGAAAAACGGTTTCGTGATATATTCAACAACTCTCCCGATGCAATTTATATTGAGAGCCTTACGGGTATAATACTGGATGTAAACGAAGCCACTTGCAAGCTTCATGAGGGCAGCCGTGAGGAGTTGATAGGCAAAACAGTGTTCGATATTTCGCCTGAAGGGGTGCATGAACAAATCAGGAAGACGCAACCCCAGATAGTTGAAGGCGCTATAAGCAAGTTTGAAAGCGAAAGCATAACGCTATCAGGTAAAGTAGTACCCATTGAAGTAAGTGTAGCACATATCGACTATAAAGGCCAACGCGCCCTGCTTATACACGTGCGCGATATTTCGGAGCGTGTAAAGCACCAGGAAATATTAAAAAAGCTGAATAATGCCCTGGAAGAAAAAGTAAGAGAGCGAACCAAAGAATTGCAGGAAGTAAATTTGCGGATGCAAAACGAAATTGCCGAGAAAGAAAAAATACAGGGAGAACTACAGCGGCAGAAAGACTTTTTAAGACTGATTATTGATTCGACGCCGAACATGATTTTTGTGAAAGATGCCAGCGGAAAGTATTTGCTGGCTAATGAGTCGATAGCCAAATTATACAACAAGAGCCCTTCGGAAATGGAGGGGCACTATGACTCGGAGGAACATTTTACTGCAAAAGAGCTGGAAGAATTTAAGAAGCAGGATGAGGCCGCTCTTAAATCAAAAAAGGAGGTTCAGTTTCCCGAGCAAAGAACAATTAGTCGCGATACCGGTGAAGAGCTATGGATGCAAATGGTGAAAAAAGCGATACCATCTATAACAGGTAACGAAATAAACATATTGGGTGTAGCCACCGATGTTACGGCTGTTAAACAGGCAAAAGAAGAGATTAAAATTTCGGAACAATTATATCGTGAAATTGCGCGTAACCTGCCTAAGGCAGCCATGTTCATTTTCGATAAGAATTTACGATACATTCTTGCTGAAGGCCCGCTGGTTGGCATTGTTAGTAAACCGAAAAATGAAATAGAAGGAAAAACTGTTTACGATTCCATCAAAGAAAGCGACCGTGACAGGGTAAAGCAGATTTACAATAAAATACTGGATGGCGAAAGCAGCGAAACAGAGCAGATTTTCTTTGAGCGCTCGCTTAAAGTTTACCACCTGCCTATACGCGATGACCATGGAGAAATTATCTACGGTATGGTGATGGTATTTGATATTTCGGATTTAAAAGGTGTGCAGCGTGAGTTAGAGCAGCGGGCTACGCAGCTGGAAAGATCGAACGAGGAATTGGAACGTTTTGCTTATGTGGCTTCGCACGATTTGCAGGGACCGCTACGAACCATTGCCAGCTACCTGCAATTGCTTGAATTACGCTACAAAAATAAACTGGACCCCGAGGCGCTTGAGTTTATTGATTTTTCGGTGAATGGGGCCAAGCGCATGCAGCAACTGATACTGGATTTGTTGAACTACTCTAAAATTTCATCGGCCCCTAAACCTTTTGTAAAAACCAATTTGAATGATTTGGTGAAAACGGTTTTAAAGGGGCTTAACAGTACCATTAAAGTTACCAAGGCTGAAATTAAGCTTGACGAGTTGCCCGAGATAATGGCAGAGCCTAACCACCTTTACCAACTGTTTCAAAATTTAATTGATAACGCACTTAAGTTTATAAAGGGTGATGCGCCGAAAATTACTATTTCGGTTGAGGAGCGCGAAAATGAATGGGAGTTTAGTATTGGCGATAATGGCATTGGCATTAAAGACGAATACAAGGAAAAGATATTCCAGATTTTTCAGCGCCTGCATTCTATTTCCGATTATCCCGGTACCGGTGTGGGCCTGGCCATTTGTAAAAAAGTGGTGCAGTTACACGGAGGAAATATCTGGTTTACTTCAACCCCGGGTAACGGAACCACTTTCTATTTTACTATCAACAAGCATGTTGATAGTAAGGCGGAAAAGGGATAATACATTTTATCCTTCAGCCAGTCCCAAATCAATTCTTCTTAAAATAATATCGGCTGAAAGTATTTTTACGCGCACTTTATCGCCCAGGTCGTATTTCTTTTTTGACCGGGTGCCTACCAGCCTTAAATTTTTCTCCTCATAAGCAAACTCTTCCGGCCCCAGGTATTCAACGCTTACCATGCCTTCGCATTTGTTTTCACTCATTTCAACAAAAATGCCGCGGGGAATTACACCGGTTATAACGCCATCAAATTCTCCGCCTACTTTGTCCTGTAAAAATTCAATTTGCTTGTATTTAACGGCTTCGCGTTCGGCTTCCATAGCCTTACGCTCCATTACCGAACTGTTTTTGCAGCGCGATTCTAATTCATCCTTATCAATCATCTTATCACTGTCGCCTAAAATCTCGCTCAATAGCCTGTGTACCAAAACATCGGGGTACCTTCTTATCGGCGAAGTAAAATGCGTATAATGCTCCATCGCTAAACCGTAGTGGCCTATGTTATCGGTGGTATACTCCGCTTTAGCCATACTACGGATAGCCATTGTTTCCAATACGTTTTGCTCTGGCCGCCCTTCAACCTTCTTCAATAAAGTATTAAAAGTTTCAGCCGCCTGTCTTGGGTTTTCAAACTTGATGTTATACCCAAAACGAGCTGCTACCGAGCTAAACATATCGAGCTTGGCCTGGTCAGGCTTGTCATGCACCCTGTAAACAAAAGGAATGAGTTTTTTACCTAATCGTAGTTTAGAGCCATATCTCGCTACTGTTTCATTAGCCAGCAACATAAAGTCTTCAACCAATAAATGCGCGTCTTTACGGATTTTAAGTATTATGCCAATGGGCTTTCCGGTTTCATCCAGCTTAAATTTCACTTCGGCTTTTTCAAAGGCTATGGCGCCTTTTTTCATGCGCTTGGCGCGAATGTCTTTCGAAATTTTATTCAGCAATTGCAGTTCTTCAACATAATCACCCTTGCCGGTTTCAATTACCTGTTGTGCTTCTTCGTAGGTAAAACGACGGTTACTGTGAATAATAGTTTTTGCAATGCTGAAATGCTTGATGTTGAATTTATCGTCTATTTCGAAAAGCGTTGAGAAGGTTAGCTTATCCTCGTTCGGCCTTAATGAGCACAACACGTTCGAAAGCTTTTCGGGTAGCATGGGACAGACCCTATCAGGTAAATACACTGAGGTGGCCCGTTTTTCAGCCTCCGTATCCAATTGCGAGCCTTCGCGCACATAGTGCGATACATCGGCAATATGGACGCCTATTTCATGATTGCCATTTTCAAGTTTGCGGAGGGAAATAGCATCATCAAAATCTTTGGCATCTTCAGGATCAATGGTAAAGGTTGTTACTTCGCGGTAATCAACCCGGTTATTAATTTCTTCCTGGCTAATCTTATCGGTATACTGGTCTAACTCGCCATAAACACCGCGTGGGAAATCAATGCTAAACCCGTGCCCAATCAGTATCATCTTCATATCCATGTCCGATGAAGATTGATCGCTCATTATTTCTACAACCTCACCAACCGGGTTTTTGCTACCGGTTTTCCAGTCAATTATCCGGGCAATTACACGGTCATGGTGTTTGGCTCCGTTGAGTGCCTCAAGAGGGATAAAAACGTCGGTGCTCAGTTTTCTTTCGTCAGCAATGAAAAATGCAAATTTATCGAGGACGTCAACCCTACCGGTAAAACTATCCTGCGCACGTTTAATAATGCTTATAATCTCGCCCTCTGGCCTGCGGGTGTGCGAGGTAATACGAATTTTAACCTCATCGCCCTGCATAGCATTGCGAACGGCATTTTTGGGGATATACACGTCTTTAGCAAGCCCCTCAACACTTACAAATGCCGCTCCGTTTTGGGTGATGTCTGCTGTTCCGAATAAGTATTTTGTATGCCGGCTTTCGTTAGTTGATTTTTCGAAAGTTTTTGGTTCTCTATTCTCCAACAACTTAACAATGCCTTTTTGCTCAATCTTTATTTTGCCGCGTTTTTCTAATTCGGTAAGGCCAATAATAATTTCTTCCTGGGTTAGCTTGCCTTCAAGCGCGGGGAAGATGGTTTTTAAGGTTGCCTCTTTTCCTAACGCGCGGATGACGGTTAATACATGCTGTTTGCTTTCATTTGTCTCTGAGTGTTTCTCAGGTTTATAATGTTTTTCTTTTTTCTGTTTCTTCTTAGTACTCATGTTCTTATTTTTTAGTTCCAATTGCGAAGCCTGTAAGTTTTTATTTAGCTTGCTGACTTTTGAAACTTTGTTGTTTGTTTTTAAATTAAGAAGGCTGCACTTGGCAGCCTTCACTTTTTTTACTGATTTAATTTTATCTCACCTAAAGGTGCAAGGCTGCAATCAAACTTACTCATATCGCTGCTTCGGTTTTTACCTTTGTGTTCCATATCCAGGTTGCTAAACGTAACGTTTCCGTTGTTGCGAATGCATATTTTTTGATCGCTTTTTAGGGTGCCATCATTGTTGTAGTATGCCGGGTTTATTTCGCCATCGAAAATAATATCCGGAATCTTATCGCCGAAAATGCCGATAAACAGTTGCCCGAAAGATACCGTGTTATCAGGGCTGCCGGTGCCACGGGTAATTTTGTTGTCGTGTACGGTAATACCGCCGCTGTAAGGATCGTAAATGCTGTCTTTATATGGCTTTTGTAACGAAAGGTAGCTTACCACCGCAATGCCAATAGTGTTTTGGCCTGAAATGATGTTACCGGTTATGTCACAAAAATTGGTTGCCATAGCTATGATACCGGTGCCAGCGGGTATTTCAGAAACTGTGGTTCCTTTTACACCGAAGTTTTGGGTATTGTTATTAATGATTTTGTTATTGGCAACCCTGCAACGCATACCATTCTTTTTAGGCAATTCAGGCAGGTCAAATACCAAAATACCACCGGTGTTGTTTTCCGAAAGGTTATCGGTAACCTCGGCATCGGTAGAGTTTTCGATTTCAATACCGGCAACATTATCATGCACCTTGTTTCTTCTAACAATAATATTCTTCGATTGGCCCACATAAACCCCGGCGTCTGACGAGCCAAATACTTCGCAGTCCTCAATTAATACGTTGGTGCATCCCACCGGGTAAGTGCCATATGAACCATTCTTAGGATCGTGCAATGAATTCCATCCCACTCTTAACCTTCTGAAAGTAACATTAGTAGCATCCTGAACTTTTATGCAGTCCCCTTTGGGGTCTAAAATGGCAAAGTCTTCCATTACAATACCATCGGCGGTAATTCTTAAACCTTCAGCTCCATCTTTTTGGCCCTTAAAAGATAGGATGGTTTTATCGTTGCCTTTTCCTCTAACAGTAATGTTTTTAACCTTATCTAAAACCAGCGAACGGTTTAATGTAAATGTCCCTTCAGGTAATTCAATTACATCACCATCCTTGGCATTTATAAATTGTTCCTGTAGCTGCTTTTCAAAAGTAGCATCTACCGTTGCCGTTGGTTTGGTTTTGCAAGCCGATAAAAAAACAACCGCTGTTAATACGAAAGGAAGAAAATGTTTCATTGGAGGTGGTTTATTGAATTTTTAAGGATGGGCAAATATAAATTTGAATATTGAATGTGGAAAGGCAAATGTGATAATACGGCAATTTGACAATTTGATAATGAATAACGTGTGATAGGGGTATTAATTGCCCGATAGGTTGGAGTATAGAATATGGCTTCTGATTGGATTTATTGAGCCTTGCGGTGCAAATATACTATAATATTTGGGATATTGAAATTTTGGCAATTTAACGATGGGAATACCAGCCTGTTATATTGATGTTTGCCACTTGCATCTTGTGTCTATAATTCTAACTTTGAGGCGATGGAATTAAATGAAAAGGAGATAGCCGGGTTTTCGAAGCTGAATAAGCGCGATAAGATATACTGGCTGGCCAAGAACTTTTTGTATGCTAACCCCGTGGAGGTTTTAAAGGAGTTTGCCGAATACTGGCACGATAATGTTGAAGCCCAAAAACTGTTAGACGGATTTAGCGAAAACACACTTACCAATTTCCCTGTTCCCTTTGGTATTGCCCCTAATTTTAAGATTAATGAGTCGGTTTATGCTATCCCCATGGTTACCGAGGAAAGCTCAGTAGTGGCGGCAGCGTCCAATGCTGCTAAATTCTGGTTAAGCCGTGGAGGGTTTAAAACGGAGGTGATATCTACCAAGAAGGTAGGCCAGGTGCATTTTATTTATCACGGCGATAAGGCCAAGCTATTTAAGTTTTTTGGGGAGATAAAAGATGATTTAAAGAAGAGCGTACAGCATATTACCACTAAAATGGAGGAGCGTGGTGGCGGAGTGGTAGATATGGAGCTTATAGACTATAGCCTGCTTGAGCCGGATTATTACCAGATAAGGGCATACTTTGAAACGATAGACTCAATGGGTGCCAACTTCATCAACTCGTGCCTTGAGGAGTTTGGTAAGCAGTTAGCTGATAAGGTGAGACAGAATGCTGTTTTTAATGATACGGAGAAGGATATTGAAATTGTAATGTCCATACTTTCGAACTATACGCCTGATTGTATAGTGCATGTGGAGGTAAGTTGTAAGATTGAAGAACTTGGCACTTTTGATTACGGCAATATGAGCGCCGAAGAATTTGCCTGGAAATTTCAGCGCGCCGTAAATATTGCCCGTATTGACCCATACCGTGCCACTACCCACAACAAGGGTATTATGAATGGCATTGACTCGGTTGTAATGGCTACCGGCAATGATTTTAGAGCGGTTGAGGCGTGTGCTCATACCTATGCGTGCAGGGACGGAGTTTACAGAAGCCTTTCGGAGTGCAAGGTGGAGGACGGCATTTTTAGGTTTTGGATGAATTTGCCTATTGCAATTGGTACTGTAGGTGGCTTAACTTCATTACATCCTTTGGCTAAGCGTTCGCTGGAGTTGCTTGGTAACCCCAACGCTAAAAAACTGATGGAAATTATTGCCTGTGTTGGCCTTGCGCAAAATTTTGCAGCCATACGTTCGCTTACAACGGTAGGTATTCAGGCCGGACATATGAAAATGCACCTTACTAATATCCTGGCATCTATGCAGGCTAATGATGAAGAAGTAGGCAAAGCGAAATCCTATTTTGCGGATAAAGTGGTAAGTGTTTCATCGGTAAGGGAATTTTTAGAAAGACTTCGCTTGAAAACCAGCTAGAAGAATGAAGCTGAAAATTACTACTCAAAACGATATTGATGCTTTCTATGGCCATGGAAAGCTGCTAATTACATCGGAGTATTTTGTTTTGGATGGGGCACAGGCCTTAGCCGTACCTACCAGGTTTGGCCAAAACATGCGGGTAACCATTTTGCATGCAAAAGATAATTTATTGTATTGGGTAGCACTTAATAATCAAAATAAACCATGGCTTAACCTGGTATTCGATACGAAAGATTTTACCTGCATTAATGCTAAACAGGATGAGGCGGGCAGGCTTAGTAATATATTGCTAGAGGCTAGAAAACTTAATCCTGAGTTTTTATCCGCGCCCCATGATATTGCAGTTGAAACCCGATTGGAATTTCCGAATGAATGGGGATTAGGCACTAGTTCAACACTAATACATTGTGTAGCTAAGTGGGCAAAGGTTGATGGTTATGAGCTGCTGAAAAATACGATTGGCGGTTCGGGATACGATGTGGCGTGCGCAGCGGCTGATGCGGCTATTTTATACCAGCTAAAGGGTGGAAAGTCGGAATCGCAACCTGTAAATTGGCAACCAGCTTTTAGCCAGCATTTATACTTTGCTTATTTGGGCAAAAAGCAACTTTCTTCTGAAGCCATTCAATATTATAAAACAAAATTGCAGGATAAAACGTATGCCATTGCTGAATTGAACCGTATTACTGAAGCTGTATTGCGTTGTAATGGCCTAAAGGAATTTGAGGGGCTGATGAATGAGCACGAAAGCCTGATTGCCGGACAGCTTAAAATGCCCAAAGTAAAAGATAGTTTGTTTGCCGATTATTGGGGCAGTATAAAATCGTTGGGAGCCTGGGGAGGTGATTTTGTAATGATGACCAACACCAAAAGTGTTGATGATTTGAAAGCCTATTTGAAAGAAAAAAGCATTAGCATTGTTTTTAGTTGGAACGATTTGATACTATCAAAATAAAAATCTGCTACCTTTAAAACTGCAGTAGTAAAACACGGATTATGGAAGAGATAAAAAAAGTTACCTGGAGGAGCCCCTCAAACATTGCATTGGTAAAATACTGGGGCAAGAAAGCCGGTGTTCAGATTCCGGCAAATCCCTCAATCAGTTTTACTTTAGAACAATGTTACTCTGAAACCAGCGCTACGCTTATTAAGAAGCAAAGCAAGGGAAAGGATATTGAGTTAAAGTTTTATTTCGATGGTAAAGAGAATATGGCTTTCCGTTTGCGGATGCTTAAGTTTTTTGACACTATCGCCAAGGATTTTCCAATCCTGCAGCAGTATGGTTTGTTTATACACTCTACCAATTCGTTTCCTCACTCGTCGGGTATTGCTTCTTCGGCTTCATCTATGAGCGCTCTCTCGCTTTGTCTTTGCGAATTGCAAGACCTGATGGACAAGAAGAAAGTTTCGAAAGATAAATTTCTTGAAAAGGCATCGCACTATGCACGATTAGGCTCGGGAAGCGCGGCG
>Ga0206867_1148_pt1 | contig 14778 bp, 12 predicted proteins | sample Alteio_BWOrgCont_37_FD_152905 | JGI IMG/M metagenome (GOLD analysis project Ga0206867, IMG submission 152905) | Enriched cells from forest soil in Barre Woods Harvard Forest LTER site, Petersham, Massachusetts, United States -... | ecosystem: Environmental > Terrestrial > Soil > Temperate forest >...
TCGGTTTAATCAGCGCCAACATGGCGGCAATCATGGCCACAAAGCCGCCCGTGGATAAAATAGAGGTAGAGATGTCCAGGGTCGCTATATAAAGCGTAAAGGAAAGGGCGATCGCGGCGACAAACTGCACGCTTGAAACACTGATCGCTCGGGCGGCTACCACCTTCATTTCCCGCCGGCGATTGGATTCCAGCGCTACTGCAAACTTGTCAATTTCATGCTGCTGCCCGCCAAAGGAGCGAATCACTTTGTACCCTTCCACATTCTCTTCCGCGCAGTGATTTAAGTTCGACATGGAGTCTTGAATACTCAAACTCAAACGCCGCACACGCACACTGGTTTTGCGTGTAATGATGGCAATGATGGGCATGATGATGAAATAAATCAGCGTGAGTTTCCAACTCACCGAAAACATCACAAAGAGAAGGCCAATGATATAGCAAATCGATTGCACCGCCGTAGTCAGCACATCCGCGCTGGCATTGGCCACCTGTTCGACGGAATAGAGCAAAATGGAAAGCACATGCCCGCTGGTATTGTGATCATAAAATTTAGCCGGCAGGCGCTGCAAATGCACAAACAAGTCGTGACGCAAACGCATGATGACATTGCGGGAGGCGATGGCGATATTGTAATTCGAAAAAAAACTCGCGATGCCGCGCATGATAAAGACGCTCAGTACCAGCACGGGCGCAAATTTCAAAAAGGCCTGATCCTTTTGCACCAAACCCTTGTTAAGCAAGGGTTCAAGAAAATAAACAAACCAAGAATCAATCCCCGAATAAAGCATGCTAGCCAGCAGTGCAATACATAAAGAAAACCAATTGCGGCGGATATAGCGAAAGAGGCGGGCATAGAGGTGAAAGGCATTAGCAATTTTTTGTTTAGCCATGTAAAATTCTGCTTCCGATTAAGACGCCCCATTTTATAAGATTGAGGACTGACATGCAAAAATTAGCATCGATCATTGAAGCGGCCTGGGAAAATCGCGCCGCCTTGACTCCCTCCAACCTAGATCCCCAGCTTAAACAAGCCATAGACGAAACATTGCAGCTTTTAGACAGAGGTGAGCTGCGTGTAGCGGAAAAGCAGGGTGTGGAGTGGCAGGTTCGCCAGTGGGCTAAGAAAGCGGTTCTATTGTCCTTCCGTACGCAGGCTAATACCGTGATGGATGCAGGTTGTATGCGTTTTTATGACAAGGTGCCCCTTAAGTATGAAGGGCAAACGGCTGAGCAATTGAACAGCGGCGGCGTCAGGGTGGTGCCAGGCGCCATTGTCCGGAAAGGCGCTTATATTGCGGCTAATACCGTTTTAATGCCCTCCTACGTCAATATCGGGGCCTATATCGACTCTGGGTCGATGATTGATACCTGGGCGACGGTCGGCTCCTGTGCCCAGATTGGCAAGAATGTGCACATCTCCGGCGGTACCGGTATCGGCGGCGTCCTAGAGCCTCTGCAGGCCAATCCCACCATCATCGAAGACAATTGCTTCATCGGCGCCCGATCTGAAATCGTGGAAGGTGTCATTGTCGGTGCCGGCTCGGTCATCTCCATGGGCGTTTATATTGGCCAAAGCACCCGCATTTACAACCGCATGACCGGAGAAAGTTCTTATGGTTTTGTACCCCCAGGCTCCGTGGTCGTGCCAGGCAACCTACCTTCCTCCGATGGTAAATACAGTTTGTACTGCGCCGTGATCGTCAAACAAGTCGATGCGCAAACGCGAGAGAAAGTAAGCATTAATGAACTGCTTAGGAGTGTCTCCTGTGCCAGTAGTTGAGCTTTGTAAAGAGCTGATCGCACGTCCCTCCGTCACGCCAGACGAGGCGGGTTGTCATGATTTGATAAGTCAGCGTCTCCAGAAGGCGGGCTTCACTATTGAATCTCTACCTTTTAAAAGTGAGCAAAGTCCCCAGGTTGAAAACCTTTGGGCTAGACGAGGTAAGGCTGAACCACTGGTGGTCTTTGCAGGTCACAGCGATGTGGTCCCAACCGGGCCCGAGTCCGATTGGACTTCACCCCCCTTTGAGCCAACAGTCCGAGATGGCCATCTCTACGGTCGTGGCGCAACAGACATGAAATCAGGCGTAGCCGCTTCCATTATCGCCGCTGAACGATTCATCGAAGAACATCCTAATCACCCAGGCTCGATCGGCTTTCTCATCACTTCAGACGAAGAAGGCCCCAGCATCAACGGAACCAAAAAAGTCATCGATGAGCTAACTCGCCGCGGCGAAAAAATCGATTATTGCATCATCGGCGAAGCCAGCAGCGAAAAGCAGCTGGGAGACCAAATTCGCGTTGGCCGACGCGGCTCCCTGCATGGCAAGCTGATTATCAAGGGCAAACAAGGGCACATTGCCTATCCTGTCCCCGGTCAAAATCCTATTCAGAATGGCTTGCTGGCCTTAGATCAATTAGCCAAGACAGTTTGGGACAAGGGCAACGAGTATTTTCCGCCGACTACCTTTCAAATCTCCAACATTCACGCAGGTACCGGCGCGCTCAATGTGGTGCCAGGCGCGATGGAAGTTCGCTTTAATTTCCGTTTTTCCACCGCCTTAACGGTAGATGAATTGCAGCTTCGCGTGCGGCAAATTTTAAACGAACATCCCATTAAATACGATCTAAGCTGGGATGTATCAGGCCACCCTTTCCTAACTAAGCAAGGCAAACTGATAAATGTCGCTAAAGAAGCCATCCAGGCCGTTGTGGGGATTTCACCCGCGCTCTCCACCGGCGGTGGCACTTCAGACGGCCGTTTTATCGCCCCAACCGGCGCCGAAGTGATCGAGCTAGGCCCACAAATCGGCACAGCGCACCAGATAGACGAGGCCGTTAATATAGAGGAATTACGCAAACTTCCTGAGATTTATCAGCGAATTTTAGCGCAGTTATTGCACTCCTCCTGAAACTGGTTTAACCTACGCCGGCATCGATCGCAGGGAGATAGTATGGAGAGGTGTCCGAGCGGTCGAAGGAGCACGCCTGGAAAGCGTGTGTACGGCAACGTACCGAGGGTTCGAATCCCTCTCTCTCCGAAACTTTTGTTGTTTTGTACCGAGTAATAGTAGCTAGTCAGGTCCCTTCGCGACGCTAGGTTGCGAACCCCGCCAGGTCCGGAAGGAAGCAACGGTAGTAACTGATGCGGGCGCGCAAGTGTGGCTTGACTGGCTGCTTAAAAATTCTAGCTGAGAGCATCAAGACATGGACACTGCCGCCGCCTACCAAGTCTTAGCCCGCAAGTGGCGCCCTAGACGCTTTGAAGATGTTGTCGGCCAAGATCACGTCATCCGCGTTCTCAGGCATGCCCTAGATAAAAACCGTTTGCACCATGCCTATCTTTATTCCGGCACTCGCGGTGTAGGCAAAACCACCTTCGCCAGAATCTTCGCCAAAGCGCTCAACTGCGAAGTCGGCATTAGCTCTAAACCCTGTGATCAATGTGCCGCCTGTCGCGCCATTGACGCCGGGCAATTCCTAGACCTTTACGAAATCGACGCCGCCTCGCGCACCAAAGTTGAAGACACGCGAGACCTTCTTGAAAATATTTCTTATCCACCCGCCCAAGGGCGTTTTAAAGTCTATCTGATCGACGAAGTCCACATGCTCTCGACGCATAGCTTCAATGCTTTGCTAAAAACACTGGAAGAACCACCCGCACACGTGAAATTTCTCTTTGCAACCACCGAACCTAAGCGTTTGCCTATCACCATTCTCTCGCGCTGTTTGCAATTCCATTTGAAGCCCATCTCCGCCGAGCAAATTGCGGCCCAATTGCAGCGCATTTGCGCGAGCGAGGAAATGACTTATGAGGAAGCCGCCTTAACTCAACTAGCCGTGGCGGCCGATGGCAGTATGCGAGATGCGCTCAGTCTCTTGGACCAGGCAATTGTGTTTAGCGAAGGCAATATTAAACTAGATGAAGTCAATCAACTGCTAGGCCAGGTCGCGCAGGTTGAATTAATCGGGTTACTGGAGGCCTTGGCAGCCCAGGATGTGCAAAAATTATTTGTCGAGCTGAGCGCCCTGCATCAACGCGCGCCGGACTATCAACAAATTCTGGCTGAGCTAATTAACTTGCTGCATCAAACGGCAGTAGTGCAGGCTGTCCCCAATTGGAAGCAACCCAAGCAGAATATCCAGGATTTAGCCAAAAAATTCACGCCAGAAGAAGTGCAGCTTTACTACCAAATTGCCCTGCTCGGGCGCAAGGATTTACCCTTGGTACCTTCAGCCGCTCAGGGTTTTGAAATGCTAATGCTACGCATGCATGCCTTCCACCCCAGCGTGGAACCCAATACCCGTAGCCTGGGTGTAGCGCAGCGAAACCCAGGGGAGCAGCGGCTTAGTCCTCCTGGGTTTCGCTGCGCTACACCCAGGCTACAGGCGCCGGGTCCCGCGCTAGGAGCTGCGGGTGATGAGATGGGGGAGCCGGTTAACCGAACACATACGGAAATGACCAGCGCCCCCCCCAAAGCCGAGCTAACAACCGAAGGCTGGAAAACCCTCCTCCCCAAACTCGGCCTAACTCATCTCGCCTACGCCCTGGCCAACAATTGCAACCTGGGCAAAATAACTGCAGACAAGGTAGAGCTCATCCTCTCCCTCAGCTACAAGGCCATGGCCAATCCAAAGCAGCTAGACCGCATAGAACAAGCCCTAAGCCAATATTTCGGCAAGAAATTCCAGCTCAGCCTAACTATCACCGAAGAAGCGGTCAATTCTCCCGCCAAGCAATTCACGGAAGAGCAGGACGGCAAAAAGGCCAGCGCCTTAGCCTCCTTCCAACAAGACCCAGGCGTACAAAAAATCCAGGATTTATTCAACGCCACCCTGGATCTGCAATCCCTTGATTTGGGGGAATAAATGCCCACAAAGTGCGTAGTATCTGCCGGGTATCTTTGCTAGAATCCACTCACTCAATTTCAAACCCGCAGGAGTTAGACATGAGCAAACCCTTAGATGAAAAACAGCCCGGCTTTTCTGATCTCATTAAAAAAGCCCAAGAAATGCAAAAGAAACTCCAGGACATGCAAAAACAAATGATGGAAACCGAAATCCTCGGCCAGTCCGGCGGCGGCTTAGTCAAAATCCTGATGACGGGACACCACTATGCTCGTCGTGTCACGCTGGACCCTAGCGTCATGAAAGAAGAGCGCTCCGTGCTAGAAGACTTAATCGCAGCCGCCATCAACGATGCCACGGATAAAATTGAACGCCACATGCGCGACAAAGTGGCTGGCTTAGCCGGCATCAAAATGCCAGAAGGTTTATTGGGTGGTGAAGGCGAAACCAAATAATAAAGAAGCCAGCGATTCCCGCTGTCCTTACGCGATGGGGGTTCTTAGGGGGAGAATCGCGATTCTCCCCCTAAGTGCAAGCCCAAGCTCTGCTTGGGCGCCGCATAAAACAATAAAGGTATAAAAATTCCCGCGTTAGCGGGAACTACTGAATAAAGGTTAACCATGCGCTTTAGTCCGCTACTGGAAGAGTTGATCGAAAGCCTGCGTAGTTTACCCGGGGTCGGCCCCAAAACCGCGCAGCGTATGGCCTTTCAGTTACTCACCCGAGGCAGGGAAAAGGGTAAACGCATCGCGCATATGCTCAATCTTGGCATGGAAGGCATCGGCCACTGCCAACGCTGCCGAACTTTCTGCGAAGCCGAACACTGCGCCATCTGCCTGGCGCCGCAACGGGATTCTAGCTTGCTCTGTATCGTAGAAAATCCCATCGATATGATGGTTATCGAACAGATGAATATCTTCAAAGGTTTTTACTTTGTCCTCATGGGCCATCTCTCTCCTCTGGATGGCATTGGGCCTGAGGATATCGGAATCCCTGAATTAGCCCAACGCCTCACGAACAGCAGCATCAGCGAGGTGATCCTTGCCACTAACCCCACGGTGGAAGGCGAAGCCACTGCTCACTACATCTCCGAACTAGCTAAACAACAACCCCAAATCAAAGTAACGCGGATTGCCCACGGTGTTCCACTGGGGGGGGAACTGGAGTATATCGATGGGGGTACTTTGGCGCATGCTTTTACAGGTAGGGGCGAAGTTTGAGTAGAATTAAGGAACCCCTTTTGATCCCCCATCCTGCCCAAATCAATGAACCCCTCTCCCACTTGTGGGAGAGGGCAGGGTGAGGGTCTCGATGTGGCAAATATTCACTTTGATCAAGAACATGACCGGTCGAAACCCTCACCCTACCCTCTCCCGCAAGCGGGAGAGGGGTTCATTGAGCGGGCCAGAGTGGAGCAAGGCAAAGGAACGTAGCCTGGGTGCAGCGAAGCGGAACCCAGGAGAAAGCCGGTTTCCCCGGGTTCCGCTTCGCTGCACCCAGGCTACCATAGCCATTCTCACCCTTTCCCTCCTTCTCTCGACTTCCTGCCTAGCCAACACCCGCTTAATCGTTGAGTCAGAAGAAGGTCTAACCCCCATCCTAAAAGCCATCCACCACGCCCATTCAACCATTGATCTCGCCATGTACGGCTTCACTGATCCACGATTGATAGAGGCTCTAATTGAGTCGCAGAATAAAGGAAAAACAGTACGTATTTTGTTGCAACATTCACCCTACAAGCAGGAACGCGAAAATCTCTCAGCCATAAAACGTTTAACCGCAGCACATCTACCCCTACATTTCGCCCCACCCCGATTTCTCTATTTACACCAAAAGACCCTAATCATCGACCATCACCAAGCCCTAGTAATGACCTTCAACTTCACCCATTCCGCCTTCAAAAACGACCGCAACTTCGCCCTGGTTCTAACAGACCCCAAAGAAGTATCCGAAATCCAACAAGTCTTCAACGCCGATTGGCAAAACCAACCCACCGACCCCAGCAACCCCGATCTGCTATGGAGCCCCGTCAATAGCCGCGCACGGATGTTGAAGTTAATCGACTCCGCCAAAACAGAAATCAAGGTCTACGCCCAAGGCTTAAGCGACTATCAATTCATAGGCGCCCTAGCTAGAGCCGCCAAACGCGGCCTAAAGGTAGAAATCCTCACCTCAGCCCCCGCCCAAGGCGGCAAATGGAAATACCTACAAAAATCCGGCGTCCTCATCGACCGCGTCAAAAGCCGAGTCATCCACGCCAAAGTCCTCATCATCGACCGCAAAAAAGCCTTAGTGGGTTCGATTAATTTCACCAAACCTTCGTTGGATAATAACCGTGAATTATCCGTGCTGACACACACCCAGGGGATAGTAAACCACTTACTCAACAACTTTGAGCGAGATAAAGAATCTTTCCACTCCATAACTCCATACTCTTAGTCACCCTCTCTTCCCACGTTTTGTGTGGGAGGAGAGGGCGGGGGAGAGGAGGGGTAGACCATCTTCAGACGCTTTTTAAGGATGATATAAACCTCCTCTCCCCCGCCCTCTCCTCCTGCACAAAGCGCAGGAAGAGAGGGTGACTCAGATGGCCGGGTTTTCTAAGGCGGCTAGGAGCTTCTGGTGCAGCCCGTCGAAGCCGGAGTTGCTCATGACGAGGACGTGGTCACCGGCTGTCAGTTGGCTGGCTAGTTCTTTCACCAGCGTGTCCACATCCTGATAAAGCGCGTTGGGTTGGTTGAAACCCTTGAGCACCTCACCCAAGCCCCAGTCAGGCCCAATCGGTTGTTTGCAGACCACCATATCGGAGGCAGCCAGGGCATCCTTGATCTGCTGCTTATGCACCCCAGCCCGCATGGTGTAGGAACCAAACTCCACCACCGAAACCAAACGCGCCGCAGGGCCAATCTTAGCCCGCAAACCTGCCAGCGTAGTCTTGATCGCGGTCGGATGATGCGCAAAGTCGTCGTAGACAGTGATATCCCTCACCTTGCCACGCACCTCCAAACGCCGCTTCACATTTTTAAAGCTCGCCAAGGCCTCAATTCCAACCTTAGTCGACACCCCCGCATGCGACGCAGCCGCCAGGGCTGCTAAGGCGTTATTGACGTTATGCTGGCCCAATAGACCCCATCGCACAGTACCCTGCGGCTCGCCCCGATAAAGCACTTCAAAAACGGAACCATCCGCCTCCACCAAACGCGCTTGCCAATCACTCTCCCCACCACCAAAGGTTACACAAGGCGTCCAACACCCTCTCGCCAACACCGCCTTCAAATTCAAATCCTCATCAGGGTAAATAATTTGCCCATTCCCCGGCACCGTGCGCACCAAATAGTGAAACTGCGTTTGAATAGCCGCCAGATCAGGATAAATATCCGCATGATCAAATTCCAAGTTGTTCATAATCAGCGTATAGGGATGGTAATGAATAAATTTCGCGCGTTTATCGAAGAAAGCGGTATCGTATTCATCCGCTTCGATCACAAAATAAGGGGAGCTGCCCAGACGAGCTGAAATGCCAAAGTTTTCCGGCACACCGCCAATTAAAAACCCGGGATTAAGCCCCGCACAGTCCAAAATCCAAGTAACCATGCTAGTGGTAGTGGTCTTACCATGGGTGCCAGAGATAGCAATCACCTTGCGGTCCTTCAAGACACTCTCAGCCAGCCATTGTGGCCCCGAGACAAAGCGTCGACGCGTGGCCAGAATCTCTTCCATAGCCGCATTGCCTCGACTCACAACATTACCCACAATAATCTCATCCAAATCCGCCGCCAGGTCCTTAGCCTGATAGCCTTCAAAAAGCGGAATATTATTTTTAGCCAATTGCGTGCTCATTGGCGGATAAAGCTTCACATCAGAGCCAACAACCTGATCGCCGCGCTCTTTTGCCAGCATAGCCAGCCCACTCATAAAAGTGCCACCAATCCCGAGAATATGTACCTTTTTGGGCGCTGAGTTTTTCATTGTAGTGCTCCCTGACTAAAGTTAAGATATATTGGACTTTGGAATACGTCTGGCATTCTAGCCATTTTTGGACGGAACAGAAAGTAATAAACGTGTAAGGAATACACGAAGAGGTAAAAGTGTAATGGAATACACACAGGCTCTTTTTGACGCGATTTTAGATGGCGCCATTATCCTCGACAAATCAGGAAGAATTGTCGATTGGAACCAAGGCGCCTCCGCTGTCTTTGGGTATAGCAAAAAAGAAATGCTCGGCCGGTCAATCAATCTCATCTACGATTGCAATTATCATTTTCCCAAAATTATCAACGAAACCCTCTTGCAGCAAAAAAAGTGGGTCAGCGAAACAATCTTTCAGCGCAAAAATGGAATGAAAGGAACCTGTCGCACTTGCATCACGCTACTGGGCCATCCCTCTAATCCTAAGGCCGCCGCCTTAGTCACGCATCATAATATTTCGAGTTATAAGTTGGCTGAAACGAACGCCAAGGCTGTCCATGACAAATTGCTGCAGGATTATCGACAAAGCATTCTGGCTTTGTCCGCCATTTATCCTCTCTATTCCAAAAACTTTGCCCTACGCGAGCAGTTGGAAAAGGATTTGCGTGAAAGTGAATTGAGTTTTCGCCTGTTGGCGGAGAATGCCACGGACATTATCGCGCGTCTCTCACCGGATGGTCGCTATCTGTATGCTTCTCCTTCTTGCAAGACCCTCTTGGGTTACAAGCCCGAGGAGCTAGTCGGGATGCCTGCTTTCAAATTCTTGCATCACGATGATATTGGAAAGTTGAAAAAAGCCTTTACCCGTCATCGCGAAAATCGCAGCAACTACACCATAGTTTATCGCGTAAGACGCAAAGATGGGGAATTCCGCTGGTTCGAAAGTTCCATCCGCGTTATCTGCGACCAGGACACCCGTGAGCTCCGTGAAATTGAAACGGCCTCGAGAGATGTCACTGACCATATTCTCGATAAAAAAGTGGGTATGCGCAAACAGCAATTGGCCCATGTGTTTCGCTTAAGCACCATGGAAGAAATGGCCTCTGGCATGGCGCATGAAATTTCTCAGCCGCTTTCCGCCATCATCAACTATACGCGCGGTTGCGTGCGGCATTTGCAGAATGGGCAACATGATCTGCCGCAGTTAACCGAAGTGATGCAAAAGGCGGTGGACCAGGCGGAGCGCGCCGGGGAAGTCATTCAACGATTGAAAAACTTTTTTTGCAAAGGTCAATTGGTCAAGACGCCTTGCAAGATTAATAGCATCTTGCGTGAAACCGTCAGCCTTATTCGTCATGATCTTAATTCCTCCAAGACCAAAGTGGACATGGATTTCGATAAAGATTTACCCTTTATTTCCGCCGATCGCATTCAGGTGCAGCAAGTGATGCTGAATTTGCTGCAGAATGCCATTGATGCCATGCGTGAATTAAATCCGGCGGACCGAAAAATTCGAATTGAAACGCACTCTCCAAACAAGGAAACGATTGCCATCACCGTCAATGATTCAGGCCGCGGATTTTCTAAAGAGTTGGTGCACAAGGTGTTTAAGCCTTTTTTCTCGACCAAAGCCAACGGCCGCGGCATGGGACTGGCGATTTGTCGTTCAATTATCGAAGCCCACGGCGGTGTTTTTACCATTAACCCCAACACCAGCAACAATAGTTGGATTCGTTTTACTTTGCCAATTGAATAGGAGCAGTGCATGAACAATGAATCGATCGTATATGTGATAGATGATGATCTCGCGATGGTTGAATCACTCTCCTGGGTGATTGAATCCGTCGGCTTGAATGTTCGCACCTATACGCGCGCGCAAGATTTTTTAAATGAATATGATCCTCTGACGCCCGGTTGTTTGTTGTTAGATGTGCGTATGCCAGGAATGAGTGGCCCTGAATTGCAATTGAAATTAAATGAATTGGAAGAGCAGGGCTTAGTGGTTCCTCCGATTATTTTTATTAGCGGCCATGGTGATGTTCCTTTAGCGGTGCGCGTCATGAAAGCCGGTGCGATTGATTTTTTAACCAAGCCATTTAATGACCAAGTGCTATTAGAAAGCATTAACAAAGCGATTCGCGGCGACAAAGCCAATCGTGACAAGCAACAAGAGTCCGCCGAGGCCCATGCGAAGTTTGCTTTGCTCACGCACAGAGAAGCTCAAGTTTTACAACGAATTGTCGCTGGAAAAGCCAATAAAGTGATCTCCGCCGAGCTTAAAATTTCGCTAAAAACGGTGGAAGCCCATCGCGCCTCATTAATGAAAAAAATGGGAGTAAAATCAGTGCCTGAGCTGGTAAAACTCGTGCTAGCCAACCATGTTGAGAAGGAAACCTTCGAAGAAACGAGCTATTAAAAAACTGCTAAGATTTTGCGCAAATTGCTGCTTTTTTCACTCACCGCACTAAGTATTAACCCTAGTTTGCCCCAGAAGTTCCGAAATTTATACGCGGGAAAATCCTAATTTTTATTGGTGATTAAACGTGCGATGATGAGAGTCCCTAGTAGATAAACTAGGGTTAGTTCAAAAAGGAGCGCCTCATCATGGAGCAAAACAAACACGTTCTACTCGTCACCAACACCGTCTCCGAGGCGGAAGTGGCTCAAATTAGAGAAGCGGTGACCACCCCCCAAATTCTGCCTGTACCGATTAAATTGAGCCTGGTACACGTGATACCCACTTTACCAACCTGCTATTTCAATATTCCCTCAATGATTGTGCTCGCCGACCGCTATTACCAAGAAGCGCGCGAAAATTTAGCGCGCATTGGTGACACGCTCAATATCTCCAAGCGCGATCAATGGCTAATAATGGGAAAGGTTCGCACGGAAGTGCTGCGTCTAGCGAACAAGATCAATGTTAATTTTATATTAGCCAACAGCGCACACCTAACTGAGCTGCGCAAATCGCCCTTGATCAAAAAGGAAAATCAACGCGTCATCATTAATAATTTGAGTGAACTATGTGCGGAATAATGATCTTCTCATTGCTAAGCGCGGCCTTGTACTTTGTCTTGCAGGCGGATTATTGATAGCTGCCATCTAGAGAAAGCCTAAGACCTACTTGTTCTCATCTGTAGGTCCACTGTCTTCACTTGGATTGCCAGCATCTTTATCCTCCTGAGACCCTTCTGCCGATTCTGACTTCGCCGCTTTCTTCTTCAACTTATGCATCTTCCCCTTCTCATCCACATACTTCCCAAAATAATCCTGATAAAGCACATTCTCCTTCGTCCAAGGCAAGCGCCGATAGTAGGGAAGGGGTTCATCCGGGCTAAATAAGGGATATTTTATAATTTCGAAATAGGGCGAATAATCAAAATCCTTAGGCGTGAATAAATAGGGATTACGTTGCGTTAACTCCAATCCCGTCTCTTCGCTGGATTCCACAAAGGGCAAAACCGGAAATTGCACTGAGCTAAAAGCCTCGGCGATCATAGAGGAACAAATGCCCGATTCAGGTTCACCCGTGCCCGGGCTGCGAAAAAGTATGGAGCCCCACTGGCGAGGCAAGAGGGACCAGGGCAGAAAGAAACGGGCCAGATCGAAGAGCTGCCGAATATTGTAGCGGTTGCCCAAGGCGCGAATAGCATAGGCGATGATTTTCTCGGAATCGCTGGAGGAAAGACCAATAGGGCGACAAATACGAATGTGGTGATGGCGATAATAGGCCAAGGGTTCCACCACCGTGCCCTTGTCCATCACTCCCTCAATGATCAGCCGAGTGTTCTCCTTCTCAACCCCTCTCTCCCGCAGAATTTTTTGCAGCGCTTCATCTTCAATGTCACCCAGACGGCCAACATAGAGCGCCGCATGTGTCCAGGGACTTTGCGTCACACGACGAATGATTTGGCTAACACGAGAGCGACCTTCAATCAGCAGAACGTCGCAGGGCCGGATTTCATACTTCAAGCGGTCAAAATCATAGGGAGGAATTTCATCTTGCGGGGGTTCATAGACCAGCCAGTCGATGATCCTCTTGCGCAGCCCTTTAAACATACCCTTCATTCCTTGAATGGATTCAACTGACTGATTATACCAAAAAACCGGATTTGGGGCGACCTCTGCGTTATGGCGAGAGATCCCCCCTTCCTGGCCTTCCCCCTGCGGGGGAAGGAAATCAGGGCAAGAGTCTGCGTTCTTATTTCCTTCCCCCGCAGGGGGGTATAAGGAATAGATTCTCACAAAGCGATGGGGTTTCCTAAGGGGAGAGGCGCAGCTCTCCCCTTAGGTTTCACCCGGGGATTTACTCCCCGGGTGAAATAAATCATCACCAGGAAGGGGGGATCTCTCGCCATAACCCGATGCCAGCGTTTAAACCTGTTTCGCCAACTCGGCCGCGTAACCCAAGTAATTCTCCGGCGTCAGTTTCAGCAGCGTCTCCTTAACCTCAGACGGCAATTCCTGAGCCTTGATAAACTCTTCCAACAGCTCCCGCGTCACCGCCTGCCCGCGGGTCAGGGTCTTCAGTTTTTCATAGGGCTGCTCAACCCCATAACGCCGCATGACAGTCTGTATAGGTTCAGCCAACACTTCCCAATGCTCGTTTAAATCCTTAGCCAAGGTTTCAGCATGCGGAAGGGATTTCTGCAGCCCTCGGCAGGTGGATTGATAGGCCAGCAAACAATGCCCCAAGGCCACGCCAACATTGCGCAAAACCGTGGAATCCGACAAGTCCCGCTGCCAACGGGAAATGGGCAATTTACTGGAAAAGTGCTCCAGCAAAGCATTCGCTATCCCCAGGTTGCCCTCCGCATTTTCAAAATCAATAGGATTGATTTTGTGCGGCATCGCCGAGGAGCCCACCTCATTATCGAGCGCTTTCTGTTGGAAATAGTTCAGCGAGATATAACCCCACATATCCCGATTAAAATCGATCAAAATCGTATTGATGCGCATGAGAATGGCAAAGAGTTCAGCCATATAGTCATGCGGTTCGATCTGGGTGGTATGGGGGTTCCAGGCCAGACCCAATTGGTTGATAAAATTCTTGCTGATTTTTTGCCAATCCACCTGAGGGTAGGTGATAGCCAGCGCGTTATAGTTCCCAGAAGCGCCGTTTAATTTGCCCAGAATAGGTGTCACTTTTAACTGCTCTATTTGACGCTTGAGACGCGCCAGAAAATTCGCCATCTCTTTGCCCACCGTGGTGGGTGTGGCGGGTTGCCCATGTGTACGGGAAAGCATAGGCTGCGCCGCCTGGTCTTGGGCCAGGGTTTGCAGTTCCTTGGTGATCTCATTGAGCGCTGGCAGCAGGCAGCTCTGCCTTGCTGTCTCCAACATCAGCCCATAAGCCAGGTTGTTCACATCTTCAGAAGTACAGCCAAAATGGATAAATTCACTGATTTGGTTAAGTTCCTGATGCCCACTGGTCTGTTCTTTGAGAAAATACTCCACCGCTTTGACATCATGATTAATCCCAGCCTCTAGCTGTTTTACCCGTTGAGCATCCTGCTCAGAAAAGTTTTGCACGATGGTATCTAATTGGGATTGGGCAGCCGAGGAAAGGGCAGGCAACTCCGGTAAATTAGCATGCTCAGCCAACATCTGCAGCCAACGCACTTCAACAATGGTCCTGAACCGAATTAACCCAAATTCACTAAAAATAGGCCGTAAATTCTGAAGCTTGTCATAATAACGACCGTCCAGGGGCGAAATCGCCATGAGAGTAAAGTTATCCACCAATTAGTCCTTAAAATGTGAAAACAAAATGAAGCAAATCGCTTTAATATACCATGTTTACGCAAAAAACTTGCACAGAAACCCCAAGCAGGGGTGCGAATGAATTAGATGGCGGCAATCTGCTTGATTTAAAGTACGTTATTCTTTAAATTCGCATTTATAAATTATTTGACTATAGTTAGTCCAACTGCAAACGGGGTACTTAGCTAATGAAAGATAGACCTACTAGGGAGGCCACACTTAGGAATTTATCAGCAGAAACCCACAGCAGCGCAGC
>Ga0206867_1151_pt1 | contig 14525 bp, 10 predicted proteins | sample Alteio_BWOrgCont_37_FD_152905 | JGI IMG/M metagenome (GOLD analysis project Ga0206867, IMG submission 152905) | Enriched cells from forest soil in Barre Woods Harvard Forest LTER site, Petersham, Massachusetts, United States -... | ecosystem: Environmental > Terrestrial > Soil > Temperate forest >...
GCGGAAATTTATGGTGCAGGGCGGTATCCGAAGAGGTGACGCGGCTGAGGCGGATGGTGATTTTGCCTTCGCCATCCATGGCATCCACGGCGTTGTTGATCAGGTTCACCACGACTTGGTGCATCTGCGTTTTATTGCCTGAAATGGTGCTGTCTGATTCCGCCTTGAACTCGATTTCCACGGTTTCTGGGACGGCGGGTCGCAGCAAGGTGAGGGCGCTTTCGATGGCGGGTTTGACTTGGATGGCTGTTTTTTCATGATGCTGGCGGCGGCTGAAGCTGAGAATTTGCGCGATCAATTCCTGTCCGCGTTGGGTGGCCTCTAAAATTTTGCCTAAATTGTAGTAGACCTTCTTGTCCTTAGGCACATCCTCGCGCGACATTTCGGTATAACCGTGGATGGCATATAATATATTATTGAAGTCATGCGCAATTCCACCGGCCAGGGTGCCGATGGCTTGCAATTTTTGGCCCTGCAGCAAGGCCTTTTCCAATCTATCCTTAGTCTCTTCCGCTAGCAGACGTTCGCTCATTTCCTTTTTTAATTCATCATTGGCGTGTTTGAGCGAAAGCGCGCGTCGTTTGGAGAGTTGGGAGAGGGTGAGGCTTTTCGCAAAGAGGAGTGAGGTTAGGGTGCCTAGGATTAAAACAATCCAAGAAAGGGGAGCTTCGTAGCTGATTAACTGTACTCCGCTAAAATTAAGGGTGGTTTCGCGGGCTTTGATTTCCCAATTTACGCCAAAGGCATTTTTTTTGAGTTGATATAGCCAGGGTGCGTTGTGCTTGTTTTCGGTTTGAGGGTTAATCAAGACGCCGTTGACGTAAACACTGACGGAAATGTCTAGGATAGGCGTGCTGTGGTGAAAGAGAGAGGCGCAATCGATGAGGGCGATTAGGTAGACCTGTTGGTGATTGGGGAGGGAATAGGGATAGACCATAAACATCCCTCTACTATCCTCTGACAAATTAATCGGTGTAGATAGCCAGACCGTGTCCGAGCCTACTATTTGGGGATTGTCGTGGAAAAAGGTGGTGAACAAGTCTCTGCCATTGGTTAATTTCTTTTGGCTGGCGTACCAACCCATTTCCAGTTTTGAGTCAACCAGGCCCATGGCTAAGATATGGGGGTAGTCGGGTAGAAAGTCTTCGATATTATGGCCCCAGGTTTTGCTGGTCATCACCTCTTTGCTGGAGAGATGGCGGGTGATGTGTTTTAGCATGGATTTATCGAAGAAGAGCTCGGATTGGAGGTGGTTATCGACGGTTTCGATGCCTAATTGGGCTAGGCTCATCATGTGTAGACCGGCTTGGACTTGGAGGGCGCTGAAGAGGGCTAAGGAGATCAAAATACCGACAATGGCGGCCATATAGGGGCGAAAATGGCGCTTTAGGTGTCGGGTTGGCCAGTGCATGGGGGACTTCCTGGTGTGCTTATTTACCTATAATAGCATGGTATTGATCCCCCCTTCCTGGCCTTCCCCCTGAGGGGGAAGGAAATCAGGGCAAGCGCCTGCGTTCTTGTTTCCTTCCCCTTGAGGGGGAAGGAAATTAGGGCAAGCGCCTGCGTTCTTATTTCCTTACCCTTGAGGGGGAAGGAAATCAGGGCAAGTGCCTGCGTTCTTATTTCCTTCCCCTTGAGGGGGAAGGAAATCAGGGCAAGCGCCTGCGTTCTTATTTCCTTCCCCCTCAGGGGGAAGGCCAGGAAGGGGGGGGATCAATACCATGATAAACACACCAGGAATGGGGGGGCCAAACGGTCAAAACTTGCGCTATCACAATCGCTTTAATTAGGCTAAAATAAGGGGTCAATGGATAGCGGGAACCTTGCATGTTACTGAATAAAATCAAGTTAGCTGGTTTTAAGTCCTTTGTTGACCCTACCACCATCAATTTTCCGGGCAAATTAATTGCCGTTGTGGGGCCTAATGGTAGCGGTAAATCCAATATTATCGATGCCATGTGCTGCGTGATGGGCGAGAGTTCGATGAAGTATCTGCGTGGGGAAGCGCTGACTGATGTCATCTTTAATGGTTCTAGCGCGCGCAAGCCTGTTGGGCAAGCCTCCGTTGAGCTGATCTTTGATAACCAAGACGGCACCATCAGTGGTGAGTATGGCAAATATTCTGAAATAGCAATCAAACGTTTAATTACCCGCGATGGGGATTCCACCTATTATCTCAATGGCTCGCCCTGCCGGCGTCGCGATATTCTGGATATTTTCAGCGGAACGGGTTTGGGGCCGCGGAGTTATTCCATCATTGGCCAAAACATGGTTAGCCGTTTGGTCGAAGCCAAGCCGGATGATATGCGTGTTTACCTCGAAGAAGCCGCGGGCATTTCCAAATACAAAGATCGCCGCCGCGAGACCGAGTTGCGTATTCAACACACCAAAGAAAACCTGTCCCGTGTTAATGATCTGCGCTCAGAATTGGACCGTCAATTAAACACCCTTAAACGCCAAGCCAATGATGCCGAACGCTATAAAACCCTGCGTGAGCAAGAGCGCATCGTGAAAGCCCAATGGCATAGCATTCAATGGCGTCAGTTGGATGGCCAGCTGCAACAATACTCCCTACAAATTCAGCAAGAAGAAACGGCGCAAGAAGGCGCCAATGCCAGCTTAGTTGAGACAGAGACTGCCGTAGAACAGCGCCGGCAGGAGCAAAGAGCTGCTTCAGATACCTTTCAAGAAGTGCAACGACGCTACTATGCGGTAGGCAATGAAATCACACGCATGGAGCAAGATTTGCTGCATCAGGAAGAACGGCATCAGCAATGGGAAGCGGATGTGCGCCAGGTTGAAAAAGATTGGCAAGAGGCGGGTGACCAGGTAGCTGAAATGCAGGATGAGCTAAAGGAACTGAGCTCGGATGTGGAAGCCTTAGAACCTCAATGGCAAGAAGCGCTGGAGAGGGCGAAGGAAGCAGCCCAGAAGTTGCGCCAGGTCGAGAATGAATCCCAAAGCTGGCAAACCCGTTGGGACGCTTTCCACCAGCAGGTCATGAAAGTAGGGCAAGAAGTCGAAGTTGGCCAGACCCGTTTGGCGCATTTGCAACAAAAGCTGGCTAGCGTCAAACAGCAGCAGAGCAAGATTCAGCAGGAAGAAAGTCAAATTGATTTTGCCCGATTAGAGAATGAGATAGCGGGTTTTTCTAGTCAATTACTTGAGGTTGAGGCGCAGGTTAAACAAGATGAGCAAGCCCTACAAACCTTAAGAGGCGAAATGTCTAGGGTTCAAAGGCAGCAGCAGGAGTCCACCCATGATCTGGATAAACTGCGTAGTGAACTGCAAAAAACGCGAGGTAAAAAAGCCTCCGTTGAAGCCCTGCAAGAAGCCGCCCTTGGTCAACGTGATCAACCCATCGTGAATTGGTTGGCGCGACATCAGTTGGACAAGCAAGCCCGCTTAGCACAAGGCATTGAGGTGGAAAGTGGTTGGGAAGCCGCCGTTGAAAAAGCCTTGGGACCTTATTTGCAAGCTATTTGTATCGATAAAATCGCCGGTCTTTGCGACAAGATCGAGGATTTGAGCGAAGGACAGTTATTTGCTTTTGCCACAGAGCTGGCTGGCTCCTCTTCCAGCTCAGCCCTATATGATAAGGGTGTCACCCTGCTCAGCAAAATTAAATCGAAGCTACCTATCGCCGCCTTGCTGGCTGGGGTTTATGTGGCAGACAATGTCAATGCTGCTTTGCAGCTCTTAGGCCAGTTGAGCAGCTCCGAATCCGTCATTACCCCAGAAGGACTGTGGTTAAGCCCAACCTGGCTGCGCCTTTCGAATGACAAGAACCCCACAGCCGGTATCTTCCAACGTGAACAGGAATTAAAGCAATTCCAAGAAACTATTGCCGCGCTGGAAGGATCACAAGAGAAGTTAGAAGCCAGCCTGAGAGAGCAGCAAGAGCAAATCAAAGAACTGGAAACCAAGCGCGATCAATTGCAGCAAGTATTAGGCCAAGACCGTGCAAAGCTGGCTGATCTGGCTACGCAAGCTAAGGCCAAGAATGAACGCCTGATTGAGTTGCAAAGGAAATCTGCCTCTTTAGCTAAAGACCGGCAAGAATACCAAAGACAAGAACAGCAGACGGAAGCCGAGTTGGCGCAGGTCAATGAAAAACTCCAAACGTCTCGCGCGCTCAAAGAGCAATTGGCGACCCAGCAACAAACCTTAGTCCAGGAACGCGACCAGGCTCGCATTCTCCTGCAAGAAAGCCGCCTCCGAGCGGATGGCAGTAAAGAAGAATCCCATCAATTGGAAATTCGTTTGCAAAGTTCCAAATCCCAGCAGGGAACCCTGCAGCACGCACTCGAGCGTAGGCAGGCTCAGCTCACGACACTAACGGAACGTAAAGAAACCCTACAGGCTGAGGCCGCTCATCTAATTCCCCTTGAAGGCCTAAAAACCACGCTAGCCCAGACCCTGGATAAACGCGTCGCCTTGGAAGCAGAACTCAATCAAGCGCGTGCCGCTATGGAAGCCTTGGAGCAAACCCTGGCTCAGCTCGATAAACAACGCCACCAGGTAGAAGAGACGATCAACGCCCTACGTGATCGCTTAGAATCGCTACGGCTAGAGTCACAAAGCCTGCGGCTAAAAAGTGAAGGCTTGCAAGAACAGGTCAAAGAAGGGGGCTTTGAATTGGAGGCAGTGCTACAAGAACTAGCCCCAGAAGCCAGTGCCGAAGAAAAACAAAATGAATTCGAACGCCTAACACAGAAAATTGCGCGCTTGGGCTCCATTAATCTGATCGCCGTTGATGAATATGCCTCCTGTTTGGAACGAAAACAGTATTTGGACAAGCAATATGAAGATTTGCAATCGAGTTTGAACACCCTGGAAAATGCCATTGAAAAGATTGACCGCGAAACCCGCACGCGCTTTAAAGAAACCTACGAAAAGATTAATCAACGTTTCCAAGAACTATTCCCCCTCGTTTTCGGTGGTGGCCAAGCTTCGCTGGAACTGGTTGGCGACAACCTGCTGGAAGCCGGCGTCGCCGTGATGGCCTGCCCCCCCGGCAAACGCAACTCCAGCATTCACCTGCTCTCAGGCGGTGAAAAATCAATGACGGCCCTGGCCCTTATTTTCTCGATTTTCCACTTAAACCCAGCCCCGCTCTGCCTGCTAGACGAAGTCGATGCGGCCTTGGATGACATGAACGTCTCTCGTTTTTGTGAGCTGGTTAAGCACATGTCCGAGCGAACCCAATTCATCTTCATCAGCCACAATAAACTGGCCATTGAAATGGCCGAACATTTGATCGGCATCACCATGCACGAGCCGGGGGTGTCACGACTGGTTTCAGTCAGCGTGCAGGAAGCAGTGAGTATGGCTGCTGCGGGATAAAATGGTAAGTAGAATGCTATGTAAAATGCTTTGTAAAATGCTAACTAATATGCCAACCACTAACCCCCTCCAACCAAGAACCCCTCTCCCGCTGGCGGGAGAGGGTAGGGTGAGGGTGTTGACCGGTCATGTTCTTGAGTGGAGCGGGTGTTTGCCACATCTAGACCCTCACCCTGCCCTCTCCCACGAGTGGGAGAGGGGTTCTTGTTGGGGGGCATACATGAGTGGGTTGCCTGGGTTGACTGGGTTGCCTGGGTTAAGTGGGTTAAGTGGGGGTTGGTTAGGAATGGTATACGGTTACGCTCGGGGTTAGGCATGTCAACTCGGGATATTCAAAAGTTGCGGGAACAGATTAATGAGCATAATTATCGCTATTATGTTCTGGACGACCCAACTATTTCGGATGCCCAATACGATTCCTTGTTCCGACAGTTGCAGGATTTAGAAAAGGCGCATTCTGAGCTGATTACTGCGGATTCCCCCACCCAGCGCGTAGGCGCGACTCCGCTTAAGGAATTCGCTCAGGTTCAGCATGAAATTCCCATGCTTTCCATTGAAAATGCCTTTGATGAGGATGAAGTCTTGGCCTTTGACCGGCGTATTCATGAACGTCTAGGGATTGATACCCCCATCCATTACATTTGCGAACCCAAACTCGATGGTTTAGCGGTGAGTATTCGCTATGAAAACGGCTATTTGAAGCAAGGGGCGACGCGCGGAGATGGTTTAACCGGAGAAGATGTCACTCAAAATTTGCGGACTATCCGCGCCTTGCCCTTGCATCTTCGCGGCGAGCATTTTCCCAAAGTGCTCGAAGTCCGTGGGGAAGTCTTTATGCCCCGGAAGGGTTTCGACAAATTAAATGCCCAGGCAGAAAAGAAGGGCGAGAAAGTATTTGCCAATCCCCGCAATGCCGCGGCGGGTTCTTTGCGGCAATTGAATCCGGAAATCACGGCAAAGCGGCCTTTAACTTTTTATTGCTATGGCGTAGGTGTGGTCAGCGGAGGGAAGCTGCCGGAGACTCAAAGTGAAACTCTGGCTGCCTTGAAGGGTTGGGGCTTGCCAGTCAGTCCATTGGTCAAAGTCGTTAGCGGTATCCGGGGCTGCCTGACCTATTACCAGCATTTGGTAGATCAGCGTCCACGTCTGCCTTATGAAATTGACGGCGTCGTCTACAAGGTAGATCGCTTCAAGCTGCAAGAGCGTCTGGGTTTCGTTAGCCGAGCGCCCCGATGGGCTCTCGCCCACAAGTTTTCGGCGACTGAAGCCGAGAGCGTGCTCGAGGCGGTTGAATTTCAAGTGGGGCGTACCGGTGCGATCACGCCTGTGGCACGTCTGCGACCTACCCAGGTAGGGGGCGTCACGGTTAGTAATGCTACCCTCCATAATATGGATGAGATCAATCGCAAGGATATCCGAGTCGGCGATACCGTTATTATTCGCCGCGCTGGCGATGTGATACCCGAAGTGGTCGGGCCCGTACTGAAGCGCCGTCCCGCCGATGCTAAAAAAATTCATCTCCCCAAAAACTGCCCCGTTTGCCACTCGGCCATTGAACAGCTAGAAGGCGAGGCCATTGCCCGCTGCACCGCCGGTCTATATTGTCCCGCCCAACGCAAGGAAACCATCAAACATTTTGCCTCCCGACGCGCCATGGATATCGAGGGCTTGGGCGATAAATTGGTGGAACAGTTGGTAGACCTGAATCTGGTAAAAAATATTGCGGATCTTTACACCCTCGATTTAAAACAACTCGTCGACATCGAACGCATGGGTGAAAAATCCGCTCAAAATCTTTTAGATCAATTGGAAAAAAGCAAAAAAACGACCTTAGCTCGCTTCCTCTATGCCTTGGGTATTCGCGAAGTAGGGCAGGCCACTGCCAAGGCCCTGGCTCGCCATTTTGGCTCAATGAAAAAATTATTGGCTGTCACCGAGGAAAGCTTGGAAGAGGTTCCTGATATTGGGCCGGTGGTGGCCAAGCATATCGTCCATTTTTTTAAGGAAGCCCACAATCGGCACATTATCGAAAAATTAGGAAGGGATGGCGTGCATTGGGAGGAAGTTGAAAAAGCCAAGCATTTGCCTTTGAGCGGACAAACCTTTGTGCTGACTGGTAGTTTATCCTCCTTGACCCGTGACGAGGCCAAGGACCGTCTGGAAGCTTTGGGTGCGCGCGTTTCTGACTCCGTGTCCAAAAAAACCCATCATCTGGTCGTCGGTGCCGAGCCCGGTTCTAAGTTGGCGAAGGCAGAAGCCTTGAAGGTGCCGGTACTAGATGAGCACGCATTTCTGGCCTTATTGCGCAGAACAAAGTAGCCTCGGCTTGTTTTTTGAAAGCGCTGATAATGGACTTTTGTTTAGTCTCACAATCAAAACTCAGCTGACGTTTAAGCGAAACGTCTTCCCCCGGGCGACTCAGATTGAGAGTGGCGCTAATCCTTCGGTTGATTTCAGCGAGATTCAAATTAATGGCGGGGTAGGAAACCTTCATTCCTCTTTCCATGATGTCCAAATTTCCGTAGCGGACGGCGCTGGTGGGTACCTGAACTAAAAATACCGGCGGCCTTTTGTAAAGTAGCTTTCCGTTACTGTCTTCTTCATATTCCGCACAATTATCCGCATAGAGTCCAGCCTGTCTTTCATTACCAAATGCAAGCGCTTGTCCAAATTCTGCCAGAGCTACTTCAAATTCAGCAGCTGAAATGTTGTCTGGCTTACGATCTGATTTTATTTTACCGGCGCTATCGCAGAAAAAAACAGGGAGGGATTTTCCAATAACATAGACTTTCATTTAATGACTCATCCTTGAAAGATAAAACACTGAGTCATTCTATACGTTAGTTTTCTGTGCGACAAGTTTTTGTTTGTCAGTTTTTATTTGTCACCCGCATCCCCTGTCATCCTGAACGTCCCTTGTCATCCTGAACGAAGTGAAGGATCTCGTGATGGCCCGAGATCCCTCGCTTCGCTCGGGATGACAAGGGGCGTTCAGGATGACAGGCGTCCAGGATGAGAGGCGTCCAGGATGAGAGGCGTCCAGGATGACAGGCGTTCGAGATGACAGGCGTTCGAGATGACAAGGTTAAAAAGAATCTTCCTCGCGCACGACTCGAATGGAATCGTAGTTTTCCTTGTGCACATTGCCCAGCAACTCTCGCATTTTCGCCTTGATCATGTCGATGGCGATGCGATTGCCGCCGCCGCGAGGGACGATGATGTCGGAGTAACGTTTGGAGGGGTCGATGAATTGCAGGTACATGGGGCGGACGGTTTCTTCGTATTGCTTCAGCACGGAGTCTAGGGAGCGGCCGCGTTCTTGCATGTCACGGCGTAGGCGGCGGATCAGGCAGATATCCAAGGCGGTGTCCATGTAGATTCGAATGTCCATTAACTCACGCAATTTTTTCTCCACAAAAAGGAGAATGCCTTCCACCACCACAATGGTGTGCTGGCCGATGGGTCGGGTTTCCTTTTCGCGAATGTGCAGAGCGTGGTTATAAAGTGGGGTTTGGACAGGCTTGGAGTTTTGAAGTTGCTCAAGATGCCGGACCATCAGTTCATGATCGAGGGCATTGGGGTGGTCATAGTTGATTTTGGCGCGTTCATCGAAGGGGATATCGGAGTGGTCTTTATAGTAGGAGTCTTCTGAAATAACAACGACCTGATCGGAGCCCAATTCGCGGACTATGGTGTTGGCTAATAAGCTCTTTCCCGAACCGGAAGCCCCGGCTATGCCAATAATAATAATCTTATTTTTGCTCTGCTTATTCTGCGTCACCGTTGCACCCCTTATTTTTGTTTAAAGGACTCTACTGCAATTGACCTCGGTTGTCAAAAATTATACAATCTTGGCTCTTTGTTGCCGAGGAATAAAATGAACGCTTTTCTCTTTGATTTACTCCCCGTTCTGCTCTTCTTTATAGCCTTTAAATACTATGGCATCTACGTGGCCACCTGGGTAGGTATCCTTTCCACCCTAGTCCAAACCTTGGCTTCCCGCTGGCAAAAAAAGAGCTGGGATAAAATGCAGCTGGTCACCCTGGCTATTTTCACCCTCTTTGGCGGCATGACGCTTTATTTCCATAATCCCATTTTCGTTAAGTGGAAACCAACTCTCGTTTTCTGGATCTTTGGCCTCGTCTTATTGGGCTCTCATTTCATCGGCAGCAAATGCATCACCCAGCGCGTCCTTGAAACCGCCATGAAAGAACAAGCCACGATACCCCATCGGGTAGGGCGCAAGCTTAATATCGCCTGGACCCTCTTCTTCCTCACGCTGGGCTCGGTCAATCTCTACATCGCTTACCATTATAGCGATGAAGTTTGGGTTAACTTCAAGCTTTATGGCATTACGGCCGCGACTCTCCTGTTCAGCGTTTTACAGACTCTCTTTTTGGTGCGGCATTTGCCTAAATCATCCTAAGCCCATCTTACTGCGATTTAGACCTGGATCCCAGCGAGGGTGAGGTCGGCAAGTTCTTTGGCTGCGAGTTATCCTCTTCTTGATTTGTCTCCTCCTGCACGTTCAAAGGCTGGCGGGATTTTGGTGAAAACAGGGGGCCTTTTTGAGGTAGGCTTGGAAGTTCTGTTTTCCCCGAAGAAGGCGGGGGTGAGCCCAGAGGCATAACGGCTTGAGTGTCATTGGGGCTTGATTTGGGAGAAGGTTGATCCGTCTTCAGGGAATCTATATTCAGTTTCTGTATTCTCTTTGTCACAGCGGAGGTGCTCGCAGCGCCTTTGGCCAGTGAAGGGATGCTACCCGTCGAGGCAGCCCTAGAGGTTTTCCCTGGGCCGGGAAGTTTATCCAAATTTTTCAGCATCCGCTTTAGCTGCACGATAAATTGGGTGACAGTCTCATTTTTATCACTGTTATAACGGTCTTTGGTTTCACTCAAAGGCACATTATTTCGGATCGGAAAGGCTGGATCCTCGGGTTTTTCAAAGGGAAGGGTGTAAGACGAACCACCATTACCATCAATAATCAGATGTAGCGGGGTGGAAAGCTTGGCTTTAATCTTGGCAAGCGGGCCATCTACAGTGCAGACATCATAGCTGCTAAAACCCAAGTTGCCTTCAAAAATAAGAACGACTCTGTTCTCAGGTTGGTGCTGGTCGACCCTTTTAAAAAATTCGGGTATGGCTTGTTTTACGGCCTCTTCCCGGGCCGCATTCCATTTTTTGTCAGGGTTTAGCACTTCTACTTCGATACCCAAGGCAGCCAGTGGTGTTTTCAACTCCTGGAATTTGGTGTTCGTTGAACTAGAGTGGGCAATAACAACAATCAATTCTTTGCAGGGCATAAAGCCTCCATGGCGGTTTGTCTAACAGGGGATTGGTTTTGTGCGCGGTCTCGCAACAGGTGGTCCATTAAAACTAAGGCAACCATCGCTTCCGCCACCGGTACGGCACGAATGCCAATACAGGGGTCATGACGGCCGCTGGTACTAATCTCAGCGGCCTCGTTTTGGATATTGATCGTTTTGCCCAACTTGCGAATACTGGCGGCGGGTTTAACGGCGATGCTGGCTCTCAATATCTGTCCAGAGGAAATACCGCCTAAAATGCCGCCAGCATGATTGGATAAGAAACCCGAGGGTGTTAATTCATCCCGATGTTCCGAACCCTTTTGGCTGACGACCGCCATGCCATCGCCGATTTCCACGGCTTTGACGGCATTGATACTCATTAAGGCATGGGCGAGGTCAGCATCTAAACGATCGAAAACCGGTTCACCCAGGCCAATGGGGATAGGGCTGGCTTGGATGTCGATTCGAGAGCCAATGGAATCGCCTTCACGACGCAGCTCACGAATCCATTGTTCCAGGGCGGGGATCTTGTCGCGATCCGGGCAGAAAAAAGGATTTTCGTCGGCAAAGGATAAGTCCTTGGGCTCGAGTACCAAGGAGCCCATTTGGGCTAGATAAGCCTGGATCCGAATGCCCAATTCCTGGGCCAGGTATTTTTTAGCCACCGCACCTGCCGCTACGCGAGTGACTGTTTCACGCGCCGAAGCCCGCCCGCCGCCACGATGATCGCGCAGGCCGTACTTTTGCAAATAGGTAAAATCAGCATGCCCAGGGCGGAACAGATCTTTGATTTTTTCATAGTCACTGGCGCGAGCATCGTGATTTTCAATCAGCAGGGCAATCGGTGTGCCTGTGGTTTGCCCCTCAAAAACGCCCGAGAGAATTTTAACCTGATCCTTTTCACGACGTTGCGAGGTAAAGGGCGAAAGACCTGGTCGGCGCCGGTCTAATTCTTTTTGTAAGTCAGCTTCTTCTAGAGGCAAACGCGGTGGGCAGCCATCAATAATGCAGCCATAAGCTGCCCCATGACTTTCGCCGAAGGTGGTGACAGCAAACTGTTTACCAATGGTGTTCCCTGACATAGCTTTAGCTAAGCTGCGCCCTCAAAGGTAGTTTGGTGCTTCTTTAATTGTTCGGCGGTTAACAAAAACACGCCGCCACCATCACCAGCACGCTGAAATTCTAACCAGCTAAAAGGAACTTTAGGAAATTGTTCCGCCAGTGCTGTCTCACTGTTGCCCACCTCCACCACTAAAATACCATGGGGTTTCAAGTAGCGAGGCGCTTGTTGCAAAATCCGGAGGGCAAAATCCAAGCCCTCTTGACCCGCGGAGAGACCCAGCCGCGGTTCGTGTTGAAATTCTTGGGGTAGCTCAGCCATTTCGGCGGCGGAAACATAGGGTGGGTTGCTGATAATCAAATCGTATTTTTGCTGGCCCAGGGATTGAAAGAGGTCCGATTCATAAAAGTTAACGCGATCTTCAACTTGATGACGCAAGGCATTGATTCTAGCTACAGCCAAGGCATCGGCGGAGATGTCAGAGGCATCCACCTGGGCCTTGGGAAAGTATTTAGCACAAGCGATGCCGATACAGCCAGAGCCGGTGCACAAGTCCAGCACGCGCTGAACCTGGGTGGCATCTTCAATCCAGGGTTGAAATTGATTTTCGATTAATTCAGCAATAGGGGAACGCGGAACCAACACGCGATCATCCACATAAAAAGAAAGCCCGGCAAACCAAGCCTCATGAGTAAGGTAGGGGGTAGGCAAGCGCTTTTCAACGCGCTCCTTGATCAGTTTGAGTATTTCCAGACGTTCGTTGGGGAGCAAACGGGCGTCTAAGACAGAGGGACTAATATCATGTGGAAGGTGTAAGGAATGAAGAACCAGAGCGACCGCTTCATCCCAGGCATTATCGGTGCCGTGACCGTAACACAAACCCGCTTCCTGAAAGCGGCTTACCGCAAAGCGGAGGTAATCACGTAGGGTAAGTAATTCATTTTGCTCGTTCATAGGGGGAATGATACGAATAATAGAAATACTTCTCAACATATATAATAAAAGGTATCATTCGCGTTAACTAACAACCTCTCTCCACCAACAACCCCTCTCCCGCAAGCGGGAGAGAAAAGGAACAACCCCTCTCCCGCTTGCGGGAGAGGGCAGGGTGAGGGTTTTGACCGGTCATGTTATCGAACGGAGGCTTAAATGCAGTCCAAGTTATTCGGACCATTAATTATCGATTTAATCAGTACAGAACTCAGCTCAGAAGAGGCCGAGTTACTAGCCCATCCCCTAGTCGGAGGCGTCATTTATTTCACCCGCAACTACAGCTCCCCCACCCAAATCCAAGCCCTCAGCAAAAGCATCCGCGCCGTTAAAGACAAACCCCTCCTGATTATGGTCGACCAGGAAGGTGGCCGGGTTCAACGTTTCAAAGATCAATTCACCCGCCTCCCCCCCGCCGCCTTTTATGGCCAAGCCTACGATCGCCAGGCCGCCTTAGGTCTAGACCTGGCCGAAAAAGGCGGCTGGCTCATGGCCACCGAACTCTTGCAGCAAGGCGTCGATCTCAGTTTAGCGCCGGTTTTCGATTTGAATAAAGGCCTCTCCTCCGTCATCGGCGATCGGGCCTTTCACCAAGACCCCCTGATCGCCGTCAAATTAGCGCGCGCCTTTATCCGTGGCATGCAAACAGCCGGCATGGCGGCAACGGGCAAACACTTCCCAGGCCATGGCTCGGTGGCACCCGATTCGCATTTAGAACTTCCCGTGGATCCTCGCCCCTTCGAAACCATTGAAAAGGAAGATTTGCAGCCCTTTATCCAATTCATCAACGATAAAATTCCCGCTCTCATGACTGCCCACATCCTTTTCCCCGCCGTGGATAAAATGCCGGTGAGTTTTTCCTCCTACTGGCTACGCGATATTTTGCGTCAGCGCCTGCATTTTGAGGGAGTGGTGATCAGCGACGATTTGAATATGCACGGCGCGAATATGGCCGGCAACTATTTAGAACGCGCTGGCCTAGCCTGTGAGGCGGGTTGCGACCTGCTTTTGGTTTGCAACAATCGTCCCGCTGTGCTGCAAGTACTAGACGGCTTGCCTAGCCGTTTTGCATTGGGCAGGGATAAATACGACTTGCTCCGAGGCCGCTTCTCTTTGGATCCAGCAACCCTAAGGGAGAATCCCCTCTGGCAAGAACGACGTGATTTTTTACTTGAACATACAGGCCTAACCTCATGATAAGCGAGCGACCAACCGTAATGAATAATCCCAACTTAAAAGCCGTTTTAGACAATGCAGAATGCCTCTATTCAAAAGCAGAGGTGGAAGCTGCCTTAGACAAATTGGCTGCCGAGCTCAATGCCGTTTATAAAGATACTCAACCCTTGATCCTCTGCGTGATGATAGGCGCTTTAATTCCCTTGGGGCAGTTGGTGACACGTCTTCATTTTCCCCTAGAAGTGGACTATATCCATGCCACGCGCTATGGCAATGCCAAAAAGGGTGGTGAATTGAAATGGTTGGTGAAACCAGGCGCCTCCCTTAAAGACCGCCAGGTCTTAGTTTTTGACGACATTATGGATGGTGGCCTAACCTTGGCGGAGATTATGAATTATTGCCGTGACGCCGGTGTGAAAGAGGTAAAATCCGCCGTCATGGTGAACAAGATTCGCACTCGCGAAGCTGGCGTTAACTTCGAGCCAGATTTTATTGGTCTGAATACCCCTGATCGTTTCCTCTTTGGTTTTGGCCTGGATTATGAGGGTTACCTCCGCAATCTGCCGGAAATCTATGCCATAAAAGAGTAGGGGTTAAAAAATGACAGTCATTTTTGTTTGTTTATTGTGGTTATTTCTTTTTGG
>Ga0206867_1153_pt1 | contig 14358 bp, 9 predicted proteins | sample Alteio_BWOrgCont_37_FD_152905 | JGI IMG/M metagenome (GOLD analysis project Ga0206867, IMG submission 152905) | Enriched cells from forest soil in Barre Woods Harvard Forest LTER site, Petersham, Massachusetts, United States -... | ecosystem: Environmental > Terrestrial > Soil > Temperate forest > O...
ATAACCACTCGCCGACCCCAGCCATCCATGCCAGCTTGCCCTGCTCTTGGACGCCCTCCAAAACGAAATCGCTCCGCTAAACCGTCTTGTCGTTGAACGACGCGCGGCGCTCCACCACCCGTGACGATCCCCATGAAAAGCCCGTCTTCCCCGACCCTCTTGATGCTCATCGGCGCCCTGGTGCTTTCCGTCGTCGCCGCCGCCCAGGATCCGAAGCCGCGCCCTCGCGGAGGTTTCGAGCGGCCGCTGGCCGAGAAACCGCGTTTTGGCAATCCGGGGGCGAGCCCCAAGCTGACCAGCGTGGAGTTTCGAGAGTTGCTGGTCCATTGGGAAGACTTCGATACCAACAAGAATCAGCTTCTGGAAAAGAGCGAGACGCCGGAACTATTTTGGAAATTGTTTGACCAGGCCGATCTCAATCACGACGGAGCGCTCGATGCGCAAGAGCGCGCGCTCGTGCTGCAGCAGCCCACCGCGCCACCTCCCAATCCTGTCCTGCCAGCGGCGAATCAGCCCGCCATAACGCCATCCGCTGCCCCTTCCGCGGCCGCCCCATGAACCCGCTCCTTCTCTCCCTATGAACACCCCTCCCAACTCGGATTGCCGGGATTGCGCTGGTTCCATATCGCTTCCCACGTTGGATCGCCGCCGCTTCTTCCGCCTCGTCGGCGGCGCGGCGGTCGGTTCGCTCGCCAGCCGCTTCCTGTTGGACGACGCCTTGGCCGCGCCCTTGCGTCCCGCCAATCATCAAACCAAGCCCACCGAGGAGCTCGTGCGCGAGTTTCATGCGAGCCTCAATCCATTCCAGCGCCAGCAGCTCATGTTTCCCTGGAATTACGCCGGCGCCGGCAGCGGCCCGGCCCGGCTCGGCGTCTACAACACGGCGATCGGTAAAGCCATCGGCGAGACCTGCACCAAAGGCCAGCGCGAACTCATCGAGCGAATCATGATGTCCATGGCCTCGGGCGATGACGGCTGGCGCAAGATCACCCGCAACGGCGGATGGGACGCCGCCGATGGCATCCTCTCCTGCGGCGCATACATCTTCGGTGATCCTGAGGGCGACCGGAAGTTCAGCTTTCTCTTTACCGGCCATCATCTCACCATGCGCTGCGACGGCAATTCCGAGCCGAACACGGCCTTCGGCGGCCCGATCTTCTACGGCCACATCGTCAATGGCTACAGCGAGCGCAATGTCTTCAACGAACAGACGCTCAAGGTCATGAGCGTCTACGACGCGCTCAATCCCGATCAGCGAAAGCATGCCGTGGTCTACGGACGCCCGGCCGGTCGCGACGACACAGTCTTTTTTCCCACCGGTGGCGGCGAGCTGCCGGGCATCGCTGGCGGCGATCTGAGCGCCGACCAGAAAGGGCTCATCGAGGGCGTGTTGCGCGATGTGCTCTCGCCCTATCGCGAGGAGGACGTGGCTGAGGTCATGGACATCGTCCGCGCCAACGGCGGCATGGAGAAGATTCACCTCGCATTCTATCGCGACACCGAAACGAGCGAAAAGGAGCCGTGGAGTTATTGGCGTCTCGAAGGTCCGGGCTTCATTTGGAACTTCCGCGTCCTGCCTCATGTGCATACCTACGTGAGCGTGGCGAAGGTGTAGCGTCGTCGAGATGAACGCCGCCTGGTGGATGGTGTCCCGCATCTAACGATTCTGACTTCCGCAGGCTCATGCATGAGGTGATCCCAAACCGCATTTTCGCTCCCCAGTCATGCTAAGGCCACGTTCTCTCCCGCCGGCAGTGCCCGCCCTCCTTCTTGCCGTGGTCTCGCTCGCTCGCGCCGAAGCGGCGGAACCTTTGCGCTACAATCGCGACATCCGGCCCATCCTCTCGGACAACTGCTTCAGTTGTCACGGCCCCGATGCGAACCGTCGCAAGGCGGGTCTGCGCCTGGATGTGCGCGAGGAGGCGCTCAAACCGGTGGAGTCGGGAGAAATTGCCATCGTGCCCGGCGAGATCCGCCAATCGGCGCTTTGGGAACGGATCAACAGCACGGATGCGGATGACGTGATGCCGCCGCCGAAGGCGCACAAGACGGTGACGGCGGCGCAAAAAGAGAAGCTGCGGCTCTGGATCGAACAAGGCGCCAAATATGAGCAGCATTGGGCCTACGTGCCGCTCGCGCGGGCGCCGATGGCGCCGCCAGTGGTGAAGGGTGGCGACTGGGCGCGCAACGATCTCGATCGATTCATCCTGGCGCGGTTGGAAAGCGAGGGCCTCGCGCCTTCCGCCCCGGCCCCGAAGGAAACGCTGATCCGCCGGGTCTCGCTCGATTTGACCGGACTGCCACCCACGCCGGCGGAAGTGGATATGTTTCTCGCCGACGAATCGGAGCAGGCCTATGACAAGGTCGTGGAGCGGCTGTTGAACTCGCCGCGCTACGGTGAGCGGATGGCGGTGGACTGGCTGGACGCCGCGCGCTATGCGGACTCGAACGGCTATCAGGTGGACCGGGACCGCGAGCTGTGGCCGTGGCGCGACTGGGTGATCCGCGCTTTCAATGACAACATGCCCTTCGATCAATTCACCATCGAGCAGATCGCGGGCGATCTCCTGCCGGATGCCACGCTCGATCAACGCATCGCGACCGGCTTTCATCGCAATCACATGATGAATGAAGAAGGCGGGATCATTCCCGAGGAGTTCCTCGCCGAATATACCGCCGACCGCGTGGAGACGACGGCCGCCGTGTGGCTGGGGCAAACCTTCAATTGCTGCCGTTGCCACGATCACAAATTCGATCCTTTCACCCAGCGCGATTTTTACTCGCTGAAGGCTTTCTTCCACAACGTCCCCGAAAAGGGCGTCGGCATCTACTCAAACCCGATTCGGATCAACAGCCCGCCGTTTCTGAAACTGCCCGCGCCGGAGATCGAGGCGAAAATCGGCGAACTGAACGCCCGGGTGAAAACCGTGAATGATCAACTCGCGGCGCTCGCGGGTGAATCGGCGGCGGGTCTCGAGGAATGGGCGCGGCGCGTGGCGGCGGCGGCGGTGGAGTGGGAACCGGTCGAGATCCTCAGCGCGAGCGGCGGGGATGCGCCCCCGCAGGTCGACGCGCCGGCGCGCACCGTCGTCATCGGACCGCAGGAGACGCGGGCCAACACCATCAAGATCGGCGCGCGGCTTCCCTTCGGGCGCGTCACCGCGCTGCAACTGGAATGCGCCACCACGGCGTCGGCCGCGAGCTTTCAGTGGAGCGAGTTGAAAGTGACCGCGCGCGTGGCCGGGAGCGCGCAGCCATCATCTGCCCTGAAAATGCGCGCCAGCGCCGCGGGAGATTCGCTCGCCGCGACCGAGACGGCCAAATTACTGGACAACGATCGCAAGACCCGCGTGGCGATCTCCGTGACCCCGGAGCGCGCCGCGCGCGCGGTCTTCGAGATCGAGCCAGCCTTGGTCATCGACGACGCGCCGGCGGAATTCGAAATCGAACTGGGGGTCGAGAATGCGAACGGACCTTCGCATTGGCGCATATCCACCACCGCCACCGAGACGGAGCTGCTCGTGCCGGCCAACGTGGTGGCCATCGCGCGCCAGGAAGACGCCCAGCGCTCCGACGCCGAACGCCAGCAACTGGCCGGGTTTCGCCTGTCCCAGCAACCGCAACACCGCGCCTTTACTGACGAACTGACGGCCTTGAAAAAGCAGCTCGCCGCCGCCGAGGGCGAAATTCCGACGACGCTCGTCATGGAGGAAATGAAGGAACCGCGCCCGACCTTCGTGTTGCAGCGTGGCGCCTACGACAAGCCGGGGGACTGCGTCACCGCGGCCACACCCGCCGTGCTCCCCGCCCTCGCCGATGATCAGCCCCGCAATCGTCTCGGGCTCGCGCGGTGGCTGGTGAGTCCGCAAAATCCGCTCCCGGCGCGCGTGACGGTGAACCGCCTTTGGCAGCAGGTCTTCGGGACCGGCCTGGTCAAGACCAGCGAGGACTTTGGCGCCCAGGGCGAGCCTCCCTCGCATCCTGAGTTGCTCGACTGGCTGGCCGGCGAGTTCATCCGCAGCGGCTGGGACGTAAAGCACATGATGCAGCTCATCGTCACCAGCGCCACCTATCGCCAGCAGTCGCGCCTCACGCCGTTGTTGCGCGAGCGCGATCCGGAAAACCGCCTCCTGGCGCGCGGCCCGCGGTTCCGTCTGCCGGCGGAGTTCGTGCGCGATCAGGCGCTCGCGGCCAGCGGACTGCTCGTGGAGAAAATCGGCGGACCTTCGGTCAAGCCCTTCCAGCCGCCGGGCCTCTACGAGCAGATCACCGCCGGCTCCGGCACGAATGTCTATGTGCCCGGCAAAGGCGACGATCTCCATCGCCGCAGCCTGTACACCTACTGGAAGCGTTCCGTGCCCAATCCCGCGATGCTCCTCTTCGACGCGCCGTTCCGCGAATCCTGCACGCTGCGCCGTCCGCGCTCGAACACGCCGCTCCAGGCCCTCGATCTGATGAACGATCCGACCTACGTGGAAGCGGCACGCTTCCTCGCCCAACGGATGATGCAGGAGGGCGGCGAGGCGGTGGATGCCCGGCTCACGCATGGCTTCCGCCTGCTCCTCGCCCGCCCGCCAAGGCCAGCCGAAATGTCGGTCCTCCGCGCGGCTTACGAACGGACGCGCGCGGATTTCGCGAAAGACGCCGATGCTGCGCAGGCGTTGCTCACCGTCGGCGAAGCGAAAACAGACCCCCAGTGGAACCCCATCGAACTCGCCGCCTTCACCGCCGTCGCCAGCACCATGCTCAACCTCGACGAAGTCATCACCAAGGAATGAACCAACCGGCGGCGCCGCCCGCCAAATCAACCCACCATTCCTCCGCTCCATCGAAAATCTTCCGTTTGGCCCACCGGTGATCAGGCGACGGAATTTCAATCTGCAATCCGCAATCCGCGATCCGCAATCCGCAATCCGCCATGCATCCCACAACAATACGCCCCGAGCTTTCACGCCGCCACTTCCTCAGTCGCATGAGCGCCGGCCTCGGCGTCGCCGCGCTCGCCTCGATTCTCAACCCGAAATTGTTCGCCTCCACGCAGGCGCCGCATTTCCCGCCGAAGGCGCGGCGCGTCATCTGGCTCACGCAGGCCGGCGCCCCCTCGCAGTTGGATTTGTTCGATTACAAGCCGGAGCTCAGCGCCCAGTTCGACAAAGACCTTCCGGGCTCCGTGCGCGGCGAGCAGCGGCTCACCGGCATGACCGCCGGGCAGAAGCGCTTTCCCGTCGCTCCCTCGATCTTCCAGTTTCAACAGCATGGGCAGTCCGGCATGTGGCTGAGCGAACTGCTGCCCCACACGGCGAGATTCGCCGACGACCTCTGCGTCATCCGCTCCATGCACACCGACGCCATCAATCACGATCCCGCGATGACGCTGCTGCAAACCGGCCACCAAATCGGCGGCCGGCCGGCCTTCGGCGCCTGGGTGTCTTACGGTCTCGGCTCGGAAAATGCCGATTTGCCCGCCTTCGTGGCGATGATCTCGCGGCCCAGCGGCCCCACGAATGCGCAACCGCTGCACGAGCGCATGTGGGGCGCGGGCTTTCTCCCGTCGCGTTACCAAGGTGTGCGTTTCAATTCCGGCCAGGATCCGGTGCTGTTCCTTTCCAACCCGCCCGGCATCACCAATGAACGCCGCCGCGCCATGCTCGACGACGTCGCTGCGTTGAACCGTCTGGAGTTCGCAGACTATCAGGATCCCGAGACACAGGCGCGCATCGATCAATATGAGATGGCCTTCCGCATGCAGGCGACGGTGCCCGAGCTGGCGGACTTGTCCCGAGAGCCGGCGCGCACTTTTGAACGCTACGGACCGGAGTCGAAGAAGCCCGGCTCCTATGCGGCGAACTGCATCCTGGCGCGCCGGCTGGCGGAACGCGGCGTCCGATTCATCCAGCTCTACCACCGCGGCTGGGACCAGCACAACAACCTGCCCAGCGGAATCAAGAGCCAGTGCTACGACACCGACCAGCCCACCGCCGCGCTCCTTGGCGAACTCAAGGAGCGCGGCCTGCTCGACGACACCCTCGTCATCTGGGGCGGGGAATTTGGCCGCACCGTCTACTCCCAAGGCACGCTCACCCAGGATAACTACGGACGCGATCATCATCCACGCTGTTACAGCATCTGGATGGCCGGCGCTGGCGTGAAAAGCGGCCACGTCTTCGGCGAGACGGATGCTTTCAGCTACAACATCGTCAAAGACCCCGTCCACATTCACGACCTCAACGCCACCGCGCTGCATCTCCTCGGCCTCGACCACACCAAGCTCACCTACCGCTTTCAAGGGCGCGACTATCGCCTTACCGATGTGCACGGCGAGGTAGTCCAAGGCATCCTCACCTAAACCGCATCTAACCGCCCCCTGGATTCCTCCGTAGCTTCCGAGACACAGCTTTTCATCAATACCTGGAGGGAAGCGCTCCGTCGCTTCCGAGCCACAGCCTTGAATCAACCTTGGAGGGAAACGCTCCGTCGTTTCCAAGGCACGGCCTTGAATCAACCCTGGAGGGAAACGCTCCGTCGTTTCCAAGGCACAGCCTTGAATCAACCCTGGAGGGAAACGCTCCGTCGTTTCCAAGGCACAGCCTTTGAATCACCCCTGGAGGGAAACGCTCCGTCGTTTCCAAGGCACGGCCTTGAATCAACCCTGAAGGGAAACGCTCCGTCGTTTCCAAGGCACGGCCTTGAATCAACCCTGGAGGGAAACGCTCCGTCGTTTCCAAGGCATTACGCTGAGCCTTCGCCGCCACGATGCCGGAGGCATCACAGCTTCGAAGCCGGTCGGTTGATCCCGCAACCGCGGGAGATACCACCGGTTCCCATCGATACAAATCCGCTCACCCCGAAGGGCGTGGCAGCCCTTCGGGCACATCTTTTTTGAGCGCATCATCTACCCCTGCCTGACTCCCCGTTCCGTAGCGCCAAAGGCGCGAAAGCTGATAGCCCAGAGCATCGCTCTGGGTTTGCCACAGAGCATCATCAGCCCCAAAGGGGCGAAACCGTATGGCCGGTCAATCATCTTCAAAGCGCGTGGCATCGCCACGCATGTGGGAACAACCCTTGGCGGGGGAGCTGCAACCAACCGCCCTACGGAACATCCCCACGCGTGTGGGGACAACTTTTACCCCCTCGAATCTTCCGATCCTTCGACCGGAACATCCCCACGCATGTGGGGACAAATCTGGATCGCGATGATTCGTGTTGTGGTCATTCGGAACATTACGTCCTCTTTGCCAAATTGAGGATTTGGCAATGCACGTGCTGGGGAAACTCCGTTTCGTGGAGGACGGCGGGTCTTCGCACCAGATTAGACTTGCAAAGAAGATATAGGGCAAGAAGGCGGACCGCTGAGCGAGCGGCGGAACGCCGGGAAACCGACGAAGCGATGGCGGAACGATTGGTAAAGGAAGGCTTGGCGAAAACGGGATTGGGCGAGGATATGTCATTCGCGGATCGTCGATGAACGCCAAATGGTGGATCAAGATTTCAGAAGATGATTCTCTTGGCATCCCAAGCTTATCTGAGGGCGTGCATGAAAAGTGCAGATATAGTAATTATAGTTCCTTTGGTTATTTAGATGCGTAAGCCCTGCCGTGCCAGGGGAGAAAACCATCGGTGCGGGTTTAATTCATCCGTAGCCAGAGATGCTCCATATCTATGGTGCTTGAGGATGACGGGGGAACCAAGCGTCGGTGCTTTGAGGTAAGCTTCTGAACGTCCGCACCCTGGTTCGAAGCGTCGCCGAAAAGAGCCTCCGCGGGACGCCAAAGGCCTTCATCTGTTCCATTTTTCGAAAGCAGAGCGAGCCGTGCATTGATGATCGCGAGCCAGTGGTCGAAAGACTCTTCTTGGACATATGCTATGATCAGTGCGCGCCGATTGGTTGGACCGTGCAGACCATGTTTAAATCTCTCGATCGCGCCGGTTCGGTGTCCAGCCAATCCGTGAACATATTCCACGTCGCCCCGTCGAATATCCGGCGGAGTGGGGGCTCGTTTGCACTCGATAGGCAGCAATTGCTCAAAGTCATCGTAGGTTCTCCCTTCAACGATGATCATCCCAAGTGGCATCACACCAATGTCTCCACGCCGCGCGGAACTCTGAAGAGGCTCCTGGAGGAACTGAACAGCATCAAAACTTTGTCTGCGAGAAGCGCTGTTGAGGCGGAGGCAAAGCGTTTGATTCAAATTTGGTTCGTCCATTAGTTGCGGGCGATTTGGACGATCCCGCCACACAGGCAACTCACGCTCTATGAATTCGACAATCTCTCGATGGAACGCATCCGCTTGCAATACTGTCGCGTCCGGTACACCGAAAGAGGGAGTTGGGCGTAGCTCGTCGGCAATCATCGATTCGTCTTAAAAACCCAAAGCCCGGAGGTCCGCCAATGCCTCATCTGCGTCCCGGAGGGCGATGGAGCGCAACCAATAACGGAGACGATCTGGCTTGATGAGGAAAATAAATGGCCCGTCGAAGATCCGCAGAATACGCACATTGGACAATGAGGCACTCTTCTTGGCGTGTAGGAGCTTGGATAGCTTTTCAGTGAGCGTTTCGGAGTCTTTCCAATCAGGTTCTGCCTTTCCGAAAACAAACGGCTGGCAGCAAACGCCCGTCCAAGCCTTGACGGGAAGCGGTCGCAGCTGCTTATGAACAGTGTTCATCTGATTGGTAAAAACCCGCCCAAACTCAAAAAGATCTTCATCGTCGGCCTTTCGCATTATTTTAGCGCCATCGCCAAGGCGCTGGAAATCGCGGTAATAGTCGAAGGTATCATTGAGGATTATCTGATCGTTCTGAGTGAGATCGAGGTCGTTTTCATCAAATGGGAAAGGTAGTTCGTCGAACGCCTCTTTTTCAACTGAGGTGGCCTGTTTTATGCCGGCATCAGAACTCGTAAGGCACAGCCAACTTCTATAAAACTCGTGACGATTTCTAAGTCGGTTTGCGAGCTGTTCGTGCGCCACTATCGGGCCATTTGAACCACTTATGCCCAAAATTCTTTTCCCAAAAGTGATTTCGCCCATTCCTTTGCTCCAATATGTAAAACGGAATTCGTCGGTTCGGGCGATAAGGATTAACGGCGATCGGTAAATCAACTCGGACCCGGGGTCAACGAATCGCTTCTCGTTCTGAACCCTAATTGACTCCGTATCGATCGCCCCATCTGTGCCAATAGCTTGCGCAGGCAATACATTCTTGCACCATAGATAGCTTACGGTTGTGTCGTTCTTTGGCGTACCGACTTGGAAGCCGATGCCACTCTCCCATTTCATTTCCTTAAGGTAGTCATCAAGCTTCCGCATTTTTTTTAACCGCTCAACCAGACTCACGGTCCGCCCGCCACCGAAGAGATTGCAGCGCCAAAGGAAGTCTTTGGTCATCACGGCGTGGCGGGAAAGCCAGTGCATGTCGTAGTAGTCTAGTTCAAAACTCAATTCAGCCTGAGTATGCACGGTCCGGCGGAGGATTGCATGTAGAATCGGGCGGTTGGGCTGCGGAGGGCGAGCCTCTACCATCACGACGACAATCTTCGGATCTTTGAGAAACATCCCACGGATGGGCGTAAAATCTAAAATCTGGCGCACGTCCCAACGCGTGAAGATCGCCCTGCGGAAGCCAATGCTTCGCCGATTGTAGAGGAAGCTGTCTTTCTGGACGAGACAGAGAAGTCCGTTGTCAACAAGCGCTTCCATGCTGTAATGCAGGAACAGATAGGCAGACTGCTTGTCGGGCAAGCTCTGCCTTCCATGTTTCGCAAGGTATGCTTTATAAGCTTGTGCTGTTGTTCCTTTGTCCGAAGCCGAACCAAACGGCGGATTGCCAATCACAACGCCTATATTGTGCGGCAACCTTCCCTCTCGTGCCTGTTGAAAAAAACATGCCTCTATCAACGTCTTGTTCTTTAACGACGGAAAGAGTTTCCGCGTCTTTATGATCGTTTGCGAAGTCATTTCTTCGCACATCGCCAAACATAGACTGAATGCGGCGAGTTCGACGGCGGACCCATCAATGTCTGTCCCGCGAACCCGCTGCATTAGTGTGCGAAGCACATCTACCGGTGGGTGCTGCCAGTCATGGGCCTTCCGCCAATGAAGCACAAGGCGCTTAAAGGACTCCACGAGGAAGACACCTGACCCACACGAGGGATCGAATACCACTTCGTTCCGCTCCTCAAGGCGATCCATTCGATCCAGCGTAAGCGCTTCTTCCAGCATCATTCGAGCAAGAAACGGCGGGGTGTAAACGCAAGTGGTCTTGTCCTCTACGAAGAGTTGGTAAATGTGGCTAATCAATTCGACTGGCAGGTCATGAAACGAATAAAGCCGCCAGAGTGCCTGTTGGCCGCCCGCTTCAATATTGCCTTCAATCAATTCGGCAAATTTCTTTAAATGCGTAGTCTGGAGAAGCTGTTCTTTTTCACCCTCTTCGAGGGTGAAAACGTTGCCGTTGAATCGTTCTGTTTCGAGATACTTAAGGAGTTCAATGAGCGCGCCTGCATCAGCCAGAATGTGGAAAAACTTTTCAGCACCAGGTTTGAAACGGGAAAAAAAATCAGGTTCCAACTTAAAAACCTGCCTATCTTCAAGATAGGCAACGAGCAATGAAATTACCAGCAGGCGGCGGCGTAGATTCTTCGCTAACCGGCTTCCGCTAGCTAGCCGCGATTCCAGAGCTTCTACGTTTCGGAGTAGAGTTTTATGAGCAGCATCTTCGGAGAGGAATTTTCCGGCGACGACTCTGTCGTCCCATAAAGTGCCGTTTGCGAGTCGTCGCATGTCCCACCAAGGCTTCTTTTCGAGGAGATCTGTGATGTCAGTTGCAGTATTAATCGAATCGTAGAAAGAATACTTTGGTTGCGTTTGCCCGGTATCAAAATCGGGCTTGTGCCCGCATCGAAGAATGTCTACGCGCCCCGGCAGTCTTCGGTAAATTAAAGGGACTGCGCCCCAACTCCACAAACGTCGGTGTAATTGTGCAAACTCTTCATCGGTTCTCCGACCTGTTGCGGAGGAATCGTCAAAAATCAGTGCTTCTGGAATCTGCGAACGGCCATCTCGGCGGCGAAAAAAAACGTGGCTCGCACCATACGATTGAGCTTTCTCTAATATGGGACGTTCTTCCGTCGTCACTGTAGCGACGGCGTCCAGGTCACCAACTGGCCTAAGACCTGACTCTGCCAACGCCGAAGCGTCACCAGTGGTCCAATAATTGACAACATCAGTAGAATGCAAATGAGTAAGTATTATTGGTTTTCCTAGTGAGGCGGCGTCCCTGGCTCATGAACCGAGCGGAACGTCGACATTTGCAGAGCGGCGATTTTTCGGCTTCCGTTCACGGAGGTATTCTTCTGCACGTTGTAAAAACCACGTTTTCAAAGTGAGGCCGTCATCTCGAAGGGCTGTATAAAGACGACGTTTGAAGGCAGGATTCGCCTCCAGAACAAAGCGGCCTGATTTTCCTTGGGACATGAGAGTATGTAATGTCACATAACATTCCAACGTCCAGAACTTATTCACAAATTATTTACCGCTTATTCATGACCCGCGTTTTTGTTTTTTGCCATCGGTCAACCTGTTCGAGGAGCCGAGGAAAAGCCGACGTGGTCGAATCCGGCGTCGCGCCCTCAGCGTGTCGAAGTTGATATGTTCTCGTGTCGATGTGCGGCACAGGCAGCCGCTCTAAATATGGATTCCTCATACGCGACGAAACTGGCACAGTCCCGCGAATGATCATTTTGCGATTCCTTCGATCGACAGTGAAATGAAAAGTGTGCATATGAACACAGTCCAGTCGATCCTGATGAATGGCAATTCGAAATCTGCGGTGTATTTCTCAACCCTCGATGCTCAGCCGATTCTCTAGACCCACCCCACTCAAATTTGCCCACCAGCGTCTTCGTCTTCGGCGGGCGCGGCGCTGACATGGCCGAAAATGCTCGATTTTGAGGTCCGGCCAGGCCGGCGCGACCTTTGGGTGTCCGAGTCGGACGGAAGGCTGTCGCGCTCAGCCCTGGCACGAGATTGGACGGGATGACTTGGCGGGGTGTGGAGGAGTGGGGCGCCGCCGGGGAAGCGTCATGAGCGCCGCCGGCCCAGTGTTCGACGACTCCTTCCGTGTCCACCCCCTGCGGAGACGGGAGCGGGGAGTTCGACTTTGCCGCGCTGGAGCGCATCACACAGTAGGCAAGGAGAGCGCTTATGTGCGATTTGATCCGGTGGATGGCAAGAAGCGACCGGCTGATGCCTTTGAGAATGAGCGCTTTCCTTGCCGCTTCGGCAAACGCCGCCTCCCTGGAGGCACTTTTGTTGGGCGTTAAATCCCCGCGCATCAGAAGCTCGCCGAAATGGACCGTGAGGACGTTGAGGAAGCGCTCCGCCGAAAGGCCAGTATTTGCGAGATGGTGATCCCCATCGGCCAGCGCGCGGGAGGTGTCGAAGCACTCGCGTTCGGTGACCCATTGGAGATAGCCTCCCTGGCGCCAAAGGGTGAGGTTGACTTCGGAGATCTGAGAGCCGTCGAACTGGGAGCCGAGAATGGATTGCACCTCGGGCAGGGTATTGCGCCAGGCGGCAAGCTCCCTGGCTGTTTCGCTTCCAGAAATGCGGTGATTGAGTCGTTGCTGGATGTCGTTCGGGAGACCAGCAAGTTTTCCATTGCGAACAGCCATAATGGTGGTTTTAGGAGTGAATGGACGGTATTTTGGTGCGTAAGCAATTGACTACCATTACGCAAAGTTTAATCTTTTTATGCTCGCATTGTCACGAAAAACAGGGCTGTCTCGTCCCGAAAGTGGATTTGACAGATGGTTATTGTGCAAACGCTACGCATTGAGGGCGCCTCTAGCATTATCCGGGCCACCGATGGGTGCGGCAGGGATATAGAGTAGCGGAAAGCGACGGTTTAAGAGGCCCGGAGGCCAATGACCGTCTGCTCCCCCCCTCGTCAATCCCGACGCGTCGGGATTTTCCCGCATCCGGCTTTCCGAACTCCTTCGCCCGAATTACGCGTCTGCGATTCCCGAAGAGTTTTGAACCGTTTTCCCCCTCGTGAGGAAGTGCCGGGGTAGGTCCAGAAAATGGATAAATTCCACGGTTGCGCGGGCGCATCTTGCGAGCGAATCAGGAAATCGACGCATGTCTTCCACAACGGCATGTATCTAAAAATCCGACCGCTCCTGAGCTTGCCACCAAGATGTAGGGGTCACGCAGCATTTCTTGACTGAATCACGCATTCCTGAAGCGCTCGGACAGGCCCCGGCGACGGATTCGCTGGCCGGATTCCTCGCTCTCCACCGATTCAAATGCCCAATTCGATTCGCCCTCCCTGGTTGAAGGCACCGCAGACCTGCGTTTTCGGGAATTTGGCGCTCGACATTTTTGGGATCATCGGCATGAGCGCTCTTTGTGAAAGAGAACAAAACCCCGATGAGTCCTTGGAAGAGAGACGCCGTGAATCTCGATGCCTTCCCGCATCCACCGATGCAGTTTGTCCAGCCGGCGGTTTGGCCGGATCGCGTGACCGCCGGACATCGAGTCGTCCATCAGCAATCCGAACAACCAAACCACAGAAGATGGGGCGCCGAATCCGAAGGCCACGAGGAAACAGCCTCAACCGAGCCGGCGCGCCAGCAGTTCCCAAAGAGGCAACGGATTCATCTGTTTTCTTCTCGATTCCCTTTCCGGTGTCCGCTCCCCTTCGACGAACTCAGGGCCTTGCCGTTACGGCAAACTCTCCAGCTCACGCTCGGCGCCTTGAGCTTGTCGAAATGGCAAGGCCCCGAGCGTGCCGAGGGGAGCCTGTCGAAACGGTCCAGTCTCCGACTTCAAAAGATCCAGTTGATTGAGGCTCCAGATTGCGGTTCCTGCCGCTGTGCTGATGGCGGTTGAAGCTCCAGCTTCCATGCAATTGGCGCTCCGCGCGCGGGCGTGCGCTTTCGCGTCGTGCATTCGCGTTTTGCGCTTCTTTGCGGCCATTCCCGACTCCCTTCCCTTTTACTTTGATCGCTTTGATTGACTTGGATTCAGCCCCAGCCGCGAGTGAGTCCGTCCTTTCCTGCTTTCCTGTTTTCCTCATTAAATCATGTCTCCTTCTCTCCATCCCCGCTTCCAGCAAATTGGTTTGATCGCTTTGATTGACTCGAATGCACTACGCGAAAGCGTCACCTTTGGAATGTCGCGGAATGCACCGCGCAAAAGCGCCTACCCTCAACGCGGGGACCGCCATCCGCATAGACTCCGGAGATTCAACGCTCATGGCATAGAGGCAGGAGCCTCAATTCCCCGTCTGTCACCCCGTCAACCTTTACTCACGACGGCCCAATCCACCCACCCCACTTCCTGCTTTCCTGCTTTC
>Ga0206867_1154_pt1 | contig 14318 bp, 16 predicted proteins | sample Alteio_BWOrgCont_37_FD_152905 | JGI IMG/M metagenome (GOLD analysis project Ga0206867, IMG submission 152905) | Enriched cells from forest soil in Barre Woods Harvard Forest LTER site, Petersham, Massachusetts, United States -... | ecosystem: Environmental > Terrestrial > Soil > Temperate forest >...
TTGCCGCCGCGACTGATTCCGTTATGGAAGATTCCACTGTCAGCTTCAGTCAACTGGCCGCGCGCTCGAAGCATTTTGCGCGGCGGCTGTTGACCATCGGGGAAAACCGGCTCGAACTGCTGTTGGTGGAAGTGCAGGAAGAACGCGAGCGTCACTTGCGCGCCATCCTACTAGCCTTTGGGGTAGCGGCGTTCGGCCTGCTCGCGGGACTTACGCTCACGGCAGCCATTGTGATTTGGTTGTGGACTTGGTCGCCCGTGGCCGTCCTCCTGATATTGACCGCACTTTATGCGGCAGCCGGGACGTGTCTTTGGCGGCGGCTCACCGGCCTGCTGCGCGATTGGCAGACACTTTCCGCCTCGCTCGACCAACTTCGCAAGGATCGCACATGTTTGGAAAAAATTCTCACATAAACCCGCGCCAATCACGGAAAAAACTTTTGCTTGCGGAAAGTGAACTCAACCGCGCGCAACTGGTTCAGGAATTTCAGGCGCTGGCGAATGGCGTTCACTCGCTCGCGAGCCAAGTCCGGACCGCCAGTTCCTTTGTGTCAGCCACCGCATCGTTGGTTGCCGGCGTGGTGTCCTTCCGGCGCAAAACCCCTGCGCCCGCTGCCAAAAAACCTTCCTGGTTGCAGACTGTACTCAAAGGTGCGGGGCTGATTTCCACCTTCTGGCAGACATTTAATTCGCAGGGTTGTGATCGGGACGGACTCTAATTGCTGGTAGGGTTACACCCTATGGCATCCTTCTGCTTTCCGGCCTATGTTGACAGCATGATTCATAAAACACTCATCCAAGTTGGAGGCAATCTATGCCACTGATTTCCCTGGTCGTCACCCTGGTCGTCGTCGGCGTGCTGCTTTGGCTGGTCAACACCTATATTCCGATGGACGGGAAGATCAAGAACATCCTGAACGCCGTGGTGGTGGTTTGCGTCGTCGTGTGGCTATTGTATGCCTTCGGCATTCTTAATCATGCAGGCGACATCCACGTCCCGCAAGTCAACTGACCGGCCACCATTGAAAGACGCATCTTGAAGGGAAAATTATGCTGGAGATTGTTTTATTAATTGCACTTTTTTCTTGTTGCTCGGCGCATTGCCTGGCTTGGCCACACAGCAGGCATTGAGGCTATTGCCCAATGCTGGGGACTTGACTTGAGAAGCCGTTAAAAAAAATGAACCCCAGTTGATTCCAATTAGCCCGGGCCTGACCAAACAAACCTTGCCTGCCAGAAAATAAGGAAACACATGAAAATCAAACTCACCCTGCTTGTGGCTAGCACTTCGCTTTTGTTTAGTGCATCAGCCCTGCTGGCGGAAGATACCAATACCAATTCACTCCCGCTCAACCAAACCGTGAAGTACCAGATAGCATTAGAAAATGACCGGTCTTTGGGTGAACGATCCCTTTTGCCGCCCGGTCTCAAAGAAAAAATGGAGCTCACCGCCGATCAGCGGGCTGAATTGAAGCCAGTGGAGGACGATTTTGCCAACACAAGCAAGCAATACCAGGCAGCTAACCAACCTCGGATTGATGCCGCTCAAGAAGTGAACCGTCAAGCGTATAAATCGAAGGACGCGGAACAGATTCAAACGGCGCGTCATCAACTGCAACAAGTCTGGGCCGGCCTCCAGCCGTACAGAGATTTGGCGGTCAAGCAAATCAGGCCGTTGCTAACGCCGGACCAAATCACGATTTTGGATGATCCGAAGAACCAATGGCACGAAAACCATGCTAATGAAGCGAATGACCCGTCTGCAAATTGAATCATAACAACAATAAGTCTGGAGTTGGAAGAAACGAACATGAAAGTCCCCGTCTATAAGCTCATTGATCTCACCGTCGCCTTCAACACCTTCATTAAAAATGCCGCAGACAGGGTCATTACGCGGATGCATAAAACCACCAAAAACTGTGCTGGTTTCAGACGGTCGAAACGCGCGGTGACACCGCAAATAGAAAGGCGCGTTACTGGTAGGCGACTATTAGAGTTGGTTTCGCCGTGAAAACCACAGGTTAATTTTATAAAATTATGACTAATGAAAACACGACCGTAGGATTGAACATCACCCGTGAACAGATGATCCAGTTGCTAAACGAGGACCTGGCCGGAGAATATCAGGCAATCATTGCCTACACGGTTTATAGCCAGACGCTAAAGGGTGCCGTTTACACGGACATTGCGCGGGAATTAGAGCTCCATGCGGCCGAGGAATTACAGCACGCCATCAAGATTGCCAGACAGATTGATTATCTTGGTGGAATACCGGGTGTGACCCCCAAGCCGGTCAAGACCTCAAATGACCCGGTTGAAATGCTGCGCGCAGATCTGGAAAATGAACGCACAACGGTGGGGCGTTATCGCGAGCGCATTCGTCAGGCCGAGGCGATGGGCGAATATGGATTGAGCGAGATCTTGCGCGCGATCATCGTGCAGGAGCAGGATCATGAAATCGATTTAAGCGCCGCCCTCGGCATCAACGTACCTCTGGCGATACCGCCTTCGGACGGCAAACCGGTCGAAATCAAATAAAGAATCGTCATGACATTAACACTCACCTTGCATGATGAAGGTGAGAGCACCAAAAAAGACCCACCGCCCGGCAGTGCGATGAAGCCTTCTTCAGATTTTAAGTGTCGTAATCACGGCGGAATTGAAAAATGGTAGCGTTATACCCCATGTCGGAGAACTGCGTCACGCCGTAGCTTTAATAAACTTATGAAATCAACTATTACATTGTTGGCAATTACAGTTTTGGCCGCATTCGTACTGGTTGGCTGCAATCAAAACACTCCAAGCAATTCAACCGATACATAATCTACTAATTCAAGCATGGGCGATGCCAGTGGCACGACCAATATGCCGGAGACACCAATCAATAATGCGAACGCATCGCCAACCAAAGCGAAAGACAAACTATGAATCTCTTATTCTCCCCGTTCTTGCCAACATCTATTTTATCGGTGGCAGCTCGGTCGGCTTCCTGTTTCTCGTTGTCATTGTCGTTCTATTGGTTCGTTAACGGTTGAGCCTTCCACCTGAAAAATCACCACAAAAGCAAAATTAACAATTATGACAACACTATTCAAAACAAAACTCTTTTGGCGGCTTCGGTGACCGACTTGCGGTGGGAAGCATTATTGATTTCGGCGGATTCAACCTCAATCCAGCATGGACGGTGGCACTACCGTTCGGCGCGGCTTTTTACGGGTTGTTTTTGATCTCGTTCATGCTGGAAAAAGAAGTGGCGAAGTTCGATGCCGACGAAGAAAAAGAATTGAAATTGATTCAAGAGAGTTATGCCGCGCCTGCGCACAGCCTGGAACCAGCCGTCTAGCCAATCATCATTCAACTCTCGACGGAGATGTTCGGGCATTAAAACATTTTTGCAAAATTTGGTCACAGACTAAACACGGATTATGCAAGTGGAGTGATATAAACGAAGTCAATAAATAAAAATTATGAAAGCCAAACGAAGCCTGATTCAAATTTGTCTGCTGTGTGCAGCAATAATGCAAACCGTCATCAGCGGAGCGCAACCTGTGACCAAAATTGCCGCAAGGGGGCTGCACAGCCTATTTTTAAAGAGCGACGGCAGCCTGTGGGACATGGGCGACAATAGCAATGGCCAGTTGGGCGACGGCACGTTCAATAACACCAACCGTCCCGAGCAGATTGTGGCCACCAACATCACGTCGATTGCCGCTGGATTTTACCACAGCCTGTTTCTAAAGGGCGGCGGCAGTTTATGGGCGATGGGTGACAATTTTTATGGCGAACTTGGCGACGGCACTTTCAACAACACCAACCGCCCCGAGCAGATAGTGGCAACCAATGTCACGGCGATTGCCGCAGGAGATTTTCACAGTCTGTTTCTCGAGAGCAACGGCAGCTTGTGGGCGATGGGCAACAACGGCAATGGCCAGTTGGGCGACGGCACCACCGATAACGGCAACTTCTACACCAACCATCCCGAACAGATTGTGGCCACCAACGTTACGATGATTGCCGCAGGAGGCAACCACAGCCTGTTTCTCAAGAGCGATGGCAGCCTGTGGGCCATGGGCGACAATAGCTATGGCGGATTGGGCGATGGCACATTCAACAACACCAACCGTCCCGAGCAGATTGTGGCCAGCAATGTCACGGCAATTGCAGTAGGATATGACCACAGCCTTTTTCTGAAAAGTGACGGTAGTCTTTGGGTCATGGGTTACAACGTTGATGGCCAGTTGGGCGATGGAACTTACAACAACACCAACCAACCAGAGCAGATTGTGGCCAGTAATGTCACGGCGATTGCTGCCGGAGAATATCATAGCTTGTTTCTGAAAAGTGATGGCAGTCTGTGGGTCATGGGCGACAATGTTGATGGCCAGTTGGGCGACGGTACTTTCAACAACACCAACCGACCAGTGCAGATCGTTGCTGGCAATGTCACGGCAATTGCCGCAGGATTCGGCCACAGTCTGTTGCTCAAAAACGATGGCAGTCTGTGGGTCATGGGCGACAATGTTAATGGCCAGTTGGGCGACGGTACTCACAACAATACTAATCAGCCCGAACTGATCGTGGCCGGGATTCCGGGCTACAATCAAATCTTCGGCCAGATGTTTGGCGGCAGTAATATGCGTTTATCGTTTGTGGGAATTGCCGGCACAAATTATGCGCTGGATCGTTCCTTCAATTTGGCGTCGTCCAACTGGGTGCCGCAGTTAACCAATTTTGCCGGTGCAGGCGGCGTGCTGGTGTACACCAACGCACCCAACACGGCCACCAACAATTTCTGGCGCATCCGCTCCGTGCCTTAGCCGAAAACGTGAAAAAGGATTAGCCGGAAAGTTATCAACCCAAGCGGCAGAGTTATTCTCGAAACATAAAATCAGTTGGCATTGCCTCTGCTAAAGTTAGTCGATAATCCAATCTATGAACACGCTTTTTGAAAATCCTTCCGAAAAAGTTTTCGGTGCGCCGCAACAAAATCAAGCGCGCCCGCCACACAAAATCCTGCTGGTGGATGACGAGCTTCGCGCACGCGAACTCCATGCCGGAATTTTGATCCGAGCCGGCTACGACGTCAACACCGCCAAAGACGGGGCCGACGCATGGAACACCCTCAATTTAGCAAGTTACGACTTATTAATCACCGACAATAAAATGCCGAAAGTGACGGGACTAGAGTTAATCAAAAAATTGCGTTACGAAAACATGATGCTGCCGGTCATCCTTGCGTCGGGAACGGTTCCGGAGGAGGAATTGAAACGGCACCCGTGGCTGCTGCTTGACGCTACGCTGACAAAACCTTTTACCGGCGCGGAACTATTGGAGGTAGTTAAACAAGTCCTGCGCTCGGCGGATAATGCTCGCACCCGCGTCGAAAAGGGCTCCTCCATTATTTTGAAAGCCATGAGCGAAATTGAACCATCGTTATTCGGATTCCAGCCACCATCAAATAACTTCCGGTCGGAATGATTGCATTCCACGGTTTATCCTGACCTGTGAAAGTTAAACGGTGCGTGCGATTTTTCCAACCGTGAAGTCCGTTACGCCGCAAATAAAATCAGATGTAGGGTAAATACCCCATATCTCCGCACGGCTTCCAAGCTATTATTATCCAGCATGAAATGCATTGAAACCACACCCATTGAAGAACCGGCCATTACAATAATCCCAGACCATGCGAATTCACCACCTCGCATTCTCGTGGTTGATGATGACAGTGACGTCCGCCAACTCAGCGTTGATGTGCTGGCTGACTCCGGCTACGAAGTCGAGGGCGTCAAAGACGGTGCTGCCGGTTGGGATGCCCTTCAGAATAATAGCTACGACCTCATCATCACCGATAATAAAATGCCTAGGATGACGGGCATTGAAATGCTTGAGAGACTGTATGCCGCAGGCATGTCACTCCCGGTCATCATGGCCACACGAATTTTGCCCACGCATGAATTCGCCCGCAAGCCGTGGCTAACGCCAGATGCCACGTTACAGAAACCATTTTCCAATGTTGATTTGCTGGCAACGGTAAAAAATGTCCTGCATACGGATGACGGCAGCGACGGCCCCAGGGAAACGATCTCCCCAAATATCTCTGAATAGCGTGAAGCTCGATCATCAAATCAAGAACGCGACTGGCACAAAGCGCGCACACACGCGTTTCCAAATGAACCGGGCCACTGTACAGATGCGAAATTTCGCCAAGCGTCTCATTGCTTATGAGATGGGTGGAAACAAATCTTCCGGAATAAAACCCCCGGCAGCTTTTCTCGTTTGTGAAAAGCTGCGGCCGCATCTCGCAATACTGGCGGGAAGCGGCGGGTTTCAAGCGCTCCTTTCGCGCGCATTCGCGCTGGCCAACCCGGAAGTTCCCTGGCTGCGCACGGTGCATATAAAAGCGGATGGTTCTCTGGAAGGGCTGGAAGAACTTCAAGCGCAGCTTGACCGGGACGAATTATTCGATGGTGGAGTTGTCCTGGTCGCTCAATTGCTGGGATTACTGGTGGCCTTTATCGGCGAAAATTTAACTTTACGCTTGTTGCGCGAAGTTTGGCCGAAGGTTCCGCTGGACGATTTGGTTTTTTGATGACGAACAATATGAAAAAACAAAATAGGGCAGCCCAATTGAACCTCTCGAAAAAAGTCGCAGGCAAACCAACCAGGATCCGGATCCAGAAACTTCCAACCGGCGTGCGTGGCCTCGACGAAATCCTTGGCGGCGGTGGCATTCCGGAATTTTCTTTCAACGTCATCGCAGGCATGCCGGGTTGTGGCAAAACCACGCTGGCGCACCAGATTGTTTTCGCCAGCGCAACACCAAAAAAAACGGCGCTCTATTTCACCGTCCTCGGCGAACCCGCGTTGAAAATGCTCCGCCATCAGCAACAATTTTCGTTTTTCGATGAATCCAAATTGGACGGGGCGATACGCTTCATCAATCTGTCCGAGGTGTTGCAGGAGAAGGGCGCCAACGGCGTCCTCGAGGAAATCATCAAACAAGTCACGGCGTCCAATCCGGGCATCGTGGTGGTGGATTCGTTTCGCACCATGGAGCGCCAGGCGGTTGGCGACGCGAAAAATTTTGAAATGCAATCCTTCATGCAACGCCTCGCACAATTTCTCACCAGTTGGGAAGCGACGACGTTTCTGGTGGGCGAATATGTCGAGACGGAGATTCGTGACAATCCGTTGTTCACCGTCGCTGACGGACTCTTCTGGCTCTGGCAGGTGACGGAGAGAAATTCCGTGGTGCGAAAATTGCAAGTCATGAAACTGCGTGGACAGGCCACGGTACCGGGATTGCACACCATCCGCATCAACGGCGCAGGCTTGCAGGCTTTCTCGCGCACACTGGGATTGATCGGCAACAAAACGAAACCAGCGCGAACACGGCGTCTTTCGACCGGCATTCCCGAATTGGACAAGATGCTGGGCGGTGGCATTCTCGAAGGCGACAGCCTTCTGGTGGCCGGCCCTTCGGGAACGGGTAAATCAGCGCTGGCTACCCAATTCATTGCCGAAGGATTGCGTAAAGGAGAAACGGGCATCATGGCGATTTTCGAAGAACGCCCGCAAGGATACACCGCGCGCGCCGACAGCTTTGGTTTGAATTTGAAAAAGCCGCAACGCATGGGAAAACTCGAAATCCTTTACCTGCGTCCGCTTGATCTTTCAGTGGATGAAACCATGCAGGAAATTCTCGATGCCATCACCAGGGTCGGCGCAAAACGGCTGGTGATTGATTCGCTGGTTGGTTTTGAGATGGCGCTGGCGCCGGGATTCCGCGAGGACTTTCGCGAATCGCTGTACCGGATGATTGGGGCGTTGACCGGAGCTGGTATCACGATTTTCAGCACGGTCGAGGTGGAGGATACCTTTGACGCGATGCCGTTCAGTCATTACGCGATTTCGTTTCTCACCGATGACATCATTCGTATGCGGTATGTGGAGATTGACGGACAGCTTCGAAAGGTGATGGTTATCGTCAAAATGCGCGGCGGCAATCACAGCAAAGATATCCGTGAATATGTCATCACGGACAAGGGCGTGGTGATCATCCTCCCGCGCCAAACCGATTATACCGCGCTGACTACCGGAATACCGCAGCGAATCGGCCAGCGGGAAGAGGCCGCGCCCGAACCGAAGGCGACAAAGTAAATTTGTGAAGGCGAAACCAATACCAATCATAGTCAGTCAACCGCCCGATGTGTCCAGGCGGAGACTGGACGTCACCGCCATGAACGAGGCATTGATGCTTGGATCGGTGCGCCAGCATGAACTCGCTGCAGCCTCCGATTTATTAAACACCCGGTTGCAGAAAGAAATCAGCGAGCGCAAAAATGCGGAGGGTGAGATACGCCGTCTCAACTTGGAACTGGAGCAACGCGTCGTCAAACGCACGGCGGAACTGCAAGCCGCCAACGAGGAAATGGAAGCGTTCAGTTATTCCGTCGCCCACGATCTGCGCGCGCCGCTGCGTCATGTCATGGCCTATGTAGAAATGCTGCAAAAAGACGCCGGGCCATCGCTATCCGAAATAAATCTCGAGCATCTGACAACGATCTCACAGGCGGTGAAACGGATGGGGGATATGATTGACGACCTGCTGGCCTTCTCGCGTGTCGGACAGGCGGAAATGCAAAAGACGGAGTGCAATCTAAATCAGTTGGCTCAAGAGACATTGCGCGACTTTCAAGCGGGCACGAAGGAACGTAACATTTCCTGGAAAATCCATCCGTTGCCATCGGTGCGGGGTGACCATGCCCTGTTGCGGCTGGTGCTGGTCAATCTGATTTCCAATGCGGTGAAATTCACCGGTACCCGCACCGAGGCCATAATCGAAATCGGCTGTGTTCCAAGCGGCGACGGCGAGACGGTAATTTTTATCCGCGACAACGGCGCGGGTTTTGATCCGGAATATGCCGGGAAACTGTTCGGCGTATTTCAACGCCTGCACAGCCGTGACGAGTTTGAGGGCACGGGCATCGGCTTGGCAAACGTCCAGCGCATCATTCACCGGCATGGCGGCCGGGTCTGGGCGGAAGGCGTGGTGGACGGCGGCGCGACATTTTACTTTTCAATCCCAAAACAAAACGGAGTCATCAATGGACCCTGACACTGAAACAATGAACGTCAAAAATATCCTGTTGGTCGAAGATGATCTGCAGGATGTAAAACTGACACTGGCAGGGCTGGAGGAGAGCCATCTCGCTGGCAAGGTCGAGGTCGTCCGCGACGGCGCGGAGGCACTGGATTATCTTTATCGCCGCCGGAACTTTAAAACACGCCCGCTCGGCAATCCGATCTTGGTGCTGCTCGACAATAAGATGCCGAAAGTCAGCGGGCTGCAAGTATTGAAGACCATCAAGACTGATGAGCGCTTGAAAACAATCCCCGTCGTGGCGCTCACTTCCTCGCGCGAAACGCGGGATTTGATTGAATTTTACAAATACGGTGTCAATGCCTATGTGGTGAAGCCCATGGATTTTTCCGCCTACATGGAGGCAATCAAACAACTCGGCGCTTTTTGGGCGAACGTCAATGAACCGCCTCCCGTCGTCTGGAGAGAAGAAACTTCGATTCAAAACACGGAAGTCATTTCCCGCGGAAAAATAGAGGTCAAAAATGAAACCCCCACTCCACATTTTGCACTTGGAGGATGATCCGAACGACGCCAAGCTCGTTCAATTCACATTGAGATCCGGGGGCATTGCTTGTGTGACCACTTGCGTGCAAAACCGCGACAATTTCGTGGCGGCGCTCGAACACGGCAACATTGACCTGATCCTTTCGGATTTCTCGCTCCCCGCGTTTGACGGATTTGCTTCGCTAAAAATTGCACGCGCCCGATGTCCTGATGTTCCATTTATTCTAGTTTCGGGAACACTCGGCGAGGAACTGGCCATTGATTCGCTCAAACGCGGCGCGACGGATTATGTCCTAAAGGAACGTCTCTCTCGTCTCGTGCCCGCAGTCCACCGCGCCATGCAGGAAGTCAAAGAGCGCGCTGAACGCAAACTCGCCGAAAAAAAGCGCGCGGAATACAGCCGCAAACTTCAGGTGCTTTCACGCCGTCTGGTCGAGGCGCAGGAAACTGAACGCCGCCATCTCGCCCGCGAACTCCACGACGAAATCGGCCAGGCCCTTACGGTCGCACAATTGAACCTGCAAGCGCTGTTGCAATCGCCCGGCACGAAGACGCTATTACCGCGCTTGAAAGAAAGTCTTGAGGTGGTCGAACGTGTATTGGAACAAGTCCATGACATTTCGTTGAATTTGCGCCCCTCAATTCTCGACGATTTGGGATTGGAACCCGCCTTGCGTTGGCTCACCGATCGGCAGGCTGCACTGGTCGGACTGCAAACCAAGTTCCACGCCGACGCCTTGGAGCAACGACTTGATCCGGTGATTGAAACCGAATGTTTCCGCGTGGCGCAGGGAGCCTTGACGAATGTGTTGCGCCACGCGCAGGCGAAAACAGTCAGCGTGGAATTGTGCAAAGAAAATAGTCAACTCCACTTGCGCGTACGCGACGATGGGATCGGATTTGACGTGGCCACCCTTCGGGAAAAAGCCGTCCTCGGTGCGAGTCTGGGTCTGTTGAGCATGGAAGAGCGCGCGGCGCTGACTGGCGGCGGACTGGAATTTACCTCCGTTCCAAAGCACGGCACCGAAGTCCACGCGTGGTTTCCTTTGAAGTGGCAGATTCCGCAACCTTGATCAGCGTGATGAAAAACGTCATCAAACCTGTTCGCGTCATACTGGCCGATGACCACACGCTCGTGCGCGCAGGCATCCGCGCGTTGCTGGAAAAATTGCCAGGGGTGAAAGTACTGGGCGAGGCCGGCAATGGCCGCGAGGCGATGGAATTGGTAAAGACACACAAGCCTGATGTGCTTTTGATGGACATCACTATGCCCGGTCTTAACGGGCTGGAAGCTGCCGCGCGCATGGCAAAAGAATTTCCAGCTGTGCGGATCATCATTCTTTCCATGCACAACAACGAGGAATATTATTGGCGCGCCCTGAAGGCGGGCGCGGCCGGATACCTGCTCAAAAAAGCGGCGACCGCCGAATTGGCCGTCGCGCTGCAACGGGTGATTCGCGGGGAAATTTATTTGAGTCAGGAAATCTCCACGCGACTCCTCATGAAATTTCCTTTGCAAGGAATCGCCGACCGGAAAAGCCCGTTCGAACAGTTGACGGGGCGGCAGCGCGAAATCCTTCAACTTATCGCCGAGGGCCAGAACACAAAAGAAATCGCTGAAATTCTGAAGGTCAGTCCCAAGACCATCGAATACCATCGCATGAAATTGATGACCGGTCTGAACGTACATGACGTTCCCGGATTGGTGCGCTTCGCCTTGCGGGTTGGATTGATTCCGGAGGAAAGACTGGCCGCAAGTTAAAGCCTTGCGGAAAACTCCGTTAGTTATGCCTTTGCTTCCATGGTTTCTGCAACTCGGCCATTACTAGCGAGTGCACCGAATGCTGGGTGCCAAACAACAATTGGTTCCAGCTTCGGATTATTTGCCGGCTCGGCACCTCAAAGCGGATTTCTTCAGCAAATTTTATTTTAGGTTTCATGGCTTTCATTTTCTTGGTGAAATTTTTTAATTGGTTTGCTGTGTGCGATAGAAGCGCTTCGAAAAACTTGCCGCGTTCGTGTCGGTAAAATCCAGTGAACCACTGGCTCCCAGTGTCGCCGTGCCAATCACCGTCCACGCTATCAAATCTTGCGTTGCCAGAATATTGTAGGTTGTGTCGATCGGGCCGCTCACCGTCAGGATGAATTGTCCGGCGGGCGCGCTGCGGATTTGCACTTGGGCAGGCGTGGTCGACACCGAAGTTGGCACCGTGTAGGTGGCTTCAGTCGAGTAGCCGCTCTGATCTCCAGCGGAATCATAAGTTGTGGCTGCAAAGTAATAAGTCACACCTGCGACCAGGCCGGAAACGGTTACATTCGTCACATTGCCAGCGTTGATCATGTTGGTGTAGTTGCCGCTCGACCCGCCATAATAGACATTGCAGCCGGTGACATTGGAATCCGTGTTTGCATTCCAGGTCAAAGTGACGCTTTGCCCCACCAGGGCGGTTGCGCCAAAAGTCTGGCCGGGATTGTGAAACAGCCCCAAAAACGCGATGACGCCAAGAATCCTTGTGAATCCCGTGATTCGCGAAGACCAATCCAAAGCTTTGCTGGCACGCCCGGTCTCTTGCTCGTTGTTTATTTGCATAAACAACATTGAGGCTCATCAGGCGCGACAGCGACTAGGGCGTTCCTTGCCGCCACTGGGAAAACCCTTGTTTTTAGTTTAGTAGGGTAACACCCCATTGAGGCATTTCGCGTCGCGGCCTATTCTCACCACATGGAATACAAGAGATTTTCCCGAGTTCAAGGAGCCGACAATACGCATCCGAAACCACTGCCATCAGTGACTTGGGTTATTGGTTGAAACGATCAGTCATTCATGAATTTTTTTGCCGATGCAAACTGAATTTCCATCTTGGTATTGCGCCCGAACAAAGCCGAAGCACGAGCATATCGCGGCAGCGGATTTGCGGAAAAACCTGGGATTGGAAGTTTTTTTACCCCGATTGCGGATTGAACGGGTGACGCGGCGCGGTGCAGTGCGCGCCATAGAGCCGCTTTTCCCCTGTTATATTTTTGTCCGGTGTGAGATTGAAGAAAAAATCAATGAAATCAAGCATACCAACGGCATCAGCAGCCTTGTCCGTTTTGGTTTTGAGATCCCGAAAATCGCCGATTCGATCATTGAGGAATTGCAGAAATATTTTGAAGCGGAAGAGCCGATGACGGTGGAGAACCAACTTTTGCCAGGCGACGAAGTGGCGGTTGCCGACGGGGCATTTACCGGGATGAGCGCTTATGTTTTGCGCAACCTGCCGGCCAGAAAACGCGTCCAGGTTTTGCTCGATATTTTGGGCAGGCCTACGCCGGTGGAGGTGGATCGAAATTCGGTGGTTCCGGCGAAAAACTCGCTGGCAGATTGGGCGCCAATTTTCGCAGCGTAGCAAACGGCATGGGCTTAAGCCGGAACGGCGGCAAGTTCTACAAGTGCGGAGCTTTGATTAGTTTGAAACTTGGATTTTTCATCCATGAATTCTTTTAACAACCAGATTCAACTCGAAAAGGCCGGACGCCTGCGCTGGAAGCGTGCGTTGGATGTCGGCTTGATTCTGCTGGCACTGCCGGTATTGATTCCATTGGCACTGGTGATTGCCGCAATCATCCGCGTGGTGTCCTGCGGCCCGGTTTTATTTCAACAAGAGCGCGTCGGTTATTTGGGTGGAAAGTTCATGTGCCTTAAATTTCGGACCATGTTTGTCGGCGCGGACACGGTTTCACATCAGGGACATCTGCATCAATTGATAAATTCGGATGCCCCGATGGTGAAAATGGATTTCCATGGCGATTCGCGGATCATTCTTTTTGGCCGCTGGCTTCGGTCATCTGGTTTAGATGAGTTGCCCCAACTTATCAACGTGCTTCGAGGTGAAATGAGTTTGGTTGGACCGCGTCCATGTCTGCCGTATGAAAGTGAAGAATATCTGCCGTGGCAAAAAGAACGGTTCAATGCCGTGCCCGGCCTTACCGGCCTCTGGCAGGTCAGCGGAAAAAACAGGACGACCTTCGCTCAAATGATGCGGCTCGACATCGAATACGCGCGCAACCGAAGTTTATGGCTGGATTTGAAAATAATTTTGAAAACCATACCGGCACTGCTGGTTCAAATGTGGGAAACCCGCCAAAAAATAAATCACTTTCTCGGACGGTTGCTCAAAAACTTTTTCAAAAATATCGTTATTGCTGACAGTCATGATAATGGAAAAAACAAAATTTAAGAAGTATCATGCCAAAAAAAAAATTAAAGTCGGAGTGGTTGGTTGCGGCTATTGGAGGCCGAATCTGATTCGCAATTTCAGGTCGTTGCCCGATTGCCATCTGAAGGCGATGTGCGACAAGCAGGAAAACCGGATCGCGCATCTCAAGTCTTTGTACCCCGAAGTCCACGCGGTGACGGATTACGCCGATATGTTGAATGGCGTGGATGTTGATGCGGTGATCATCGCCACAGCGGTCACGTCACATTTCCCGCTGGCGAAGGCAAGCCTGCTGGCCGGCAAACATACTTTCATCGAGAAACCCATGGCCGCATCATCGGCACACTGCGAAGAACTGATTGACCTCGCCCACAAAAAAGGTTTGGTACTGATGGCCGCGCACACTTTTCTTTACTCGCCGGTTGTGCAAAAAATTAAAGAAATCGTCGAGCAGGGTGACATCGGAGAAAT